>Ga0126384_10000769_pt1 | contig 18285 bp, 19 predicted proteins | sample PanSoiMetPlot_36_FD_92543 | JGI IMG/M metagenome (GOLD analysis project Ga0126384, IMG submission 92543) | Tropical forest soil microbial communities from Panama - MetaG Plot_36 | ecosystem: Environmental > Terrestrial > Soil > Tropical forest > Bulk soil | place: Panama | collected 2016-02-17 | reverse complement strand
TTAGTCCTCCTCCGCCAACGTTTCCTTCTCCTGCAGACGTTGGAGCCGGAGCCTAAGCGCGGTCTCATCCCCCTTCTGCTCGGCCTCGCGAATCTCCCTCCGCAGCCATTCTCGCTCAGATTTCCGTTGGGCCGTACGGATCTTCGTTATGCAGTCTCGTAGTAACCGCTCACGTTCTTGCTCCTCCTCGGCGCCCCTCACCTCGCGCGCGTATGCCTTGGTGACACGATCCGCGACCGCCTTCGGTAGCTGGTCAAGAAAAGTGCCGAGGTCAACCTTTCCCGCTTGCTCCCAGGCGGCAATGATTTCCGCGGCCAGATCTTTCCAGCGCTGAAAGGCCGACACGATGCCCTCTGCAGCAACCCGTGTGGACGCATGGCGATCAATCAACATGAGCTGAATCAATTCGGTTTCAGCCGTGACTTGCGGGCTCTGTGTTTCACGCCGCTGCGGCAAAAAAGATGATGTCTGTGGACGGGGCGCATCTTGAGAGGCAGCCGTAATACGCAACTCCTCCTCGTTCACCCCGAACCGCTGCGCGATCTGTGTGAGCAGGGCACCACGGGCAACGACATCGCTCATCGACTTGAGCACGGCTAGAGCTTCTCGCGCCGCTTGTGCACGTTGGAAAGCCGAGGCGCCGGGAGGTGGAGCATGACGAGCAAAATAGAAATCTTCCAACGGCTCGGCCTGATCAATTAGCTCACCAAGATTGACCGACCCATGCTCACGCACAAAAGTGTCGGGGTCATATCCCTGCGGTAGAAACACTCCCCTTCCCCGCAATTCGGCTTCGACACACAAAGGAAATGCTCTCTCCGCGGCCCGTCGTCCAGCTTCGTCGCCGTCGAAAAAGATGTAAATCTCAGTAGTGAAACGACGGAGCAGCTTGAGTTGCTCGGCTCCGAGCGCAGTGCCCAGCACCGCTACGGTCTCACTATAGCCGTATTGGACCAACGCCAGGAGGTCTATATAGCCTTCGACCACTAACACCCGACTACTACGGCGCATTGCGTCTTTCGCCTGAAACAGGCCGTACAGCACACTGCCTTTCTTGTACAAGACCGACTCCGGCGAGTTCAGATACTTTGGCAGGACACGGGTTTGTCCAGCGGCAGGGTGCGGATCTTGGATCATAGGCAGCAACCGTCCGCCGAAAGCGACGATGCGCCCCATACTGTCGGTGATAGGAAAAATTAGCCGGTGGCGAAATTTATCGTAATATTGGCCGTCTCCTCGCCTGCCGACTAACCCGAGCGCTGCGGCTTTCTCCAGGTCCGCTCCTTGATCCGAGAGAAATCGTGCTAAGCCAGTGTTCCAGGAAGGAGCAAAGCCGAGATGAAATTGCTCGGCGATTTCCTTCGTCAGACCACGCTCGGCAAGATAGGGACGAGCAATCCCGCCAGCCTTACCCCACAAACAGCGCTGAAAGTAGGTTGCCGCCAGGGCGTTGAGTTTGTGTAGTCGCGCTCGCTCTTGAGCCTGAGGGTCTTGCTCTGCCTGCGGCAAGCTCACCCCAGCCTTAGCGGCAAGACGCCGGACCGCCTCGGGGAAGGAAATCCCGTCAATCCGCGTCAAAAAAGTAAAGACGTTTCCACCGACACCGCAGCCAAAGCAATGAAAGAACCCACCTTCTTCGTTGACACTGAAGGACGGTGTATGTTCGCTGTGGAATGGACACAGCCCAACATAGTTCCGTCCTGTCTTGCGCAGGGCAACATAAGCGGAGAGAGTCTCGACAATGCTGATACGGGCGCGAATCTCTGCAAGGATGGTGTCGGGAATTCGCTCGGCCATTAGGTATGGACCATTCGGCCCGCACATCCGCATTCAGCGGAGGGGCCAAAAAAATACCCACCCCATGAGGAGTGGGTGTCTGACGGTAGCTGTAGCACCGTTTCCCCCTTAGGGGCACACGACCTGGGATTAATACATTGAGCGGCTAGCTCGGCGCAAGGCTCGCTTGCGAGCGGCAATCGCCTTACGTTTGCGCCGTACGCTCGGCTTTTCGTAGTATTCGCGCTTTTTGAGTTCTTGCAGAATGCCAGCCTTCTCACATTGTTTCTTGAAGCGGCGAATCGCGCTTTCGATTGGTTCATTTTCTTTGACACGTACTCCTGCCATGTCGTTGTCACCCCCTCCCGGGTAGGTGTCTTAATAATAGCATCCACACCCTAGAGGTTTTCCCTTGAAAGTCAAGGTGTCATTTCTCCGGCCTTGACAGGAAAACCTGCCCTGCGCTAAGCAGGCCCCAGACTTATCACAAGGGGGACACTCATGGAGTTCAAAGAAGTGGTTGGACGGCGCCGTTCGATTCGCTATTTTCTGCCGTTTCGCCCGGTCGAGAGAGAAAAGATTCAAACCATAATGGAAGCCGCCCGTCTGGCCTCTTGTGCAGTGAACGCCTCTTTTTTACGTGCGGTCGTGGTCGAACGGGACAAACTCTCACGTGAGGTCTTGGAATCGCTCAAAGTGCCGACCACGACTTTACAGCTCGATATGGCGCCAGTCCATATCTATTTCTATGGCAACCTTAATGCAGTCGAAGAAAGTCACGGCAAAACCCTGAAAGAACTCTACGATGTTGGCGCGCTCAACCCAACTCACGGGTGGAGCTACAAGTTCATCGACGAAGTCGTGTGGAATCAGATCCTTGAGCCGCTGAGCAAAAATGCCCAGGTCCTCCCTGTGGCTGTGGCCATGGACTGCGGGGTGGCCATGTGCCAGGCTCTGCTCACGGCTTTCGACGAGGGGTTAGGCGCGTTGCTGACAGCCTTCAACGCCGAGAACGCCAAGAAGGTATTCAAAGTGCCTGACCACTTTCTTCCCCTCTATGCCATGTTAGTTGGGTATCCAGCGGAGTCCTGGGAAGCCGGTGGGCAACGCCCTCGCCCGCCTTTTGAGAGCTTATATTTCGAGGGAGAGTATGGTGTCCCTTTGCGGCGCGATCCAGCCGTGGTCGCAAATCTGAAACAGGCAAAGATGATCCAAGATCCGGCTCCCCTCCCCTGGCGCAAAGACGAGATCCGCGCCCTGTCGCGCATGTTCGGATTGCCGGAGTAAAAGCCCTGAGCAGTCAGCGATCAGCGGTCAGTTCCAAAGATAAAGTAGGGGCAGGTTGCAAACCTGCCTCTATCAGGTTCCGACTAAATGCTAACAACTAATCGCTAATCGCTGCCGAAGAAAGAAGTTGCCTACGCACTCTCCCGGAAAGCCCACTCTCCAACGTTTTCGCGAGCAACTTGATCAGGTTCAGCCTTTCTCCCTCGTTGCCCTGGCTTGCGCCGTCGGTGCGGTTACAGGAGGTGGAGCCATTGTCTTCGCCGAACTCATCAAGTTGACACAATGGTTGGCGATAGGTTCGACTGATTTGCCGCTCTATGTGCTACCCCACCTATCCTGGTACCGTATTTTGTTGATCCCGGCAGTGGGCGGGTTACTGGTCGCGCCATTGGTAGTTCTCGTCTCTCGCGACGCCCGTGGCCATGGAGTGCCGGAAGTTATAGAGGCTATCTCTTTTCGAGGCGGAAAAATTCGCGCCGAGGTCGCGATTATCAAGTCGCTCGCCTCGGCGATTACCATTGGCACAGGAGGGTCGGTAGGACGCGAGGGACCGATCGTTCAGATCGGCGCAGCCTTAGGATCCGCCTTAGGCCAAGTACTACGCGTTCCTTACGCTCGTCTGCCCACGCTGGCGGGCTGCGGCGTCGCTGGCGGTATTGCTGCGGTGTTTAATGCTCCGATCGCTGGCGCTTTCTTTGCCCTGGAAGTTATTATGGGCAACTTTGCCATGCCAGCATTCGGTCCAGTCATGCTCTCTTCAGTAGTCGCGACGGTCGTCAGCCGAGCGTATTTCGGCGACCATCCGGCCTTCGTCGTCCCCGGCTACACCGTTGTGAGTGCCTGGGAACTCCCGCTTTACTTATTGCTAGGGATCGCCTGTGGGCTCGGTGGTCTCGCGTTTATGTTCGTACTGGATACGTCAGAGGAGAGGTTCGCGCAGTTACCGATTCACAATCTGCTGAAACCCGCTCTCGGCGGCCTGATTCTTGGTGCAACTATCCTCTTCGTCCCTAACGTCTACGGCATAGGGTATGCCACCATGGACGCCATCTTGCGGAGCGGGATCTCCTGGCCGTGGCTGCTGCTTTTGCTTCCGATCAAGATGGGCGCGACAAGTCTCACACTCGCCTCAGGGGGCTCCGGCGGGCTGTTTCTGCCCATGTTGTATCTCGGTTCCGTCACTGGCGGGCTCTTTGGTTTCTGTGCTGGAGCCTTGTTTCCTTCTTTCACCGGTCCCAGCGGCGCTTATGCCTTAGTAGGAATGGGCGCTTTTCTCGCTGGAGCTGTCCACTGCCCTATCACGGCGTTTCTGCTGCTCTTCGAGATCTCCGGAGACTATCATATTATCTTACCCCTGATGGTCAGTTGTTCAGTGAGCACACTGGTCGCCAAGTTATTGCGAGAGGAATCGATCTACACCCTGCAACTGCTGCGCCGAGGCATCGACGTGCGCCGCCGCGAAGAAAACCTCATGCAAACGTTCACGGTCGGACAGGTCATGCACCACGAAGCGCCGCTACTACGGGAGACAGCCCCATTTGCCGAGATCGTGCAGCATTTTCTGGCAAGTGACATACCAGTGTGCTTCGTCGTCGACTCCAGCCGGCACCTGCTTGGCGAGATTTCTATTCACGACGTTAAAGAACTCTTGCAGGACGACACCCTGGGACCATTAGTCATTGCCAAGGACTTAGCCCAGCCCTCGGGAGTCACTACCGGTCCAGAGGAAACCCTGGCCCGTTGCCTAGACAAGTTTACTCTCTCAGAGCAAGAATATTTGCCGGTGGTGTCACCGGCCCTGGAATTATGCGGTACCATCTCCCACCGCGACGTCCTGGATTTGTACAACCGCGAGATCCTGCGACACGAGTATCTAGGATTGAGCCTGCGCGCCGAAGGCATCCTCAGTACCGTGCACGAGCAAGTGCGGCTGCCCCACGAATACATCGTCGAGGTCGTACAGGTTCCCTCCTCCTATGCGGGAAAAACCCTTCGCGAGACCCAACTGCGCACACGCTTCAATCTGACGGCCGTAGCGATCCGCCGTGGTAGTCTCAACAGCCCGGACGAACTCCCCGATCCAAGCCGCACCCTCGACTCGCAAGACCACTTAGTGCTGGTCGGTCGCGCAACTGATATGCAGCGGTTCACAACCGAAGGCTTAGCAACCCAAGCCAGCTTGTAACCTTTTCCTCCGTTCAAACGTGATAGGGATAGGAGGACGAAAAACATGCGTACGACAACGGACGTTGTGGTCATTGGCGGCGGCTTGGCGGGACTCACTGCTGCAACCTTTCTAGCGCGGGCTGGTCGGACGGTCACTCTTTTTGAGAAAGCACCTACAGTTGGCGGGCGCGCTACGACTCACACAAAAGACGGCTTTCATTTCAACCTGGGGCCACACGCTCTTTATCGAGCAGGACACGGCGCACGGATACTGCGCGAGCTTGGTGTTCCATTCACTGGTAGCATGCCAAGCGCCTCGGGCGGTTACGCAATCGCTCACGGCACTGCCCATACGCTGCCCGCAGGTTTGGTATCCTTGCTAACCACTGGCTTGCTGCGACTACCGGGCAAGCTGGAAACCGCGTGCATTCTCGGAACCTTCAACAAAATCGACGCACAGACTGTGCAACACCTAACCGTGCGGGAGTGGCTGGAGCAAGCCATCCATCAGCCTGACGTGCGCGGGCTGGTGCAGGCGCTCTTCCGTGTAGCAACCTACGCTGACGACCCTGAGCACCAAAGTGCGGGTGCGGCGCTTGCCCAGTTACAGATGGCCTTAACCAGCAATGTCTTGTATCTCGATGGCGGTTGGCAGGTGCTCGTGGACGGTCTGTACGCAGCCGCTCAGACCGCCGGCGTGAAAATCGCAACCGGCAAAAGAGCGGTAGCGATTGATTATGATACAGCAGTGCGCGGACTCCATCTCGCCGATGGCTCGACCCTCACTGCCACGGCCGTGCTGCTCACGGGAAGTCCGGCCGATGCCGCAGCACTCGTACAAAACAGCGACATCCTGCGCCAATGGGTGGACACGGCGATACCGGTCAAGGCCGCCTGCCTCGATATCGGACTTGCACGTTTGCCGAGACCACGCGCACTCTTTGCACTTGGCATCGACCGTCCGTTGTACTTCTCGGTCCATTCAGCCGTGGCCAGGTTAGGACCGGACGGTGGCGCAGTCATCCATACCGCCAAATATCTGAATACGGCCGTACGTACTGATCCCAAGGCTGACGAGCAAGAGCTTGAGGGGATACTCGATGCCATGCAGCCTGGCTGGCGCGAAGTCGTCGTCGAGCGGCGCTTCTTGCCTAATATGGTCGTCTCGCACTTGCTGGTTACGGCCGCGGCAGGGGGGACTGCGGGACGCCCTAGACCGATAGTGCCCGGCATTGCCAACCTATATGTCGCAGGTGACTGGGTAGGCTCGGAAGGCTTGTTGGCAGATGCCAGCCTGGCGAGTGCCAAGCGTGCGGCAGAACTCATAATGCGGAGCGCGGAGATACGGGCAGCCGCCGCTTGAAGGGAAAAGAGAAAAGGGGGAAAGAGAGAAAGCGAATCGCGATGATGACTCTGCCGGTCACAGTCGCCGAAGAGATTTTCCAGGAACACAAACCCTTCTTGTGGGGTCTGTGTTACCGCCTCAGCGGCAGCGCAGCTGACGCCGATGACTTGGTGCAAGAGACATTTGTGCGCGCGATGGAACGTCCCCCTGCGCGCACTGATGAACCGTGGCGACCCTGGTTGGCACGAGTGGCTGTAAATCTGGGGCGAGACCTCCTCCGTCGGCGTAAGCGACGCGCCTACGTGGGGCCGTGGCTCCCCTCCCCTATCGAAACTGGTGAGGAAGAAGCGCCGCCGTCTCACGAGCCTGTCGCCGGGCAAAGCAGTACAGAAGGGCGATATGATTTATTGGAAAGTGCCTCGTTCGCCTTTTTGCTCGCCCTTGAAGCCCTCAGTCCCCGGCAACGCGCCGTGCTGCTGCTCAGAGACGTTTTTGATTACTCCGCGCATGAGACCGCGGCAGCCCTCGGTATCTCTGAGGTCAATGTCAAAACCTCACACTACCGTGCGCGTCGGGCGATGCGGGATTACGACCGTGCACGGTGTGTGCCCACCCGTAGGTTGCAGGAGCGGACACGTCAAGCCCTTGAGCGCTTCCTGACCTGTCTGCTCAATCATGATGTCGCGGCGATCGAGGCTTTGTTAACCGCCAATGTCCAGGCCGTGAGTGATGGTGGCGGGGAGTTCCTGGCCGCGCTCCGACCAGTGGTAGGTCGTGATAAGGTTGTGCGCTTTTACTCCAAAACCAACGAACGCAGAGGCTCTAGCGCACGCCTACATATGCGCATGCTCAACGGCCTACCGGCGCTCGTGATCGAGTTCACCGACAACGCTCCCCGTGAAGTCTCTCGCATGGTCATGCGCTGCGACCTCAACCCTGACGGTCAGATCAAAGTGTTGCATTCCATCCTGGCTTCGCGCAAACTGACGGCCGTGCGTTTTGCGTGAAGAGTGGCTGGATAGCCCAGCTACGGTCTCAGGCGATCGAGAACGGCCTGGCTTCGTCCTTGACGTCAAAGTGATCTGGGAAGCAAGTTTCTAGAGGTAAGCTGTCATCCCCTACCTTCCAAACTCTGCATGCCCCTGGGGTCGGGTATTTTTTGCCTTGATAGGGACTGCCCGCCCGAGCTATAGGGCGCACAGCGGACCGACTGAAACGGCAAGGAGGGACAATCACGATTCGCTCATGGATGGCTGGGGCAATGGCCTAGCTGCTGCTTCCCGCAGCAAGCTACCAAAAGAGTCCACAAGAAACTCAGTCGCCCGCGCAGAAGGAGGGTGCAGCAGCGATTCCTCCGACAACAGCCCCGGAGAGTAAAAAGGAGCAAACAGCCCAGACACCTCCAGCAAAATCACAAGCTGATATGGCAGAGGCGCGCCGACCATTAGAACAGCAAGAGGCTCCGTATACTGAGGCGGTGTTTCTTGAGAGCGTCAAGAATGGGAACACCCACCTGGTCACTCTGTTCCTAGCCGCTTGCATGAATCCGAACCTGAAAGACCCGTATGGCTCGACCGCGTTGGATGGGACGCGACGGACTCCCTTGGCAGGGCTGGAGCCTGGAGGCCACAGCCCTACGAATTGATACTCGACTCTTTCCTTCATCACAGTCACTGCAACCCGTAATACCGCTTGGCGCCACCGGCTAGGACGTTGGCGAGCGTCTGCGGTGGCAGTCCCATGCGTTTGATCATATTCGCCGCATCCGGAAACCCATCCGCGTGCGGATAATCCGTCGCCCACAAGATATTCTCTGACCCGAGATACTCAGCCAGATACTTGAGGGTGCCTTCCACCGGCTCGAACGAGATAAAGCACTGACGGCGGAAGATCTCGCTCGGACGCGTCGACAACCCGGTATCGTTCATGCCCACATCGTCGAAATGGCGATCCATGCGATCAAGCCAACCCGCCATCCATCCGCCGCCCGACTCCAGAAAGGCGATCTTCAGGTGCGGGAACCGATCACACACCCCGCACATGATCAGGCTTGTGGCCGCCGCCATCATCTCAAATGTGTGCGCCACACAATGGCGCACGGCGAGCCCTTGGGTGAAACGCTCCATCGCCAACGTGGGCTGCCCACTTTCCGACCCACCGTGGATGCCGATGGAAAAGCCCAGTTCTTGCGCCACGCTCCATAACGCATCGTACGCCGGATCGTGCAGCACGCGGCCATTGTACGGATTCGGGCGGATGAACCCACAGCGAAAGCCCAGTTCTTTGGCGGCATAGAGTGTCTCCTGCACCGCGCCTTCGATCGATTGCATCGGCAACATCGCGGCGCCGAACAGGCGCTCCGGATACGGCTGGCAATAGTCAGCGAGCCAACGGTTGTACGCCCGGCATGCAGCAGCCGAGAAGTCCGGGTCCTTGATGGCGCCGAGGAACAACCCAAGGCTGGGATAGAGGAACGCCGCGTCAATCCCATCGGCGTCCATATCCCAGATGCGGGCATGAGGGTCAAAGCCGCCTTTTTTTCCTTCTGCGTATGAGGTGCGCTGTGACTTGATCTGACTATCAGACCGCGCCCCAATCGTGCCGAGGCCGCCAAACTTGACCCGCTTCTTCCCTCGCCCCAGGTCAATCGCGTCGTCCCCTTCGATCCGAAAGATCTCACTGTCCTCGAACGCAATGAGCTTGGGACACGTATCGCGATACCGTGGATCCATGTATCGTTCCCACAAATCCGGCGGTTCGAGGATGTGTCCGTCCGCATCGATGACTTGATAGTTCATAGAATTCTCCTTTTTTCTCCTGCAAGTTCTTGATTACGTGAGGTCTCCCCATCCACCAACGTCACGAGGCCAGCCACACGCGACACCGCCTCTGCATATAACCACGTCACTGTTAATTCAATGGTCGGCCCCCGGAGCCTTTTTATTTCTTGTGGTTCTTGCTCCCACACCCTGGGCACCCTCATGCCGATTGATAAGGCTTTGCAATTCTTATGATCGGTAATCCGGCACGATTTGCCTTTGCCTCGCAGACTCTTGCTATGAATTTTATAGTATACTATAAGATTTAACTATCCTATATGAAACTTCGGGAAAAGCAAATGGCGGATCGCCGCCGCCGGATTCTCGACGCCGCTGAGGAGCTCATCCGTCAGACCGGCGGGGCCGACTTCTCGATGCTCGCGCTCGCCGCCCGCGCCGAGGTCAGCCCAGCCACGCCGTACAACCTCTTTGGCTCCAAGGCGCGGCTGCTCTTCGCCCTGGTCAACCGGTCGCTCACAGAGCTACCCGTGAAAGACCTAACGACCTCGTATACGGACCCGCTCGAGCGCCTGCTCGAGACGACCAGGGTTATCGCCACGCACCTCGCCACTCATGCCGACTTCTTCCGCCCGTTGTTTCTGTCCCTGTGGGAGGTACAAGACGACGTCTATCGGCCGGAGTTTGTGGAGTATCACCTGCGACGATGGGAGCGGGCACTCGCGGACGTTGAACGCGCCGGGTTGCTCTCGTCGGCAGTGACGGCAGACCAGCTGTCGCGCCAGCTGATGATCAATTTCGCCGGAACGGTCGAGCTCTGGGTGCATCACGAGCTGGACGCGGACGGCTTCAGCGCCGAAGCGGTCTTCGGCACTATCCTGCTGCTTTTGGGTGTCACCATTCCCGACGCGCGGCCGCGGCTCCTCAGGCACCTGAAAGCGACCAAGCGCAGTCTCCAACCGCGCCTGGCTATTGACCGAGCAGCCGACCGGAAAGAAGGAGGGGAGAAGGAAAACGCCGCTTAGTACGACGCCGCACCATCGCGGTGCACTGCGACGTGAGATTACCGCCACAAGCCATGCCAATCCCTGCAGTCTCGCGCAGCATGGCAATGATCCCGGGTGGTCGCAGACTGCAAGATAATGACGGAAGGAGGGCCCGATCATGGGACAATTACAAGACAAGGTCGCCTTTATTACTGGCGCCGGTTCGGGGATCGCGCGGGCTGCGGCCCGGCTGTTTGCGCACGAGGGCGCTAGGGTGGTGATTGCTGAACTCAAACCCGAGCTGGGCCGCGCCAGCGAGCAGGATGTGCGCAACGCCGGTGGCGAGGCGACTTTCATCGAAACGGACGTAACGAAAGAAGAGAGCGTCAGAAACGCGATGCAGCAGACCGTCGCTCGCTATGGCGCGCTCAATATCCTGTACAACTGTGCCGGCGGATCGATCTCACAAGATGCGCCGGTCACCGACGTCGACATGGCGGTGTGGCAGCATACCATGTCGTTGGATGTGCTCGGAACGTTTCTGTGCTGTCGCCATGGCATTCCGGCACTGATCAAGGCCGGCGGCGGAGCGATCGTGAACATGTCCTCCGCGGCTGCGCTGCAAGGCGTATACAAGGGGCACGTCTACACCGCCGCCAAGGGCGCCATTCTCTCGTTCACCCGCGTGCTGGCGGGTCAGTATGCGCACCACGGGATCCGCGCTAACGTGATCTGCCCCGGACTGACGGTTACCGAGCGCGTGATGCGCATGTTCGGTGACCCGCGCCAGACGCCGGACTCTCCCCTCAGGGCAATGCTTGAGAAATATCCGTTCTCGGTGGGTGATCCGGAAGATATCGCCAACATCGCCCTGTTCCTGGCGTCGGACAAGGCGCGGATGATCACCGGCGCTACCATCGCCGCAGACGGGGGAAGCTCAGCGTATTAACATTCGCTCTTTCAATTACAGAGGGTAACAACCACAGAGGATAAGAAGGAGGATTCAATCATGAGTGTAACAGCAGCAAGTACGATGCCCGAAGCCTTGCGAGGCATCAAGGTCATCGACGTCGATACCCATCTCACCGAGCCGCCGGACCTGTGGACGGCCCAAGTACCGGCCCCCTCTAAGGACCGGGTGCCGTACGTCAAACGTACGGGTGCGGTCGATCAGTGGTTCTACAAAGATACGCCGATCGGCTTTGGCGGCGGGGCCGCCATCACGGTGATCGGCCAGAACCGCGAAAAGTACCGCGGCACCGTGACCCTCGACACCTATGAACAGGTGGACGAGTCCACGTTTGACGCTAAGGCGCGGCTCAAGATTATGGATGACCTGAACGTCTGGGCGCAGGTGGTGTTCCCCAACGTGGCTGGGTTTGGCAGCGGGTCGGTCGCGCGGGCCATCCCGGAAGAGGACCGCAACCTGTGCATCCGCTTATACAACGACGCCGTGGCACAGTGGGCGTCCGTGGCGAACGGGCGCTTGCGGCCGCAGGCCCTGGTGCCGTTCTGGGATATCAGAGAGGCGGCCAAGGAGGTCGAGCGGGCGCACGCGCGCGGGCTCCGGGGCGTCACCGCGACGTCCGCCCCAGAGGGATGGGGGTATGGCCTGCCTGACTATGGGGACCTGGCGTGGGATCCGTTCTGGGAGGCCTGCTCCGCGTACGACATGCCGATCAGCTTCCACATCGCCAGCGGACCGATGCCCGATGGGATTGGTCCGTGGAAGTCGTTCGGCTTTGACCCGGCCCAGATGTTTCAGGGCTCGGCGGCTACCCGGGGTACCCGGCAGATGGCGCCGATTGCGGTGTCGGCTACGGTCGGAACCCTGCTGAACTCGCGCGTGATGATCAACATCATCTATAGTGGGCTGCTCGATCGCTGGCCGAAACTGAAGTTTCTCTCCATCGAGAGTGGGCTGGGGTGGATTCCGTTCTTTCTAGAGCTGGCCGAGTACCAGTTTGATGAGATGACGTACAGCGATCGCTGGGGCTTGAAGCGGCGGCCGCGCGAATACTTCCGCGATCATTTCTACGTATCGTGGTGGTTTGAGGACTTTGGGCCGACGAAGGCCATTGAAGAGGTGGGAGTGAAGAACGTGCTGTTTGAGACTGACTTTCCCCATCCGACGTGTCTGTACCCGGACCCGGTGGCCCATGCGGCCAAGGTGCTGGCACATCTGCCGTACGCGGACCGCAAGGCCATCCTGCAGGACAACGCGGCTGAGCTGTGGCAGATCCCGGCGAACTAGTAAAAAAGAAAGGGGAATGAGGCCATGGCGAGAATCCCGTATGTCGAACGAGACACTGGAACCGCGGAGACTCAAGAACTGTACAACGAGTTGTCCCACAACGCTGCCACCAGTCAATTTGACTTCCGTGATGTTCCCAACATCATGAAGGCCCTGGCCAACAGCCCTAAGCTGGCCCGGCGGATCTCCCAACTGGGCCACTACTTCATGACCGAATTGTCGCTGGAGCCGCGGCTGCGCGAACTCGCCGTGCTGATCCTGATGAAGCGGCTCAACTGTGAATACGGCTTCGTGCATCATATTGGCATTGCCCAGCAGACCGGACTCAGCCGCGAGCAGATCGACCATGTCGGTTCCTACCAAACGAGCTCATTGTTCAGCGATGACGACAAACTAGTCCTCCGCTACGCCGAGGAGCTGACGTTGAAGGCGCAGGTAGATGACGAGCTGTTTCGTCAAGTGCAGAGCCGTATCGGGATGGTGAATGTGCTCGATCTCACCGCCGCGGTTGGGTTCTGGAACATGATGGCGCGCAATCTCAATGGCCTGCAAATCGATGTGGAACCGGAGCGAAGATTATGAGAGCAAGCAGGTAAGTCTTTTCATTTCCCAGTATCACGAAGGGGCGAGCGTGCTTGATCAGGATAAGAGGACGGGAGCAGATGTTCCCTCTGGTATCTTGGCACAGTGACAATGAAAGGACAGCGCACGTGAGAAGCTGACTCACAAAGCGCGTTGGAAAGGAGGGCATATGAGCAGACTCGACGGGCGGGTGGCTGTTGTTACCGGTTCGGGGCAGGGCATCGGCCAGGGTGTGGCTCGCTGCCTGGCCCGCGCCGGTGCGCATGTGGTTATCACTGATCGGGCGCCAGAGCGGATTGCCCTAGCTGTGGCTGAGGTGCAACCTCTGGGGGTACAGGCCCTTGGGGTGCAGGTCGATGTCACCCAGGCGGACTCAGTAGACCGGATGGTCCAGCAGACTCTGGATCGCTTCGGGCGGATCGATATTTGGGTGAATAATGCTGGCATTGGCGCCCTGAAACTCTTTGTCGAGAACACCGAAGCGGATTGGGATCGGACGCTTGACGTGAATCTCAAGGGTGTCTTTCTGTGCTGTCGCCGCGTGGTCCCCGAGATGATCAAGCAGCAGGGTGGAGCGATCGTTAACATCGCGTCCATCGCTGCTTTTCACTACACTGTCCCCCATGTGCCCTACGCAGCCTCAAAGGCGGGCGTGGTGGCACTCACGCGGGACCTGGCGTATGAAGTGGGGCGGTTTGGCATCCGCGTCAATGCGATTGCGCCGGGACCGATCGAGACTCCCTTGATGAACAGTAGACTCACGGCGGAACAGAAAGCCGCCTATGCCAGAGGAGTCCCCTTAGGTCGCCTGGGGAAACCTGAGGACATTGGCGAGGCGGTAGTCTTTCTGGTCTCCGACGCGGCGAGTTTCATCACGGGGGCGACCCTGGTCGTGAGTGGAGGAGCCGACCTTAGTGTGATGTGAGTGTAAAAGACCCAGGTTCCTCTGTTGCAGGCTTCCGCCACGAGCACGGCACAAAGACTGATGGCTAGATCGCTGACGCGGGATTCCCGTTCACTGACATAGGTGAACTTGGTGGGAAAGTCCGTGCGGGCCGCAATCTCCAGGAGAATCTCCGGCAAATCGACGCGCGGCGGCTCACCATCGAAGGCAAAAGCGCCAAAGAAATCGCCCTCACCTTCAAAGTTCATCCCACCACTATTTATCGCTTGTCAACGCTAGAGGCTTAGCGGGGTTTTCTGTTCCATTGCTCCCCAATACCGAAGATCTATGGATAGATCTCAGGTTCATATAGAAATGCCGAAAACGGCGGAAACCAGCCGACCAAGGAGGTAGCCAAACACACCGACCGCCCCGCCGGCCAGCATCACTTCCAAGCCGCTTACCAACAGACGTCCTCCGGAGAGCCGCGCTTTCATCGCCCCGAGCGTGAAGAGCGCCAACGGTGCAAGCAGGATGGTCACCATGAGTCCGGGGTGGACCTCAAGCACGAGAAACGGGAAGAGCGGGATCACAGCACCTGCGAGAAAGGCGATGCCTATCACTAGTGCGTCACGCACAGGTGAGCTGAGGCTGTGCGGCGGCAATCCGAGTTCAAATGTGCTGAGCAGTTCGGTCAAGAGCTTCGGGTAACCCGCGACCCGACGGACCACTTCGATCGCATCACGCCGCGGCATTCCGTGGCCTATGAGCGCGGCCAGTAACTCTGCCATCTCTTCTCCTGGCTTTTCGGCGACTTCGCGTGCTTCGTTTGCCATTTCCGCTTCGTAGAACTGCCGCTGGGCACGTAAGGCCAGATAGGCTCCGACCGCCATCGAGAGCGCACCTGCAATCGCGGCCAGAGTACCAGCCACGAGAACGACCACAGTCTGTGAGGTGGTGGTTGCTATGCCGGCTACCAGGGTGGTGATCGAGATAAGACCATCCTGACCACCGAAGATGACTTCACGGATATTGGCGAGCCGGGCGATACGCTCGCGTTCGCTCTCCATTTCCGGCAGCCCGCGTTTAGCCGTGGTCCGATCCACCCTGGCTCCCGTGCTCGCGGGGTTCCCTGACCCCTGTAAGGTTGTGTGTTTTTCGTTGCCTTGCTGATCCCGCGGTGCAGAGAAGACGGGTACGACATCGGCTGGCATTCCACGGTCCTGCCAGGTAGCAAGCGCCCGGCGGAACATCTGCTGATGATATCTCTCCCGTTCGAGCGCTAGTCGAAAGCTCGCGGCAGCGCGAGGCGTGCTGTCAGCCTCTGCCTCAGCAATCATACGTGGGTACATTTGCTCAATTTCGCTGGTTTCCCTGCGTGTGGCTGCCCGCAAATTTTCCAGGGTGGTACCGATGGCGTCTAACGTAACGAGGTGAGAGTACGCATGGACGGTTTCGGCACCAGCAGCCTCAAAGAACGACTGAGCGACCTCTGGATATCCTTCCTGCAGGGCGCGTATACAGTAAGCGGTATAGCGGCGGTTGGTGTCAGCTTCGGCTGCCAGTGCGATCTGAGAGCGGCGAGTGGGTGCGGCTAGAGGTTGTCTTGCCAGGCTATAAGGTGTGGTTGCGTGCGTGGCAGGCGCAGGTCGGGCGGCTGAAACTGTACCTCTTGGATAGCAACGACCCCGCCAATCCGCCAGTCCACTAAGCGGAAAGGTTCCCGTGTAAGGAGCTTGGACCCAGGACTGACCAGCTCCCTCGTCTGCCATACATAACAACGACGCTCATCGTTGCTAACAACAGAGCCACATACTTCACTCGCCGTTGCATCGTGTGCTTCTCCCCTCAGTGCACTGACCCGATGATTCAACCTGACGGTGATCACATGGGGCCAGCGCATCATCTGCGCCGCGCCGAAAACAAAAAGGCCGGGCACTGCCTGTGGCTCTTCGGGAGTCACTTCCGGCAACCCGGCCAACTTATAGCCCTTGGTGATGTGTCCGACGCGGACGAGTGCAACTTTGCCCTCGTGTCTGCCACCTCCAACGCCCCAAGCGGATAAGTTCCGTGGCTTTCCGTCGCCTGCTCGCGCAGGGTTTGGCCCATTCTCCTCCTCTTTACCTACTCCGGCACTCACAGCCCGCCCTGTTGTCAGGTACACACGTGCTGTAAATGCTCACGTCTGTACTACATTTTATCCCTCGCCGTCAAGGATTTTTTATTGAGAAAGGGCAAAAAGCGGCAAAAGGCGAAAAGGAGAACTAGTAAAGCCGACGCAACCTCATACCCCCCGCATCATGGAGGAACCTGTTTACCCGAGGTGGCGTGTGTGCCACCATCGCGAGGTGAGAATTGTCCTGGATACCAGTACGCTTTATGCAGGAATCCGCTCGCCCCGTGGGGCCTCGTGAGTGATCAATGCTAGCGGAAATCTACGGCTGGTTCACGGAAGGATTTGATACGAAGGACTTGCAGAAGGCAAAGGCCTGGTTGGAAGAGCTTACGTGATGGAACACCTCCTCCCTCCTTCGTCCCATCAGGTAGGATTTCGCATAGTGACGACCACTGTCTGTACGCCGTATTTCTCCTGCACGGTTTGCTCGATTTCGACGATCCGCTTCTGCACAGCGAGCCGTTCTTCAGACGGCATAGGCATATACGCCCACAGATGAAGGTCTTCTCCTTCAATTGGCTCACAGGGCACGAGTCGGACCTGGGGAAATTCTTTTTGGATGGCTAAGATGAGTTCCGCAGCAGCTAAACCCACAGTCGTCGCTGCCGGATGGTGAATAACCTGTGCCATATCGCTGCCCTCACAGTGCCCACCCGGTGCGGTGAGCGATCATTTGGAATAATTCTCGTACTCCGTTTAATCCAGATTCGGCTTCTACCAGAGAGACTGAATCTGCCGCATAGTCTACCGCAATACGCAAGCGATACAAAGCTTCGAGTTTCTTCCGCAGCCGTGTCAACGCGGAGGGTAGCAGCATAGGGGTAACCCACCGACCACGACAAAACTCGTTGATCAGGCCACCATGCCGCCATAAGCCCGATGCAGGATCGCCAACGGCTGCCCACATTGCCTGGTAGCACGCATAGTAGCTGCGTGTAGTACTTTCGCCGTAGAGTAGCTGATCGTAGCAGAGCTGGGCGGCTCGTAGCTTTTCCTTCGCGCTTGCCCAGCGGCGCGCTTGTTCGATAGAATCCATCGTGCGGCAGTTTATACCCGCAACAACGCAATTGTCATGGTACCCGGTAGTCCGATATGACACCGCTCATGGGTTTGCCCATAAAGATGCTCTTCATCCTACGGGGAAAGCAGACAAGGAAGCTCTACCGTTTACCGATTATACTTTGGCGCTGATCTACGCGGAAAATGACTTGCGGAAGAACTGGGAGAAGTACAGAGAAGCGTTTCTTCAGGAGGTGCGTCCGTCATAAGCGAGCAGGAATTGTTCGAGAAAAATCTTGTGCTCACTACTGAATTTGATCGGTACCTGTCGGAACATCCGGAGGTAGCAGAGCAAAGCCCTCCCAATGCACAGATTGTTTTGCTACGGGACGACGATCCAGAAGTGAGTCATAAGAACCGTGAGGTAGCCGTAGCCAAGTGGGAATCAGGTCAGCCGGCGGTGTATGCGCACATTTAGCAAGTAGCCCCCCAATCTTGCAGCTTGTCACTCCACAAGTCGTCGTGGAGGCAGCTTAATGGTAGCCGGGGAATGCACTCCCCGGCCAGAAGTGTCGCTCCAACCTTACCTTTCGCCGTTTTCTTGTTTCGCCCGTTTTGCCATTCGCTATAGGCTATAGAGTGAGCGGAGCGAACGAGCCAGAAGCCATATAGTTTTCCTAATTGAGTTGTGGATGGCGAGAGCCGTTCATGCTTCGACAAGCCTGTCCTGAGCTTGTCGAAGCGCCGAGGAAAACACCAATCCGCACTAAACCGGCTGTACAAGAGGGTGTGACCATTGTAATCTCTTGCGCCGAGGAGAAGGAGCATGGACCACGACACGGTAGCAGACCTCCATTACGTAGAAGCCCCTCTGAATTACTTGGCTGATAAGGCAGAGAAGCCTGTGACCTATATGTACACGCCTCCGCCGGGCATTCCCCCACGGACGGGGCGGTACGCCCCATACCTGATGCCTATTTACGATGCCCGACCCATCCTCTCCCAGATCTCTTTGGATACGCACGGCTTTATGCTCACGCACCACGAGACCACG
>Ga0126384_10000768_pt1 | contig 18292 bp, 16 predicted proteins | sample PanSoiMetPlot_36_FD_92543 | JGI IMG/M metagenome (GOLD analysis project Ga0126384, IMG submission 92543) | Tropical forest soil microbial communities from Panama - MetaG Plot_36 | ecosystem: Environmental > Terrestrial > Soil > Tropical forest > Bulk soil | place: Panama | collected 2016-02-17 | reverse complement strand
AGTGCCGATCTTGCACGCGACTATGCGATGGCCGCGCTGAACTCGCTCTGAAGCGCGGCGTCGGCCGTCGTTCAGCTACATGAAGGCTGGCCGCGTACGCCGTTGCCGGCCGTTCAGATTGGCTGCGATGGCGTTGGCAGGCGCGGGGTCGATCGGCAGAGAATCCGTCACGATCAGCGGGGACGGCGCGACGGATCAGGTTGTCGCGCCCTCGGTCTCCGCCACCATCCAGCCGAGATAGGATGCGTCCACGCTTTCGAGCGGGATCACCAGGATCGCCGGCGTCGTGTAGGCGTGCATCTCCTTGACGGCCGCGCGCACCGGCTCGGCCAGCGAGGCGCGCGTCTTGATGATCATCACCGCCTCCTCGCCGCGCTCGATCGCGCCCTCCCAGCGATAGAGCGAGATCATGCCAGGTAGAATATTAACGCACGCGGCAAGCTTACGCTCGATCAGGACGCGACCGGCCTTCTCCGCCTCGACAACGGAGGGGTAAGTCGTATAGACGAAGACCGCCCGTTCCATCCGTTTCTCCGTCACCGCTCCGCGACCGGACGCGGCTACCGATCTGCGCGAGCTCCCTGATGAGCCGTCCCCTTGCCCGCTTCGAGCACATCGCCTTCGTGGCCAGCACGGTACCCGAGGCCGAGCAGGCGCGTGCCGCGCTGATCCGCCGCTACGGCGATGCCGATCCGGCGAGCGCCGACATCATCGTCGCGCTCGGCGGCGACGGCCTCATGCTGCAGACCCTGCACAAGTTCATGACCGCGGGCAAGCCGATCTACGGCATGCATCGCGGCACGGTCGGCTTCCTGATGAACGAGTTTCACGAGGAAGGCCTGCGCGAGCGGCTCGCCGCGGCCCAACCGACGCAGATCCATCCGCTGGTCATGCGCGCGCTCGGGGCGGGCTGGCAGACGCACGAGCTTCGCGCCATCAACGAGGTTTCGCTGTTTCGCCAGACCTACCAGGCGGCGCGCATGCGCATCCTGGTCGACGGCAAGGAGCGCCGCGCCGAGCTCGTAGCCGACGGCGTGCTGGTGGCGACGCCGGCCGGCTCGACCGCCTATAACCTCTCGGTGCAAGGACCGATCATTCCGATCGGCTCCCCCCTGCTCGCGCTCACGCCCATCAGCCCGTTCCGGCCACGCCACTGGCGCGGCGCTCTCCTGCCCGACACCGCCACGGTGACCATCGAGGTGCTTGACCCCGAACGACGGCCGGTCGCGGCCGGCGCCGACCACGACGAGGTCCGCTCGGTGCGCCAGGTCGACATCCGCCAGGACCGGGACATCACCATCCACCTGTTGTTCGATCCCGGCCACAGCCTGGACGAGCGCATCCTGCGCGAGCAGTTCGGCTACTGATTCAGAACCGGAAAATCGCAAATCAGGATCGGACGCAGATCAGGCATCGGGGACCGGAAAGTATTCCGATGCCCGATGCCTGATGCTGATCATCAGTTCGCCGCCAGGATCCCGTCGAGCACCGTCTGCTTGGCGTTGCTGCCGTGACCGCCCGCGAAGGTCGCGTCCTTGACGCCGAGCTTCTTGACGGCGTCATTGAGCGCCAGCACGCCCGGGGTCTTGGCGGCATCGCGGCCGGGCGACCAGATGTCGGTGACCCACACGACATTGGGCTGCACCACATAGCCGATCAGCATGCCGTCGACATGCGGATTGGCGATCCGCTGGATGCGGATCTCGACGCTGTCGTCCTTGAGGGTCTTCTCGTCCGCCACGCCCTCGACCTGGATCGGCTTCTTGGCCGACTGCTGCGCGTCCGCAACGATCGTGTGCGGCAGCGCGAGGTTTTGCTCGAAATAGGCCTGGGCGGTGCTCGGCACGATCACGGTCGCGCCGTCAGCCACATAGGCACGGGTACCGCCGGTGTGGTCCATGTGATGATGGGTGAGGACCAGATACTTGATCGGCTTGCCGGGATACTTGGCCTTGGCGGCATCGATGACCCAGCGCGACTGCATCTCGCAGCAAGGCGCGTCGAAGATCACCAGCCCGTCGTTCATGGCGACGATCAGGTTGTTGGCGCTGCCGCCGACCACCTGCTGGACATTGGGCGCGAGCTCGACGAGCTTGAGGCTTCCGTTGGCGGGGGTCACCACCTTGTCGCTGTCGAGGAAGCGGCCGAGAAAGAGCCGCCGCAGCACCCACTGGTAGGGAACGTCGGCCGGCGGCGAACCGGCGAGCTTGAACTGGTCGGCGACCGCAAACGTGTCGGCCCCGATCGTCGGATTGGGCGTCACCTCGCCATAGGCGATCTGCTGAACCTGGACGCCGTTGATCTGATAGGACAGCGCGTGCGCGACCTTCACGCCGGCGACGCTGCGCCAGTCGTCGATGACCATGTCATAGTTGGAATCGCCGTGGATGTTGTCGTCATCGCGCGTGCGTACCGCCATCGGCAGATGACTGACACGGTCGAACATGATGATGTAGGTCGTGTCCCGATCCTTGAATGCGACCGCGGGCAGCACGTTCTCGTTGAGCGTCTGGTCGGGCAACGCGGACACGTCCTGAGGTGCATCAAGCGCCCGCAGCAGCAGCACCGGCGAGGCCCGGCCGAGTTCGCGCAGCGAGGCTGCAACGCGGATGCCCGACATCGGCTGCGTACCCTTGTCATTGGTGGCAGCACCGACATTGGGCGCCACGACTTCGGTGTATTTCAGTCTCTCGACCGCCGGATATTTCATATCACGGTCCCACTCGGTGCGGGCCGCGCCCTGGGTGAGATCCCACGTCACCGCGATCTTTGAGGCGCCGAGATAACGCGGCTCGCCGCCGGGCGAATAGGACTGGCCGGGCTCCCAGTGGCGGCCCTCGGCCTTGATGGCGACGGCCTTGAGCGCGCGCAACGCATCGACGCCGCCCTCCGCTTCGATCGCCTGCTTGACGAGATCGATGCCCTGCTGGGCCCGGGCAGATGTAGTACCGGCCACGCTGACGAGCAGCGTGGCCGCAAGGAATGGCGCATATTTCATCGACGTTCCTCCCGAAGTCCGTTGGATGGGGCGCCATCCTAGGTGCGGCGCTTTGGCACCTTCAAGGCGTGGTTGCAGGCGGCACGGACGGCTGCTCATCACTAAACCGTGATGCGCGGGTCGGCGGAAAACCCCGTTTTCCGGAGGCTTCCGGCTCCGCGGCGTGTCCGCCCCGTATATCCTGAACCCGTCGTTAACGCGCCCGCCTTCTAACATGGCACGCGCCCCTGGCATGCCGCCCGTGGGGGTGTGTCGGCCATCGTCATGATCCGTATCGATTTCAACCGCTTGCGTATCCTGGTGGTCGACGACGGCACCCGCGACGTCTACGAGGCCGAGGACGGCGCGTGCGCCGAGGCGGGGCTCGCGCGGCTCTCGGAATTCCCGGACTGGATGAATGACGAGTGCGACCGCCTCGATCAGGCGCGCAAATCCGTCAAGACGACCGGCATGGCGGTGCTCCAGCGCGAGGCCCTTTTTCGCGCCTCCCACGACATGAAGGGTCAGGCTGCCACGCTCGGCTTCCCGCTGGTCGCCGCCGTCGCCGCCAGCCTCTGCCGGCTGATCGAGGAGACCGCCGATCCGCGGCGAATTCCGCTCGTCCTGATCGATCAGCACGTCGACGCCGTGCGGGCTGTGAACTGAAAAAGCCCCTTGACCGAGGAACTCGAGACCGCGGCGCGCGGATCGAGACCGGACTCGACCCGAGCAGTCGCGAGCAGGTATTGAAAGTCGGCTCCCGTCGCGCGCGCCGCATTGCGGATCGCGCCGACGACGGCGCCGCCTTGTGTACCTGTGCTATCGACGAAACATCCGAGGCCTGTCCGGCAGGCTGCCAAGCGCATTATCGATGCGACGCATCGTTAACTGGTATGGTAAAGGCCAGGATCGAGACCGGTGCCGCAAAAGGAGCCGGCAAAGGAGGATGAAATGTCGGTGGCAAACGCGGTCCGCCACAAGCGCGGCGGACTCTATTTCGAGGATTTCACGGTCGGCGAGCTGGTCGAGCACCGCTATACGCGGACGGTGACCCAGATGGACAACATGCTGTTCTCCAACATGACGCTCAACCCGCAGCCGCTGCACATCGATCGCCACTTCTGCGAGCAGGAGACCGAGTGGGGCCAGCCGCTGATGAACTCGCTGTTCACGCTCGGCCTGATGATCGGCATACAGGTATCCGACATGACGGTCGGCACGACCATCGCCAATCTCGGCATGACGGAGGTCAAATTCCCTCACCCGCTGTTCGAGGGGGACACGGTCCACTGCACCACCGAGGTGATCGGCAAGCGCGAGTCGAAGTCGCGGCCCGGCGCCGGCATCGTCGAATTCCACCACCGCGCCTATAACCAGAACGACAAGCTCGTCGCCGAATGCCGCCGCCAGGCCTTCATCCGCATGCGGCCGAAGTGAGCCCGGGCGAGTCCAAATGAATTGGCGCTGACCATGCGATCGCTTCTGTTCGTGCCCGCCGACGGCGGCAGGAAGCTCGACAAGGCCATGGCGAGCGGGGCCGACGCGGTGATCGTCGACCTCGAGGATTCGATCGCGCCCGAGCGCAAGACCGCGGCGCGCGGGCTCGCCGCCGCCTTCCTCAGGGAAGCGGCCGCGCAGGCGGCGCGCCCGCGCCTGATCGTGCGCATCAACGGGCTGCAGACCGGCCTCGCCGACGCCGATCTCGATGCCGTCATTCCCGGCCGGCCCGACGCCATCATGCTGCCGAAGGCGGAAGGCGGCACCGCCGTGGTTCATGCCGACGCCAAGCTTGCGACGCGCGAGGCGATCGCCGGACTTCCCGGCGGCCACGTCGAGATCATCGCGCTCGCGACCGAGACCGCGCAATCGCTGTTTCTCGCCGGCACCTACCGCGGCGCGAGCGCGCGGCTGACGGGACTCACCTGGGGGGCCGAGGATCTATCCGCCGAACTCGGCGCGCTGGCGAACCGCGACGCCGACGGCAGCTTCCTCGACCCTTACCGGCTCGCCCGCGTGCTCTGCCTCGCCGGCGCCGCGGCCGCCGAAGCAGCGGCGATCGACACCGTCTATGTCGACTTCCGCAACGAGGCCGGGCTTCGGCGCGAATGCGAGGAGGCGCGACGCGACGGATTCATTGGCAAGCTCGCGATCCACCCGGCCCAGGTCGCAGTCATCAACGACGTGTTCACCCCTAAGCCCGACGCGATCGTCCGTGCGCAGGCGATCATCGATGCCTTCGCGGCGGCGCCGGGTGCCGGCACGGTGGGGATCGGCGGCGTGATGTACGACCGCCCGCATCTCGTGAGGGCGAGGCAGGTGGTGGCGCGTGCAGGGGGCGGCGATCGATAGCGAGGAATGTCAGGCCGGGTTGCGCTGGAGCATCACCGCAAGCACCTTGCGCACGCTTTCGAAGTCGTAAGGCTTGAGCAGCGTCGGCGCGTCCTTGAAGCGCTCCTCGATGCGCGCGTGCCCGTGTCCGGTGGCGAACGCGAATGGAATCGAACGGTCCCGCAGCGCGGCCGCGACCGCGAAGCTGTCGTGCCCGCCGAGATTCACATCGAGGATCGCGCCGTCGAGCTCGACGCCGCCGATCAGGGCCAACGCCTCCGGCGCGGAACCGACCGGCCCGACGGTCTCGTATTGCAATTCGCTGAGCCAATCCTCGACCATCATGGCGATCAATGGCTCGTCATCGACGACCAGGACCCGGGGCATCCACGCCTCCACCTTGGAACGCGGCGTATCGCTGTCTACCATGACGCCCATCATCACGTAAATCACACGATGGGAAAGGGACCGGTCCCGCCGAGAGCCAGCGCGCGGCTCTCACGCGTCATCGCGTTTGCGGAACGCGTGATGATCGCACATGGAGGCTGGCATGCACGCGACGGCGCCGTCGAGCTGCACCGCGCGTTTCGCTGGCTCCTAGATCACGTTCCTTTTCTGCGGAATCGGAAACGTGCTCTAGATTCGTTGTTTGGCGCATATTCTTGTCGGCGAACCGGTGTCCACCCCGGATCAAGTCCGGGCAGGCTTTCGCCCGAATGTGCGCTATTCGGCCGGCGTGAGCCGAGATCTATGTCTTTGGAGGCTTGTGCGCGCCGTACACCTCGGCCGGATCGAACACCTTCTCGGCGTCGCGGAATTCGAGTGTGAGGCCGCGGAAATCGGGCTGCCTGAGCGGCACCGCGCGGTAGAAGCAGCTCGCCCGGCCGGTGTGGCAGGCGCCGGCGCCGATCTGCTCGACGCGCAACAGGATTGCATCCTGGTCGCAGTCGACCCGCATCTCGACGACGCGCTGGCTGTGGCCGGAAGTCTCGCCCTTCTTCCACAGCTTCTTGCGCGAGCGGCTGAAGAACCAAGCCTCGCCGGTCGTCAGCGTCTTGGCCAGCGCCTCCTCGTTCATGTGGGCGACCATCAGCACGTCCGCGTCCCAGGCGTCGGTCACCACGCAGGTGATCAGGCCGTCGGCGTCGAATTTCGGCGCAAACAGCCGCCCTTCCTCGACCTGCTCGATCGACGCACGGGGGGCGAAAACGGTTGTTTCGGTCACGGCACTCCCCGATGCTGGGGCCTCAATGAACAAGTCACCGCAAGCGTTGCGGCGAGTGTCCCGATTCCAAAGTTCGCAATCGTGGCCGCCGGGACATCGTGCGAGCTTCGGATTCGCGAGCACGTTCCAATTCTTCCAGAATCGGAACGTGCTCTGGATTCATCGTTACAGGATCGCGTTGCCGCGATCGGCGATGCTGTCAACGCGGCGGACTGCGCACCAGCGTGATGAAGCGCGCCTGCTCGGCCGGATCGTCGCGAAAGAGGCCGGTGAACTGGCTGGTGATCGTCTTTGCACCGGGCTTCTCGACCCCGCGCAGCGACATGCAGGTGTGCTCGGCCTCGAGCATGACGGCGACCCCGCGCGGCTTGAGCACCTCGTCGATGGCGGTAATGATCTGCGAGTTGAGATGCTCCTGCGTCTGCATCCGTCTCGCATAGACGTCGATCAGACGTGCGATCTTGGAGAGGCCGACCACACGCTCGACCGGCAGGTAGGCTACGTGCGCGCGCCCGACGAACGGCATGACGTGGTGCTCGCAATGCGAATAGAACGGGATGTCGCGCACCAACACCAGATCGTCATAGGTGCCGATCTCGGAAAAGGTGCGGTCGAGCACGTCGACCGCCGAGACATGATAGCCGCCGAACAGTTCGTCATAGGCCGCAACCACGCGCCGCGGCGTGTCGACCAGGCCTTCGCGCGCCGGGTCGTCGCCCGCATAGGCGATGAGCGTGCGCACCGCCGCCTCGGCCTCGGCGCGGGTCGGCCGCGCACCGGCAGGCTGCGTCTCGACCAGGATGTCGGCTGGCAAAGCGGCATCGTGCTTCTTCTTGGTAACGGCGTCCATTGACGATTGCTCCGTTCGACCGGCTCAGCGGCTGGCGCCTGATGCCGGGGGTGTCACCGGGCGCCGTCATAGCGCCAGCTCACTATTTAAGAACACCGCAAGGCGCGAATTCGTCAATTTGGCAAAGGCGCCATATGCGTCTCGCGCATGGCTTTGTCCCACGCACGATGCCGGTCACGCAAGGCCCCCCTTCCCGCGCCCGCTTTCCGACTCCTATATAGTTGACCAGGGCGCGGGAACAATCAACACCTCGCCGACGCCCGCGTCACGCAACCGTCATGCTTAACGATGTTTACAATCGTCGCATTCTTGAACTGGCGGGGAACATCCCTCGCCTCGGCCGACTCTCCTTGCCCGACGCATCCGCAACCGCCCACTCAAAGCTGTGCGGCTCCACCGTTACCGTCGATCTCAAGATGGAGGGCGACACGGTCACCGACTTCGCCCATGAGGTAAAAGCCTGCGCGCTCGGCCAAGCGTCGTCCTCGATCATGGCACGCAATGTGGTCGGCGCGACCGCCGCTGAACTGCGGGCGCTGCGCGAGAGTGTGCGCCGGATGCTCAAGGAGAACGGCAACCCGCCGGGCGCTGGTCGCTGGTCGGACATTTCGGTGCTCGAGCCGGTGCGCGACTACAAAGCACGCCACGCCTCCACGCTGCTCACGTTTGACGCGGTGGTTTCGGCGATCGATCAGATCGAGCAGAAGCGGAGCGCCCCGCCAGCGGGGCACTGACACGCGCCCCGCCCGCAGCACGTGCGCGGGAGAAAAGACCAACTCATTTTTTTGCGGCAACCCGCCCATGGCGGAGGCGTGACGCCCGGAAGCACGATGCCGCAAAGTGGGACCAGCCTTCGGAAAACATCATGCTCGATGGGCAGGTTCGCGCGGATCGTCGCGCTCTAAAGACTCCCGAGTCTGATCGTTTGTTTGCGCATCATCTGGTCCGAAAAGCCTTGTCAGCTTTCCGGGATCGTGCGCTAGGGGCCGCCGCGCTCGTTCTCGCCGACCGCAGGTGAATGAAGATCTGCATGAGTCTCGATCCGGCGCGCCGGCTGCGCCTCGCAGGCGGTGGCAAGCCGATGGAAGGAGCGCGCAAAACCCGTGTTGCCGACCCGGATCAGCGTTCCAGGAGTCGCCACGCTGACCGTCCGCACCGTCAGCGAGTCGCTGATGGCGTCGGCAAAGGATTTCACCAGATCGGACGACACCATACCCATCGCCAGCGTCTCGAGTTCGCCCGCCGTGCCCGCGGCGCGCGAGGAGACGACGTCGAGCGTCGCCGTCTTGCCCTCGATCCAAAGGTCGACCTGCTTGACCGTGCTCCCGGCTTGGTCCTCGCCGCGCCGCGTTTCCGCGTAGGTGATCACATAGCTGCCGAGCGTGCGGCCGCAACCGACCGCCACCTCGAAGGCGCCGATGCGCTCGCCCTCGACGGTGAGCGGATGCTGTCGCACCATCGCGGGCAGGCCGGCGCGCTCCGCCATCGCCCAGCCGAGCGGGTTGGCCTCGCTGCGCGCGCCGTCGTTCACGCGCTGGGTGCGGGTCGGCGCATTGACACCCGACGACGCCGGCGCGGTCGGGGTCTGCACGATGCGGTCCTGGCCGGTGTCGAGCCGCGTGCGGCGAAGCTCGTCGCGCGAGAGCATACGCATCGGCTCCCACGGCGGAATACGCAGCGCAACCTCGAGAAGCTCGGCGCCGCCGCCCATATCGAGCGTATATTGCACGAGGCGCCCGATGTCGCGCTGTACCAGCACGAGATCCTCGGCCGAGTAGCTGGCGGCCGCGGCATCGTCGCGGCGATCGCCCAGCCAGATCTGATGGACGAGCACGCGCGCCTCGGGCGGAATGGACCGTTTCACGCCGCCGAGCAACACGAACGGACACATTGACTGACATTCGGCGCGGGGCCAGATCACCGCGCGCCGCGTGGCGCCGTCGCGAGCAGCTTGATCCCGCACCCGGCCGACGGTGGCGGCGAGGCCCAGCCCGCGAATGGCCCGGCCAAGCGCGATCGCGCCGAGCACGGAGCCGCCCTTGGAATCGAACACGATGGTCGCGCCGCGCAGATCACGATTGCGGACAAAATTCTCGAAATCACGCGGCGTGTCGGCGGTAATCATCCCGCTCGCCGAGATCAGCAGGCGACAATGCGTGCCGCATGCTTCCCCGGGCCCTTCGTGATGCAGGGCGAAGCGCATCGGCAGGGTGGACAGATCGTCCTGCGGCCGCGGTGCTCCGGCCAACACAGACAGGGAGCAGACGGCGAGCGCCAGCCCGCCGCAAAGGGAACGGAACATGCTATACCCCGTGCAGTTGCGGCGCTCCGCACCGCGTCTTATCCCCGGCGGACACCGGGTGCGGTGCTTGGTTTCACTCGAGAACGTCGCAACGTTATTTGCGAATTGTTACTCAGCAGCCGTGGCACGACTAGTGCTGCCACGCAACACGCCGCGGGCGTTAATGCATCTTTGGGTGAATCCGGCGAAACCCGTTAAGCTTGCGCTGGTACCCATGGAAGCCCGCCCACCCGCAATGAAGCTGTATCGCGATCCAATCCGGCCAAAACATGACGCACGTCGGACATGCAATACGAACGATACCCCGGCAAGCCGCGCGCGCGCTCGTGAAGGTCTACCGGCTGACGTTGTCCCCCCTGCTCGGGTTCCATTGCCGGCACCTGCCAAGCTGCTCACAATTTGCCGATGAGGCCCTTGAACGGTTTGGACTATGGGCGGGCGGCTGGATGACGCTGGCGCGGCTGCTGCGTTGCCAGCCCTGGGGCACGTCCGGCCTCGACTATGTGCCCGCCGAGCTGCCGGCGCGGGCGCGCTGGTATCTGCCGTGGCGATACGGACGGTGGCGGAGCGCAAACCTGGTCCCGGGTCCGCGACTCTCCCCTTGAGCGGCAAAAACTTGGCCAGTCTCGTGGTTGTCGGCGGGCCGGAAGCAGCCTCGCAGGCGGCGCAACTACGGGTCAGCGGTTCGGCAGTTCGCCGAGGCGCCGCGTGGCCTCGGTCGACCCGGAAGCGGACGCCTTTTCGTACCAGGCGCGTGCCTGGGCGACGTCTGCTTTGAAGCCGAGCACGTTGAGCCGCTTGAGGACCGCAGGATCAAACGTCTGGGCGAGCGAGAACGCGGCGCGCGCGGCGCCCGAATCGGCGGCACGTGTGAGAACCAGACGCGCTGCCGCAATGTCGCCATGCGCCAGATAATCCTCGCCACGCTTGACCAGCCGGTCGATTTCATCGGCATCGAGCGCGGAGTCTGACGCCGCCGGCCTGACAGCGGGCGGTGTGATGGGCAGTGTGGCGGGCGGCAGCGCGGCGGATGGCCTGGCCGGCGGTGCGGCCACCTGTGCAGCAGGCGGAGCGACCGGCGGTGCGGCGGGCGGCGCGACCGGCTGCGGGGGCCGCACCGTCACGGTGGTGACGCGCGCCGGGGGCAGCGCCATTGCGTTGCCGTCCTCGCCGAAGCGTTCCTCGATCTTGGTACGCGACGAAGCGGCGCCGTCCCTTAGTTGGAACGGCAGCGGCACGATGCCGAACAGCAGCATCGCGATGGCGGCAGCGGCGCTGCCAGCGAAGATCAGGCGTGCGATGACGCCGAGCGCGAGACCGACCGGATCGGGTACCGCCTGGACCGGCGGCAGCTTTGGTTCGGGCGAACGCTGCAGCAGACGCTTGACGGCGACGCCCTCGTCGGCCGGCATATCGACGATCGCGCGCGGGGGCGTGCCATACGGCACCGGCAATGTGCTCGATGCTGATTGAGGCGATGATGATGACCGCAGGGGCACCATCCGGCGCGGCCGCGCACCCTCGCGGAGCCATTTCGGCGCAGGCTTCGGCGCCTGGGGCGCCGTCTCGCCGTCGTGAGATGAACTTTGAGCTTGGACCGGAGTGTCAGCCGGTCCGTTCGAAAGACCCATGACACACCCTCCTTGTTCTTATGGATGCATTTGCGGTCTTTCCCCTGATCCCATCTCCCGGTGTCCCCGCCTGCTCAGCGGCGCGCCCGCGCGCTGAGCCATTGCGGAGCCTGGCGGACCCGCTGGCCGCCGCCTTCGGTCGAGTCCGTCTGCGCGCGACGCACCCGCGCGACGCGTTCGAACTGCGCTCGCTCGCCGACGCCGTCGCGGTGCTGCGCGAGCCATCCCTCGGCGGCCGGAAAACGCCTCCAGCCCGGTATGGTCGCGGCGAGATTGACCTCACGCCATTTCGGATGGTGGGGCGGCGTCTGCAGTTGCGCGATCTGCGGGAAGAACGCAGCGACGAACTTCTCGATCTTCCTGTACTGTTCGCTGTCCTTCGGCCAGTTGTTGGCGATCAGAACCGTGCCGACCGCGAGCGTCTCCACGCTGCTGCCGGAGGCGATCAGACCCGGATAGTCGTCGCTCAACAGGCTCGCCGGCAGAAAATCGTCGCGCAACGGCCTTGCGAACGGCACCGGCAGCATCCGCAGGCCCGACACATTGGCGAGCGCCGGGGCGGGCTTGCCGCCGATCAGGATGACCGCGTCGACGTCTCCTGCCTTGACGCGCTCGATCGCGTTCGGTTCGGCCATGTTGACCTCGCGCACCGCGATGCCGAGGCGAGCGAGGACGTCGCGCGCGATCAGCTGCGTGCCGCTGCCCGGCTCGCCCATGCTGACCGCGCGGCCGGCGAGCTGGTCAATCGACCCCAGCCCCGAGTCGGCACGCACCAGGACGTGCATCTCTTCGTTGAAGAGCTTGGCGATATAGGTGACCCTGTCATCCGTCCGGCCGAGTTCGCCGTCCGCGCGCATGCGCGCGAGAAGGCTCGCCTGGGTGACGCCGAGATCGACGCCCTTCATCAAGCGAACGTCGCGGATGTTGCGGCCGCCCGCACCTACCATCGGCAGGATGCGAAGATCATCGCCGTCGTCAAGCGCTGCGGCGAGTTCCTGGACTACCGTCAGATCGGTTGATCCGAGTCCGCCCGAAATAATCGCGAGCGTATTGTTGCTGATACGCTCGCTGATGCCCGTAAGGGCACGTTCGTCGGGGCCGGCGCGCGCAGTCCGCGCAGCGTGCCGCACGATCCTGTGCGGCCGCACCGTCTTAATATGCGCGGATTGTCGGGGCAGCGCCGCCTGTTTGGCGGCTGGCGAGGCTTGCGCGCCGGAGCCTTGCACGTACAGCATGGTAATACCGAAAACTGCGATCGCCACTGTACACAGAACCAGGCAACAGCGATATACGAAATCGGATCCACCCGCTGGCCGCGCGCCACCCATCGGCTTCCCCCGTCGGCGCGATGCCCTTTACCCGCACGCCCCCGCGGGACTGACGGCTTCGCGCATGAACCAGTGGCCTGATCAGGGCTCGCCTGGCGCGCCCCTCACACGCATGGCCATAATTCACTGTTGGCAGCCAATTTGACACGAGTGCGGCCACGATGGGGCATTTTCGCCAACATTGGGCCACCGCCGGTACGATGCGAACGATATCGGTATGATGTGGTGGATTTTTCCAGTTTCATCCACAGCGCGGTTGCCGAGAAGAGTATGACCGCCAAACCGCTGCGTGTAGCAGAAAAATGTTACGGCACATCCACGGTTGGCGCACCCATCTTCACGGGCGTCGGCGCGACTCCGCAACTCGGCAGCAATGTGGCGAGCGCCGGCGCGAGGCCGAGCGTCGAGAGCTTGACCGGAAGTTCGCCGGGCTGTGGGGCTCCCTGCGCCGCCGCGTCGGCGTCGTCCGCGACTGCGATCGCCTCGCCGGCGTCGAGCAGAAACGACGGCGCCACATACGCGGTGCTCACTTCATATTCGGTCTTGCTGCCCGCCTCGGCAGTCCGGCGGGCAGGGTTGAGCGTGCGCGTCGCGGCGCCAGTGGACAGCGTGATGCTGCCGGGCTTGTCGCCGCTTGCGACCTGGCGCGCGAAATCGATCCGCAGGCGATCGGGCGGCGAGCATGTCAGCCGGATGAGTCCGGTGCGGAAATCGGTGTGATCACCCTTTGGGTCGGACAGGAAGACTTTGCTGACCGCCCGCGTCGGTTCCTCGGTCATTCGCCAGCTGCCTTCGACGAACGCGCGGCGGTCGATGTTGAAGCGCCATATCTCTGCACGCGTAAGGAAGCGGACGCGGTCGTTGGAGATCGCGCGCGCCGCCGTCACGAGCGCCGGATCTATTCCCATCTCGCCAAGATAGCGCGCGAGCCGCTCGTAGCTTGCCGTCATGGTCGCGCGCATGATGGCCGGCGGCGGGCGGCCCGAGGCATGTCCGTGGCCATCGACGAATTTGAACGAGGAGGAGTGGATGCCGAGGGTCGCGCTTGGGGCGATCTCACGCACGGTCGCGCCCGCCAGGGCGTAGACGCAGGCCGAGTTGCACATGGTATGACTGGTATCGAGCTGCGCCGGCAGCTCGCGGCCGCTGCGCTTGAGCTGATCGCAGGCTTCCTCGCGCGGCTGCTTTGCATCGCAGCCCTGCGGTAGCGTCCAGCCGACCCCTGCCGTCAACCGGCGCTCGCGCATGAGCCGGCCGATCGCGAGCGCGCCCGCGACCGATCCGCCAGGTGAATGAAAATAGATCGGCAGCTTGCGCCGGCCGAGCCGGGTCAACAGCGCGCGCAGCCGCTGCGGTGCGGCTCCATCGATCGCACCCTCCGCCGCGACCCATTCGGCGCAGCCGGGCCCGCACGCATCGGTGCCGCCGCGCGCGACGAAGAAGGTGATCGTCGGCATGGCGGTGACCCTGGTCGGCCGTGCGCGCGGCGTGGGCTCGTTCGCCGGCGTCGTGGGTTTCATCGCCACCCGACGAACAGCGCCCGGCCCGACGACGTCGCCGCCGCCCGGCCGCCCGGCGCGCGGTGCCTCGTCGAGCGGGCTGCTCGCGCCTGACCGCGGGCTTGCCTCCCGGACGGATCCGGTCTGATCGCCCGCCGACTGCGCCACCGCGTCCCCGGGCCGAGCGAAGGGGACCTCCGGCGGAGCCGAGCCGGCGGCGGCTCCGATGAGCAACGCAAGAAATGTCAGCGGCGCGCGCAGCACGGCTGATCCCCTCCTCCCCCGGTGCCGCGAATCCCGACGCGCACGCCCCGTGCCGCAAGCGCGGTCGCGAGCCTCGCAGCGCGCCGCAATAACCTGCGAAATTCAGATTCGGGACACCGGTGACGCAACACTAGCAAGCTGAGCGCGCGAGTAGAAGGCGGCGCGGCCGGCGGCGCTTTCAATTTTCATCGACCGCGTCGAACCGCCATTTGACCGCACGCGGATGCCGGTTCTCGCCGGCAACGTGCATGCCGCGCGTGCGGTCGCGGCGCCGCAAGGGGTGCGGGCCGAGCCGAATCACCGGGCTGACGCGCCTGCGGCGGCCCGGATCAGGTGCCGCGTGCCGGGGCGCGCGGCGCGGGCGCCGGCAGCGAGCCGCAGTGCCGCGCCAGGGCACCGAGTCCCGGTCCTATATTCTGGGCGGTGAGCTTCGCAAAGCCGGCGTCGGCCGCTGTCGATTCGGCGCCTGCGCCCGCGGTGGGAGTCGCCGCGCCGGCGGGCGCTGCCGCCTCGACGACGAGGGCCTCATCGCGCAGGACCGTCACGGGCAACTCGGCCCCGCGTACCTCCAGCGGCAGCGCATTGTCGCTTGGCCCTACCGTGACGGCCCGCCCAAGCGGATAGTGGCCTTCGCCCGCCGTCACCCGCAGTCGCGGCGGCAGGGTCGCCTTCTCGGCACCGACCTCATGTCCGTACTGGAACTGGAGGCCGAGCGAGGTCCTGCAGGCGAGGCGCAGAATGGTCCGGCGAAATGTGCCCGCCTCCGACCCCTTCGCCTCGATGATCTTGATCGCGGAGACGGGGGCCTTGTCGACGAACCACCATGGGCTTTCCACGCGGTCGCGCCGATCGATGCCGAAGGCGAAGATCTCGTCGCGGGTGAGGAAACGAACCCTGTCGTTCGCGATCTCGCGCGCCGCGGCGAGCAGACCGGCGCTGATTCCCATCTCGCGCAGATAGACCGCAATGCGGTCGTAGCCGCCCTGCAAAGCCTTGCGCTCGACCACGGGCGCGACGTGCGTCGTGGTGCGCGTCACGTGCCCTTCCGCATCCATGCGCCGCAGCGAGAACAGCACCGACGACGAGTGGACGCCGAGCTTGACGCCGGCGCCGACCTCGCGCACGGCGGCGCCGACCAGCGCGTAGACGCAGGACGAGTTGCACATCACGTGGCTGCCGTCGAGTGCGGCCGCAAGCTCGCGACCGGAACGCTTGAGCTTGTCGCACGCCGGCTCCCGCTGCTGATTCGGGTCGCACCCCGCCGGCACCGTCCAGGCGACGCCCGCCGTCATTCCGTGATGCCGCATCAGCCGCCCGATCGCGAGGCCGTCCGGCACCGAGCCGCCGGGCGAATGGAAATAGATCGGCAGTTTGCGGCCGCCGAGCCGCTTCAACAGCGCCCGTAGGCGGTCCTCAGCCCCTGGATCGATCGTGCCCTCCGCCGCGATCCATTCACTGCAGCCGGGCCCGCACGCGTTGGGCTCGCCCTTGGCGGTAAAGAACACGATCGGCGGCATGGGCGCCGCCTTGGCGGGCGGCGTCGCGACCGTTGGCTTGCCAGGTATGGCGGCGGGCGGGACCGGCGCGCGCCCCGGCTCGCCGGTGGGCGACTGCACCGCGCGCCCGGTCGTCGGTCCGGCCCTGATCTCGGCGCGCGCCTGATCGCCGATCGCGCCAGACAGCACGGCGAGAGCCGCAAGAACGACCAGTGAAACGATCGTCGACATGCGCCGCATGCCCGCCCCCAAGGGTTGACGTGGCGCAACAATAGCAAGGCCGGGTTGTCGGTTGAAGACGGCGCCGCGCCGCGCCCGGCGGAGGGTTCCCGTCCGTGCCTCACCGTCACCCCACGTCCTTTGCGCCGCAATGTGCTGCGCCGCAGGGCTGCAATGCAAGCCGAAAGCGTCAGAGCACGTGCCGTTCCTACGGAATCGGAACGTGCTCTAGATTCGTTATTTGGCGCATATTCTTATCGGCGAACCGGTGCCCACCCCGGATCAAGTCCGGGGCAGGCTTTCGCCGGAATATGCGCTAATTGGCCCAATCCAATACCAGCAGCGCGCAGGCGGGCGCGATCGATCGCTGCCGCCGCGAGGGCCGGATTTTGCTTTGCGGACGGTTGCCCGAGGCGGACAGCCGCGATATCTCGTGCGCCACGCTTACCTGCATTCGTGGGCAGCGAGTGAGCAACAGGAGTTCAATGATGGTCGCGCTGACCTTCCCCGACGGCGCACGCCGCGAATATCCCGCCAGCACCACCGGGTTCGATGTCGCGAAGGGCATTTCCCCCTCGCTCGCCAAGCGCACGGTCGCGATGGCGCTCGACGGCGCGGTGGCGGACCTCGCCGACCCGATCACCAAGGATGCCAAGATCAAGTTCTTGACGCGCGACGATCCGCGCGCGCTCGAGCTCATCCGGCACGACGCCGCCCACGTGCTGGCCGAGGCGGTGCAGACGCTCTGGCCCGGCACCCAGGTCACCATCGGCCCGGTGATCGAGAACGGCTTCTACTACGACTTCTTCCGCAACGAGCCGTTCACGCCGGAGGATTTTCCCGCCATCGAGAAGAAGATGCGGGAGATCATTGCGCGCGACAAACGGTTCACCAAAGAGGTCTGGTCGCGCGACCAGGCCAAGAAGGTGTTTCGCGACAAGGGCGAGCTGTTCAAGGTCGAGCTGGTCGACGCGATTCCCGCCGACCAGGAGATCAAGATCTACAAGCAGGGCGACTGGTTCGATCTGTGCCGCGGTCCGCACATGACCTCGACGGCCAAGATCGGCGACGCCTTCAAGCTCATGAAGGTGGCGGGCGCGTACTGGCGCGGCGACGCCAGGAACCCGATGCTCACCCGCATCTACGGCACCGCCTTCACCAAGAAGGAGGAGCTCGACGCCTACCTCAAGCAGCTCGAGGAGGCGGAAAAGCGCGATCACCGCCGGCTCGGCCGCGAGATGGACCTCTTCCATTTCCAGGAGGAGGCACCGGGCTCGGTGTTCTGGCACGCCAAAGGCTGGACGCTGTTTCAGGCGCTCGAGCACTATATCCGCCGCCGCCAGACCGCGGCGGGCTATATCGAGGTGAACTCGCCGCAGCTCATGGACAAGGAGCTGTGGGTCACCACCGGCCACATGCAGACCTATGGCGACATGATATTCCTTACCGAGAAGCGCGAGGAGGACGAGCGGGTCTACGCGATCAAGCCGATGAACTGCCCGGGGCATGTGCAGATCTTCAAGAACGGCCTCAAGTCATATCGCGATCTGCCTCTCAAGATTGCCGAATTCGGCAAGGTGCACCGCTTCGAGCCGTCCGGCGCGCTGCACGGCCTGATGCGCGTGCGCGCCTTCACGCAGGACGATGCGCACGTGTTCATCACCGAGGAGCAGATCGCCGCCGAGGTGCTGGCGATGAACGACCTGATCCTGTCGATCTACGAGGATTTCGGCTTTCCCGACGTCGCCATCAAGTTCTCCGACCGGCCCGACAAGCGGATCGGCGACGACGCCGTGTGGGACAAGGCCGAGGCTGCGCTGATGGCGGCGCTCAAGGCATCCGGGCGGCCGTGGACCCTGAACAAGGGCGAAGGCGCGTTCTACGGGCCGAAGCTCGAATATGTGCTGCGCGATGCGATCGGTCGCGACTGGCAGTGCGGCACCGTGCAGGTCGACCTCAACCTGCCGGGCCGGCTCGGGGCCTTCTACATCGACGACCACTCGCACAAGGTGACGCCCGTTATGCTGCACCGCGCGATGTTCGGCTCGCTCGAGCGCTTCACCGGCATCCTGATCGAGCACTTTGCGGGCCACTTTCCGCTGTGGCTCGCGCCGACCCAGGCGGTGGTCGCGACCATCACGTCGGAGGCCGACGATTACGCCCGTGAGGTGGT
>Ga0126384_10000767_pt1 | contig 18293 bp, 15 predicted proteins | sample PanSoiMetPlot_36_FD_92543 | JGI IMG/M metagenome (GOLD analysis project Ga0126384, IMG submission 92543) | Tropical forest soil microbial communities from Panama - MetaG Plot_36 | ecosystem: Environmental > Terrestrial > Soil > Tropical forest > Bulk soil | place: Panama | collected 2016-02-17 | reverse complement strand
CACAACCAGTGCGCAAGGCCCTCGGTCACTTTGCCGCTAGCCGTCATTCAACCTCCTTACGCGCTGCTCTGGGCCTTTTGCTCTATTACGCATATTTAAGGATGAAGACATACCAAGGCTATTTGTAAAAGAAAAGGAAGAGATGCGTTGGGTAATCATCAGCACTGGCGGTGCCGGAGCCATTGACGCCGAGATCTGAGTAAAGATTAGGGGAACTTGTGTGAATATATTACTAGCTGCCTTTTTGATTAGAAAATTGAACATCGACTATCACGCTGCTCGAAGCAAGCCAGGCCAAGTCCGCTGGTCGACATTCTCTATCCTGCTTCTTATCCCATCGTTCGAGTTTGACGTGATACGTCGGTATCGCATACTCTCCTCCAAAACATTGGTGGCCAGCGCCACCAATCTTTTCGGCATCACCAGTGGAAGCTGGGATTGCTGCAAGACTCAAGAAGGAATCGATATTGCGGAGGTAGCAAAATGCGCTCTATCGCTTTGGCCATAACGACCGCTGCGGTGCTGGTTTTCGCCGATCTGCCGCTTCAGGCGCAAACTTGGCAAATGCCACCCGACAATCAACGCTGCCCGTCGAAGTGGGGAGCCGGCGACCAGCGTGGCTCGGGGAACATGATGAAGCCCGACACAGTGCTGCGGGCGGCAAAACTGATCAAGACCGGCGAAGTGTTCGAGCTTGCCGCGATACTCTCTCCGGATCCAAAGGAAGCGTTCATCAATGCTAATCGGGTCTTCAACATCTACACCAAACCCGCTCTGCCGGTGCCGAATGCTCGTGTCGCGAATGAAGAGTTGGTGGTCACCGAGCTCGGCCAGATCGGCACCCAGTTCGACGCCTTTGCTCATCAGATGTGGGGGGACAGTTTCTACAATTGCTTCAAGCTCGGGGAAATCGGTACGCGCAGTGGATTCAAAAAGCTCGGAGTCGAGAACGTCGGCAGCCTGATGACCCGCGGTGTCTTGATCGATGTTGCCGGATTGAAAGGCGTTGACATGCTGCCGACTTCGTACATGATCACGCCGGATGATCTCCAGCAGGGGCTCGCCAAAGCGAATCAGAAACTGCAGCCCGGCGATGCGGTCATCATCCGGACCGGCTGGTCCAAGCTGATGGGTAAGGACAACCAGCGCTATGGATCGGTCAGTCCCGGGATCGGTATTGCGGCTGGCCAGTGGCTCGTCGGACAGGAGCCAATGCTGATCGCGGCCGACAATTGCTGCATCGAAGTGCGGCCTTCCGAGGCGCCGCACAACCTGCCGATTCATGCCATGATGCTGATCCAACATGGCATCTATCTGATCGAGAATCTGGAGTTGGAGGCGATGGCCGCGGCGCGGGCATACGAATTCGCTTTCATCGTGCAACCGCTGAAGATCAAGGGTGCCACGGGCTCGGCGGTGGCGCCTATTGCCATTCGCTGAATACGGTTTCTACCGCAAATGCGCAGAGGACCCGAAGCAAATTCGAAGCACGAAATCCGAAACAAACTCGAAGCCAAACAAATCTCAAACTCGGAAAATTCAAAAACTGAGTCCGAATCGACCTGTTTGGAAATTTGAACTGTTTTGATATTTGAATTTGTTTCGGATTTAGATATTCGGATTTCGAGTTTGTTTCGACGCTGTCTCAATGCAAGAGTAAGTCGAGGGTATGACATGCTCAACCGGAGAACTTTTATGAAATATGCAGCTGCCGCATCAGCTGGCGTGGTATGCGCCAGTTGCGACCTTGGATACTCGTTGGCTCAATCAGTAAGTACTGCAACACGGCGTCAGGTTACCGTCGGAGGCCGGCGCATCACTACCGTAGACGTGCATGCGCACTGTGCGGTGCCAGCCGTGCTCGACCTTGTCAAAGGCACACCCCTCGAGGTACCGGCGCGCCGGCAGCTCGAGGGGAATCTCGGTTTTCCGGTGAATGCCGCCCGCATCGCAGATATGGACAAGGACGGCATCGACGTGCAGGTGCTCAGCATCAACGCTTTCTGGTATGCGACGGATCGCGATCTGGCCCGCCGGATGTTCGATGTCCAGAGTCAAAAGCTAGCGGAAATGTGTAAAGCGATTCCCGGCCGGTTTCTCGGTTATGCGCCCGTCTCGCTGCAATTTCCGGAATTAGCAGCGGAGCAGCTCGAATACAGCATGAAACAGTTGGGGCTCGTCGGAGCTGCGATCGGTGGAAGCGTTGAGGGCGAGGAGATCGCCGCGCCTAAATTCGATCCTTTCTGGAAGAAAGCCGAGGAGCTGCAGGCTCTAATCTTCGTTCATCCACAGACTGCGGCTCAATCAACCGGAATCACGAAGCGCGTTCAAGGTAGCGGCGCGCTAGGGAATGTGATCGGGAACCCATTGGAGACGTCGCTCGCACTCGCTCACCTGATTTTCGAGGGCACACTGGACCGCTTTCCCAACGTGAAAATCTGCGCGGCACATGGCGGCGGCTTCTTGCCGTCCTACTCCGCGCGGATGGATCACGGTTGTTCGGTTTTTCCTGACCAATGCAAAGGTCCGACCTTGAAGAAAAAGCCGAGCGAATATTTGAAACAGCTTTATTTCGATTCGCTGGTATTCACTTCTGAAGGGTTGCGCCACTTGGTCAACGAGCACGGCGCAAGCCAGATCATGATCGGGACTGATTATGCCGTTCCTTGGGTGAAAGGGCCCGTCGATCATATTCTTAACACGGCCGGACTGAGCGATAACGAGCGCATTGCGATCCTCGGTGGCAATGCCGCTAAATTGATGAAGGTTCCGAACTGATCTGCGGCATTATCGCACGATGATCGGATCACCTTGATACGGAGGAATTCGGTGCGACAGAATTTATTTTTGCCACGCGCTTCAATTGACTGGACATCGCGAGGGAGGTCATCACAATGCGAAAGCTAATCGGTCTTCTGCTCGTTTCATGGGTTCTACCGGCTTGCGCCCAGATGACGGCTGATTCGCGCTCCACTTCGGGGCGCAGCGCTGAGGCCAAAGACATGGCGTTGGTCGGCTATGATGATTTGCAAAATAGGTCTGCATACCAGCCTGTCATTCATCATCAAGGGAATCGCTTCATCGCTTACGTCGGTCATCATGGCGGCTCGGCGCTGAATCCTTTGACCGGCAATGTCGAACCCAACGGGACTTCCATTGTTGACGTGACCGATCCGTACAACCCTAAATACCTCGCGCACATTCCAGGCTCGGCGCAAGGCTCAGGTGAGGCGGGCGGCGCGCAAATGGTTCGCGTCTGCGATGGAAAAGGGCTGGCCAAGGCGGACCCGACACATGTCTATTTACTGCGAACCCTTGGGAATGAAGCGCACCAAGTTTGGGATGTTACCGATCCCGCTAAACCGGTGCTGGTAACCACTGTGGTTTCCGGGCTCACGACCACCCACAAAAATTGGTGGGAATGCGATACGGGCATCGCTTACCTCGTCTCTTATAAGAAGAACGAGGGTTGGAGAAGCCGTGGCGTAAAAATCTTTGACTTAAGTGACCCCGCCCATCCTCGCTATATCCGCGATTATGGTCTTGTCGGCCAAGAGCCAGGATCCAAAGGCGACCCGGTACCGCAGTCGTTGCACGGCCCCATTCGGCTCGGCAATCGGGTCTACTTCGGATACGGCTCAAGCAGCAGCGGAACTCTTCAGATCGTGGACCGGGAAAAGCTTCTAAAAGGAAATCCCGCCGCCAAAGATCCGTTTGCGCCCACAACTGAAAATATCCGCTATGCGGAAATCTCTCGTCTTGAGCTTTATCCTAATACTGGCGCCCACACGACTTTTCCGGTGCTGGGCATGACAATTCCCGAGTTCTCCAAGATGGGGAAAGGAAAGACCGCGGATTTTGTTGTAATCGCTACCGAGGCGACTCAGAACGAATGCCGCGAGTACCGACATATGATGTTTTTTGTCGACGTCACAGACGAAACCAGACCGTTCTCGGTATCCAACTTTGACGTGCCTGAGGCAAGCGGGGATTTCTGCGGCCGCGGCGGGCGTTTCGGGGCTCATGCCAGCAACGAGTCGTTCACTCCGATCTATTACAAGCGAATGGTATTTGTCAGTTATTTTAATGCGGGTGTTAGGGCCGTGGATATCCGGGATCCTTATCGGCTGAAGGAGGTGGGCTATTATATTCCCGCGATCACGGACAAGACCGACAAACGCTGCGTGCCCAGCCCAGGCGGCGGGGAGAGCTGCAAGGTGGCTATTCAAACCAACAACGTCGAAGTCGACGATCGCGGCTTTATCTATATTGTCGATCGGGCCAACACCGGCATGCACATCCTGGAGCTGACCGGCAGCGCCCGCGCAATTGCAAACTTTCCCTGAGAGATGCAGATCGAAGAGCTCGCACCGAAAGCACTTTGAAACGAAGAGGGTGATGCGTGAAGGTCTTGTTATTTGTCTTGGCGGTGCTGCTGGCGGCATGCGCGAACCCGGGCTTATCTGATCCAAGCGCCAGGAAGAGCACGAGCAGCAGCGAGAACCGTGACGTGTCCGACTGCGAACGAGAGGCGGCCCTGGCTAGCGCCGGCAGTAAAGCGCAAGCTTTTGACAAGTGTATGAGGGCGAGAAGCCAAACGCCAAAGTGATTTGGATATTTGGTCTGGCACGGCACATGGAAAATCAATGAGAGTTGGCGTAGAAAAGATGGACAAGGAGACACGATATGACAACTCAAAGTGCAGAATTAACGGCCAACCCCTATGAATCAAGCCAGACGGCGGTCGAAGTCAAGGCCTATACTTACGACCGCTGGATGGAGTCGGTGGGCATACCGATTCGTCGCGGATACTTCATCGAGGATTTGCGCACCGTTGAACTGGGATGGTGGGACGAGCGCCAATGCAATGCGGCGTTTATTCAGCTCATGGGGCAGGAGGGGATCACTTCAGCGACGGTGATGGAAATTCCGGCGGGAAAATCGCTGCCGCCCGTAAGATTCGCTTTGGATGAGCTGATTTATGTGTTGCAGGGTCGGGGCGTTTGCACGGTATGGCCGGCCGATGGCGCAGCGAAAAAGACTTTCGAGTGGCAGGACCGCAGTTTGTTTCAAATCCCGCACAATCATTTTCAGCAACTGGGGAATATGCGCGGCGACCAGCCGGCCAGGGTGCTGCGCTACAGTTACTTGCCGCTGGCTACGTCGCTCATCACCGAGCCGCGCTTTTACTTCAACAACCCGTTTCAGGAAGCGGTCTCCGCGGGTCCGGGAACCGAGCTCTATTCTGAGGCGAAGCTCATCCAAGATGGCGATCCCTCCCTCGCGTGGGGTGGAAATCGCGTCTATTGGTTCGGCAACTTTTTTCCCGATATGGCCGCTTGGGATAAGCTCACGACCAACCGTCGCGGCGGCATGAGCGTGACAATCATGTTTCCCAATTCAGAAATGTCCTGTCACATGTCGGTTTTTCCTACCCGCACGTACAAAAAGGCTCATCGCCATGGCCCCGGACGAGTGATCGTGATCCCGAGCGGCGAGGGTTATTCGGTTCTCTGGGAGGAAGGCAAAGAAAAGATCGTGGCCCCGTGGCACGAGGGCAGCATGTTCGTGCCGCCCAACAAGTGGTTTCATCAGCACTTCAACGCCGGCGCCACACCCGCGCGTTATCTAGCGCTGCATCCGCCCCGACAGTTTCGCGGCCACGCTGAGAAGATCGAAGACCGAACTAAAGACATGATCGAATACGTCGACGAAGATCCTTGGATCCGCAAAAAATTTGAAGGCGAGCTGGCAAAACGAGGAATTACAACGCTAATGCCGGAAGACGCCTACAAGGTCCCAAGTTACAATTGGCATCCCAACAAGCCGTTAAGAGACCAAACGTAACAGGTGAACTGTGCGCGTCGAATCAATTTCCTAGCACCTTTTTCAGCCGGTCAATGGTTTCGGACGGTTGCGTGGTTACGTCTTTGGCGAGTTTCTCGAGCTCCTCGCCGCCGACCGGATCGAACTCGTAATTGCGTTTCTTCACTTCAGCACGAAATTGCTCATCGTTCATGGTCTTGGTAAATGCTTCCCGAAGCATTTTCAATCGATCCGCCGGCATGCTGGGTGGGCCGAACATCGGCCGACCCATATCGTCTGCACCAAGCAACATGGTTGCCAGCCGCCGACCCGATTCGGGAGTTTTATATTGGTCCATAATTTCGAAGATCGTCGGCGTTTGCGGGAGTCTGGCATCTCTCTTACTGCCGCTCTGAAACAGGTGGTGGACAAATCCCTTCTTGCGCCACGTATGATAAGGCTCGCGACCGAAAAAGGCTTCGATGGTAAAGGCGCGGCAGTGGATCTCGCCGCGTTCGACGGCGAGGTCGATATCCGTACCGCCGGGATAACCGGTGACGATCGCAAACTTTGCGCCCACGGTTTCTTGCAGGAGTTTGGGGAAATATGAATCGGGCCCGGTAACTCCGGTGGCGCCGCACTTCGGCGGTTCTTTGGCGATGCGGACATCTTCGATGGTTTTGTAGGGCGTGTCCGCGCGCATATACATCTGGCTGTTGCCGCGCGCGGGCGAACCGATCCAAGTAAACTTCGACCAGTCAAATTGAATCTCCGGCCGGCCGATCAGTTGATTGAGATAGAGCGATGGAATGACGGAACCAATTAGCGTAAGCCCGTCCGGTTTGGCAACCGTATATAAATGATTGACCGCGACCACGTGGCCCGCGCCAGGCATATTCTGAACGAGGAAATTGGGATTGCCTGGGATATGCTTGCCCATATGCTCGACAATAAGCCGCGCCCAAAAATCGTAGAGGTTGCCCGGCGGCGTACCAACAATGACCCGAATGGTTTTGCCCTGATAGAAGGGAGTCTGGGCGTAAGCGCTAAAATCCCACAGGGATAAGGAAAGGACCAACAGTAAAGCTCGCTTCATGTTGCGCCTCCTGCGATTTTGCCGTCGATAACCTCCTTGAAAACGCGCGCGAAAATCGAATCCCGTCAAGCCGTATCTTTCATGCTCCAGCTACGCATTCGGATGTTCAATCGTTCAAACGATTCAAGTCGTTCAAGTCGTGAGGAATCGGGGGAGCATGTTTCGCCCTGCCTGATAAAACATAACCGCGTGAAAAGCAAGGTCAGCTATATTTAAAAAGGCAAAGCTCGCCTTGTCTCCCGCACATGTTCGGAAAGAGAAGCTTTCAAAGCCGGATGCTTCTAGTCTCTCGCGAAACTAGCATCTAGCCTTTGCGAAATAGACAGCAGGTAATGGTTCAGTTAGAAAGCGCCGTCAACGCTTTAGGAAAGATTTCTCGCAAGGCGCTCGAAATGAGATTGCCTGCGCATCTGCGCCGCCGCGCAACGGTTCAGCTCGGCGAGATTATTCGTGCACGGAGACTGAGCTTTCGTAGTCTCGCGTGCCCGCTTGGCCCTCCGGAAAAAGCTTTTCCTGTTCGATCCAGCGATGCGTGCGCTCGAATATCTCGCGGGTGTAGGGCTCGAAGACCAACCGCTCCCCCGGACCGAAGGCGCCGACATCGATCATGGCGTGGTACTTTTCCGGTAACTCCTTTAAGAAGTAATGTTTATAGCGCTCCGGCTCGAGGTCAATATCTCGTTGCGCGCGTTGCAGCGCCTTAAAGTAACGCTTCACATCTTCCACGTCCGCGTCCTTGTGCAGCAAGAAGCCGATCATGAAAGTCGTGTCTAAAATTTTTCGGCAACCCAGCTGCTCGGCGACGTACAAAGGCGCGCCAAACAGGTTTGCCGCATCGACCTTACGGTCGAGCACAGCCGCCAGCCGATCCTGCGGCTGGCCGATATACGCGAGCTTCAGCTCATCGGGCTTGAGAATCTTTTCCAATGCTTGAATAGCAGAAAAGTAACTGCCGGAATGATAGCCTACTCCAACTCCAATGTTGGCCAGGTCGCGCGGTTTCTTAATCGCGGACTCCGGCGGGACGAGGATAGCCGAAGGGGTCACGGAGTAAGCATGTCCCCACATACGACCATGCCCGGAAGAAGAAGCCATGTTGACCGCCCAGTGGCACGCGCAGCTGATGTCTGCCGAGCGTCCTTTCTCCATGTTTTCAAAGGCGCCGCGTTTTACCTCCGGCGCGGCGGACTCGGTGGATTGGACCTGCGCATATCCAGACGACAAGGTCGCGTAGGAAGTTAAAAATTCGTAGTCCAATCCTTCGTCCTTAAAGTATCCCTTTTCGTCAGCGACCCATTCCTGCAGGCGGCCGTGCGGCTCTATACGAAATTTCTTCATAAAGACCTCCGTCATCTTACCTACTTTCCATACTATTTATCTATCACGTTTCCGGAATTCCGAAAACCTGGAAAAGGAAGATTCAAGAGTTCAAGTGTAACGCAGTGCGATCTATCGCGTCGATGCTGTGCGGAACTCAGCTTGCCATTTCGCCGTCATCACGCCGCGGGGGACTTCCTGTCCACGGAGATAAACCTTGTTGATCCGTCGCGTGTTGGAAATATTCTCGAGAGGATTGGCGTCGAGGATCATGAAATCGGCGCTCTTGCCCACCGCCACCATTCCGGAATTGACCTTCGCGACTTCGGCCGAATCGCGCGTCGACGCAACAATCGCCTCAGCCGGCGTCATGCCGATCGCGACGTAGCTTTCCAGAGCCATGTGGTTGAAGTAACCGATCAAGAATCGGGTCTGCCCGGTGTCGGTCCCCATGACGACGCGCATGCCCGCCGCTTTAAGCTTCATCATGTTGCTGCCATCTAACGCAAGATTTTTGCGGACGCGCTCGACAGCCTCCGGCGTCATCTTCGCCAGTGGATCGCCCCAGTATTCCTGGATCTGTTGAGGGGAATACGTCTCCCGCAACAGCGGGTCGTCGAGCCACGCCGGCCGTTGGCCTTGGGTATTCATCCACGCCGTTTGAAGGCCGGGCGTCACCCACATGGTTGGCCGATCGTTCCTGGCGATCCGGTCTTTGACGATGGCGAGTATTTCCCCGTCGACTGCCTGACCCTGGCGCACCGGAACGTGGAGCCATCCTTCGACGCCCGCGCGCATTAACTCCTTGGCATCGGCCAAAGTGACGTTATGGACTCCAACCGGAACATTGTGCTTGTGCGCCTCCTCGATGATCGCTCGATAGAGCGGCGGCGTCAGCGTCTTCACGCGCCCGTCTCTATTGTCCACCCAGATCTTGATAAACTCGGGCTTCATGCGGACATAGTCCTGAACGGCCGCGCGGGCCTCCTCGACCGTCGTGACCGGATACATCACATCGGCTCTTGAGGGATGGCCTTGGGCTCCAGCTCCCGGCCAGGCCATCCCTGCGCCCGCCGTCTTAAATAGCGCCGCATTCGGGATGATCTCGTCGCGCACCCGCAGCGGCACGTCGCCCCAATTGGTTCGACCGCCGCGCATGTCTGAACGGTCGACCAGATCGCCGATGCTGACGATTGCGCCGACGCCGTGGTAGGCAAGACGCTGCAGATGATCGATGAGATTGGCGCGGGTGTAGGTTTCTTTGGACATGGTTCCTGTGGCCACGTTCTGGTAGCCAATGTGGCCGTGGAGATCGATCATCGTCGGCATCACGGTCTCGCCGCTTAGTTCGACGCGCGCCGCCCCAGCAGGCACTAGCATATCAATCCGCCTGCCCACCGAAGTGAACCGGTTGTTTTCAACGATAAATGCCGAGTTCTCGATGATACTGCCGTTACCTGTGATGAGACGCGCCCCTTCGAACACCGTCACGTTGGTCGTACCGAGGGTCTGGCCGTTCACCAGCGAGAAGCTGCCGGCCACTAAAAGCAGATAAGCTGCGAGCAGCAGACCAGATGACATCTTGTTTGCTCGATACATGGAGACCTCCTTTTTTCGCGGTGCCCGCAAATCTCATAATAGCCGCGCTTGTCAAACGCCCAATTATTCGTGCCAAGATGCTGCCGAAATCAAATCCGAAATCCCTAAGCTCGAAATTCGAAACAAACTTCAACCCCAAAACCGAAATTCAAAATCCGAAACGTACCTGTTTAGAATTTTCTGGTTTTTGAACATTTGAATTTGTTTCGGATTTCGAGCTTCGAATTTATTTCTGTTCGCCGTGCCCCTTCGGGGCATGCTCTGCGCGAGTCATTTTTCCGATTCTATCGGCTTGCCAACGCCGACATGCCTTTGAACACAAGCTTCTGCATCCCGTTGCCAGTGGCGGCGACATAAATGTTGCCTTTGGCGTCGGTGGCGATCTGGTGGCCACCGCCCAGCATACCCGGCCCTTGGATAGCCCCAACAATCTCCAACTTCTTGCGATCGACGATCGAGATTTCCTTACCGTCTCCAACGTACAGAAACTGCTGTTCCGCGTCCGGTGACAACGCCAGATTCCGCGCAAACGGAGTGCTGGTCTTGACCAGCTGCTTTACGAACTTGCCGTCGTTCGTGAACATCTGCACGCGCCGGTTTTCCCGATCAGCCACATACACTGTTCCGTCCTTGGCGACACGGACGGCGTGCACGATGCTGAAATTCTGTGGGCCAGCGGGATCCGCGAAGCTCGGTTTGGGAACATCTTCACAATGGTCGTCATCCACCGGTTTGTTGGCGAAGGCGCCCCACATCCGCTTGAACGCACTGGTATCCGCATCGAAGACGATGACGCGATGATTGCCGTAACCGTCGGCGACGAAGACTTCGTTGGTCTCCGGGTGCACCCATACGTCCGCTGCCCGGTGCACATTCTTCGTGTCGGCGTTGCCCTTGCTTTGGTTGCTCGCCCCAATTTGCAGCACAAGCTTGCCATCCTGCGTGAACTTCAACAGTTGGTCATCCGCAACCGGTTTGAGTCCGGGCAGCTTGAGCCCCGGGCAATTGTTTCCACCCAACCACACGAAGCCTTTGTGGTCGATATGGATGCCATGCTCCCGTTCGATCCATTCATAACCGCTCCCGGCTCCTCCCCAAGCTTTGATGAAATTGCCCGCCGGATCGAACACCAGGACTGGCGGCGCAGCCATCGCAGCCTGATCGGGCTTGAGCGTTCGTGGACGGTGCAGAACCCAGGCGTTGCCCTGGGCGTCGATGGCGATGCTGGACACGTCTCCGAGTTTCCACTTTGCCGGCACCTTCGGCCACGAAGGGTCCACTTCGAACATCGGCAGGTTGCGACCTTGCGCCGGTGAAGTTTGAGCTGTCGCCTCTCTTCCCAAAAGCCATGTCCCTTCCACTCCAGCGAAGATGATCCACGCAATCAGAATGGCCCGACTCAGATTCTCGCGCTTCATGACTTCCTCCTATACGGTTCAAATTCAAAGCGTTCAAGCCGTTCAAAACATTCCACACGTTGCATGTGAAAGGCGCGTGTTAGTTATTATCGTTCTTACCTCCGGATAAATTGGTTCGTATAGACACCAGCGGCCGGAACCTTCGCGGCTACGTCAAAGAACTCATTGGTGATTTTCACGGTCTTTTCCATCACCTCAGGCTTCATGTAGCCGTATCCGAACGCCACCGATTCTGCCGGAATGAAGACTTCCTCCACGCCGTTCTTGATTTGAATTCTGGTCAGCTCCTTATCCAGCTCAGGCTTGAGCTTCAATAAGATTTTCAGCGCCTCATCCTGGTGGTCGCGAGTGTACCTTAGGCCCTCCATGGTTCCCTCGACGTAGGCACGAATCATTTCCGGACGCCGTTTGATATCCTCTTCCTTGGCTATGAGAGCGCTGCCGTAGATGTCGAGGCCCGAATCGCGCATATGGATTCGCCTTAATCGAATGTTTTGTTTAGTGGCAGCCATCTCCACCACTTCATCGTTGGAAGCGCGGAACATTGTGATGAAATCGGCTTTCCTGGCAACCAAAGCGGCCGGCTGAAGGGGCGGCGCCGTCTCTTCTATTTTGATGGACTTGAAGTCCAGATTATTGATCCTCACGAGGGCGGGCAGCAAAAACCACTGCGCCTGTCCAGGACTGATCGCCCACGATTTTCCCTCGAGATCTTTGAGAGTCTTGATGTCGCTCTCCTCGCGCGAGAGAACCGTGACGGCGATGTAACCGAGCTGAGCTACCGTGACGATAGGCGTGGCCCGGGAACGGCCGACTATGGCGGTTGAGACATTGGCGAAACCGACATCAGCTCCGCCCGAAGCGATGGTGCGGACTGTATCCGCTGAACCGGTTCCGGGCTGGATCGTGACATTCAGGCCTCGCTTTGCGTAGAAGCCTTTCTCCCAGGCAACAAACCACGGCGCATGATTTCCCCCAACGATGAAATCCAGCCGGATGGTAATCGGTGTTTCTTTGGCCTTTTCAGCGGCGCTAAGATGAGATGGAGAAAAGCTCAGGTTGACAACGACGACGAGAACAGCGAGTCGAACTCCTGTCTGTAACACCGCCGGCCAGTTCGAAGTGATTTTCATGATCCTTCCTCCGACAGTCTTTCAACCAGCCTCGTAGATGATAATGCCGATGGGTGTGGGCTTGAAACCGTTGCAGGGGTTGCGTTCTTGTGGACAATTTGACACTGCTACGACCAAATCCATTTCGGCTCTGAGGTCGTAGAAGTCGCCCGGACCGCTCGTCGGCTCTTTGATCTCCATGGCTCCGTCAGGCTCGACCTCCACCCGCATAAACGGAACAAACGCGTTGGGAATCTGTCGCTGGGTAAACCCATAGGGCGCCAGGGCCAGAGCGAAATTATCGCGGCAGTTGCGTGTGCGGGGCACGCCGTAACGGATATGGTTTAGCTCCTCGCTGCACATGGGGCCGTAGGCGTAGCTTTCTTCGTTGGAATAGCCGGAGATGGTCATCATCGGATTACACGCCACAGAGTAAAGCACGTGTCCCTGGCGTAGCTCGCGTCGTTTGTTGAGAAGTAGACTGTTGCCCATATTAAGGTGGTCTGTCAGATCATGTTCATTGAAGCACACCAGATCTGGTACCTGTTTGCCTTCGATGTCTACGAACCGCAGGGTCTGGCCGCATCGCATGGTGAAAGCCGAATACTCCTTAGCGGGAATGATCCATTCTTTTACGATGGTTCCCGCTACAGGATAACGGCGCATGACCGGATCGTTCGCCATTATCTCAGACCGCTTGTAATAGTTTTCTTGAGGCATAGAGAACATCGAATACGGGAAGAGTCAAGACTCTGCTCTGCCGCATTTCGCACCGGCACAAGAACGCCTTCCGCTCGCCATCAGGCGGGTTCGGGAAGCTGCATGTCTGACTTAATCGTCGTGTAGATGAGGACGCCTGAGGCTAACAGGATCATGCCTATCGCGATCATGAAACCGTCATAGCTGCCGGTCATGTCGAATGCGATGCTTGCAAACATGGGCCCGCCTGCAGAACCGATCTGGTGAACAATAAAGCTCAAGCCCAGAATGACTCCCGCCATTCTTGGCCCAACGACCTCGTAGAAGATGACGTTTTGCACAGTGATTGTCCCGAAGGTTGGGCCCATAGCCAGCGCCACGACGACATAGAAGAGAATCTCGTTCGGCATATCCAGGGCTAACACCAAGGTTCCTATGCCGCGCATCACATAGGTGAGAGCGAGGATTCGCACACGGCCATAGCGGTCCGAGAGCCAGCCGAAAAGCAGCGCGGATATAGCGGCGGCCGCACCAAAGACGCCGACGGCGACAGCCCCCGCTCCTGCATCGAAGCCCTTGCTTACCGTCAGTGCTACGAGATGGGCGCTTTGAAACAGAGCTACTCCACAAGAAAATCGCGCGGCGAACATCAACAGCATCGAGCGATCGCGCAGGTAGGGGAGGCAGCTTCCCCAGCTTACTCGGTTACGCCGATTATGCGAAGCGGTATCCGGGTCGCGTGCCCCTGCCCATGCAATTGGCAGCGCAACTATGACGAGTATGAGACCGTTCGCCTGCGCGGCTGCGCGCCAATCGAACGACTTGATCAGGAAATATATCAATGGAGCAAAGAGGACAGGGCTCAGCGGCGCGGCCGTCTGGATTACGCTAACGGCCAGTCCACGATTGCTTGTGTCGTAGTGCTTCGAAACGAGTAGCGAGATGATAATCAGTCCACAAGCTCCCGTCGCCATCCCGACCATGATCCCGTAGGAGAGGGATAGCTGCCACAAATTTTGCGAGAGGCTCATCCCAAAGAAACCGGCCGCCATGAGCAGAACTCCGCCGAGGATCACCCGACGCGCGCCGACGTCATCCGCCAGCTTACCGAATAACACAGCGCCAGCCCCCCAGCCGAGCATGCCAAACATATACGGTACAGTAACCATCGTGCGCGACCAGCCAAAACCCGCCTCAATAGGGCTAAGAAAAAGGCTGAACGAATGCATGCCGATGGACGTTATAGTCACAACGGCAGCGCAGAGCAGCAAGACAGTGTTACGGGAGAGTTGCATGCTAAAGAAAAAAGTGGATGTAACATCTATGCCAGATGATCGTGAAAATCGCCACCGGAGTTAACAGCGACCTGCGCTTAACTTCTTAGGGATGAGTTGCCAACGTAAATTAAGAATGCATTCAACCAAAACTGGTAAAGCGGGATTTACCACGAAGTGTGCCATGATCTATGCGTATCTTCGTCATGCCCGCCGATTGCTTCGCTGTTTCGGGTTCCGCGTTCCGAGTTCCGGGTTGGCGGAGCGGACATTGAACTTTGAACTGTTGAACCTTGAAACGCTTCGGATACGAAGACCCGGCATCCAGGTTCGCACGGATGTGTTCCGTAGGGGCGGACCTGGGTGTCCGCCCTCCGGCGGGCGACCTAGTGCACGCCGAGTCGTTCGCGAATTCTTTTCACGTAGCTGATGAATTTCGCATCGTCACGCAGCGCAGTAGTGCGTGGGTGGGGCAGGTCGATATGCAAAATCTCGGCGATTTTGCCAGGGCGTGGCGTCATGACGATCACCCGGTCGCCCAGGAAAACGGCTTCAGGAATACTGTGGGTGATGAACAAAACGGTTTTCTTCGATTCGTTCCAGATTCTTAGCAACTCGAGATTCATCTCGTCCCGGGTGATGGCGTCTAGGGCGCCGAACGGTTCGTCCATGAGAAGAAGTGGTGGGTTATGAACCAGGGCGCGGCTAATCGAGACACGTTGTTGCATGCCGCCGGAAAGCTGAGAGGGATAACGGTCTTCAAATCCTTTGAGCCCGGTAAGCTCTAGGAGTTCTAGGGCTCTCTTGCGATATCCGTTGACGTCGAGCTTGCGCGCTTCAATCTGCAGCAAAACATTATCCAGTGTCTTGCGCCAAGGGAGAAGCACCGGGGCCTGAAAAACGATACCGATATTGGTTAACGGCGCTGTGACGGGCTTTCCAGCTACATGGACGGAACCGGAAGTCGGCGGAAGGAGTCCGGAGGTGAGCTTAAGAAGCGTTGTCTTGCCGCAGCCGCTTCTGCCAACGACGGTGAGAAATTCTCCATCTGCAACATCAAGGGAAAACTCATCAAGCGCCATGACCCCACCGGCACCAGGGTTGTAGACTTTTCGGACCTCCCGGTACGCGATCAAGTTGTCCAAGATATTATTCCTGCTCTACGAGTTACTTCTTGCCGATGAACTGGTTCGTATAGATCATATTATAGTTGATGGGCTTCTCCAGACCGGCATACTTGTCGGCAAGGTCCGCGGACCGCTTCATCATCGCCTCTTTCATGTACCCGAGGCCAAACTGTTTGGTCTCGGGATCTTGAATGTCACTCAGCCCGTCCTGCATCTCCGCCAATGTGATCTCCCGATCCTTTTCTGGATTGGCGTTCATGAAAATGTCCAGCGCTTGCTGCGGATTCTTGATGGACCAGTCCCAAGCATCCATCAGCGCTGTCATGAAGCGCTTGATTTGCTCGGGGTTGCTCTTGATACGCTCTTCGTGCACTTGAATGACGTGACCATAGGAATCGATGCCCATGTCTTTAAAGAATAGGTAGCCGATTTTCTTGTTCTGGCGTTTGGCGACGACCGCCATCCGGGGAACGCTGGAACCGCGGGCGCCGGCGAGAAAATCGATCTTGCGCTCGAAAAACGCAGGCGTGCGCACTGCGGCGTCGATGTTCTTGATGATGACTTTCGTGTGATCAAAACCCGCGGCGGCGCCTAGAGCCGGCAAAAGCACCTGGCCGAAGTCTCCCGGAGTGGTACCGAAGCTTTTGCCTTCGAGGTCCTTGGGAACTTTTATTCCCGACTCTTCAAGAAAAATGTAACCCCCTCCCTGGAAAACCATACCGGTACCGATGGCGCGGTTCTTTCCGCCTTTGCCCATGACTTCGATGGCCGTGACCAAGTCTCCGTAACCATACTCTGCCTGTTTGGTATCCACGAATTGGGCCGGCTGTAAGGAGCCACGTCCTTCAAGGAGCTTGACGTCGAGATTTTTAGCTTTGAAGTGGCCTTTATCTCGCGCGACGAAGAACGGAACATGTTTGCCGCCCAGGATCCAATCCAGTTGGACCTTGATCTCTTCCCCCACGGCGAATCCAGGGGCGAGGCCTACCAGTAAAGCCACGAAAGCAACAGTCAAAATCCTTCGGTTCATGGTATTCTCCTTTCACCTGTGTAAAGGCGATTATTCACGCGATCGATGCTTCAGGGGCGTTCAATGGGTTCAAAAGTTCCAATCGTTTTAAACGGCTTAACCTTTTTGAACGCTTCGAACTCCGCTTTCCAGCCACAGAATCATCCGGGCTAAATTTGCGTCGGGTCGACGGCCCGGCGCCACGGCATGAGTTTTTTTTCCAAACCGACAATGATTCCAAACAGCGCGAGAGACATGATCGAAAGGACGATGATCGATGCGAAGATTAGCCCTGAGTTCATGTCGTTGTTTGCGATAATGATGAGATAACCCAAACCCTTTTGGCCGGCTACGAACTCAGCTACGACTGCGCCGATCACGGCCAGCGCAATGGATGCCTTAAAACCCGCAAAGAGATAGGGGACCGAGTTTGGCAGACGGATCTTCTTGAACTCGGTCCAACGACTCATACCCATGGTTTTAGCTAAATCGATCATGTCGTTCTCAATTTGCGCGAATCCCACTACAGAGTTCACGACCATAGGAAAAAAAGCCGTGAGGAAGGCAATGGTCACCTTGGACCAGAGGCTATCGATGCCTAACCAAATGAGAATCAACGGTGTAACGGCGATTCGCGGTATGGAACCGAGCACGATGAGGGACGGATAAATGGTAAGCCAGAGGAAGCGGGAGTAGACGATGCCAAGGCCGGAGCCGATTCCTACGACGATTCCGATAAGAAAACCTAAGACCGTTTCATTGAAAGTGGGAATCGCATGCGCCAAGATCAGGCCGCCCCGTTTGGCAAATTCTTCAGCGACGCCAAGCGGAGTCGGCAGAAGATATTTCGGGACGCCTAGGAGCGGTACCGCCACCTGCCAAAGGATGATGAGCCCGATGAAAAAAAGCACGGACCATATGGCATTACCTGCAGGCGTACCGTTGCTCATCTGCCGCCTCTAAGTGAAGCATCTTCTCGCTAACCGATATGGGCTGTGACTGTCAAGTAGAAACAACTGTTTCAGAAGCTTGCCGGTTTTGCTAAGGATCAGCCACTGGAGCGCGCAAGCTCCGAAAGTCTTGAAGGATAGTGTCATGAAGGGCATAAAGTTTGAAATCAAAGATTTTTCAAACTTTCATGTTCTTCACGTCCTCGTCGAAAATAGGGATTGGAGGCTCTCAGTCAATTCAAGCAGAACCCTCGATTGCGTCATTCCAGCATGGAGTGCTGGAATCCAGATCGACATGGATGTCTCCGCACGCATCCTGCGAACCTAGATGCCGGCAATCCGTGCCGGTAGGACGAAGATCAGCTCATGAACCACTTCTTGGTTACGAAAGGATTTCGCCGAACAACACAATCGTAAAAACGCGTCGCTAGAAAATCAGTATAGCGTTACAATGGTATTCTTATGGCCAATCTAACGCGCCTCCGACTCATTCAGTTCAAAGCGGGGTACAACCTGCCCGTTCACGCTGGCAGGGAGAAAGGTATTTTCGCGCGGCATGGCCTCGAAATCGATTTCGCCTACACGCCAGGCTCTCTCTACCTGGCCGAGGCTTTACGCAAAGGGGAGTATGAGATCGGCCACACCGGCGCCGACGACGTGGTTGCGGATGTCGAAGACTATGGCGGCGGGCCCGACGCTCTCTTTCTCTTCATGGGACTACACAGCGGGCTGCTTAGTCTCGTTAGCGCTCCCGGTTTGGACACCGTCGAGTCTCTACGCGGAAAAACACTCGCCGTGGATGCGCGTGCCAGTGGGTTTGTCTTCATTCTGGAAAAACTTCTCCGCTCTAAAGGCTTCACGCCGTCTGACTACAGTTTCGTCGAGGT
>Ga0126384_10000766_pt1 | contig 18296 bp, 14 predicted proteins | sample PanSoiMetPlot_36_FD_92543 | JGI IMG/M metagenome (GOLD analysis project Ga0126384, IMG submission 92543) | Tropical forest soil microbial communities from Panama - MetaG Plot_36 | ecosystem: Environmental > Terrestrial > Soil > Tropical forest > Bulk soil | place: Panama | collected 2016-02-17 | reverse complement strand
TCAGCCTTTTCAGAAGGGCCGCTGCTTCAGGGTAATAAATGCGTCTAACCTCTTCGTCGTCATAGAAATTGCTAACGTTGCTGCTGTGTCTGACCAAGCCGAAACCTTCCTCATCAAGACTAAGATCAGCCAACGCGCGGCGCACATCAAAGACCGGTACTTCATGTGGGTCACTGATTACCGTTGTGCGTGGCGCTCCAGCGTGGCGATCAAAGGTATACGTGCGGGGTCTTTCATGCGTGGGTGCGAGGTAGTTGAGCTCGGCCTTGACCCACGGCAGGCCTTCGGTGGCAACGCTCAGCAAGCTCATCTTGGGCTCCTTTCGGCACTGAAATTGCTGACGAGATCGAACGGGTGCTCAGAACGGCCATTAGATGGGAAACGACACCACCGTGAACAACCAAGAACTTCTCATAAGTACTGCAAGGAAATCTCAGGATGGAGGCGTGCACTCATCCGCCGTCCGCGCATTGCTGTTTTCCGATTTGAGCGAGCGCCCAAAAAGCACTGCCCCGCAATTTTGCGAGGCCGAGCAGGGATTGCGTCAACGGGTGGTTTTCGAAGCAGCTTATCGTCTTGCGATCCCCAGGACTGGTCTGATCGGTGTTGAGGCCTTCGCTCTTTTCGATCGCGGCGACGTGAAGCATGTCGCCAACGAGCTCATGCTGGCTCGCGATGAAGGCGCCGCTCTCGGGGTAGGCGATGCGGATCGCCCTCGGGTTTCGGCGCAGGTGATCGGGTAGGCGACGGCGGTAATCGCCCTCAGCGACAACCAGAGTTCGCGCGTGGGCCGCACAGGACAGCGGGAGGTACCCGTACCCAGACCTCACGAAAACGCGCAGCATGGGCATAACCCAAACGCGCGGAGTGTGACGCAAGATCACCCCCCCGTGTGGCGGCACCACAACGCAAGCCTCTTGTGCTGCACGATGGCTATGGGGTTCATTGCTACGGGTTGCCGCTTCCCTCGCGATAGAACCTCCCAAAATGCTCGAAATGGCGCTCGCTCAGAATCGCCAATCGAGGAAAAATGAGTAGATTTTGTGATATTGTCTCACCTTGTTAGTATATATTTTCTTTCTCACCCAAGAACTGGACCAGCTATAGAAAATTGTCCTCTCGCTAGTTAACTTTTAGCCATCGCCGCTGCGGCGTGGCGCCTGTCCTGCCAGGAAGCCTCATCGCTCTTTTCGCCTCTTCGTGCGGTCGGCTGACGCCGGCGAGTACCGCTTGGTTTTACAGGTTAGCTCGTTCGGAAACGGATGCTCATGACTTCCCTTGCGCGCATTCCCAGCTCAGCGCCGTTCTCGGCGGCTGAGATCAACGCCCTCAACACGGTCGTCGCAAGATCGAGCCCGGAGCAGCTCGCCTGGTTGTCGGGATATCTGGCGGGGTTCGCGGCCGCATCTTCACAGGCGCAGATTGCGGCATCGCCCCAACCTCGCGCCCGTGTGCCGTTGACAATTCTCTATGCCAGCGAATCCGGCAACGCCGAGGGCCTCGCCTTCGCAGCGAAGAAGGTGGCGAGCAAGCAGGGCTTCGACGTGCGTGTCGTCGACATGGCGGATGCCGATATCACCAGCTTGGCCAAGGCACGCCACCTCCTCGTGTACGCCGCGACTTGGGGCGAGGGTGATCCGCCACAGCGCGCCGCTGACTTCTATGCGTCCCTGATGGCGGCGGATGCGCCGCGCCTCGACGGGGTGCGCTTTGCCGTGCTGGCGCTCGGTGACAGCGCCTACGAAAATTTCTGCCAGACCGGACGCAACATCGATGAACGCCTTGCTGAGCTCGGCGCCACACGCGCCGGCGGTCGCATCGATCTTGATCTCGACTTCGCCAAAGCGGCCGTGGAGTGGACTAGCGCAACACTCGAGACCCTGAAAGCCGATGATGCGCCGTCGACAACCGTCGTGCACGTGGACTTCCACCATGGCCCTGGCCCGAGGGAGGAGGAGGCCGCTGCCTTCACAGCAGACAACCCGCTTCAGGCGGAGATTGTGGGACTGATCAATCTCAGCGGTACCGGCTCGACACGCGAGACCTGGCACGTCGAGCTCGCGACCGAGGCGCCCGGTTTCACCTACCAGCCGGGAGACGCCATCGGGGTCATCGCCGAGAATGATCCGGATCTCGTCGCAAGTCTCATCGATGCGGTCGGATCCTCGCCAGATGACGCCCTCGTGCAGCATCTCACCCACGCCGCCGACATCACGACGTTGTCGCGTCCTCTTGTCGAGAAATACGCAAAGCTGACCGGTCGCAGCGATGTTGCATCTCTTGCCGCCGACGCCACGGCCTTTCAGGCTTTTGCTACGGACCGCCAGCTGATCGATCTTTTCAGGAGCTATCCCGAGCGCCTCGACAGCGAGCAATTGCAAGGCTTGCTCAGGCCGCTGCCTCCACGACTTTATTCGGTTGCCTCGAGCCCGGCTGCCCACGAGCACGAGACGCACCTCCTGGTCGGAGCTGTGCGCTGGCAGTCGCACGGTCGCGATCGTAAGGGTGTCGTCTCGACGCTGGTCGCAGACCGGCGGCGGGTCGGCGACACGCTCAAGATTTATGTCAAGCCGAACCGCCACTTCCGGCTGCCCGCCGATCCACGGCGACCCATACTCATGATCGGGGCCGGGACCGGCGTTGCGCCTTATCGCAGCTTCGTCGCCGAGCGCGAAGCATTGGGCTCAAATGGCCCGAGCTGGCTTGTCTTCGGTGAGCGCAACTTCAGCTTTGACTTCCTCTACCAGCTCGAATGGCAGGAGCATCTAGAGACCGGCGCGCTCTCACGCCTAGACGTCGCCTTTTCGCGTGATCAGCCCGAGAAGATGTATGTCCAGCAACGCCTCTGGCAGCATCGCGATCAGGTCCGCGGCTGGATCGCCGACGGTGCCCACCTCTACATCTGCGGCGACGAGAGGCGGATGGCGCGCGATGTCGACGAAACGCTTGCTCGTATCCTGGCCGAACCGAGAGCCGGGGACGCCGACGCAGGTCGCGCTGAATTGAGGGCGCTCGCCAAGTCCGGCCGTTACCAGCGCGATGTCTACTGAAGCGGAAAGCAGTTTCACTATGGCCGATAAGGGCGCCGACAAGCGTTCACGCAACGAGCACATCAAGGAGGCGAGCCGCCAACTCCGCGGTACCATCGCCGACGGCCTTGCGGCGCAAGCCACTGGGGCGCTCTCCGAGCACGACCAACAGCTCGTTAAATTTCACGGGACCTATCTGCAGGACGATCGTGACCTGCGCGGCGAGCGCGCGAAGAAGAAGCTCGAAAAGGCATTCTCCTTCATGGTGCGGGTACGCATCCCGGGCGGTGTCGTGACGCCAGCGCAGTGGTTGGCGCTCGACCGGATCGCGGGCGATTTTGCGAACGGCACGCTCCGGCTCACAACACGCCAGACTTTCCAATTCCACGGGGTCATCAAGTCGAACATGCGCCGCACAATGCAGGCGATCAACGACAGCCTCCTGGACACTCTGGCTGCCTGTGGCGACGTCAATCGCAACGTGTTGGCGGCGTCGAACCCCCATGTGTCGCCGGCGCACGCGGAGGCACTGGATCTTGCGCGGCGGCTGAGCGCGCACCTGTTGCCAAGAACGGGCGCCTACCACGAAATCTGGCTCGACGGCGAGAAAATCACAGATACCAGCGGCGATTCCAGCGAGGGCGAAGAGCCGCTCTATGGCCGCCACTACCTGCCCCGCAAGTTCAAGGCGGTTGTCGCGGTGCCGCCCGACAATGATGTCGACATCTTCGCACAGGACCTCGGTTTCATTGCCATTATCAAGGGCGGTAAACTAGCTGGCTGGAACGTCACGGTCGGCGGCGGCATGGGTATGACCCACGGCGAGTCCGATACCTTTCCGCGGACGGCGGATGTCCTCGGCTTCTGCTTGCCCGAGCAGGCGGTGGATATCGCCGAGAAGATCCTCACGGTCCAGCGCGACTGGGGCAATCGTGAGAACCGCAAGCGGGCACGGCTCAAGTACACCATCGAAGACCGCGGACTCAGTGCCTTCCGGGCCGAAGTGGAGAAACGCCTCGGTTACAAGCTCGAGCCGCAACGTCCCTATCGGTTCGCTCGCACCGGCGATTCGCTAGGCTGGACAAAGGGTGCAAAAGCCCGCTGGCATCTCGGCCTCTTTGTCGAGAACGGGCGCATTGTCGACCGACCGGGCCACACGCTGCGTACCGCACTGCGGGAAATCGCCAAATTGCATCGCGGCGAAATGATCTGCACGGCCAACCAGAACGTGATCATTGCTGACGTCTCCGCCCCAGGCAAACGCCGTATTGAAGACATTCTCCGCGCAAACGGCATCGAGATTGCCACGACCTCGGGGCTGAGGCGCAATTCCATGGCCTGCGTGGCGCTACCGACCTGCGGCCTCGCTTTGGCCGAGAGCGAGCGCTACCTGCCGTCGCTGGTGACACGGCTGGAGGAGGTGCTTGCGGACGTGGGCTTAACCGACGAGGATATCGTCATCCGCATGACGGGGTGTCCGAACGGGTGCGCACGCCCCTATCTTGCCGAGATCGGTCTAGTCGGTCGTGGGCCCGGCACCTACAATCTGTATCTTGGCGCCGCCTTCGACGGGTCGCGTCTCTCGAAGCTGTACGCGCAGGACGTGCACGAAAGAGAGATCCTCGCCTTGCTGACGCCACTCCTTGTGCGGTTTGCTGCAGAGCGGCAGGAAGGTGAGCGCTTCGGCGACTTTGCGATTCGCGCCGGAACCATCGCGGCGACGCACAATGGCCGCGAGTTCCATGAAAACGTTCGGCTCGCGACGGCCGAATAGCATGCCTGCGTCGCATGACGCGGAGGCACTTGCGAAAAAATCTCCCGGTGGACCAAGCCGCAACTCCTCCAACTCAAGAAGCTGGCGGGTCAGCATCCGCTGGCTCGCGGTCGGCAACCGGCGCCTCAGCTCATTAAATGTAACGTTGTCTCCAGCAGATGATAGACGATCACGCATAAGGTTGGGCGTAAGTTGGACCGGGCACCCCCACCCCGCAATCATAGCGCTTCTTCGTCTTGAGCATCGCCAAGACAACGTCAACTGCACTGCAACACCGTCCAGCAGCGATTGAACCTCCGTGCGGCCAGGTCGCGCTTCCTGATGCAGACGTAGAGGCGGCCCGCATCGCCCCACTGCATGCCGGCAGCGAGATCGCTGTCAACTTGGAGAACGAGCTGCCAGCCGTCCGCCCGCTCGAAGTGCCGCGCGCTCTCCCGTTCCGTGAATGCGCAGTGGGCTTGCCACTGCTCCTCAAAATCAGGCCATTCATCGGGGGGACTATCCCTACTGCGCACGAGCTCATACCAGCCTTTCTCCATCGGGTGGTTGGAGTAGTCGTCTTCCGCGAACTTTACGCAATCCGTCTCGACGGGGTTCCCGATGGAGAACGCAATCCCACCAACTTGGTGGATCTCGCCGCCCGTGGACGGCCAATGCGCGCCGAACGCACTGGGGTGCCGGGCTGCCAGATCGTGCCAGAAGCGCTCGTAGGCTTCCCGTTCCGCTGCCCAGCGCCTTCTCCAGTCGAGCGGCGAGACCACGGGTACGCCCCCGAATGCCATGATCTCACGGGAGCCGTCGGGTGGCGGCAACAGCCACAGCCTGGGCGTCAGGCGGCGCGGCCTGAACATGAAGGCCTCGGGTCGAGCAACCTTGCCAGGCTGGCTAAGCTCGGCTGGAAAGTCGCGCCGGCTGAGCCGGTCCGTCGGCTCCTCGAGGAACATGACCGATGCACACGCCTGGTCATCCATTTTCGTTCCCCAGGGGTAGGCAACGGGATCGCAAAAGAAAAGCAGCCGGCCCGACGACGGAAATCCTTCCAGTCCGCCCGCGGAAAGGATTTGCGCGAAATCGACTTGCGCGATGAAGCTCAGAGGCCATGAACGTGCCCCGTGGGCCATTTCAAGGTGCAGGAGCTTCTGCAGGTTCTCCGGCAGTTCCTTCCAGCCCCCTGAAGGAAGGGCCGGCCTCCACGGCCACGGCACTTCGGGCGGAAGGTCCGGCATGCCGCCAAGCCGGCATGCCCCGATCGGAGCGTCTGCGTCCTCTTCGACCTGGCCAGGTTCGAGGATTATTGCGTGGCGTGCGGCAGCTGCTAATCGAGGAGCCCACTCTCCGAGCCCGGCCTCAGCGAGCACGGCTTCCAACTCTTCACGCGTTGACCACATCGGCTGCTTTTCGTGGGAAGATGCGTTCATCACGCCGAATTCTGCCGCCTAGCGGTGGCAGCTATGCGGCCAAAGTCCGTCGTTAGCACAACACTGACTGAACAGGGCGATGGACCAATCCGATCCGCTTTCTAAGGGTCTGCAGACTAGCTCGACGGGTCGAGGCTTCGAGGCTGATCGTGACCCAAGCCGACATCCCTCGGGATCTAGAAGATAGATAACTTGTCGGGCGCTTACGTGGTAACGGTCCGCGTTGGAAGTTAACCACCGAAACTGACAAACTGTTGGTGTGCTCAAACAGTCGATTGAGCTGTTGCGGAGAAACGGAATGCTTTTCCTCAACGAGGCCATGACCTTCGAGCTCGACCACCGGGCCTATAATCTGCGAGGCATTCCATCCCCACCGCTGCTGGTCGCAGCAGCCAAAGGGGGGACGCCTCTCGCTCTGTCGGTTCACACCTGTCTGTATCCGGCGAGATCGCCGCCGTCTCTCCTCGCCATCGAGGACCATGAGCCCCGGCCGATCGAGGAATACGATCCGCGGGTGGCTGGCGACGACGATAAGTCGTTATGCTCCGACATAACCTGCTTTAAACGCGTGGGGGATTACCTGATTGTCGTTCATCCGTTACGCCGCCCCATTGAACCGGGACCCGATCGGATGCTTTGCTTTCGCGTTGGTTACGTCTTGGAGCGGTACGCTGCGTGACCGCTTATCAAATGCCGGTTGCGGGGCGAAGCCCATCTGGTGCGCTGCATCGCCCGCAGCGGACGCCACCGCGTCTAATTGATGCGCCTCCCCCGGGGGAGGCTTGCAAAGGTGCTCGCCACGCTCACGAACGTTGAACCGCCGATCAGCTACTTGTCCACCACCTGGACTTGGCCCAGCGTGGCCAGAAGCTCGGCCCGGCTCTCGGCAGGCGACCTGGCTGAGGTAGTCGAGAGGTGCAGGTCGATCCAGGTTCCAGCCTGGACGCGCTCTGCACGGACGTGAACGCTGGTGCCTCCGCCCGGTACCGCCACGTCGAACGCGATCACCTCCCACGGACCATTCTGGAGCATCTCTACCCGCGTCGGCGCGAGGGCGCCGGCATAGGCCGGTGATCGGCTCTCTGCCTGCCAAAACTCCTTAAGCCCTTTGTAGCTCGAAGCCGGCTCGAGCCAGCCGCTAAGAATGAGCTGTGGATCGCTTCTCGCCAGCTTGAAGTAGTTTCGCTCCGCGCTCGACGCCTCGTCGAGGCGGAGCGAGGAATCAGACACCTTCACGACGACTCGGCTCTGCGGCACCGTGAATATGTAAGGCCCTCCGGATGTGGAGGAAGCTTGACCGTCCGTGGTTCCTCGCTCAAAGCGCAGCGAGGAAAGCAGCGACATCGCCGATCCGACTTCGGGCAGTGACGGATCGTCGAACAGGATCGTTGCGATGAGCATCACTTGATCGTCTAGGAGCGCCAGGGCGCTGCGCGTGATTTTATAGTTGCCTGGCTCCGCAGGCTTGCCCAGCAGCGACGCGTCGGTGAGTTCGACCACCCAGCCCGAGCCGCGGGAAAGTGTGAGTGGTTTCGGATCAAACACCTTCTCGACCGAGCGGTCGAGGAACTGCCGGGTACTGTCTTCCAGCCGACCTTTCACCTGCTCCACCCTAAGAGGCCGCTCTGGCGGCAAGATGATGAGCGAGAACTGCGCGCTTACCACGCGGCCAGCCTGGGGCTCGGCGATGAAATAGAACTGCACCTTGTCGGGAGACTTTGTGCGGAGACTCCAGCCGGTCGGTACGCCCACGCTGACCGTGCCGTACCCTGGCCAGTCGAAGGCTTCAGCGTGGACCGCGGCCGGCGCGAAACCGATCACGAGCACCAAGGCTGTCACGAGAAAGCGCATTGGTGGGTCCTAGGTTAAGGGAATAAAAAGTAAGACCGCGTCGCGCATTCAAAGTGCGAAACCGAGCGGCAATCAGATGACAAACGCGCGGAACATGGCGGACGAGGTCCAGCGTTGTACCGCCGAGTGCTCGTCGTGCCTATCCTGTAAACTGGGCCGCGCCATGGCAACGGGCGCTGGTGACTCCAACCCGCGGCGCCGCAATCCGTCGGCGTCTGATGCATCAAGAGACCAGTAAACGCCGGCCGAATTAGGCACGTGCTTGGGAAGCTTTGCAACGGCGCAGCGAGACACTATGACGGTCAGCAACATCTGAGGCTGATTCGAAATGCCGTCGCTGATTGAGAAATGGCACCCGGTCACACACGACTTCGGTTTAATCAAAGCGCCGATCGAGCCCGTGCTCGCGGAACTCCTCAACTGGCACGGTTCCCTCGGCATCAAGTATGAGCGAACAGAAATCGCGTCTTCCCTTGCGGATGCTCTGGCCTCGCTGCTGCCGTTGGCTGCGAGCCAAATGCGGCGACTGTTCGTCGCCACAAGCTCAGACTGGGTCGCCTGTTTCCAAAACGGCATTCAGGGCTCGGACCCATTCCCTGCAATGTCCTATTTGGCCATGCGGATGGGTGTTCTTGCCATGCGTGTCTGTTGCACGCCGGATCGTGAGGAGTACTCGGCAACAATCTGGGAAGTGTATGCACGTCAGTCTCTTGGCGGTTGCCCGCTTGGCTACCGTCGCTCCCTCGGCGTTGCCAACGATGATGATGGCTGGGAGTTTTACGAGTGAGGCGAGCGCTATCCATTCGAGCAGATCGAGCGTTATGCTGAGCGACGCAAGCGCGACCACTTCACCGGTGATATGCTGCGCGACTACCTTTGACACTTTGGAATTGAGTTGAACACGGACGAGTTTCTGCGCGTCGATGCGACGACGCACGCGGTTCGTTTGCAACAAGTAACAATGTTTGCCACACGCCGGAGTTTACGCTTGAACAGGTCGTGGCCGGCGTTCCGTGGCAGCGACGCCCGTAGATCGAGTTGGTGCCCCACCAAGCTGGCGCACCCTATCCAAATCTCCGAACCCGGGCGTAGCTCTGACACCTATCCTCGGGAGATGACCGATACACCATACCTGGCATGTGATCGGCATCACTGGTGGCCACGAAATGATGCTGACAAGCGCCGCCCAGCCCGCCGAGATACTCGCTACCTTCGCGACCAACATTGGTCACCAAGACCTGTTGGATTAAGAAACCAGTGTCCTGTCGGAAGGGTGAGAGATGAAGAACCGAGAAACGGTCTTGGTGACGGGCGGGTCCGGATTCATTGGCAGCTGGTGTCTGATCCAACTGCTTCAGAAGGGCTACACTGTGCGCACCACCGTGCGGAACCTCGCCCAGGAGAGTTTGGTTCGCGCAGCACTTGGCAAGGTGGTCGATGTGCAGAACCGCCTCAGCTTCCACGCTGCCGAGCTCACCTCAGACGCTGGGTGGGAGCCGGCCATAAGTGGTTGCGATTTTGTGCTCCACGTAGCATCCCCGGTTACGTTTTCACAACCTAGGAATCCCGATGAGCTTATTGCTCCAGCCCGCGACGGTACCCGGCGCGTTATTGATGTGGCCATCAAGTCAGGCGTGCGGCGCCTCGTCCTGACGTCGTCGGTGGCAGCTACAAGCAGACCTGGCAAGCTGGTTGAAAGCGTCAGCGACGAAACCGTTTGGACTGACCTCAAAGATCCAAGCGTTAGCGCCTACGCGCGGTCCAAGACTTTGGCGGAGCGTATGGCGTGGGATCTGATTGGTTCATCGGGTGGTGCGACCACGCTGGTCACGGTAAATCCATCTGTCGTGCTTGGACCCGTCCTCAGCGGCGACTATTCTGCGTCTGTTCAGGTTGTGGAGCGCCTGCTGTCCGGCAGGGCGCCTGGCATTCCCAGGCTTGGCTTCAATTTTGTCGACGTACGCGATGTCAGCAACCTACATGTCCGAGCGATGACCTCGCCCGAGGCCGCTGGACAGAGATTTATCGCAGCTGGGGCCTTCGGCTGGATGGCGGATCTCGCAATCCTCTTGCGCGCCCACCTCGGCGATGCGGCCAACAAAGTTCCGACGCTTCCGGTACCGGACTTTCTTGTTCGGCTGGTGGCCCTCTTCAACAAGGAGCTGCGGGCGGCCGTGCCGCGTCTTGGCCAGAAGCGCGATTTCACGGCGGCAAAGGCGCAAGCTATGCTCGGCTGGCGACCGCGTCCGTTGGAGGAAACTGTGCTCGACTGCGCCCGGAGCCTGATCGCTAACGCATCGCTGCGATGATCACCACTGTCGCACTAGGTCGACTGAACAGGCGATGGAGCAATCCGGCCCCCTTGCTAAGGATCTACAGACTAGCTTGATGGCCGATGCCGAACAAATTCGAGGCTGATCGTGCTGACTCGGAGCAGTCTCTCGCATACGACTTTACTCAAGCAGCCCCAGATATGATTAGGGTCGAGAATATTGGAGTGCGATATGCAAAAAGAGCAAGAAGAAAGGGACCTTTTACAGGGTTTGGACTTGATTCCTTGGGAAAATCTCGAACATGCGTATGGCTCGGCACGCGACGTCCCTGACTTGTTGCGCAACTTGCTCAATCCTGACCCGGAAGTGCGCAAGAAAACAATCTGGGCACTTTACGGGAACGTCTTTCATCAAGGCACTCGTTACCCCGCAACACCTTATGTCGTGCCGTTTCTAATCAGAATGTGTGCGAGCCCTGAGATTGCTAAACGCGGTGATCTCCTCGGATATTGGGCAAGTCTGATCTCCGGCTACTTCAGTATCGAGGAGCGACCTTGTTGGGGCGATGGTCAACATATTTATGTTGATGATCAGGTCCAAGCGTGTGATGCAAATGATCCTTATGTTGTTGCGCTTCATCAGATCTATTTGGAGTCCCTTAGGGGTCATTCGCTTGTTTGTCGCTTGCTAGCAACCGACGAAGACCCAGACGTTCGAGCGCAAGCAGCTTCTGTGCTAGCTTGTTTACGAACAATGGCGGAAATATCCGCGCCGGAACTAGAAGCCCAACTTCAAAAAGAGCCCTCAGGCCAGGTGCGCGCTGCAATCACCTTTGCGCTTGGTGAGCTTAATGTACCTTCTCCGCTGCGGCGAATACTGACTGAGGATACCTTCCCGGCAGCACGCTGCATGGCGGCGTGTCAACTTGCGCGAATTGACCCAGCAGCGGCACTATTTGAACCTCTTTTGCAGTTTATCTGTGAGCCGATAAAAGACTACGAACAGGTTCCTGGTGCTGGTGGCAGATCCACCGGCGATGCGGCTTTTTCGATCTCGCGTCTGCCAAAAGAAATTGCGTGTAGAGCAATCCCATCCATCCTCGATCGGCTTGATCAGGCCGTTTCCTTCGACACGATGCCGTTGGTGATGGCCCTTCTTTCAATCGCCTTTACGAGACGTGAAGAACCCTTGACAGAACTTACGCCGTTACAGAAGCAGGTTGTCACACGGATGGTCAGATCAGAGGAGTTATGGTCGATTGGCAATCTATATTGGACATTGAAAGCTCACGGGCTATCCTCAAAACGTGAAGAATGTGCAAAGCTTATTGGCCTGAACCGCGACAGCAATTGACTACAATAGCATTGGTAGTATTTCTCCTTACCTAGACGGACCGGAAGGCCTCCGAGCCATATGATATTGTGGGCGCGTGGAGGGACGCTTGGCCATGCTGACGCAAGAGCTCCAATACTGGGACAATGGCTTGCGGTTGCGCGGATTTCTGGCCTGCGATGCCGCGCCGGCGGCGCCACGGCCGGGAGTGCTCGTCGTCCACGAGGGGCTCGGGCTCAACGTCCACATCATGGAGCAGACGCAGCGCGTGGCAGGGCTCGGTTACGTGGCCCTGGCGGCAGACATGTTCGGTGAGGGGCGCCAAGCGCACGACCTGAACCAAGCGCGCGGGCTCATCGGCGCCCTTCGTGCCGACCCGACGAGGCTCAGAGCGCGCGCCCGGGCGGCGGTCGCCGCACTGGCGGCTTTGCCGCAAGTGGACGCAGCTCGCCTCGGGGCCATCGGCTTCTGCTTCGGCGGGTCCGTCGCGCTCGAACTAGCGCGTGATGGCGCGCCGCTCCAGGCGGCGGTCAGCGTCCATGGCGTGCTTGCAACTACGGCGCCGGCCACCGTCGGCAGCGTGCGGGCAAGCCTTTTGGTGTTGACGGGGGCCGATGATCCACTGGCACCCGCCCAAGAGGTGGCGGCCTTTGCCGAGGAGATGCGCGCCGCCAAGGTGGCGGACTGGCAGGTGATTAGCTACGGCAATGTCCTCCACGGCTTTACCAATCCCGGCGCCGACGGGACAATTCTGCCGAGCGCGCGTTATGACGCCAGAGCCAGTGCGCGCGCCTGGATGGCAGTGCAAGGCTTTCTCGCCGAGGCTTTGGGAGGATGACTAACAAACGCTAGATGCTACCGAAACCGGGGGGCTGGTTTTAAAGGCTGGGGTGCCGTTCCTGCCGCAGGCAGCGCCCCATGCACGAACTTGGTGCACCTACCCACGGGCATCCTCGGTGCGGGCCGAGGCGGCGTGAGCGCCGGGGGTGCGTGGTACGCTGGAGTGCGGCGTATCGCACCTGTTAGCGGCTCTTGAAGGGGGGCCTCCGTTATATTGGCCGCACGGCCTTGGCACACGCAAACGAGCTGTCGGGTATGACGTGGGATCGGTCGCTCACGCTACCAAAAAGGGTGTGGCCATAGCCGCCGGTGCGCGCACCGGCCAGAACTGCTCGGGGTCGATCCTTAGGTCCGGTGTTGTGGTGACACATTTGCGGCACTACACCCGATTTGCCGGACCTCGGTTTGAAGGTTTGTGGCGGTAAGGTGCCCGATCACTCCCCATGGTTCGCGTGCGCGAAATTGGCTCCTACAGCAAGTCGGATACGTCATTGTCGACTTATGGTAATTGTGCCCTTGCAATTGCTAACTTTAAAGAATGTGCCGGAACCGGACCCGCTGCGAAGCGAGCCGCGCTCCCGGCCCGGTTTTGAATGGTAGCGCCGTTCGGGCCGTCGCCCAGTGTGGGCACGCATTGTTTCGCGACGCTCACCGCGCCACTACCTTCCTGGAACCATGTGGGAAAGGTGCAGGAATATGGGGGCAGCTGACGTGCCAAGAGACCTTTGGGATCCGGCAGCGGTGACCGAGCATGAGCCGCAACGATCATTGCTGCACGTGCCCGATGCCACGAAGCGCTGACGTTGTCTGCCACTGGTTCGCGTTCGCACTAGTGGGTGTCCCAGCCGTCACCCGACGGTGTGACGCGCGCAATGAACATCATCGGCGCCAAGCCACCGTTCGCGGCGATGGCGATCTGATAGGGCCCAAGTCGTGCGATTGCGCGATCTCGGAGCCTCAGCTTGCGCCTCGACACCGAAGCCCGCGTCACGATCGAAATCGGAAAAACATGCTCAAAATACGCGTCTCTTGGCGCGATCAAGTTCGGCCGACACCCTTTCCAGAGCGTTACAAGTCCCAAGGCGGATCGCGGCAACGCGCGCCCAGTGCGATGCAGCAAAGCAGATGATGGCGGCGTGATAGTCTGCTCGGGGTACCGACCAAGGGAGGTGTAGGTGAGGCGGCGGGATCCATCGGGCTCGTGGCGGCGGCTACCTCGTCCAAGGTGTTCCAGGGCATGCTTGGGGAATGTCGCTTGAGGGGGCGGGCTGAGAAGAATGCGACTGCGCCTTCAGGGCGCCGCTGAGTGAAGCAAACGTGATTCATAATGTGAACCAATTTATGCAATCAGGGTGCTCAATGACTATCAGTGAACAGCAGCGCGATGCCTTCAAGGAGTTTGAGAAGACCACATGGAACAGGCAGGCTGAGCATTACGATGCCTTTGCTGGCCAAATGACGCGTCACGCCGTTGACCGGCTTCTCGATGCCGTGCAAGTCAGCGCCCAGACCAAGCTGTTGGACGTGGCGACGGGGCCAGGCTACGTCGCAGCCAAAGCCACGACACGCGGCGCCGACGCGATCGGGGTCGACATCACGGAAAACATGGTCGCCGAGGCCCGCCGGCGCTTCCCAGGCACGACGTTCGAAATTGGAGACGCCGAAACGCTTGCTTACGCGGATACGAGCTTTGATGCGGTCGTCTGCGCCTTCGGCATGTTGCACTTCCCCCGCCCTGGCAAGGCCGTCGCGGAGGCCCATCGCATTCTCCGGAGTGGAGGTCGCTTTGCCTTCACGGTATGGGATGGACCCGCAAGGGCGAAAATTCTCACCTTGATCGCCGAGGTAGTAGGGAAGCACGCCAACCCGTCGGTAGCGCTTCCCAGCGGTCCCAACATATTCATGCTTAGCGACCCATGGGCCGCTACTGCGTTGATGGATGCAGCGCGGTTCGCCGATGTGAGGATCGACGAAATTCCTTCCTACTTCGCGGCGGCTTCATCCGAGATCGTGTTCGACTTCATGCGCAAGAGCATGGTGCGCGCAACCTACATCTACGACCACTCCCCGCCAGACGTGCAGTATAGTATCGAGCAGGGTATCAAGGATGCCGCCGCCGAGGCCTTGGCAGCGGGGGGAGGCCGGATCGCCTGTCCATCCCTGCTTGTGAGTGGAATCAAGACAGAGGACTGAGGTTTTCGTTCTTGGGCGTATTGCTCATTCGCCCGTTCGTGTCACGACAGAGAAGGCTACTGCGCTGCAACGATTGTGCCCGGTAGTTGAGGAGCTTCTGCCGTGCCCGCGAGCCGGTCGGCATGACCCACAGCAGCCATTCCTGATGCGGGCCGCTGCGATGCAACAATAGCATCAGGCGGCTGGATGCCCGCTGGCTGCACCCGCGCAGCCGTCTGCGATACATTTCGGCACGCGCCTTACAACCGATCGGCCGGCAATGCGCCCGTATCGCATTCGCGCGCGCCACTCATGCCAAACCACACCTTGTAGACCCACAAAGCTTGTTCGTTTGGCACACACCGCCAAAGTTGCTGTGGGCTGAAGCCAGTGTAGCGGCGCAGTTCGCGACACAGGTGCGATTGGTCCGCGTAGCCAGCTTCGGCCGCGATGCTTGCCCAGTTCACACGCGGTCGCGTGGAGTGTGTAGCCATCAACAGAGCGTCTTCCACTCGTGCAAGCCCCCTCAGCGCGCGGGCGGACCAACCGGTCATGGTGCGCATTTGCCGTTCACGTTGGCGTCTGCTCCGCCCTTTGGTAAATATGTGGGCTCGCGATACGGCGGCTCGAGACCACTCGCCGTGTCTCTGGGCCGATCCCCAAGATGCCGCTCGATGCCTCAATCGGGCGGCGTGCCAACGCGGCTCCAGGAACTTCTCGATTTGCTTTACACGGTCTTCATCGGTAGGCGCGTGAAGCACATCGAGCGCCATGGCTTGCCACGAATCATCAAGCGCTGCCGCGAGTGGACATATGCGGTTCAGGTAGCGGTCCGCACCGACCCCTGTCAGCCAGCAAAGTGCATCCGGGGCGAGGAGTAGGATGAACAAGTGGAGCGGACCGCGATGCCGGGCCACAACCGGCCGCGTCTGTGGCCCACGAAAGACCATGCGGGAGTGCGTCGATTGCTCATCGCACACGCGAACAGCGGAACCCTCAAGGAACCAGCTGAGGCTGCAACTTGCACTCGCCGGAAAGCAGCTCAGATGCTCGCTGCCCACTGTTCCTTCCACTCGGCGGACAACGAAGCCCCGAACACACTCTTTCAATGTGGCGCGCGCATCGAACCTTCGACAAGATGCTGCATTGCCGGGCGCACTATGGCGACGCTTCGATGTCGCAATCGTTCTATCCGTCTGCCGCGTCATGTCCGACTATGGACTCGTCGTCACCGAACAATGGGGTCCTGATGTCGCCAGTCTTCACCAACTCAATAGCCCTGGCAATGGCCATTATGCCGACCGCTGCGGCCGCACAGTCGATGTCGGACGAGAGCCTTACGAAGCACAACAAAGCGGTGGTTCGCGCCTACTTGGGCGAAATCGCCGAGCACGGGACCATAGTCGCACGCGAGCGGTATTTCACATCGACTACGACGTTCAATGGCGAGCCCGACCTTGCGCGACAATTCGCGCGAATTGCTAAGGTGCGCCGGGCGTTTCCAGACTTGGAGATGACAATAGAACAGCAAATTGCTGAAGGGCCCTGGGTGGCAACCCGGATCACCTACCGTGGCACGCACGCGGGAGAGTTTGCCGGCATGCCCGCGACGGGCAGACGTATCGAGTATGCGGGAACGGCCATGGATCGCTTGGAAAACGGCAAGGTGGTTGAGATGTGGCACACCGTAAACATGCATCTTCTGATGCGGCAAATTGCAGGCGATGGAAGTCCACCATGGAAACCATGATCGATGAGTGCGTGCTATGATTGGATGGCTAAGTTAAGTTAGTGGGGCCAGTACTGATGCCGTTTCTGCTCAAGTCCGCGATCGGCTCTTCTTCGGACGGAGCCAACCTGTTGCGGCATACAGCTGTCAATATTGCTTGCTAAAGGGCGGTAGAACTGGAGCGAATTACATCAGCGTCGACAACTTGCCTCGGGGGCGTTGCCCAAGTCCATTTGCGTTCTCGACCGCGAGGGCCCGATATGCTCGCCCAATCCATACCTGTAATTCCGCCAGCACCGAAGGTCCACGCCAAGGACCTTCCAACTTGGCGTCAAGTACTGACAGCACAGCGCAACAGCATCGCGATCTTTGCGGACTATGTGTTCGATATTCCATTCGGTCGCAGAACGCTTCTCGGCGTAGATGCCGTCCTCATCAATGATCCGGAAGGCATCCGGCATGTGTTGACAACAAACGCTGCCAACTATGTGCGCCCGGCGATGATGCCGCGAGTCCTCCGCCCCTTGCTTGGCCAGGGCATTTTTCTCGCCGAGGGTACCGAGTGGCGCCGACAGCGACGCATGTTGTCGCCGGCGTTCACGCCACACAATGTGGGCCTCTTGCTCCCGCATTTCACGGCCGCTGCCAATGATCTCTTACGGCGCCTGGAGCGCAGCCCCACTGCCGATCTTTCAGCGGCTTTCCAGGTGGCGACGCTAGAGGCTGCACTGCGGGCCCTCTTCTCGATGCCCGACAGCAAGCAGCGAGCGAGGCTTGGCGCCATGGTCCGAGGCTACGTCGAAGGACCAGGGCATCCAAACATCTTGGACATGCTGGCACATGACGAGTCGGCTTTCGCGATTGCGACTCGCAAGCGTCACAGGTTTCAGAAGGCGTGGTTCGCGGCGGTGGACGAGGTTGTCGCCCAGCGACGCCAATCGCCGCCTGATGGCCGGCACCGAGATCTGCTCGATTTACTGCTCGCGGCGCGCAATGTCGCAACAGGCGAGCCGCTCTCCGCCAAGGAAGCTCGCGACCAGTGCGCGACGATGATCTTTGGCGGCTTCGAGACCACGGCGCGCCTGCTGTTCTGGGCGTCCTATCTACTGACGCTCGATCTTCCGGAGCAGGAGCGGCTGCGGGCAGAGGTCGCAGCTTTTTCACCCGAGCGTCTAATGTCGCTCGACGATCTCGCGAACTGGCCGCGCTTGCGATTGACGATATTGGAGACCCTGCGCCTCTATCCACCCGTTGCGCATCTGGTGCGAGAGTCCCTCGCAGACGACGAGATCATAGGCGAGCCGGTGAAGATGCATTCGCAAATCTGGATCAGCCCGTGGGTTCTGCATCGACATCGCAAGTTTTGGGAGCATCCGACGGCGTTCATGCCCGAACGCTTTGCTGGCAAGCCATCACCGTGGACCTCGATTGGCGCCTATCTGCCATTCGGGGCAGGCCTCCGCACCTGCATCGGGGCTACATTTGCTATGGCCGAGGCACACATCATGATGGCCACGCTACTGCGCCGCTACCGGATCATCGGCGATGACTTGCGCCCGGTGCGTCCCGTCGCCCGCGTCACCATTGAACCGGATTTCGCGCCGATGTTCCGGTTGGAGCGCGTCTAATCACGACCTGGCGGCCGCGCGCTGTTCTGATGGCGACAGTTTCCAGCCTTCGTATCCCCTGAACTCAGCGAACGCTAGCCCACCGGGCACTTGCACGGTGTACTTGTCCTGCTAGGAAATGGGGTTGGCGCCCAAGACTGCGAGCACTCCCGTAGCAATGGCGCTTCATCGCAGTACATCCCTCTTTTAGGGCACTCAGAGATTCGTGATCAAAGCCACGATCTCTCCCGTTGTTACGATGGCGCTGGCG
>Ga0126384_10000765_pt1 | contig 18304 bp, 13 predicted proteins | sample PanSoiMetPlot_36_FD_92543 | JGI IMG/M metagenome (GOLD analysis project Ga0126384, IMG submission 92543) | Tropical forest soil microbial communities from Panama - MetaG Plot_36 | ecosystem: Environmental > Terrestrial > Soil > Tropical forest > Bulk soil | place: Panama | collected 2016-02-17 | reverse complement strand
CTCGCGACAACGTTTGCGCCGGGCGTCCCCTTCGACCATTTCCGCCAGATATCATCCAGCATTGATTATCGGCAGCTTGATCGAGTCCGCTTCACCCCTCATGAGCGGACATGGAGCCGACATGCCGGTCGGCCGCTTGGTGCCAGAAAGCGTCAAGGTTCCCATCAAAATTCGCGACGTGCAGGTCCCAAGCTGGCGATATTTGGTCTGAGAAGCGGATACGGTAATGCATCAACCGACCAACGCGTTTGACTGCAAGCCAACGAGGGAACATATCGATGGCGCGAGAGAAGCCGCTTGATTTCAATGTCGTTCAGACATGGCTCGCGGCGTGGAACGAATCCGAGCTCTATTCCGATGCCGCCGTTCGCCACCTTGCGTCGTTGATCGAGGATCCCCGTTGCCTGGTCGTGGTGACGCGCGGCGTGGGCGGCGAGGCACGGAGTCTGGTTTTTCGACGCTGGAGGCTCTTCAGTCCAATTCCTCCTCCCGCCCGCTCAGAGCTTGGCTCACGGCCCGCAAGATATATCAGCACCATCTCACCGCCCGCAGGATATACTAGCAAGATCCCGCCGATGTTTCCTGGCTCCGCCCCGCCCGCCGCCCCGAGTTTCGGCCAGCTCTGGCACCACGTGGACATCCAATCGGCGAAACTTTTTCCTCGCAGAAAACTGGGAAAGGTCTTTCGATGGGATGGCACGAACTGGACACACGCCGGTTACGTGCGCGACGAGCCCGTGATCATAAAGCAGGGCTTGGAGCCTTGCGGTTTTATGGAGGCGCTTGCCTTCGCGCATGAGAATGCCAAATGGGGCGGTGAACAGGTCATCTATACCCACGACGACTCGACGTTGGGAAACGCTTAGCCGCTGTTCCATACTGCGAGAGGCGCGCCACGGTCGATGAAGATGGGCGCTACTCGTTCGCCGCGGCACTATGATGCCGTGGGCTCGCCGCGCGCTCCAATCGGCTCATCTGCGACCGCCTACGATCTTGCACTACGCCTCGCGGGCGCTGCCTCCGATTTCGCGGAGTGGTCCGGTTACCATGCGAGAGGCGCTGACTTCAGCTTTCCATCCTGAATGGCCTGCTTGCACACGCTCCTAAACGTTCGCTGCGATCAATGGCGTCGTTTCCGCCATGTCCATGTTGTGTCCGCTCATGCTCCCAAAGCGGCGTTAAAACGCGCATGGCAAGACGTCGCAGAAGTGCCAATGGCAGACATCAAAGCTGGTAAGCACCTTTTGCAAAAGTCGATCGCTGGCGCACGCGTGGCAACTCTCTGGGCGATCGCGGACATGGTCGCGCGCTCAGTCCCGGCCGCACAACTCTATTTGAGTCGATGCGGACCCGTCGCGGATTGCTCGTTGGCGCGTTGAGTAACGATGGATGATGCCCGCTTTACTGCTTGCATAAGGGCGCTGCTCGTTATGAGATCTTCGTCGGTTAGATGATGAAAGCGGGGCGCGAGCTGCGCGCGACTGATACGCGATCGCCGCAGAGCGCGCTCGTCACTGACGATTTGGCACCCCGCCCTTTGCATAAGCGCGATGTGCGTCGAATGTGGCTCGCGATTGTTTGCGTGCCGCCGCCTTCCCGTCGCCAGCGTCCAGAGCGCGTCAGAGCATGCCCAGTGGCCGTTCCACTCCTTCGTTATCCCCAACGACTGGAAAGGGATCTCATGTGACATGACCCCGCCCGGTTTCAACCAGCGCGCCATTCCCATGTAAGTGCCAGGTAGATCACGAACGAACTGGAGCACTCCTTGAGAGAATACGAGATCTACTACCGCGTTCCCGATCGTTCCCACGGTCCACGGAGCGGCATAACAGATCAACCGCGCGTCACTCGGACTCGTCCCCGGATTGGTCAAGGCGGCGTGCATCCGGTCGAGGCGGGCCGAGGTGAGCGCGGCATCGAGGTGCGCCGCCGTAAGAAAATCCGGAAAAGCGTAAGACGGCAGCGGCGGATGAACGAGGGGGAACTCCAGTTCATCAGGGATCGGTGTGCGATTTCGAAAGAGGGCGATAAGATCCTCGAGCATTTGGAGGTCACGGGCCGGATCTGCGTACTGTGCCACATCGAGCGCCACGTATCGGTCTGCTCCAGAGAGCATTGCGGCCAAACCCGTCCCGAGCGAATCCCCAGGACCGAGTTCAACGACTGTCTCAAAGGTCGTCGGAAGAGAATGTTGATGCAGCATGCATAGGTGGCGAAGCCAAACAGTGTAACAGTACCGGGCGGACACTGTTCCTCCCGTCTTCCGCGCGGAAAGGTGCGGCACTCCGGGAAGGTAGGTTGCCAAGCCGACTATGAGCGAGCTCGTTTTCACGGTCACGGCGTCCTCCACCCGTGCATGAAACCTGGGGTGTGAGCTACGCCCGCCAGACGTTGCCCTCGGGCGGCGGATAAGATCAGACGAGTGCTAGAGTGCCCAGTATAACACAAGCCGACGAAAATTGCACGGTGAAGGCTACGCCGGGCCACTGTGCTCCGCATCCGATGCGACATTCTGGGGGAGGACATACAGGAGGTGAGGCAACACGACTTCCGGGGGGAGTAGTAAAAAGACCCTTCACCGATCCGTATGCTTCATCGCGCGATTGCCTTCAGATCATGGCGCATGATGGGGCGAGCCGATGCGCGGCGAGCGACCACCTTGAATCCCGCGCGCGCAAAAGCAGCGGCGGTACCGGTAAAGATATTCGATGTGCTCTTCGGTGCGCTTACGTCGATAGGATAACCCTCGAGCGCCGGCGCCCTCGCGCGCTTTGCGGTCTTTAAAGCCGCGAAGATAAGTTGAGTCATGACCCCTTGCCGGCGATAACCCCTTCGGACGAAGAAACAGGAGATCGACCAGACGGGCACGGCGTCCACACGCTCGAACCACCACATGTGATCAAGCCACGATATCGCGTCACGGGGCGTGAGCTGGCACCAGCCCACTGGCAAATCCCCGTCGAACGCGAGCAAGCCCAGCGGGGAACCACGCTTGACGATCTTCCGTAACGCCTTTCTGTTTGCCCCGCGAGGCGCCTCCCGATAGGCGCCTCCGAGTCTCCAATACATGCACCAGCAGCCATTGCTGGCACCGGACTTGCCAAACAGATCCTCGAGTGCAGGCCACAGATCGGGCGTGAGCGGGAAGATTTTAAACTTGATGCCACCTTTCTTTTTTGCCGTATCGCGCCTTTATCGACTCGTGTAGTTGGCCGGCAGGTGGGCCAGCCGCCAGCATCATGACCGTGTAGGCCAAGACCAGCAACACGATTCCAATGGCGGGTCGGTGCCCAATCAATCCTTGCGGACGGTTGTGCCTGCATGCTCTCCGCGCAGTGCTCGTTCTAGAAGTTCCGGCCGCAGTCCGTTGATGATCTGAAATTGCTTGACCTGGCGAGCATTGGCGAGAAGATCGATCATGACGCGATCAAAAGGAAGCGTAGCCAAGTTGCGCCTTCTGAGCTCCGAGACAGTGATTTCGCTGATAATCCTAGCATCTGGATTGAGCTTGGGATCGGCCTCGTAAAGCCCATTCACGTCCTTGATCAGCGTGTGTGTGGCGCAGCCATAGCATTCCGCGAGCAGGAAAGTGCCAGCATCGGTCCGATGCGGTGGGATGCGTCCGAACCGGGGTGTATGCTCCCAGATTGAGAACGGGGGATCGCCGTTGCAGATTACGCCCGGGGCGGATCTGATGAAGAAGGGCAGCATGTGTCCGAGAATTTCCGGCGGAATGGCGACCACGCCGTATGGCGCCAGCAGTGTGCCGAGGAGGTGTGCATTGCCGAGCGCATCGATGATCCGAAGCTGGGCCAGCACCCCGGTCGGCAGGCCAAGATCCATGCCGATCGATGTCACATGCCGGCCGCGCACGCCGCCACCAGTGCCAATCACGAGTTTGAAATTTTGGAGGATGCCGGCAAGGACTTTGACCAGCGGGTAAACGGCCTTCTTGCCATGGTCCATGACCGAGCGCCCGCCGATCTTGATGACGTGGCAGAATGGCAGCATCGGCACAACGGGCGTTTCAGTCGACAACATGACCTTTTTGTCGAGCAGACTCTCGCGCATCAGCATCGATTCGACATGACGGCGCTTGTCAATCGGGATTTCTCGCCTTTCATAGACGTGCTCTGTCATGGTGGCACCTTCTTCAGGCTGTGATCACAGTTCCGACAGCCTCGCCGTTGAGCGCGCGTGTCAGATTGCCCCGTTTCAAGCCGTTGATGACCTGAACCGAGCGGCGGCTTTTGGCATTCTTCATGAGTTGAAATACGGTCCGCTCAAGCACCACATCCACCAGATCGAGCTCAATGAGTTCATCGACCGTAATCTTGGGAATGAACTTGGCGTTCGGGTCTTTTTTGGGATCTGCTGTGTAAAGGCCCTCTTCGTCCTTGACGTAGATCATTGAGCGGGCACCCAAGGTCTCGCTAATGAGGTAACATCCGGCGTCAGTCCGGTGCGGGGGAATGCGGCCGATCTCCGGATTTGGCTGCCAATAAGCGTACGGGGGCATGCCGACGCAAACGCAGGCTTGGCGCTCTGCGAGATACAGTGGCATTTGGGCGAACTGCGCCGGCTCGATGGATGGGATTCCATGCTTGGCCAGCAGATAATGGATCATCTTTGCGTTCTGGATGCTCACGAAGAAGCCGAGCACGCTCAGCACTCCGGTCGGCATGCCGAGATCTAACCCCACGCTGTAAGCATGGCGGGCCCGGGTGCCAGCGCCCGTGCCGATGATCATCTTGTGTTTGGTAAGATTTTCAACGATCTCGTCTATGAGCGGAAGCACGGCCTCCCGACCGCGATCGATGAAGCTTTGCCCGCCGATCTTGATGACGTTCGCGTCTGGCAGAATCTGGATTACGGGCTGCCGATCGAGCCGACCCATCTCCTCTTCGTCGGTTTCGCTGCCGATCACCAGCGCAGCGGTCAGTCGATCCAAGGTGTAGTTGTCCATCTCGCGCCTCCTACCGTTTGTTCGCAGTTTTGCTGATTCACCGCGCCGGTATCGCAACGTCGGATAGCGGGGGCGGCTGGCTCGGGGTGTCCCAGAGCTTCACGGCGCCGTCCATGCCGGCGGTCGCCACCATCTTTCCGTTGTGCGAGAACGTGACAAAGTGGATACGCCTGAGATGTCCCTTCAGCGCTGCCACCTGCTTGCGGGTGGCGACGTCCCAGAGGCGTACAGTGTTGTCGAGGCCCGCCGATGCGAGCATCTTCCCGGCGGGCGAGAACGCGCAGAACCGGACCCATCGCGTGTGGCCTTTGAACGGCGCCAACTCCTTGCGGGTCTCCACATCGAAAAGCTGCACGTCATTACTGGCGCCGGCCGACGCCAGCAGCTTGCCATCCGGTGAAAATGCCACGGAGTGGACGGGCCCGGTATGCACGTCGATGGTGGCAATCAGCTTGGTCGAGGCCACGTCCCACAACTTTATACGGCCATCGATGCTGCCCGACGCGATCATTCGGCTGTCGGGCGAATACGCCAATGCCTTCACTCCACCGGTATGGCCGGTGAGAGTGGCGAGCTCCTGGTGACTCACGATATCCCAGAGCTTGATGGTTTCGTCGTAGCCTCCAGAGACCGCTGTCTTGCCGTCGGGCGCGTAAGCCACAGCGCGGATAATGTTTGTGTGCCCCGTGAGGGTGGCGATCTCCGTTCCGGACGGCAGCACCCATAGCTTGGCGGTTCGGTCATAGGAGCCGGTCAGCAGGGTTTTTCCGTCGGGTGAGATGGCGAGCGTGACGACGGCCCCGCCGTGGCCGGCGAGGGTCCGGAGCTCCGCGCCCGTCGCGACATCCCATAGCTTGACCGTCTTGTCATGGCTTGCTGAAGCGAGAATTCGGTCGTCGGGCGTGAAAGCCACGGCGGTAACGAAAGATGTGTGTCCTTGCAGTGTCGCCCGTTCCTCTCCCCTGGGCCCGGTCTCAGGGGGGGCGGCCTCGACGCCGGACTTCAACAATTGATCGACATCCCACAGCTTGGCGAGATGGTCCATCGTTGCCGTCGCGAGGGTTTTTCCATCAGGCGAGAAGGCCGCGCCGCGCACACGGTCGCCGACACCGCTCCATCGCACAACGACGTCCTCGCCCGTCGTGACGTTCCAGATCCGCAGCGAATTGTCGACGCTTCCGGCGGCCACCAGCTTGCCGTCGGGCGAGAACGCGACGCAAAGAACCTCGCTTGTCGTGCCCTCAAGTGTCGCCTTCTCTTTGCGCCGAGCCACGTCCCAAAGCCGCACAGTCGTATCCATGCTGCCGGTGACGAGGGTCTTGTCATCAGGCGAAAATGCAATCCCGCGAACGCCATGCCCATGACCTTTGAGAGTCGCGAGCTCGTGTCCCGTGGCAACATCCCACAATTTGGCGGTGTCGTCGTTGCTACCCGAGGCCAGAATCTTGCTGTCATGGCTGAATGCCAGTGAGCGGACTGCGCCATTGTGCCGAAGCGTGGCGCGCGCCTCTCCACTGGCCACGTCCCACAATTTGATGGTGTTGTCATGACTTCCAGAGGCCACGGTTTTCCCGTCGGGTGAGAAAGCCAGGGACCGGATCATGTTGGTGTGGCCCCTGAACGTGGCGAGCTCGCGTCCGGTAGCCCAGTCCCAAAGCTTCACTGTGCTGTCATAACTGCCGGTCGCCAGGATTTTGCCGTCGGGTGAGAAACGGACGGCTTCGACAGTTGCGTCGTGACCGCGCAGGGTGATTATCTCGGCGCCGGTTGCTGCATCCCAGATCTTCGCTGTCTTGTCGTAGCTGCCCGTGGCGACATACCGGCCATCAGGCGAATAATCGATGGACGCCAGAGCGAGGGTGTGGCCTTTGAGTGTGGCGCGGATCTGTGCGACGGCTGGTATCGCTCCTAGAGCCGCTATGGCGAGTATGAATACCGCTGCCAGTGCGCTGCGAAAGTTGCGGATCGGCATGGGGCTTTTCCTTCTTCCGTTTGGCGTCTGGTGGCGCGTTCGGATACCAGGCTCAACTCCCAGCTAGCAGAGGCTCAAGCCAATTCTGGACAACTCGTCCAGCCATGCCCCGAGCTTGTCGTGACCGAGCCCTCAATTGGAATGGCCGCCGTATCGGCACCATTGGCTTGGCGGGATGTGGCTCCAAGCGTCTCCCGGTCAAAGCCTACGGTCTTGATCACTGCGTAAACCGGCGCGCCTTCCGAAAGCCCAAGCGATTCCACCGACCGCTGCGTCAGTCGCGCCAGGATCGTCTGCCCGCTGCAATCAAGACGCAGATCCACAATGGGACCGTGCGGCTGACCAAGCTCCGCGACGACTGCGGGCAATACGTTTAAGGCACTAAGTCCCTCGGGAGGCCGCGTGCTCAGCATTACGTCGCGCGCTCGGATATGCACCCGGACCTTGGTGCCGGGAATGCGCCCACTAAGTCTTGGGACCCAGAGCCGCCCTCCGCAGAGGCTCAATACGGTGAGACCGAATTGCTCGTCGTGCTTGAGGATTTTCGCGTCGAGAACTGCCCCTGTCTCGACAAGGTTGGTGAACGGGATCAGATCAAGGCGCGCCATGATATCGGCCGTCGGTCCTGTCGCTACGACACGACCATCTGCCATCACGACCATGGTACTCGCCAGACGTGCGACCTCCGGCACCGAGTGGCTGACATAGATAATGGGCACCTTCGTCTCGTCGTAGAGGCGCTCCAGGTAAGGGAGGATCTCGGCCTTGCGCGCGTCATCGAGTGAAGCGAGCGGCTCGTCCATCAGCAGTAGCCGCGGTGTGGCCAGCAAGGCTCGTCCTATCGCGACCCGTTGCTTCTCGCCGCCGGAAAGCGAGCGAGGACGACGATCGAGGAGATGGCCGATTCCGAGTAGCTCGACGATCTGGGCAGGCTGATCTCGGCGTTTGGTCGCGGTCGTGAACCACCAGCCGTAAAGGAGGTTCTGGCGGACGGTAAGATGTGGGAACAGCCGCCCTTCCTGGAAAACATAGCCGACCCGGCGGCGATGCTTCGGCACGAAAAGTCTTTGATCTGTGTCGACGATGACCTTGCCCTCCAAGGAGATGTGGGCGTGGTTAGGGCGGATAAGGCCACCGATGATGTTTACCAGCGACGTCTTGCCGGAGCCGGACCGACCAAACAGTGCCGTGACCCGGCCATCACTCGCGAATTTGGCCGTGAGATCGAACGAGCCGAGCCGATGCTGCACCTCAACCTGGATCATCTCTCCACCCCCATGCGACGCCCAACGACGTAACCAATTGCTTCCGAGATGAGGAGAGCGAACATTGATACCGCAATCGCAATCACGGTAAGGCGGAGGGCGGCAATATCGCCACCCGGAACTTGCGTGAATGTATAGATGGCCGAAGGAAGCGTCTGAGTTTCGCCCGGGATATTTGAAACGAAGGTGATGGTCGCGCCGAACTCCCCCATCGCGCGCGCGAACGACAGGATCATGCCTGCGATGATGCCCGGCAAGATGAGCGGCAGGGTTACAGTCAGGAAGACCCAGACCGGGTTCGCACCGAGCGTTCCCGCAGCGTCCTCGAGCCCACGATCGACCGAGTCTATGGACAGCTGCATTGCCCGCACGAGAAGCGGGAATCCCATCACTGCGCAAGCGAGTGCAGCGCCGGTCCACCGGAAAGCAAAAACTATTCCGAAATTGTTAGCTAGCAAGGCGCCGAGCGGTCCGCGCCGGCCGAACAGGAGAAGCAAGACATAGCCTGTGACCACCGGCGGAAGGACCAGCGGGAGAAACACAATTCCGTTCAGGACCGATTTGCCCCAGAACTTGCCTCGGGACAGGAGCATCGCCACAAAGAGTCCCGCCGGCAGGCTCGTCACTGTCGCCCACAGCGAAACCCGCAGACTCAGTTCGACGGCGGCTTGTTCCTCGGGCGTTAGCGTGAACACGGCTGGCTCACTTCAGTGTCGTGAACCCTTGCTTCTCAAAAACAGCGCGTGCCTCTGGGGTCTTGAGCATATCGACAAAGGCATGCGCGGCTGGTTTCGTCGAGTCGGATGTGATGGCGATCGGATACACGATGCGAGGATGCGTATTCTCCGGGAAGGTCCCCACGCGCGCGACGCTTGGCTCCGACACCGCATCGGACTCGTAGACGATGCCAAGCGGAGCTTCGCTCCGCGCGATCAAGAGAAGCGCAGCACGGACATTTTCGGCTTGAGCGATGCGGCCCTTGACCGATTCCCAGGCGCCGAGGGCCTCGAGCGCTGCCCGGCCGTACTTACCGGCTGGGACCGAGTCCGTGTTGGCCATCGCGAGGCGCCCCTGTCCGAGGAGCGACAACAAGGGGAACCCGGGCACGATGTTGACCGGATGAGCGGCCCCTATTGGCGAAATAAGAACGAGGCGGTTGCCGATGAGATCCGAACGCGTTTCCGGCCTGATCAGTTTGCGTTCCGCCAGATAATCCATCCAGTCTTCATCGGCGGAGATAAAGACGTCGGCTGGCGCTCCTTGCTCGATCTCCTTGGCGAGCGCGGGACTCGCCGCGTACGAGATCGTGGCATGTTTGTTCGTACGCTCATGCCATAACGTATTGATCTCATCGAGGGCGGTTTTGAGGCTCGCTGCGGCGAAGACGAGCAGGTCTGAAGTGTCAGCCCGAGCGGGTCCAGTGGCAGCACAAGACACGCTAAGCAGGACTGCGCAGACTAGGAAGCCACTTCGGATCCTGGTGCCTTGGGACATCCAAGAAACATGTTGCCCATGTCGATGCTCGAACGCTCCGACACGGGCGTTACACACGGGAACCCTCCGGCCGCGATGATCTCTTTTTGCGAAAGCATCCATGTAACGTTCATGAAAGCTAAACGTTGCATGTGCGTGAGACTCCGGCGCCGATTCGGTAAGACCGGGATGGCTAGGGCTAGGAAGAGCTCAGGGGTGATCGCTGGTGCTGGATCGCTGACCGGCACCGCGTATCGCGTGATCGGCCCGGACGGTCTAGAGCGCAGCATGACAAATTTGTCAGACTGGATCGTGGCCGTCCGATCGGGTGCGGTCAAATCTGGCTCATTATTCCTGGACGATGAAACTCAGCGCTGGCGTCCGGTGGCGGATCTAGACATTTTTGACGAAGCCACGCTGGTTCTCGCCAGAGAAGGGAGCGGCGGTGCGTCCAAATACGACGGCTCGGACGTTGAGAGTGGCCCGTCGGCAATTCAGGAGTCGGGCTCAGGCTCCGAAGAATTGGCGAAGCAAGCGCGAAACTCTGCGCTCATCTGGGCGAGTTTGGCTGTGGTCGCACTCATTGCCTTCGCGGCCTGGGCCGCAGGGTCCGCCCCACTGGCGACCGTTCAAACGCTTATCCAGCGGACTCCAGAGCCGGTCCGTGTAGCTGGGGCAGCCGTGCTTTTCGTTACCGTGGCCGAGGAGTTCTACTGGTTCTGCCTGAAACTAGTGAAGGCAGGGAAGACGAGCCTTGTCCGCCGCTTTGCGCTGCAGATTCTATCACTGCTAACGACCGGCACGTTTCTCTACCTTGTGTCGACACTTGCCTCAACCGGGGGTTCCAGCGTTCCCCTTCTGACAAAGAACATCGCCCTTGTTGGCGTTGCCTATGCGGTGTCGCTCTTCGTCTGGTCAATCCTTTTGCTGGGCGGGACGGATGCGACAGCCACAAAGAAGATGGTTGCCAGCATTCTCGCGTCCGTCATGCTAGCCGGCACTTTCTACATGGCAATCACGCCATCTATGCACCGCGAGGCGCAGACGGAAAAAGCACTTGGAACACAGGACCGCAGGTGAGTTCCCCCAACGCCAACCAAGCGCGCGACATCGCCAGCCGGGATAAACATACTGGGCTTGAGCCCAAGGCAAACATGGTGAGTATCCAGCGCATAAGAGGTCTCTCTCTGAAAAGCGCACCCTTTCAACCACCACCAAGGAAACGCTTTCGGGCGGGTGAAACCCATGGCGCGACATTTTTGCCAATCGTTTCAGACAGGCATATCATTGAAAGTAAATCGGTGATCCGATGCTGAACGCGATCCGTGCCGGGGGCGTTCTTGTGATAATGGCCGCCGCGGCCATCTGGTACGCGTATGACCAGGCCGGGGCTACGCGTGCTCACGACGATACGGATGTAGCGAGCGCCCAGCGTGGTGGAGGTGGGAGCGGAGGCGGAGGCGGAGGCGGAGGTGGTGGGGGCGGGGGCCGCGGCAGACACCGCCTCAACGGCCCGGTCGCGGTCATCACGGCTCCAGCGGTCCGACAGGACGTGCCGGTCTATGTCGACGGCATTGGAACGGTTGAAGCTTTCAACACCGTTACTGTGAGGGCGAGGGTCGACGGTCTCCTCGAGAAGGTCGAATTCACGGAAGGGCAAGACGTGAAAGCTGGCGATCTGCTGGCGCAGATCGACCCGCGCCAGTATGAGGCCAAGCTCAGCCAGGTCCAAGGCATAAAGGCGAGGGACGAAGCGCAGCTCGCCAACGCAAAGCTCGATCTCGAGCGGGCCGTAAAACTTGGTTCGTTTGCGACTCAGCAGACCGTGGACACCCAGCGGACACTGGTCCGCCAGCTCGAAGCGGCCCTGCAGACGGATCAAGCGAACATCGATGCAGCCGCGTTGGACGTCGAATACACCAGGATCCGGGCGCCGATTTCCGGGCGGACAGGCGTACGGCTTATCGATGCCGGCAATTTCGTTCGCGCGCGCGAATCAAGCGGAATAGTCGTCATCACGCAATTGGAACCGATCTCCGTCGCCTTTTCCCTGCCGCAGCAGAACCTCGGAGCGGTGAACCAAGCGCTCGCCAAAGGCAAGGTACCGGTAGTGGCGCTTGATGCAGACGGAAAGACATCGTGGGGGGAAGGCGTTCTTGCAGTACTCGACAATCGCATCGATCCTCAGACCGGCACGATCAGACTCAAAGCCACGTTCGCCAATGCCGACCGCAAGCTTTGGCCGGGGCAGTTCGTCAACGTTCGCGTAAGGCTCGATATTGTCAAGGATGGCATCGCCATACCAAGCGCGACTGTCCAGCGCAATTCGAGTGGTACTTTTGCCTTTGTGGTGGATGCGGGGAACCGGGTCGAAATGCGGCCGATCCGAGTCGGCCAGATCGATAGCAATGTGGCCCTCGTCGAGTCCGGCCTTGAACCCGGCGAGAACGTTGTTGTCACCAGCCAGGAGCAACTCCGGCCGGAGGCGCGCGTGGTTCCGACCGAGGCCGCGGCTGACGCCGGAGGCGGCAACTCCGTCCCGCAGATCACGCCCCCGATGCACCCATCACAGGCAGCACCGCATCGGCAGCATCGACGGCCACCATGAACGTATCCGCGCCCTTCATAACGCGTCCGATCGCCACCTCATTGATAAGTGTTGCGATCGTTGTCGCCGGGGCTCTGGGATTTCGCCTGCTCCCAGTCTCCTCGTTGCCCGAGATCGACTTCCCGACTGTCCAAGTCTCGACACAGCTTCCCGGTGCAGGCCCAGACACAATGGCCTCGCTGGTCACGACACCGCTGGAACAGCAGTTGGGACAGATCGCAGGTCTTTTGCTGATGACCTCGACAAGCTCGTTTGGCATCAGCGCGATCACCATGCAATTCGTCCTTGACCGGGACATTGACTCGATTGGGCAGGACGTACAGGCGGCTATCAATGCGGCAGGGGCTTCCCTGCCGAGCGGCCTGCCTTACCCACCGGTGTACAAAAAAGTGAATCCGGCAGACCAGCCGGTCCTTATCCTCGCTCTTACGTCCGAAACGCAGCCGATCCCAAAGGTGCAAGATATTGCCGACACGGTGCTCGCGCAGAAGCTGAGCGAAATGACCGGCGTCGGCGCAGTGATGATCCAGGGAGGCCAAAAGCCTGCAGTGCGGATCCAGGTCAACCCGGTTCAGCTCGCCGCGTATGGGCTAAGCCTGGAACAAGTCCGCACGGTCCTAGGCCGCACGAACGTCGACCAGCCTAAGGGCAGCTTCGACGGACCCCACCAGGCATTCATGATCGGGGCTAATGACCAGGTCCTGGCACCTGAGGCTTATGCAGACGTGATTCTCGCCTACCGCAACGGAGCCCCAGTCCGTGTACGCGATGTCGGTACCGCGGTTTACGGAGCCGAGAACACAAAAGTCGGCGCGTGGTTCAACGGTCGGCCGGCCGTGATCCTCGACATCCTGCGCCAGCCTGGAAGCAATATCATCCAGACGGTCGACCGAGTTCACGAGGTTTTGCCGCGGTTGCGGGCCGGCCTGCCACCCGAGGTCCAGCTGACGGTCCTGAGTGATCGAACCGAGACCATTCGGGCCAGCATTGCCGATGTCGAGTTTACGCTCGTGTTCACCGTCGGGCTTGTCGTGCTCGCGATCTTCCTGTTTCTTCGCCGCTTCTGGGCAACCGTCATCCCGAGCGTTGCCATCCCGCTTGCGATCATCGGGACGTTCGGAGTCATGTATTTGGCGGGATTCGGCCTCGACAACCTCTCCCTCATGGCGCTCACGGTCGCGACCGGTTTCCTCGTCGACGACGCCATTGTGATGATCGAGAACATCGTGCGCCACATCGAGGCTGGAGAGCCGCCGCTGGAAGCTGCCTATAGCGGCGCACGTCAGATCGGGTTCACCATCATCTCCCTTACGGTCTCGATCATTGCAGTGTTCATTCCGCTGCTGTTCATGCAGGGAATCGTCGGGCGGCTGTTCCGGGAGTTCTCGCTAACATTGTCGATCACCATCGTGGTATCGGCTGTCGTATCGCTGACGCTCACCCCGATGATGTGCGCGCGTCTTTTGCGCAGAGAGCGGGAGCAGCGCAGCAACGCCTTCCTACGTGCCTCCGAGAGGGTGTTCACGATGAGTCTCGCGCTCTACGAACGGAGCCTCGCGTGGGTGATGCAGCGACAGGCGGCGACGCTTGCGGTGGCATTGGCGACGCTGATCGCGACCGTCGGCCTCTACCTGGTGGTGCCCAAGGGATTTTTGCCGGTCCAGGACACCGGCGTGATCGTTGCGACAACGGATGCAGAGCCTGGAATTTCGTTTAACAAGCTGGTGCGATTGCAAGCCAGGGCTGCCGAGATCGCTCGCCGCGATCCGGATGTCGCCGGTGTTGATTCCTTCGTGGGTGTCGGACTCGTCAATTCGACTCCAAACACCGGGCACATGAGCATCGTGCTCAAGCGACGCGACCAGCGGACCGGCACGGCCGCCGAAATCGCGCGGCGGCTGCGCAGGCATATGGCCGAGGTGCACGGCCTCTCAGCCTACCTCCGGCCCGCACCCGAGATTCAGATTGGCACACGCGCCAGCCGGACGCAGTATCAATACATCATGGTCGATGCGAACCCCGTGGAGTTGGCCGAATCGGCGCAGCGCCTGCTCGAAAAATTGCGCGCGACGCCATTGCTCCACAACGTCGCGAGCGATCAACAGACAGGCGGCCGCGCCGCCGATGTGGTCATCGACCGTGACAAGGCCGGCCGCCTTGGGGTCCTTCCGCAGACGATTGACGACACGCTTTACGATGCCTTCGGGCAGCGCCAAGTCTCAACCATCTACACGCAGCAGAACCAATATCACGTCGTTTTGGAAGTGGCGCCGGAGTTTCAGCTCGATGCAGCGGACCTGGGGCGCCTTTACGTGCCGTCGAGCCAGGGCGCGCAGGTTCCGCTCCAAAGCTTCGCCACTGTGAGACTCGGGAACGCCCCACTTGCGATCACGCATCAAGGCCTCTTTTCCTCCGTCACGCTCTCCTTCGACCCGGCCCCAGGCGTCTCACTCGGGCGAGCGGTGCAGACCGTGCGCGAAGCCGAGGCAACCATTGGCATGCCCGATTCCGTCATAGGCTCGTTCGCCGGCGAGGCTGCCGAGTTCCAGGCCTCACTCGTAAGTGAGGTTTGGCTCATCCTCGCCGCCGTCGTCGCCGTCTATATCGTGCTTGGCGTGCTCTACGAGAGCACCATCCACCCGCTCACGATCCTGTCGACGCTACCTTCCGCGGGAATCGGCGCCTTGATTGCCCTTATGATCACTGGCAACGACCTGTCGCTGATCGCGGTGATCGCTATCATCCTGCTCATCGGGATCGTTAAGAAAAATGCGATCATCATGATCGATTTCGCGTTGGACGCCGAGCGGACCCAAGGTTTGCGTCCAGAGCAAGCGATCTTTGAAGCGTCGCTCAAGCGCTTCCGCCCAATCATGATGACCACGATGGCGGCCCTTCTTGGATCTATCCCTCTCGCGCTTGGCACCGGTTCAGGATCGGAGCTGCGCCGTCCACTTGGCATTGCCATAATCGGCGGCCTGCTCCTCAGCCAGTTTCTGACGCTTTACACGACCCCAGTGATCTACGTTGCGCTCGACCGAGTCCGAGCGCTGCTTCGCTATCGCATGCGAATGACTCGGGAGGCTGCGGCATGAGGTAGCCGCGAGCCAACGCGATTGGAGTTCATCGTGGGCTACCTTGAGACGTGCCTGCGGCGTCCCGTCGGTGTCAGCCTTCTGATGCTCGCGTTACTGCTGAGCGGCGGACTGGCGTTTCGATTCCTGCCTGTGGCATCCCTTCCGCGGGTAGACTATCCGACCATCATGGTGACGGCGGAGCTCCCGGGCGCCGAACCACAGACGATGGCCACCGCTGTCGCGGCGCCGCTGGAGCGGCGGATCGGACAAGTGGCCGGCATCACCGAACTCACCAGCACGAGTCTCCTCGGCATCACCACTATCGTCGCTCAGTTTGATCTTAACCGCCAAATCAACGCAGCGGCTCGTGACATCCAAGCGGCAATTAACGCAGCGGCACCCGATCTTCCGGCGGGGATGTCGCGCCCACCAACTTGGCGCAAGAATAATCCGTCGGCGGCGCCGGTCCTGATCTTGGCGCTGACATCCACATCGCTTCCGTCCGGCGCAGTCTACGAAGCCGCGGAAACAATTCTGGCGCAACAGCTCTCGCAGGTCGAAGGCGTCGGTCAAGTTACCGTCAACGGGTCCGAGAAGCCTGCGGTGCGCGTGCAAGTCAACCCAGCAGCGCTTGCCTCAATGGGACTCGGTCTTGAGGATGTACGGGCCGCCTTGAACGCTATCAACGCAACGGGCCCAAAGGGACGCATCGATGCGACGGACGGCTCTTATGTGATCCGGGTCAACGACCAGCTGCGCAAGGCCGACGAATATAAACCAGTGATCGTCGCCACCCGCCACGGCACGCCGATCCGGCTCGCTGCTGTCGCATCGGTGATCGACAGCGTCGAGAACGTCCGCACCTCGGGATGGTTCAACGATCAGCCCGCCGTGCTGGTCTTCGTCTTCAAGGAGGCCAACGCCAACGTAATCGAGACGGTGGATCGCATCCATGCGCTCCTTCCCACACTGCAGGCTTGGCTACCGCCGGCCATTGATCTCGCGGTGATGAGCGATCGAACCGAGACGATCCGCGCCAGTGTACACGAGATAGAACTATGTCTCGTGATCAGCGCTGGACTTATCGTCACTACGGTATTCGTGTTCCTGCGGCGGCTCTGGGCCACCTTCGCCGCCGCGGTCACCATCCCGCTGTCGATTGCCGGCACCTTCAGTGCGATGTACCTGCTCGGTTACAGCATTGACAACCTATCCCTGATGGCGCTCACGGTTGCGACGGGCTTCATTGTCGATGATGCCATCGTGGTCATCGAAGCGATCAGCCGCCGGATGGGGAGCCGCGAGTCACCGCTCCTGGCAACTCGCCAAGCGACTCGCCAGATCGGTTTCACCGTGGTCTCGATCAGCGTGTCGCTGATCGCCGCCTTGATTCCGCTCTTGTTCATGGGAGGCATGATCGGGCGGCTGTTCCGCGAGTTTGCTGTAACGCTGACGCTGGCAATCGCTGCCTCCGCCATGGTGTCCCTGACGCTGATTCCGGTCATGGGCGCGTATCTCGGGCGTGGCAACAAGGGGCCTGGCGATCCCGCGCGGGATCTCATTTTCCAGAAGATGCTCGTCGGCTACCTGGCTGCCCTTGCGGTCGTCCTACGCCATCGCGGCGCCACTCTCGCCGTGATGGGAGCGACAGTCCTCGCCACCGCGGTTCTCTGGATTCAGGTGCCAAAGGGATTTTTTCCCCAGCAGGACACGGGCGCCATTGTGGCTATCGCCGAGGCGCCGATGACTGTTTCGTTCCAAGCCATGACTGAGCGGGTACAAGCTCTCATGAGGGTGCTTCTCAGCGATCCAGCGGTAGCGAGGGTAGGGAGCTACACCGGTCAATCAGGTGCCACGGCGAACCAGGCTCGCATCTTTATCGCCTTAAAGCCGCTTGCGCAGCGCGGCCTCGACACCGAGCGGGTCATCGCCCGGCTACGCCGAGCGACGCGCGATGTGCAGGGAGTTGCACTCTACATGGTGCCGGTCCAGGACGTACGCGTCGGCGGCCGGATCTCGAAGGCGCAATATCAGTACACCATCACGGGACCAGATCTGAGCGAGCTGGAGGCATGGGCGGGACGGCTAGTCGACCGCCTGAAACACTTCCCCGATCTCCGCGATGTGACGACCGATCTCGAGGTAGGCGCGTTACAGACGATGCTCGTCATCGACCGCGACGCTGCGGCACGGCTCCAGGTGGCGCCGCATGACATCGACCAGGCTCTTTATGATGCCTTTGGGCAACGTCTCGTGTCGTCAATCTATGCTCCCCATTACACTTACCACGTCGTCCTTGAGGCCAGCCCGGAGCTACAGGAGGATCCGTCCTCGTTGGCGAAGGTGTATGTCGCCGGGCCGGGTGGGAAGCAAGTCCCGCTGGCGAACCTTGTCCGAGTCGAGCACGGCATTCAAATGAGTGCTGTTGCTCATCAAGGGCAGGCTCCAGCCGTGACGCTCACATTCTCGATGCGGCCGGGCATCCCGATTCAGCGAGGTACCGAGATCGTCGAGAGAGCGATGCGCGAACTCGGCGCGCCGAGCACCATTCAGGGGAGTTTTCAAGGCAATGCACGAGCGTTTACCGAATCGCTCGCCACCCAGCCCATGCTGATCGCTGTGGCGTTCTTCGCCGTGTACATCATCCTCGGCGTTCTCTACGAGAGCACCATTCATCCTGTGACGATCCTGTCGACCCTCCCGTCAGCGGGAATCGGCGCCATCCTTGCGCTTTGCGCGGCCGGGCGCCCACTCGACCTCATTGGGGTGGTCGGGATCATCCTTCTCATCGGCATCGTCAAGAAGAACGCGATCATGATGATCGATTTCGCGCGCCAGGCGGAGCGCGAGCAGGGGCTCCCGTGCGATCAGGCGATCTATCAGGCGTGCCTTCTGCGCTTCCGGCCCATCATGATGACGACCCTGTCGGCGTTGTTCGGCGCG
>Ga0126384_10000764_pt1 | contig 18312 bp, 14 predicted proteins | sample PanSoiMetPlot_36_FD_92543 | JGI IMG/M metagenome (GOLD analysis project Ga0126384, IMG submission 92543) | Tropical forest soil microbial communities from Panama - MetaG Plot_36 | ecosystem: Environmental > Terrestrial > Soil > Tropical forest > Bulk soil | place: Panama | collected 2016-02-17 | reverse complement strand
GGCGAGCTGGATATAGCGATGCACGGAGAGCCCGAAGGTCGCCGTGAACTGCCGGTGGAAATGATATTTCGAGTAGGCTGCGACGCTGCTCAGCGCGTCCAAGTCCAGATCGTCGTCCAGATGCCGGTCTATGTGATCCAACACCCGCTGCATCCGGGCATGGTAGTCTTGCAGCACCGCCTTCATCGTTCTGCCCTCCGTGGCAGCACCAGCTAAGCGCACGCAGACATGCGGCGCTCGACCGATCTTGCGGTTTGTCACGGGTCGCAGAACATCGCCAAGGACCGTGTACGGGCACGCCCAATTTATCGATGAACGGCGCGTGATCAAGCCGCTGCGACCAACAAGCCGAGAGGCGTCCAGCGAGAGCACCATGGCGCGCCCTGCCGAACGCTATGGACCGCGCAGCCTCATTAGCTGCCAGCAGCGCTGAGGTCTGCCCAGGGCCAGTGAATTATTGCGCGATGGTGGCTGCGCGCTTAGGAGTCTACGGCCTAACTGATCAACCATTCGGCGGGTATTTCCAACCGGCAGCGGACGCCGTCGCGCGCGAGGTGATAGTCGACCGCGCCACCGAGCTCGTAGGGGATGAGGTCGCAGATCACCGACGTGCCGTAGCCGGTGCTAGTGGGCGTGTCGATCTGCGGGCCGCCGGTCTCCCGCCACTCAAGCACCAGTTTGCCACTGGAGCGGCCGCGTGCCGGCCTCCGCCAACGGACCGAAACCTGTCCATGACCATTGGACAAGGCGCCATACTTGGCGGCGTTGGTGGCAAGCTCATGCAGAACCATGGCCACGGGCTGTGTCGCCTCGGCGGTCAGGTTGACGTCGGGGCCGGCAATGAGCGTGCACTCACTTTTGGTGCAGAATGCCAGCTCGGTGCGCACCAATTCGCCGAGGCACACGCCTTCCCAACGGCTGCGGCTCAGCAGCGAATGGGTATTCGCCAATGCCCCGATGCGGCCATTGAGTACCTCGAGGAACTCGTCAGCTGACTTACTCGACTCGCGAGATCGTTGCGCCACCGCCGCCACGCAAGCGAGGACATTTTTCACACGATGGTCGAGCTCGGCGATGAGCAGGCTCTTGTGGTCTTCGGCTTTTCGGCGTTCGGTCACGTCGATGTAGACACCGGTCATGCGCCTGGCGCGACCGGTGTGGTCGTAGTTAATCAGGCTGCGAGCTTCAATCCATCTCACTTCGCCTCCAGGACGCACAAATCGAAACTCGTTGACGAGCTCGCGTCGCCCCTCCTTGAAGGCTCGGATATGTTCGGCGCGCAGGCGCCCGATATCATCACGATGCACCCGTGCAAACCATTGTTGCGCGGTGATTTCCATAGTGCGGTGCGATAGCCCGGAGATCGCGGCGCTGGCGCGCGCGATGCGCATGGCTTTAGCAGGGATGTCCAAGCTGTAGGAGCCGACGCGCGCAGCCTTGTGTGCCAGATCGAGCTGCGCATTGCGTTCGGCGAGCCGGGCCTCGGCGCGCTTGCGGTCGGTGATATCCTCAATCACAGACAGGAAATAGTCGACGGTGCCGTCGGCCGTGCGCACGCAGCCGACCGTGAGACTGGCCCATACGATGCCACCGTCCTTGCGGATATAGCGCTTCTCGATGCAATAGCTATTGGCTTCGCCGGCGAGCGTCTTGTTCAGAATCGAGAGATTGGTTTCGAGATCGTCGGCGTGGGTAACGTCCTGGAAGGTTCTTTGTTTGAGTTCCTCGACCGAGTAGCCAAGCATGCGCGCGAAACTGTCGTTTACGCGCAGAATTGCCCCATTCGGGCCGACCAGGACCACGCCTACGGCGGCATTCTCGAAGGTCGCGCGAAACCGTGCTTCGCTCTCGGCAAGCGCGCGCCGCGCTTCGACCTGCTCCGTCTTGATCTCGGCGAACAACAGTGATCCGCCGATAGTACCGTTGGCATCGCGCCAAGGTGCCATGGACCAGCGCACCCAGTCTGTGCGACCGTCTTGATGCGTGAACCGGTCCTGTTCCTGCGACAACGCCGCCCCGACCAGCACGCGCGCATGAATGTCGTGCCAGCGCTGGCGCATGCCGGGAAAGATCTCGTAGTGCGAGCGGCCAATGAGCTGGGCCTCCGGCGGTAGGCGATAGTCATCCACGAAACGCCGCGAGACCGCGAGGTAGCGCATACTGCGATCAAACATGGCAATTGCCACCGGCGCATGCTCGACGAATACCGCCAGTTGCGCCTCGCGTTCGGCGAGGGTGGTTTCAGCCCGTTTGCGTTCGCTGATGTCGACCAGCATGTTGACGGCACCGGTCAATTGTCCGGCCGCATCGAACAACGGTGTCGGATAGGAAATAAACGGTATCCGCGTGCCGTCTGGGCGCTCGGTCACCGCCTCCATGCCGCGGATCGGTCGTCTTTGCTGAAGCGCCATCGCCATCGGGCACTGATGGTGCGGCAGCACCGTTCCATCCGGCCGGTAGAGCTTGTGGGAACCACAGAACGTGCTTTTGCCCAGCTCGGGGCGGCACCCCCAAAGGCTGGCGGCAGCCTCGTTGTAGAACGTGATGCGCCCCTCGGCGTCCGTCATGTAAATGGCGGCAGGCAGTGCCTCAATCGCCTCATGCGATAGATCGTTCACACCGTCTAAGGTGTAGGGTCGTGCCGCGCCGTTGCTAGCGGACCGGTTCTTCGATGCCTCCACGCGACTCAGTGCGGGACTCCATGTTTGTGGCACGAGTTTCAGGCATACCTGCTGTCGACGCTACACCGACTGGCCGGCGGGGAACATTGTCCTCTAGCACCCTTCGCGCACCGATTGTACTGCGACGATTGGCTTGCCTGCCTGGCAACTACGGAATGGTAACGGACGTTCGTTAACCAAATTCTCACATACCGGGCGGCGCCACACGCCCATCCGCGCCACTCGCACGGCGTGCGGCCTGGCACCGCTGCCGGGAGACAGGCTTCCCACCGCATCGGCACGTGGGTTGTGACCCGCTGCTCTGCCTCAGCGGCGGCCGCCGAGACAATCGGCGCCGCTCATCGGTAGCCGCGCATCTTCTGGAGGATGACGGTTCGATGCTCGGTCATCAGATGCAAAGTCATCTCGAACTGTCGCAGGAGCTGCGTCGCCTTGGCCGTGCTTCGTTTGGCATGCTCGAGCTCGAAAATGCGTGCCTTCTGCCGCTCGATGCGTTCCCGCACCTCAACGATCAGGCGATTGACGCGCGCCAGATGTCGGTAGCGATCGCCTCGCCACGCCAGCCGTCTGCGGCTGCCGCCGATGGAGCCGCTAAGGCGACCAACGAGCAATTGATAGTAGGCTTGTGACATCTCTTCCCGCACTCCGGGCGCAACCTAGCATGGGTTGGTGGCGTGCGGATCCCAGAGTCGACGATCATGGTTGCTTTGTCACACCGGACGCCTTGGCGGCGGCAACGAGGTGGTGCGCCGCCTCAGCGCTAGTGCTTCCAGCCGACCAGCTCCTTGATGAGCATGGCTCGATATTGGATCTTCGCCTGCAACGAACGCTCAAGCACCCTGAGCAGCCCTTCCGGGTCACCGCACCCGGGCCGGTTCCGGCGCTCGACCACCTGGGCCCGCTGCACGGCAACGCGAGCGCGTCCCTCGACGATGCGTCGGTTGAACTTGGCGAGCAAGCGATAGGTAGGGTGTTTTCGCATGGTGGTTCCGTGTGGCACGTGCCCACAAGCTACACCCAGCGGACGCGGCCAGCACCGGACCCTCGTCACACCCGATTTGACCAAGGTCATGGTTAATACCACCGGCCCGAAGCCGATGCGGGGTGGGGATTAGCGGTGCGGCGCGCGTGCGACGTTGTGCGGCGATCGCTAGCTGAGCTCACGCTTGCGGCGACAGTATTCGCCACATTCGCCACGGCGCCAGCCGCCGCCGGCAATGCCCCATGTCTCGGCCGGGTTGGGACACCCTCCACCGCGGCGTCCCCTGCATCAGTCCACCTGGGCGTTTGTCGCACCGAACCTTAGGAGGTTCCCCGATGCCGTCGGCGCAAATGTCCGCCTACGGTTCGCTATCCGCGCATCGCCGCCCGCCGCCAGGGCGGAACGAAGTTGCTAACAGGATGGAGGCCGCGATGGCTCACAAGCAGGAACACCGGCGCGATCTGCCCGCGCACGTCGATGGTGACGGTACCTTCAACCGGCGCAATATTCTGCTCGCGAGCGGCTCGCTGCTCACGGTCACGGCGCTAGGGTCGGTCATGGAGCCCAACGCGGGCGCGGCTCAGGCACAGTCAAGCGCTACCGCAACTGGCCGGGCGCCTAATATTCTTGTGCTCTGGGGCGACGACATCGGCACTTGGAATATCAGTTTCAACAATCGCGGCATGATGGGTTACACGACGCCCAATATCGATCGCATCGCGCGCGAAGGCGTGTCCTTCACCGACTACTATGGCCAACAAAGTTGCACCGCGGGACGTGCCGCGTTTATTGGAGGCACGGTGCCCGTGCGAACCGGCATGACCAAGGTTGGGTTGCCGGGCGCGAAAGAGGGCTGGCAGGCGAGCGATCCAACCATCGCCGCCTTACTCAAGGACAAAGGCTACGCCACCGGCCAGTTCGGCAAAAATCACTTCGGCGATCGCGACGAACATCTGCCGACGGCGCACGGCTTTGATGAGTACTTCGGCAGCCTTTATCACCTCAACGCCTCGGAGGAGCCAGAAAACCTCGACTATCCAAAGGATCCGGAATTCCTCAGGAAATTCGGGCCCCGCGGCGTCATTAAAGCCGCCGCCGGCGGCCCGATCACCGACACCGGGCCCCTCACCAAGAAGCGCATGGAGACCATCGATGATGAAACCTCCACCGCCGCGCTCGATTTCATTGACCGTCAGGTGAAGGCCGGCAAACCGTTCTTTTGCTGGTGGAATGCCACGCGCATGCACTTCCGCACGCACGTCAAGGCCGAGCACCGCGGCCTGTCCGGTCAGGATGAGTATGGCGACGGCATGGTCGAGCACGATGCCCACGTCGGGCTGTTCCTGAAGCAGCTCGATGATCTCGGCATTGCCGACAACACCATCGTCATGTACTCGACCGACAATGGCCCACATTATAATGCCTGGCCCGACGCCGGCACCACCATGTTCCGAAGCGAGAAGAATTCCAATTGGGAAGGCGCCTATCGCGTGCCTGCTTTTGCGCGCTGGCCCGGCCATTTCGTGGCCGGCAAAACGCTAAACGGTCTGGTGGCGCACGAAGATTGGATGGTTACCTTCCTCGCCGCTGCCGGCATGCCCGATGTCACAGAGCGCCTGCTCAAAGGTGACACGTTCGCCGGGCGCAAATATCGCACGCATCCCGACGGCTATAACATGCTCGACTACCTTGGCGGCAAGACCGACCAGTCACCGCGCAAGGAATTCTGGTATGTCAACGACGACGGCCAGATTGTCGCCGCGCGGTGGCAGGACTGGAAGGTGGTGTTCCTGGAAAATCGCGGTGAACAGTTCGGCGTTTGGCGCGAGCCCTTCGTCGAGCTGCGAGTGCCGTTGTTATTCAACCTTCGCCGCGACCCGTTCGAGAAATCCCAGCACAACTCCAACACCTACAATGACTGGTTTCTCGAGCGGGTGTTTGTGCTGGTGCCGATCCAGCAACTGGCCGCAAAATTCCTCATCACCATGAAAGACTATCCGCCGAGCCAGACCCCGGGATCGTTCAATTTAGCCAAGGTCGAAGAGCAGATACGAGCCGCGGCCGGCGGCCGTTGATGCACCTGCCGAGGCCTGTTGCGTCGATTTCCGCTTGACACGTGGTCCCGAACCGGCGCGGGCGCATCTCGGGTCGATAGCACCAACCGGGCTCGGCATTGCGCGTCCCCGGATCTCAATGGATTGGGGCGCGCAACCAAGCTCTGATCTCGTCGTGGTCAGTCTCTCCGGCAACGCAGCAACGATGCTTTGCAGGTTGGCGGGCGCGAGCACAAAGCCAAGCATCTTGGCCATGGCAATAGAGACTTCGGCATCGGTCATACGAGGGTGATCGAGGCGGGGGGAGGATGGTCGCGCGCGCGGATGGCATCTGCCGAGCTTGCGGCCGCGCCCCCGCGCTTGAAATGAGCTCGGCGATATCGGCCGGCCCAGCGGGACCTGCGTCACGGTCGGTCCAACAGGAAACCGGAAAAGGACAATTGCGTTCTTCTGCCGCTGCCCGACCGCCGGTGGCCCATGTGAAGCCCTGGCGTGTCCCAGATAGCAAACCATGATGTAGGATCTGCCGCTACCATGGCGATCTCGCTCGAAAGCTGCCGCAACGAAGGCTAGGGTAGGTCTCGCATCAGCATAGTACCGGCAACCATGGCCAAGCGCATTATGTTCCAATACTGGGGCCGTCGCGGAGCCCTGCAGCAGTTCACGCTGGAGGTTGCGCGCGCGGTCTTGGCCGATCCGGAAATTACCCCGACCTTGTCCGTGTCGCGGCAAAGCGAACTCTACGCGGCGTTTGCCGCATTCGGCACCTCCGTGGTCGCGTTCGACACGTTCTCGGACACATTGGGAGCTCTGACATCGAGTTGGCGCATCCCCGCAGTGCGTCGACGGCTGGGCGATGAATTGCGGGACCGCGGCATCGAGGCGGTCATCGATCTTATGCCGCACATCTGGTCACCCTTCATGACCTCGGCGATCCACCGTGCGGGAGCGCTGTATATTCCCGTCGTTCACGATGCGGCCGCGCACCCCGGAGATCGGACCGGATGGGCAAACTGGTTGATCGGCCGGTCCGTCGCCGACGCCGATCTGGTCATCACCCTGACGCAAGCGGTGGCTCAGCAACTGTTGTCGTCGGGTCGCGTGGCCAAAACCAAACTGCGGACGCTTTTTCTGCCAGACCTGTCGTATGCAGGTCGAGACCTAGAACGCGGTCTCAAACCAGGCGAGGCGACCCGGCTGCTGTTTCTCGGGCGCATCATGAAATACAAGGGGCTGGCCATGCTGTTGGATGCGCTCGACATCTTGCGCCAGGAGAACGTGCCGGTTCAGTTGGGGGTGTTCGGAGAAGGTAATATTGAGGACAGTATCCCGCGTCTGCAGCAAATGGGCGCCGAGATCGTCAACCGATGGTTGACGTCGGAAGACATCGTCGATGCGCTCGAGCGCTATGACGTGGTTGTGCTGCCTTATCTCGAGGCGAGTCAGTCGGGGGTAGCGGCGACGGCGTTCGGGGCTGGTCTACCGGTGGTGGCGACACCCGTTGGTGGGCTCATCGAACAGGTCAGGGATGGGCACAACGGCACCTTGGCCGAGAGCTGCAGTGCGGCGGATTTCGCCCGCGCCATCAGCCGCTTACTGGGGGATACGGCGCTCTATGCGCGGCTTAATGCGAACATCGCCGCGGACCGGGAACAACGGTCCATGCAGCGGTTCGTGACATCGTGCGTTGATCTCGTTTCGGAAGCACAGATGGGTGCGCCGCGACCACCGGAAGCCGCCGTATACATATAGCAGCGCCCGCGGCCATCGCCGTGGCGAGGCGGCGGCTACTCGGTCGCCGAGACAAAACCTCACGTTTCCAGGTCAAGCAGACGAAGCCGCCAACAGATGTCCAACAGCCCGTGCCGCACTAGATAGCCGAAGACGCGGCGCCGGATTTCGTGCTCGCCAACCTCCCTGCCAAAATTCCTTCGGCGGATCATCTCTATCTCAGGGGTACCGATCAGCGACATCGCCGCCAGTGTCTTCTGCGTCGAATGCAGCCGAAAGCCACCGAGAAAGCGGTTGAGCCGCCTGATCTTCAGGCCGTGTCGATCAAACCGGGTCATGAGATCCCAATCCATCGCGAATTTGAGCGATTCGTCGAGTTGGCCGACCCGTTCCCAGGCGCGGCGCCGCCAGAACAAGGTCTCTTGCGGCACCCAATCCATATACTTGAGGACCTCGCTATCGTGCGCCGGGATGATCCAGCGACCGATTTCGAGATCCTCCTCATTGATGATGATGCGATGCCCGTAGACGACGTCGAGCTCGGGGTCGCCGGTGAAGGCATCCGCGACCGTGCTCAAGGTGCCGGGGAGATAAATATCGTCCGAATTCAAGTAAGCCATAATTTCTCCGCTGCTCACGCGAAAGCCCTTATTGATGGCGTGGCTTTGTCCGTGATCCGGCTCGGAGATCCAGTAGGCCAGGCGGTCGTGGTTGCGGCGCAAAATGTCCTGCGTGCCATCACCGGAGTTGCCATCGATGACAATGTGCTCGATGGCGGGATACTCCTGGTCCGCGACGCTGGCGATGGTCCGCTCGATGAAAGCGGCCTGCTGGTAGCTGGGGGTGACGATGGAAAACTTAGGCAGATGACCGCGCGGCGGCGGTCGACGCTTCGGCAGCCGCAAGGCGCGCGGCGGATGTTGCTTAAGCCGCGTCAGCTTCGGATGCATGAAGGGCGCGACGCGATAAATCGCCCGACGACAAAGGTAAGCGATTTCCACCAGCATGAAAGCCTTCAGTGTTGTCGCACGGCGAACGCAAGAGACGCCAGGACCGTCCCAGAACTCTCCATCAATGGTGCCGCGGCAGCAAGCCGCGCAACCGATCGATCGCTGTCGCCAAATCGGCTGCCAAGCGTTGCGCCGCCGCTGCAGTTCCTTGCCGATGCCGATGATAATTGCCGATCAGGCTGACGATGCCATCGCTGATCGAATGCGCGTCCGGTGCGGCAACGACGCCATTGTCGGCGATGATCCACTCGCTCAACGTCGACCCGTTGAGGGCGAGGAATGGGCGTTGCGCGGCCACCGCGTCGCAGACCGTTCCGGATCCGCGCAGCTGGAACGTGGCCGGGTCGTTGAGCAGCAGCGCGGCATGACAGCTGTGCCACTGACGGGCGTACTCCGCCGCCGGCAGGAACGCGGGTAGCGGCTGGCACCGAAGTTTGTCGCCGGTGGCGGCGGCGACGGCTTGGGCCCGCAACGTGACGGCGGGCAAAGCGCTGCCGCGCAAGGCATCGCTCAGATGTTGGCCGATTGCGTTGATGAGACTGGCGCCTTTGTCGGCGCGCAGCTTGCCAGGAACAAACACCACGAACTCGCCCTCGATCGGCGGCATCGGTACCGCCGTCAGCGGGCTCGGATGCGGGAGCAGGGTCACCTCGATGGCAAAGGCTTCGGCGATGGCGGCGGCAAACCCGAGCGTTTCGGCGAACAGACACAGGCGCTGCCTGGCACCGTCGGCTGCCAACAGCACAGCCAAGGCGCTGCGCCAGGTCGGTGCGCTCACATGCGAACCGACATCGTCATACATCAGGCGCAGTGCAATTTGCGGTCCTGCTGCCGCACGTTTGTGCACCTCGGCGATCGCCAGGATCATCTCCGCATCGGCGGATGGCAGCAGCAGCAGGTCGCCAGCATCGGCGGCAACAGCCTTGAGGATGCGGACGATGTCGGCAAGCATCAGCGATCTCATGGTGGCGGCGTCGCCGTGTGCGATCCGGGCGGTGGCGCCGGCCGCCGGCGGCGCCGCGGGCGGGCGCAAGGCCTCAGGGATATAGCCTTCGCCGTGGCGAATGAGCCGTTCGACGATCGGGCCATAGTGGCGCTTGCGGGCGATTGTGGTCCGACTGTGCGTGAAGCGTGGCGGCGTGTTTGCCCGGCGCCACGGCCCGGTTGCGGTCTGCGGGCCTGGGACGACCAGCAGTGGTGTAGGCGCCAGCAGCCTCCGCAAGCGCTCGGCCGTGACCGCAAAGTGTCCCTCAGCACCGGTCAGCGACGGTTCAAGCAAGATGATGCGACCGGCCATGCTCTCGTGTGTTCGGAGTAGGTAAGCGTAGCTCTAGCGGCAACCCTCGGTCGCGGCGCCCGGCGCCGCTAGCCGGTTGCCCAGCGCTCAGCGAATGTTGCAAGCGTGCTGCGATGCCCCAAGAAGGCCCCGCGCGAGGGCACTCTAGCATGGCCAGGCGCGGGCGATACTCCTATTCTCGATGCGGCGAGCGCGGCTACGCACGACACGTGCGAGTGGCGAGGTGCGGCCTCCAAGGCGAACCGTAATCGGACAGTGCCGTTTTCCCGGGGCGGCCTTCGCTGGGGTTGAAAAGGTCGCTAACTATCTTGACTCTCATCATAAATGCGACAAGGTCTGGTCGCTCGAAGCGCTACGGCGGTGGCACGATTGGCGCCTACGCAGCGGCGAGTGGCTCTTATGCGCGTCTCTTGCAGGGCTTGCCATGCTGCCGGACGATCGTCGTCGTTTCACACGCGACCCTGTGTTGCGACCCTGCGTGGCATCAATAGCGGGCCGCATTTCGTCTTACCGAGACGACGCGGGGACGATGGCATCGACGGGCGGTGGGCGCGGCCGCGTCGCACCATGGCGGCAGCGACTGGCGTTGCCTTCAGCCTGCTGACGCGGCGACGCACGACCGCTGGAAAGAGGGAAAAATTGTTGTGCCGTCAGCCTCAAGGTGCACCACAAGGCGTTTGGTAGTTCATGAAGCGAGCGCTCATTACGGGAATTACGGGGCAGGACGGCTCCTATCTCGCGGAGCTGTTGCTCGACAAAGGCTATCATGTTTTCGGTCTCGCCAGACAGCAGAGCTGGTATCGTCCAAATAGTGCAAGTCACCTGGCGGCTAACATTGAGATATTAATCGGCGACGTTACCGAAGGTGTCGACGTCGCACGAGCGGTGCAGGTTGCCAAGGCCGACGAGATTTATAACTTGGCCTCGCTATCGCATCCGGGAGAGTCGTGGTCGCGCGCGGCGGAGACCCTGATGGTCAATGGTTTCGCTGCCATCCGGCTGTTCGAGGCGGTGCGGCACCACTGCCCGGGGGTTCGCGTCTATCAAGCATCGTCCTCGGAAATGTTTGGTCAGCCGGTGGATGACCAGCAGGACGAGCAAACTGCCTTTAATCCGATCAACCCCTACGCCGCGGCTAAAGTTTATGCGCATCAAATGGCGCAGATCTACCGCAAAAGCTACGGCATGCATATTTGTAGCGGCATTCTCTTCAACCATGAAAGTGAGCGACGCCCGCTGCATTTTCTGACGCAGAAGGTCGCCTACGGCGCAGCCTGCGCCGCGCTCGGTATCGACAACTCGGTCGATCGCAACGAGCGCGGCCGGCCGATCGTGCACGATGGCAAGCTTGCCTTGGGCAACGTCGAAATCGCGCGCGACTGGGGCTACGCTCCTGATTTCGTCCGGGCGATGTGGATGATCGTGCAGCAGCCGCAGCCGACCGACTATGTCGTCGGGACCGGCACCTTGCGCACGCTTCGCCATCTGTGCGAGGTCGCCTACAAAAGCGTCAATCGAAACTGGCAGGATCATGTCGTCAGTGATCCTGAGCTGGTGCGGCCGCTCGAAGCCGGAAAGATCGTCGCCAATCCGGCCAAGGCGAGAACGCTGTTGGGATGGCAGCCGAGCATCAGCTTCGAAGCGATGATCCAGCAGATGGTCGCGGCTCAGATACGGCGGTTGCAACGAGCGTACGGGGGAAAACCGTGAAGACGGCGCTGGTGACAGGCATTACGGGCCAGGACGGGTCCTATCTGGCGGAATTTTTGCTGGCTAAGGGCTACGAGGTGCACGGCATCAAGCGCCGCACCTCGTTGTTCAATACCCACCGTGTCGATCATCTCTATCAAGATCCGCACGTGGCCAATCGCCAATTCATTCTGCACCACGGCGATCTGACGGATTCTTCCAGTCTGGTGCGTATCATCCAACAGGTACAGCCGGACGAGATCTACAATCTGGCGGCGCAGTCGCATGTCGCGGTCTCCTTTGAGGAACCGGAATACACGGCAAATTCCGACGCCCTTGGTGCGCTTCGTCTGCTGGAGGCGATTCGTATTCTGGGGCTGGAAAAGAAGACGCGATTCTATCAGGCGAGTACCTCGGAGTTGTACGGTTTGGTGCAGGAAACGCCGCAGACCGAGCAAACTCCCTTCTATCCGCGCAGTCCTTACGCGGTGGCCAAGCTTTACGCCTATTGGATTACCGTCAACTACCGCGAGGCCTATGGCATCTATGCCTGCAACGGCATCATGTTCAATCACGAGAGCCCGCTCCGCGGCGAGACTTTCGTCACTCGCAAGATCACGCGCGGTTTGGCACGCATCAAATTGGGCCTGCAGGACTGTCTTTATCTCGGCAACCTGGATGCCAAGCGCGATTGGGGGCATGCCAAGGACTACGTCGAGATGCAGTGGCTGATGCTGCAGCAGCCACTGCCGGAGGATTTCGTCATAGCCACCGGCGTTCAATATAGTGTGCGTGACTTCGTCAACGCGGCGGCGCAGGAGGTCGGCCTCAAGCTCCGCTGGCTTGGCCAAGGCGTAGAGGAAAAGGGCTTAGACCCCGCCGGCAAGTGCATTGTGGCGGTCGATCCCCGCTACTTTCGTCCGACCGAGGTTGACACCTTGCTCGGGGATGCATCCAAGGCCAAGCAAAAATTGGGTTGGTCGCCGAAGATCAGCTTTCAAGCCTTGGTCGCCGAGATGATGCACGAAGACCTCAAGGCCGCCGAACGCGACGAAGTGGTGCGCAAGCATGGTTATCGCACCTACCGGCATCACGAGTAGGCCCATGAACAAGAGTACCAAGATCTATGTCGCGGGCCATCGTGGCATGGTGGGCTCCGCCATTGTGCGCCGTCTCCACGGCGCCGGCTATCGCAACCTGGTAATGCGCACGCGCTCGGAGCTCGACCTCACCCAGCAGACGGCGGTGACCGCCTTTTTCCAACATGAGCGGCCGCAGTACGTGTTCATGGCCGCGGCCGAGGTCGGCGGAATTCATGCCAACAATACGCGCCGCGGCGAATTCATTTATCAGAACCTGATTGTCGAGGCCAACGTCACGCACGCCGCCTGGCAGGCCGGTGTGCAGCGCATGCTGTTCCTCGGCTCAAGCTGCATCTATCCGCGCGATTGTCCGCAACCGATCAAGGAAGACTACCTGCTGACCGGCCCGCTGGAGCAGACCAATGAACCCTACGCGATCGCCAAGATTGCAGGCATCAAGCTGTGTGAAAGCTACAATCGACAATACGGCACCCAGTATGTCTCGGCGATGCCGACCAACCTCTATGGCCCCAACGACAACTATGATCTGAATAGCAGCCATGTCCTGCCGGCACTGATCCGCAAGGTGCACGAGGCAAAGGTGAGCAACGCCGCAAGCTATGTGGTGTGGGGCTCGGGTCGGCCGCGGCGCGAATTCTTGTACGTGGACGATATGGCCGACGCCTGCGTTTTCTTGATGGAGCGGGACAGCGTCCATGACGGCTTATTGAATATCGGCACCGGCGAAGACGTGACCATCCGCGAGCTGGCGGAACGGGTGATGGATGTGGTGGGCTTTAAAGGTGACATCGTGTTTGATGCCTCAAAGCCCGACGGAACGCCGCGCAAGCTTTTGAGCGTCGAGCGCATGCGCGCGTTGGGCTGGAGCGCGCAGACCGCTTTGCGCGACGGTCTGGCCAAGACTTACGCCGCCTTTATTCAGCGCCTAGGCGCGCAAGCCTGAGCGCATCGCCCGGATCCCGGATCGGCCGTCGTAGTCGGCTGCGGCTGCTGCACGGCATAGAGCTTACGAGCCGAGTCGCCTACTCACACAGTGAATTGCTGGGATGATCTGTCGCCGTTGCGCCCGCTAGGGGGGCGGTTGCGCGGGCCTTGGCGTGATAGGCGTTCAAAATGTCGTCGACCGCACCCAATTGCACCAATTTGCCGGCTTCCAACAGCGCTGCCTTGTTGCACCAGGACCGGATGAGATCATCCGAATGGCTGGCGACCACAAGCACGCTGCTGCGGTCGATGAAGTGCCGCAAGCGACGCGAGGCCCGCTCGGCGAACCGCGCGTCGCTCGCCCCTATTGCCTCATCGATAAGCAGGATGCCCGGATCAACGGCGGTGGCGACAGCAAAGCCCAATCGCACCAACATGCCGCTGGAGTAGGTTCTCAGCGGCAGCGATAGGTATTCGCCGAGCTCACTGAACTGCTCGATGTCGGCGATTTTGTTTTCGATGTCCCGTCGCGGCATGCCGAGCAAAAGGCCGCCCGTGATGATGTTCTCGTAGCCGGTATCCTCCACGTCGAGGCCGGGCAAGATATCGAAACACGGCGTGATTTTGCCGCTGGCCAGAACCCTGCCGGCAACCGGCTCATAAACACCGGCCATCACCTTGAGCACGGTCGACTTGCCGGCACCGTTGTGACCGACAAGGCCCAACCGATCGCCCTCGTGCAGCTCGAGGGAGAAATCATTCAATGCCTTGACCACCGACCGGTTGCCCGCGGCCCCACCCTGTTCGATCAACCCGCCGGTTGCGCGCGCAAACAGGGCTTTGCGCAGACTGCGGTGGGCTCCGTAGATCGGAAACTCCACACACACGCGCTCCAGAATTACTGCCACCATGGCGAAAGCTCAGCTCCAGTAGGCGATACGCCGGCGAAAGCGTGTGAATACGAGATAGGTGATCGTCCAACCAAGGAGGGCCATGGCGAGCACGGCCGTGTAATTGCCGACACTGGGATATTTGCCCAACAGGGGGGCGCGGACCACCTCAATGCAATGATAGAGCGGATTGAGATGCACAAACGCCAAACGCACCGCACCTTTCAGCTGATCGACCGGCCAAAATATCGGCGTAATAAGCATGGCGATCTGCATCACGTTTCCCACCAATTGCTGCACATCGCGAAAGCGCAGGCAGATCATGCCGAGCAGGAGCGTCACCCATACGCCGTTGAAGAGAACCAGAAAGACCCCGGGGACCACGAGCAACGTTGCCGGCCCGAGCAGACGCGGGGCCATCACCAGCACCAGCAACGCGTAGACCAGGAGATGGTGCAGGAACACGATCAGGTTGCGCCACACCAAGGCGTAGATCAGCAGCGAGTAGTCAAAGCGTGAATTGCGGTAGAGATTGGCGCTGGTGACAAACACCATGCCGGCCTCGGTCACACACGCCGAGATCAGCAGCCAAACCACCATGCCAGCGGTCAGGTAAGGCACATACTCACCGGCATCGAGGTTCCACAAGGAGGAGCCGACCGTGCCCATCGTAATTACGAACATCGCCAGACTGACCACGCTCCAAAAAGGTCCGATGGCCGTGCGCCGATAGCGCCGCTTGACCTCAAGCCACCCCAGCCGGCCCCATAAATCCGGTCGCATCAGGCCGTCGCAGAGGTCGCGCAGACCGCTCTTTGTTAAGGGCGCGCAGGTGGAAGGCGCAGGTTCGGTCCTGGGCAGTGCCAATTTGCGCGAAGAGAGCGATGCCAGTCGTCGTGCGCCTGACAAAAATTGGCGTTCCGTTCCAGCGCTCAAGCTGCCCCCCAATGCTTTCAGACGTGGATCAATCTTGGCCGGTGCGCCACGGGACCTGCACGTAATTTATGTCCTCTGGCTCAGCGTCGGCGCCGATCGGGACGGCGCCAGCAAGCAGTTGCCCGGCTCGAGATCAAGGTGAGCGCGCCACACCGCCGTGTAGAACGATCGGCGGCCATCCACGGCTGTGATGCCGCGTCCGCATAGGCACTGCCCGGCTCGACGCGGACACGCGATCATTGGGTGAGATCCCCCTGCTGACCGCGTGGCCAGATTGCAACATTGTCCAACGGCGATGGCGCTCCCCATGGACCAGTGTGTCTCGTCCGTCACGGCAGGCGGATCGCACATCCATCACCCCGCCGCGCCCCGTATCAGCGAGCCTGCGCTCATCCTCTGCGCGACGGGAGTCTCCCCCTCCCCAGCGGCGCCATCAAAGGATGCCGCTGTAAGGCTAAAAAGTCATACGCCTGGCAGCAGTTAGCGGTCAATAGGCCTGAGGTTTTGGCCACGCGCGCGAGACCCATCACGGTATGCGCCATGGCGCACGGCCGGCGCCGCCAGGCGGGTCATGTCTGGGCGCCGGGCGCGCTTGCCAGCGGCAGCCCGCGCGTCGCCGCCAACTTGGCCTTACCTCGTGCGATTCTTGAACAGGAGTTCGTAGTAGCGCCCGCCCGCGTGATGGCGCGCCGTGCGCTGCTTGCGCTTGAGGGCGAAGCCCTGTCCATGCATGAAGGCAACGATATCTGCGGCGAGGGCGCCATCGCGGTAGGCTTCGAAGTCGGCGGCTTCCACTTGCACGTAGCGAAATTGGCCGAGGATCGGGGTCGCACCCTTGAGGACGGACAATTCCGAGCCCTGGGTGTCGAGGATCAAGGCGTCCAATCCGGAAAGCTCGATATCAGCGGCCTGCAACGCCGAGGGCAAGGTCGAGGACCGCATCGCAATGGCGTCGACGTAGGCGACTTCTGGCCAGATGTCTCGATGCAGGTGCAGGTCAAAAACCGATGATGAGGCACCCTCATTGTTCGCAATATGGAGCACATGCTCGGCGCCATCACGCTCCATGATCAGCGCATTGATCGCCCGTTGCGTCGGGTAGTGCCGAATATTGTCGCACAATTTGGCGAACACGCTGGGGATGGGCTCGATCCAAACGACGGCCAGGCCATGTGCCGCGTAGAGATCACGCTCCTGGCCGGCGTTGGCCCCGACGTGAATGACGCCGCTGCACGAGGACAGGTAAGCGTTGGCCATGAAGCTGCGAGCTTGGTTGACGGCCCTTTTTAACGGACGCAGAAGCCGACGCGCAGTTCTGATCATGGCGGCCTTCCCCATTCGGGCGTGTTTCGGCCCGCCGTTCGGCCAGGCTCCGATTTCTCGGCCAACATAGCACAGCGCGAAAAGCCTCCTTGCGGAACGCTGCCCGGGCGCAACACTTTTTCCCAATCGGCGGCAGGCGCCGTAGGCTGACGGTCTGAGCCGAGCCAGGTAGCAATGGCGGGGCGCGGCGTTGAGCTCCGACCTCGAGCGGAGCCGCGATGGCTTTTTCCTGACTGTTTTGGCCATGCCTAGTGGATTGCGCGGATTGCCGAGCGCTATGTTCTCGGCCATCGTCGAGGCGCCAATAGCGGCGCGATCGGAGACGGGTGGATGGCCGACCGGAGAGCTCAAGCCGCGCGACGTCGCCAAGCCGGGGCGGCGCCGTCGGGCCGCCGACCGGCACAACGTCGGCCGGCAGGCGGTGCGGTGTTGCTTGCGCGCCCATGGTGTGACCTTGAACCCGTCCCGATTGTGCGGCGTTGTTATGTCTGGCCTCGGTGTCACGTCCCTGCGCGCTGGCAAGGGGCAACGCCAGGCGAGGCTCGGGGCTTGGTGCAGGGTATGGGAGCGTAATGTCGGTCGACCACAGAACCTTGAGGGTGTTCGGCATCGCCTTTGCGCTCCTCATTGCCTCATTGCTGTCTGAGCCGGTCGCGGCCGAGCCGCAGACCGCGGCGGGCACCGAGCCGGCGAAGGCCGCGGCTGCGCAGGGCAAGTCCGCGCGTCCCGCGGCCACCGACATCTGCCGGGTGGTCGGCCAGGCCGCGGCCGACAATGGCCTGCCCCTCGACTTCTTTACCCGCCTCATCTGGCAGGAAAGCCGGTTCAAACCTGATGCCATCAGTCCAAAGGGTGCGCAGGGGATCGCGCAATTCATGCCCGCAACCGCATCGGGCCGTGGGCTGGTCAATCCGTTCGAGCCGGTCGATGCCATTCGCGAAGCGGCAAGCTATTTGCGCGAATTGCGCAAGACGTTTCGCGACAGCCTGGGGTTGGCGGCGGCCGCCTACAACGCCGGCCCAGGCCGGGTAGAAGCTTGGCTCGCTGGCCGTGGCCGCCTGCCCAATGAAACCCGTGCCTACGTGCGCGCCGTCACGGGGCACGACGCCGAAGCGTGGGCCTCCGAAACGCCGCCGCCGTGGGAGCCGGCAGCGATTCCCTCCGGCGCCAGCTGCATTGAAATTGCTAAGCTGATCACCGCCGCGCCACGGCAGCGGCGAGCCTTGACCCAAAGCCCGGCCTGGGCGCCCTGGGGCGTGCAGCTCGCCGGGAACTGGTCGGAAGGCGGGGTGCTTGCCAGCTACGAGCGGCTACGCCGCACCTACGCGCCCGTGCTGCGCGATCGACTGCCGCTCATCGTACAGGCCAAGCTGCCGGGCAGGCGCGGCGCGGCCAAGTACATCGTGCGGGTATCGGAGGCGACGCGCACCAAGGCCGACGCGCTATGCGCGCAATTGCGTGCCGCGGGCGGGGCCTGCATCGTCTTGCGCAATCCACCGGCCAAGGTCGCAGGTTAGCGCGGCCGCGTGGGCGGGACCCCAAGCCCCGGCGCGGGCCGCCTCGAGGCGCGTGATCATCTGCACTATGGTTGGCATCACGCGCTTTGATTTGACCCTCGCCCGCCATCGGCATGGCACGACCTGCCAGCACACGCGGAATGTGTGCTTCGGCCAGCCACAAGGTTTGGCGCTT
>Ga0126384_10000762_pt1 | contig 18327 bp, 17 predicted proteins | sample PanSoiMetPlot_36_FD_92543 | JGI IMG/M metagenome (GOLD analysis project Ga0126384, IMG submission 92543) | Tropical forest soil microbial communities from Panama - MetaG Plot_36 | ecosystem: Environmental > Terrestrial > Soil > Tropical forest > Bulk soil | place: Panama | collected 2016-02-17 | reverse complement strand
TCGGAGTTCGGAATAACATAGACCGTCTCCTCCTTGTCCTGCAGTGGCCGAACGACGTCCTGTAAGTACTGCGAGCGGTCGGTCAGAAAGGGTGCGAGGACGTCATCGCCGGCCGGACAAACTCCCATGCAGTAAGCAGATTTGTAATTGGCGCCGAACGAAAGGCTCTGCCACATTGACGCAGATTCCCCATCTGTCACGCGACGTCGATATTCAGTTGCATCGTTGCTATCGGCGATCTGTTCGACCCAGTTTGTGAAGCCTCCGAGGAACTCGCGATAATTGTGAGTGTAGCAAGCGGAGAAATTGAATGATCTATCTGAACCAATAGCTCCCACCGGACAAGCCGCCACGCACAACTTGCATTCGACGCACGGGTTGTAATCCAGTGGTTGCTGATACTCGGATATTCCGGCATCTAACAGCACCGTTCCAAGCAGAATAAAATTACCGAACTTCGGATGGATCACGTTTCGATGAATGCCCATCTGACCGAGCCCCGCCGCTACGGCTACGGTCTTGTGAGAAACTACCCAGAGCTTGGTGCCTACGCCACGACCCACCTCCATTGGGAAGCCCATCGCTGGGTTGATGGCGCGAATACCTTTCACCGCAAGCGCGGCCACGATATGGTGAGCAGTTTCGTTGACGTGGTGGCCCGTTTGCTCGAACTCGACATTCGCTACCGAACGGGCCGGATTGTGAATCGGCTCAAGATTCATTCGCACGACAAAGCTGATCAGCGACTTTGTATAGGGGAAGAAGCGGATGATGTCCTCCCGCTCCGGCCCCAGCTCAGCTCGACCGACTTCAACGAAGCCGACGTCGTCAGCGCCGGCTTTCAGACAAATGTCGCGGAGTTCCTGCGCCTCAAGCGTCGCAGGTGGTCCAGTTGGCGAGTCTACGGCCCGCTCCCTGAATCTTTTCACACTGGGATGTTCAGAAAGTTGTGCCATTCACACTACCTGTGGGGTCCTCCCGGTAATTTCCCGATTAAGGCCGGCAATTCAGCGATACGTGGACCAAAAAAATTGTGCAGCGGGTGAAAGCTAATGGTCGTTTCACGTTGAACGTCAAGTTTGGCAATCGCGGGCTTTAGGCGGCGCCCGGCGAATTCCTCAAAGCCATCTTGCGACTCCCAAATCTCAATAATCCGGAAACCGGTATCGGTGGGGTGGGAAATGTGCTCGTATATTCCGTGCTCCGGCCGCGCTTCCACTCCCATCTCATCCAGTATCGACCGGAATTCTTTGTGGCTTAGACCGTTTACGTTCATCGTCATTACGACCACACTCATACAGATCTCCTCACCTGGCTTGATTCGTCTTAAGGGCCATGCGGCTTCAAACTACGCCGTCTTCGGCATTGAAGTTGTGAAAGTCGCGTTCAATTCTTGTGAAATTGCACCACCGTGGAGTCCGGTGGCTTGCTGCGATGTACTCCATTACGCCCGTTACTTGCCCGGTTCCAGGTAGATCAGTTCCCAGATGTGGCCGTCAGGATCCTCAAAGCCGTGACCGTACATGAATCCTTGATCCTGAGGCTCTCGCGGAACACGTCCTCCGGCCGCCAGCGCCTTCTTCACCAGGTCATCAACTTTTGCCCGACTCTCGCATGAAAGGCAGACAAGAACCTCGGTGCTCTTCGTTGCGTCGCAGATCGACTTGTTGGTAAAGGTTTTGAAGAAGCCTTCCACCAGCAGCATCGCAAACATGTTCTCGTCAAGAATCACACACGATGCGCGCTCGTCCGAAAATTTCGGATTGAGTTCAAATCCAAGTTGCTTAAAGAAGGAGTTGGAACGCTTCAAATCCTTTACCGGAAGATTTACAAAGATTTGAGTTTTCATTGGTGTCTTTCCTCACAGTTCCATAGTCGGGCGCCGTTCCCTGGCTAAACAGGTTTTGCCACGAAAGTAATTGTCGAAAACTTGGACTAAGATAAGGCCTGACTTTCCGCAATGGTAGAAGGCACCTTTTGGTAACCTTCAAAACCAGAGCATCAGCGCCCATCCCATCTTCGGTGTTTTCATAATACGCAGGGGTGCAGGAACGTATACGGCCCAAGTGTCCTTACTTTTTGTTTGATCGTCCTGATAAACTAACGGCCAAACAAAAGACAGCTTGAACCCTGTATGTGTCCAAGGATGAGCGGCGGCCCGTCGGTAACCGATGATCTACCGAGGTGCTCGACATGAAGATTGATTATGCAAATGCCGTTTCAGACGTGCTGACAACAGTACTCAATGCATTGCAATTCCAGGGAAAGGTGTTTTGTTACACAAGATTCACAGAACCGTGGGCGATCAGATTAGATCGCAAGGAATACGCTCATTTTCATTTCTTCGAGCGCGGTCAAGGTTGGGTCGAGCTTGAGGAAACAGGCGCTGAGATTCCCGTGGCCAGCGGTGATCTGGTTATCCTCCCACACGGGGGCCCGCACCTGCTGCGAGACAAACAAAAAAGCAAAGCTGTGAATGTCGAGGAACTGCTCGCCTGTCGCGATGTGCTGACTTTGCGGCACGGTGGCGGCGGGTCAGAAACAACTACAGTGTGTGGCGCGTTTACTTTCGAGAACCCGGCCGGAAATCCTATCCTGAGTCTGTTGCCTGACCTTATCTACGTCCCACAGGAAAAAATACAAAGCGCTGTTTGGCTGGAGCCGATGCTCCGACTGCTGGCGCATGAGGCGCAAAACCCGCGTGAAGGATCGGGTTCAATAATTGGACACTTAACTGGAATCATTTTCGTGCAAGCCGTGCGCGCCTGGATTGAGTCTCAACCAGAAGGACAGGGAGGATGGTTGGGAGCTCTGCGGGACAAGCAAATCAGTTCTGCTTTGAATCTGATGCATCAGAAGCCGGGCGAGCCATGGACGATTGCCAGACTGGCGGCAGAAGTCGGAATGTCTCGCTCGCCGTTCGCTACGAAATTTACGTCGCTCGTGGGCGAACCACCGCTTGCTTATCTCACCAAATGGCGCATGAACCTCGCTGCCGGATATTTGCGAGACGACCAGATCAGTATTCGGGAAATTGCTGAACGCGTCGGCTATGAATCGCAGGCTTCGTTTACCAACGCGTTCAAGCGGAACTTTTCACTTTCGCCGCGAGAATACAAAGAGAAACACAAACCAGTCGTTTCCCATCCGGTCCCTAAGTCAGCATCGGCCGATCAATCTTATTCCAACTGAACGACGAGTTATCAGGAAAAATAGTTCAGTCGATTGCAACCTTCATCGTTCTGATTGGACGAATCTCAATACAGCCGTCGCCGCCCTGACATCCGGTAGGAATTTTGCTTGCCCATTCGATTGCTTCCTCGAGGCTCGCGCAATCGAGAATGTAGTAACCGGCGAGCTGCTCCTTTGTTTCCGTGAATGGTCCATCCATGACCAGGGCCTTGCCGTTACCATTTCCGCGAACAGTAACGGCGGTCGTAGTAGGCTGTAACGGCTCGGCGCCGTGAAAGATTCCCTGCGCTTTCGCTTCGTTCATCACGTCGCGATGTCTCAGGGCGACCGCTTTTTCCTGATCGGTCGTGGTCGAGCCTTCACGCGAATAGATCAGCATCATGTAACGCATCTTGACTCCTTGCAGGCTAAGAGCCTTCGAGTTTACTTGGCGAAAGTCACGACCTGGAATGGAAATATCGTTCCACGCACGAGTCCGGCCTTGACCAGATCGTCATCGTCAATGATCTTCTGTGCTGCGGCCTCTGAATCAACACGCACAACTATGATTCCGAAGCCGGAGTCATCGGTTACCAGCGTGTGGCCTGAGAATACACAAACACCCTGGGCCGTTAGCGCTTGTAACTTTTTGAAATGTTCGGCGACCAGTCGCTTTCCTTCCGGTTCTTCAATCTTCTTGAAGAATTCTGGCCCCGTCGCCTTCATCAGTAAAGCAAACTGTTTAGGCTTTTGCTCCTGCGGATGGTTGACCGACGAACCTACAGCGTACGTCCCTACTCCCAACGCGAACGCTGCTGCAAACAAAAGTAATCGATTCCTCATGATAGTCTCCTTCGATTTATTGTCCTTTGACTTCGACCAGGGAATGTTGCGACGGACTGGGCCGCTCGAATTCGGAGCCCGCCCTTGAACTTGTGCGATATGAAAGTGAAGGAAGGCTTACGCCGTCGCTTCTGCGGTTCGCTCAACGACCGGGCGCACCTCTATTGTTCCTAAACGAGCGGAAGGAATTCTCGCGGCGATCTTCGTCGCTTCGTCCAGATCCTTTGCCTCGATCAAGTAATAGCCGCCGAGCTGCTCATGCGTCTCGGCAAACGGACCGTCGGTAACCAACTCCTTACCATTACGGACTCGGACGCTGCTAGCCGTGGCTATCGGGTGCAACTGCGCGCCGGCCAGGTAGTTTCTGCTTGCCTTGATGTCTTCCGTGAATTGCATGTATTCGCCGTAAATCTTACCCTGCTCAGCCTCGCTTATTCGGCTCCACGCCTGCTCGTTATCGTAAATCAAAAGCATGTATTTCATGTTTGTCTCCTTGTTTTTGTGATTCGAAACGCTCGCTTTCAACTCTACGACGTCCGAATATGCCGAGATCGACAGTCCGAGCAGAAAAATATTTGGTACGGGTGTCGTGACCAGGAAGGTCGTTTTAGAACCCTTATTTCTTGCTTATTCGTTCTTGAATGGAAGGAGATTTTCGACGTGGCATGAGGTCAGTCAGTACCACCTCGGGTTAGCGGTGGGTCACACGCGATTGCGGATTGCGGAATTCCAACCCGCAATCAACAATCCGCAATCCGCAATCGTGGCGCCCACCCGCTACTGCGTGGTGGTGCTGACTTCATGCCTCTGAGATCGCTGCTTTCACATGTCATTTCAAAAACCGAATCCAGGCGAGTAATCTCCAATACCTGTCTTACAAGCTTCGTTACATTCCTAATCCTGAACTCAATCCCTTTTGACTGAGTCTGCTCGCGGAGGTCCAACATCACGCCCAATCCACCGGCGTCAATCGCGCTAACCCGCGCTAAGTCGAGCACCACCGTGCTCGCGTCTGTATGCGTGAGCACCGCGTTCCGCAGCACCTGCGTTTCACCACGGACGATCTTGCCTTGCACACTGAGGACAGCCACGTTCCCCAATTTCTTTGTATGTACTTTCAACATAACTTCTCCTTTACGACTGTGACAGGGTAGCGCAGGAAGCCTGCGACCTCTGTTCCGATCCGGTACAAAGGTCGCAGATCGTTCCGCTTTGGATCAACTACTCTTAGCGGATGCGGCTTTCGCGCGCGCCTGCTGCATGAATTCCCTCATTGCGGCGATGTGACCGGGTGCGCGCTTCTCGGACCATGCTTCGAAGCGTTTGGCGGCCGTTTCGAGATTCGCGAAAAGCTTCGGATCAGCGAACTTCTCGCGGAATTGTGGAAGCACCGGCTTGATTGCCTCCCACACGCCAAAGAACTCGCCGCTGGTCTCAAAGAAGAGATCTTCGTAAAGCAAGCCATAGTTCAGTAGCGCGCAGGCCTGTTCCCAATAGCCCACTACCATTCCAAAGAAAGCGCCGTTCTCGGTGCCAGGCGCAGCGATTCGCATCGCGTCCTCAACTGTTTCGGCGAAGTAATTCTGTTGAAACCAATCTCGGGCCTTGCGGAGCCGCTCTTCGCGGCGTAAGTCGTACACTTGCAGATGTAACTGTGCTTGTTCGTGCGTAGGTCTTGATGCCATGTCTTTCCTTTCTTCCTGGTCTTTGTTGTTTATTCATTAACCTGAGTTTATCGCCGAGTCCTCATCATCCTGCGAAGTTAGGCTCTCTTCTATCAGTAAGACGGACGAGCGACCCTCAGATCGACATTACGGGGGAAGAAATCTGCGACTTTAGTTTCAGATTGCCGTTAAACGGATGCCTCAAACTCACCAGCCTCCGCCCAACGCTTTGTACAGAGCCACCAGATTGATGCTGACAGCCGCCTGACTTCTGGCCAACTCGTCTTCGCTGGCGTAAAGCGATTTTTCGGCCTCAAGTACCGAAAGAAAATCAGAAAGCCCGGCGGTGTAGAGTTCCTTTGCCAGTTCAACGGCGCGACGATTGCTAGCCGCCGCTTGCTCAAGTTTTGCTCGCTGCTCACGCTCACGTTGGTATGACGTCAATGAATTCTCCACATCTTCGAATGAGTGCCTCAGCGTGTCCTCGTAGACAAGGATGGCCTGATCGAGACGCGCATCCTGGGCCCTAATGTTCGAACGGATGCGGCCGCCGTTGAAGATGGGAAACCGAATCCCGACGCCACCAAAGAAGAAATTGCCGACACCGAGCGTGAGCCCTCCCGGTGACGTCGCGGTTCTCCCAAGCAAACCATTCAGCTCAAATTTCGGATAAAGATCAGAACGCGCTACGCCAAGCCTCGCAGTCTCGGCGATGATGTCGGCTTCGGCCCGACGCACATCGGGCCGCCGGCGCAACAATTCAGCTGGCAGTCCAATCGGCACGCCGGCTGGAGCAGCGGGGATCGGTTCATTCTTTTGCAGGTCACCAACCAAAGCTCCCGGTGATCTTCCAAGCAGGACTCCAAGACGATGACTTGTATTCAAAAGAAGACCTTCAAGCTCTGGAACAACTGATTCTGTAGATGCTAGCTGTGCTTCAGCGCGTGAGACATCGAGATCCGTCGCCAGTCCAGCTCTAGCTCGCACCTTAGTAAGATCCCGCGTATCACGCTGGGTGTCGATGTTGTTGAGCGTCACCTCCAACTGCCGTTGATAACCACGAAGCGCAATGTAATTGCGTGCGACCTCGGATATGAGAGTCACCATCACATCGCGACGTGTTTCTTCAGCAGCTTGCACTTCGGCTGTTGCAGCCTTAACTGAGTTGCGAACGCCGCCGAAAAAATCCAACTCCCAGCTGGCATCGAATCCGATCTGATACAGACCACTTTCGACTGGAATCAAGGCATTCGGAGTTTGAAGAACTGTTCGATGTCGCGCAATCACAGTCGACTGTTCCACGTTGGGATAACGAGCTGAGTTAGCGACACCGCGCATCGCCCGAACTTCCCGGACTCGCGCGTCCGCGATTTTCAAATCAGTATTTGAGATCAGCGCCAATTCCACCAGCCTCTCTAGCTGCGGATCATTAAAGGTTTTCCACCAACCCGTGAGTTGAGCGGTCTCGACAGTTACGCCGTCGCTCTGCGTCGCCCAGCTTACGGGAACTTCAACTTGAGGCGCCTTTTTAGCCTTCTGTTTCTTCGATTGCGCTATCGACAAGTGCGCACAGATCGTCAACATCAAAGCAAACGAGCCAAAGAAACACAGAAGCCTCAACCATTTCATCTCGCACCGCCTTTGACTGAAGCAAGCTTGTCTGGCGGTTCGGTAGAAATGAATACATCCATTTGCTGGCCCACCCGAAACGGTACTTTCGGATCCTTGAACCGGTAGATGACTTGCAGCACACGCGTATCGACGCGTTCGGTGCTGTCACCGGTCAGAGACTTCTTCGGCACGACATATGGCTCGAAACGCACGAACTCCAGCGCGACTTTTTGGTTACTATTGCCACGCTCAGCGGCTTGCGCGGGTGCGCCAGCTTTCACCTTCCAGCCTTCGTTTTCATCAACATCGACGCGGACGTTCAGCCGGCTGGTGTCGCCCATCACGATCAAAGGTTTCGCGAGCGCCCCCACCTGAGCGTACTCGCCCGCACGAACGTTAACCTGCAGGACTTCCCCGGTAACGGGCGCGCGCATCGTCAGCCGATCGATGTCGGTTTGAATGCGTTTTACCCCCGTCTCGGCTGAGGCGACTTCTGCTTTGGCGATCTTCACGTCTGGCGCCCACGGACCAGCCTTCAGGAGAGCAAGCGCTGCTTTTGCTTCATCGAGTTTGGCTGCGGCAGCATTTGTAGCTTGTCGACGTCGGAGCAGATCTTCTTCTCGAATCGCCCTGCGATCGGTCACGCTTTCGATCAGCTTTTGTTGCACGGTCGCATCTGCGAGTGCTGCTTCGGCTTCGCGCACACGCGCTTCAGCGGGAGGGATTTCTTCGGGGCGGGGTGATTCTTCTAGTTTCGCCAGGCGCTCTTTTGCAGCATCCAGCGTCGCTCGTCGCGTTGACAGTTCAGCTCTCAAATCGCGATCATCAAGCGCGAACAGGTTCTGACCGCTCTTTACTCGGTCTCCAGCCTTAACATAGACCTTAACAACCAAACCTGAGACGGCAGTGCTAATCGAAATATTTTCCGAGCTCGCCTCCACCAAACCGACGGCCCCGACGGTGTGCTGAAAGTCGGCAGCGGGTGGCGATTGCGGAGGATTGGTTGAATTCCGAATTGTCCGCCATTTCCACGCGGCGCCGGCGGCAAACGCCAAAGCCACTACTGCTAAGACCGGTAAGCCGAGTCTTTTCATACTCTCAACTCCTGTCGCACTTCAGGCTGAGGAACAAAAACGTGATCGCTGCGAAAACCTGGTTCCTCCGCAACACTTACAACCCGGCCGTCATCCATGCGAGCAATAGTGTCTGCGAAACTGAAGATACGATTATCGTGCGTGACTACGATCACCGCGCGCTCGGGCCTCACGGCCTCCTGTGCCAGCAACTCCATGACTGCCTGTCCGGTATCAGCATCGAGCGCAGCTGTAGGCTCATCGCAGATCAGCAAACGAGGCTGATGAATCAATGCTCGCGTGAGTGCCACCCGCTGCTGCTCGCCGCCGGACAGTTGCTTGGGCAGAGCGTCTCCGCGATCGCGCATGCCCAATGTTGACAACAGACGCTTAGCTTCACCGATGGCCTCGCGTCGAGATATTCCGGCGGCGAGCAGCGGCACCGCGCCATTTTCTGCAGCGGTCAACGCTGGGAGCAGGTTGTATTGCTGAAAGACAAAACCGAGGTTCTTTCGCCGAAAGAGAATTTGTTGTCGTCCAGGCAGCCGTTCGATCTGTTCACCCAGCACCGTTACTTCTCCCGCAGTACTGTTCAGCAAACCCGCGATGACAGAAAGCAGTGTCGTCTTTCCGCAGCCGCTTGGCCCAACCAGCAGAGTCATTTCGCCGTAGCGTACGTCCAGATCGACGCCACGCAGCGCTAAGACTTTTCCGCCGCCATTTCCAAAGGCTTTCTCAATACCTCGACACTGAACTGCAAATTCTGAATTCATCGCCTTTTACCCTCGAAAAACTGCTGCCGGCTCCAGAACCAACACTCGCCGAATGCTAATAAGGCTCGCCAGGATGACAACAAAGAGAATTGCCACACCAGTTCCCAGCATGTTCTGCCACAACAGGACGAGGCCGCGTGTTGGTGGATTGTTAAGAGTGATCAAAAAGAAAAGCGCGCAAAGACCGGATCCGACGGCGAATCCCATGGTGCCTACGGTTAGAGCCTGCAACACGATCATTTCCGTGATGCGCCAGTTAGTGACTCCGATTGCTTTCAGCGCGCCGAACTGTTTCAGGTTTTCGATTGTGAAGATGTAAAAGGTTTGTCCGGCCACCACCACGCCGACAATCAAAGCGATGGCGATCGTAATTCCAAAGTTCACGGGGATGCCGGTGTGCTTTAAGTAATAGACAACGCAGTCCCACTGAAACTGCTCGCGGGTGCGCGCGCGCAAGCCCGTTTGCGACTCAATGCGTTGGGAAAGCTCTAAAGGATCAAGTCCAGGCTGTGGCTGAACCAGGACATACGATAGCTGCGTACGCTCGCGGCCAACGAAATTGATGGCCTGACTGTAGCGCGTATGAATTACGGGCCAACTGACGAAAGGCGCGGAGGCGTCTGAGATGCCGACGATGTTGGCTTTGTGATCGTTGAGTTCTATGGTTCGGTCGAGTTGTAGCGCTTCATCTGGAAAGAGGAGGTCGTATCCAGCTTTGTCGATCACTACTGCATCAGGTTCGCGCAGACGTTCCCACGATCCGAGCACCATCTTTCGCGGTGCGCCCGTAAGCGTAGCGTCATCGAGCCCTAAACAGAACGATACGGCGAATTTGCCATCCAGTGTGCGCGCGACGGGACTCCCCTTAAAAAGCTTAACCGCCCACTGCACACCTTCCACGCCACGCACGCGCGTCAGATCTGTATCTTTGAGCGATTTGGTCTGCTCAAAGTACTCAGTCTTGGGATCCATGACCCAGATTTCTGCATCAGTCACATCTTTGATCTGACTGCCGGTGCGTTTCAAAATGCCGGCAAATATCGAGGTCTGGTTCTCCAGGAGGAAGGTGCAAAAGGCAATCGTGAAGATCAGACCCAGATACTTGGCTCGATCTCCCGTCAGCATCTTCCACGCAACGAAATTCATTTTCCCCTCACCGCCCTCGGATCGCTTAAGATGATGCTTGTCATCCTATAACGGCAAAAAAAGAGACGAAGTTTCAAGGACAAAATGTTTTGATGTAAAAAACTTTGGACGCTTCCAATACGGCCCTGCGTGCTTCCGGATCGACCAGCGCGCGGGCGACACTTATGGTCCCGATTAAGCCCGAAAGCAGGGCCATGCAGTTACGCTCTCGCTCCTTCTCGGTTGCTCCCGGCAAAAACACGGATAAGCGTTTGACCCGGCGTTTGATGGCTCGATCGATTTCCGCGCGCACGGGTTTGGGAAGGCGGCTTATGTCTGAAGCCAGGGCCGCCATCGGACACCCTTCACCCGGATTAGCGCAATGATCGGGTGCTAAATAATTTTCGATGAGCGCCTTAAGTTCCGTGCCCGGTTTGGCTTTGGTGATAACTTCGCTGAAACGATTTTCGGTCTCATCAAATGCCTTGCTGATGGCCTCAACAAGTAATGCTTCCTTGCTGTCGAAATGTTTATAAAAGCCTCCATGAGTCAGCTTGAGCTTACTCATTAGATCCGCGATGGCAACGCCCTCTCCGCCTCGGTGCCGAAAATGCCGCGAAGCAGTCCGTACGATTCGCTCCCGTGTTTCCTTTTTGTGTTCTGCTGAATATCGCATCTCGCTTATTGGATGATATACGTCATCCTTAAGCGAGTTGTCAATCTTGTGATTAGTCTTCATATCGATCCTCACTAATCCCATACCGCCCCAGCGGAGGAGTTGAGCACCGTCCCCGTCATCATGGAAGCGTCTTCTGAGGCTAGAAAAGCCACGGCCCGTGCTGTATCTGATACTTTCGGCGAAACCTTAAGCATCGTGCTGTTTGCCAGCGAAGCGATTGCCTGATCTTTGGTAATGCCAGCCACGCTTGCAACCGCGTCCATTGTTTGTTGAATGACTCGCGTCTCAGGCATCGCAGACGAACGCAGGCAAACCACGCGAACGCCTGTTGGACTAAGTTCGAGGGCGAGATGTCGCATCAGATTTTCAACGGCACCGAACGCCGCGCCGATGGCTGACGCACCTTGAATGTGTGGACGTGCGGGGCTGCCAGTCAGGAAGATGATTACGCCCGAGCGTTGCTCCAACATGTGACGCGCGGCTGCCCGCGCGGTGATGAACTGCGACTTCAGGACAGTTGTGACTGGCAATATGAACTCGTCAATTGTAAGAGCTACGGCGTTCTTGCCATTCGCGTATTCTCTTGGTGGTGGCCCGATCGCGTTGAACTCAATATCGATGTGACCGGTCTGATTCACAATGCGATTCAGGTATTTCGTGACAGCGGCGTCATCGAGCGCATCTACTACGTCAGCATGTGCTTGTCCGCCGGCTGCGGTAATTTGCTTCGCTACCTCTTCCACGTTCGACTTCGTGCGGCCGGCAAGAAAAACCTCTGCGCCGCTCGCGGCCAATTCCTTTGCGACGCCCGCGCCAACCGAACCTCCCGCGCCAAACACCATCGCTACCTTTTGCTTCAGATTTGTCATTGCCTTATCTCCTTACGCCTCGCTTCTTCACTGTATGAGAACTCTCGGGTTAATTTGAAACTTGATCATCCTTCATTCGACCTCACCAGTACGACGCGTGAGGAAGCGCAGATCGACATGAAACGATTCGCACCTTTTCTTCATAAGAAAACGGACGGGAAGGGAATTGGTCCTGAGCGGATCCTGTCAGGGCATTGACGGCGGGATGAATCTGGCTTATTGTCAGCAGCCTAACAAGGGAAGAATTCAGTCGGCTGGTCCTCAGATCCTGCGCACGTAGCAATTCTGGCCCAAGCCAGCCACAGAGCCTTTTTGAGGCATGACTCACAGAGTTTCTCACTGCAGCGCGTAAAAACGCTCCCGACCACCTCTTAGGTGCTGCCCCGCTCTGAGCGATTCCGTAGTTCCTGCCCTTCTCACACACCGGAGGTGTCCCGCCATGGCATTGGACTTCGACGCCATCGTAATTGGCAGTGGTTTTGGTGGCGCAGTTGCCGCGCTTAGGCTCACAGAGGGTGGCTATGATGTGCTGATTCTGGAGCGAGGTCGACGTTGGAAGCGCGAAGAGTATCCGAGCATAACGCAGCAGGATTTTCTTTGGAACGAAGCCAGTCCTGCCGATGCAAATGGATGGTTCGACATTCGTTTGTTCGGCGGCATCGGCACAGTAGCCGCAGCGGGTGTCGGAGGCGGCTCGCTGCATTTTGCGAATGTCGTCATTGATGCTCACGAAGATTTTTTCAAAGCCGGATGGCCGCCCGAAATTACTTATCAGGTCCTGGTTCCTTACTATCAAAAGGTTGCCGATGTTCTGCACCCGCGCCGAATTCCCGCCAACCAGCTTTCAAATCGCACTAATTTGCTGAAAGAAGCGGCCCTCCTCAATGGCTGGGCCGCCCAGTACGATGAAGTCGATCTGAATATCAAGTTCGACGACAACTACACCTACGATTCTTCGAAAGTTCCGCGGCAGGAAGACACCGTCGTAACGGCGAATGCTGATGGGATAGAGCAGGGCTTCTGTGTTCATCTCGGCGCGTGTGTGCTGGGCTGTCCGGTCGATGCTCGGAATACGCTCGCGCTCAATTATCTTCCGCGTGCCGAAAAGAAAGGCGCGCAAGTAGCACCGCTTCACGTCGTGCGCAAGATTGAGCCTGTCAGCGGCGGCTATCGTGTGCATTTCGACCACATCGTTGAGGGGAGTCTCAAGCCGGGCTCGTATACCGGACGCATCGTGGTGGTCTCCGGAGGTTCTATCGGCTCGACCGAACTTCTCTTGCGGTGCCAGAAGCAACACAAGACTCTCCCCAACCTCGGCAAGTTACTTGGTACCAAGTGGTGCTCAAATGCGAATTACCTGACTCCGGCTTTTCATGACCGCAAGGTTTTTCCATCACGGGGTCCCACGATCACGGCCGGCATTCGTTTCTTCGGTGACAACGCCTTTAACGGCCAACGCTTCATGATTGAGGACGGCGGAGTTCCCGACATATTGGCCCAGTACAAGGAGAATTTGAAGAATCCCACCGGCGACGCGAAGAAATTTGGTAATCCCCTAGGAGCGTTGTATCAGGGGCTGACTGTATCGCCCTTCGACAATCTGATGCCGTGGTTCAGCCAGGGACGTGATGAACCGCGTGGCAAATTCACTGTGGAGAAATTCTTCTTTGGATTGTTCGGTGACTACACATTGAAAATGAATTGGAGCCCGAGCTATGCGCGCAAAGTGCTCGACGCGATTCAGGAAGTGCATCGTCGACTGATCGGTAAGACAGCGGGCAACATCCTGCTGCAGCTGCCGGACCAGACTGTCACTCCGCATCCGCTGGGCGGCGTGCCGCTTGGCCGAACACCCAATGACGGCGTGGTGAATCACCTCGGCGAGTGTTTCACCTACCGAAACCTTTACGTTGCCGACGGCTCGATTATGCCTGGGCCCGTCGGCCACAACCCCTCGAAGACAATCGCGGCGCTCAGCGAACGCATCGCGGAATCAATCGTGAAAGAGGGAAGATGATCGCAAAGCCAAAGTGCGAGTTGTGTGAACTTTTAGAAGTTGGGCGAGTAATTGAGAGGAGACTACCATGGCAACAAATTTTTCAGATGTCGAGATCGATTTCAAGGACGTTCATGGCAACACCATACGCGACAAAGTCGAGGTCAAGATCTATAACACTCAGCTTCAGAGTTTGAAGAATGTCTACAACGTACAGTTCAAAGGAAAACCGGAAACCTTGGCAGACGTTCCTGCATTTCCGACCGGCCACGCACAAATGATCATCACGCCAACAAAGTATCGGTTCAAACAGAGATTTATAAGTGTCGAAGCTGGGGTAACGAACAAGATAACGGAGTATTTTTTTGTTGAACCATCAAAGGCCAATCCACATCCCATTGAATACGCAGACCTCGCTTCAAAGAGTTACGGCGCGGCATTACTTCAGATCCTTAAAGATTCCAAGATTACGCAGAAGATTTGGGATGGGTTGAACAAGCGGAATCGGGCGACGATCCTGAATCTTTGCACCAAGATGTCGAAGGAAACAGTCAAGAACGGAGCAAAGTTGATTACCTTTCTCGATGCGATTGATCAGACTTGGCTTGACAACAAACACCTCGAACGCATCTTCGCTCGAGTGAAGAAGGAACTGCTTCCCGCACTTCGGGCCTATCCCCAGGTTTTCTTCAGCGTTGATGGTGGACTACATCACTTTCCGCCAGGTGGTTGGTCTCCAGCAAACACACCAAACAGTTTCAAATCACTCTTGGATTCCGCGGGAAATATTCAATTAACGTTTGCGCAAAATGCACAGGGGAGCGCTCTCGCCGACATCGACTTGGACGACCACACGGGTCTCGCGCACGTTGCGGACGTTCTAAAACACAAGTTCTCTGGTAAGGATACGGATCCCTACGACATTCATGAAATTCTCATATTCTCTCAGCAACTCGATCCCGAATATGAGCTCTTGTGAGGGAGTTTCGTTACAGCGTTGGTAACAAAGAGCTTCGCCAACGCTTACAGCGTTTGAAGTTGAGGCACCGAGCTGCAGGCTTTGAGTTGCGCGACGCGCGCGTCTCCCGAATGGAATTTGCGAACGCGTTCGGCGTTCCGGTGCTTCAAGATGCAACCTCAACTAAGAGATTGCACCGCCCTCAGCTCTTTGCTCTCAGCCCCTTTCCCCTTCGCCCTTTGCTCTTAGCCGTCCGTTGAGGTGTTGACATGCCGAATTTGAAGTTAAGCGATAAAGTTGGTCTTGAAGTCGATGTCCAGTTAAGCGAAGACTCAGCGCTGGCGAAATACGCGAAGGACCTCAAGAACTTTAAACTTCCTGATCTGAAGCTTACACCGCTGCAGAACGTTACTCTCGATCAGATACCAGTCAAGAGTCTCACCACCGGGATCGTGTTCGACCAACCAATAGGTCTCGGCATCGGTGGAGAGATGAAGATTGGGGCTGGGGTTTCCGGCAGTCTCAAACTCTTCTCCTCGAAAGACAAGCAGCTCTTCGGTGGGGATGTCTTCGCGAATCCGGTGCCAATCAATGCGAACCAGTTGTATGTCGGTGTTGGATTAGGGGCGAAAGTCTCAGCCGAGCTCACGCACAAGACAGGCGACCTGGGTTTTGGTTTCAGCCCGGGAAGTCAAATAGCCCTCAACACTTTCCGTCTGTTTGAAAAGAGCACCAGTGGTAAGTTTCCAACCGCAGTCGATGCGCTGAAGCAGAGTGTGGTGGGGTTTGTCATACCGGGTGACCTCGAAGACCTGGAAAAGATGGCGCCCAATACGATCGCCACGGTAGAAGGATCCGGGAGCCTCAAGTTTTCGGGTAACTTCAACGTCTTGAGTGTGGTGAACCCTTTGGCGGTCGTAAACCTTCCCGATCCGATGGGTAGCCTGACGCTGACATCCGCAGGTTCGCTCAAGTTTGGAGCATCGTTTGAGATCTCCGGCGCTTACCAAATTCGCGTCCAAAAGATCGATAAAGACAAAGTTCGGCTCGGTTACTACAAGAAGCGTGGAACCGAATTCGACGTGAAGCTATCAGGAGGCGCCGGACTTTCGCTTGGAGCCGGACAGTTTGATGTGCTGGAAGTTCTACTCAAAGCGATCAGCAGCAATCCTAAAGTCGACTTGGAAGAATTGAAGAAAGGCGGTCTTAGTCCCGACCAAATCGACGCAATCAAGAAAGTTGTCGAAGCCGGGATCTCGCGAAAATTGGAACTAGCGCTCGGATTTGAGCTAACTTCTCAGCAAACCTCTGAAGCGGCATTTCTGTTTGAGCTGCAACTCAGGAAATTGGACCAGGCCGCGCGCCAGGCAGTGCATGATGCACTCGATGGCGATCTGTCCGGCTTTGGCAACGGTGTGGATAAATTGCCTGCCGGCGTAAGCCTGGTGCGCAGCATCCTGACCGAGATTCAAACGCAGAAGCATGCGCTGAAGCTGAACCTGCTCGGCATCTTCAACTTCATTTCGATAAGCACTCTGATCCTGAAGGGCCGCGTGATGTTCGAGCAGTCCACCGGAGAACTTGTCATCACCGACACAGCCACTGCAACACGCATAGCTGCCTCGACGTTGAACTTTGCGGCTGATGCAGAGAAGCTGAGAAGGGTCCTTGCTGAGAGCGTCCTGCTTACGGTTGCTTACCAGTGCAGCAGGCTCGTAGCTCATCAGCCAAAACTCAAGGTATTCCAGAGCTGCTTTGAACTGCATACCAAAACAGATCGCACTGTGCTCAAGAACAATCTCGATGTAATTGAGGCGCTCGGTCTGATGAAAAAGGCTGAGAAGAACAGTCTGGTAGCATCGGGAACGCAATTTGGTCGCACGACCTTCTATGCAGAAACTAACTACGACGATGCAGTCGCCGACAATCTTTTTCTCGTGAAGGGAGCTTCGCGTTCACAGGAAGAATACGAGCGGGCCGGACGCGCAGCTTTGGCAGCGCTTGTTCAGCCCGGTGAAGAAGATGATTTTCGCAGGCTGCCTGCGACGAACGATAAACTGTGGAAGGAGATGAGTGCACAGGGTCAGCCCAACTTCCGCTTTATTCCGCAGCTTAAGCAGCTGAACGCAGCACGTCTTCGCGCCGTCGCAACTGACTACACCGTGATCAAGTGGTGGGCTGAAGCGATGGCGACTATGAGTGAAAGACTCGCGGAGCTGCGTCAGTTTCTAAAAGACAACCCGAACGTTGATCCCGGAAACAAGTCCTTCGTTGCCCTGCGAAAGAATCTGGCGAAGAGCCTGAAGGATGTCGCCAAGAACACCAAGAGTGAATTCGGAGATCCCTGGGGACTCGTCGCCATGGATCAGGTGTCAGGAGGCAAATCCGGCGTCCGCACCGTATTAATGGGACCCACCCTCGCCCTCTCCCGAGACCGCCCGTGAGCATTGGTATAACGGGGGGCCTGAGGCGGCTGCTTAAAACCCTAAACACCTCACTGTCAGAATTGACAGTACCGGGTTCGTTTCTGCCCAGCTAGACTTCCAGTTACAACAAGGCTGTCATCCGGAGGTCCTGTCGGTGCCCCGCGCGCAACCGACAAGTTGTCGACACCGTAACCTCGAAGTCATCAGCCCGTTAACAGAATCGAGCCAATAGATGCGCGCCAAAATGCAGCCAGATTCCGGTCTTGAACGGCCTGCATCCTCCAGTTTGTGGGATACGTTGATTCGCGTTGGCTTGATTGGCGCATTAGGGTTTCTCTGCTTCCAGGCTCTGTCGCCGTTTCTGAGGCTGATAGTTTGGTCGATCATCCTCGCGGTCACGATCTACCCCTTACATCAATTGCTCGCCCGCAGGCTCGGCGGTAGACAAAAGCTGACCTCTGCCATTCTCGTAATCCTCGGAGTTCTGGTGGTTGCCGTCCCGACCTGGCTGCTGATGAATTCATTTGCCGACTCAATTCAAAGGTTCGTCGGTGCGGTGCAACAACACACACTGCAAGTGCCACCTCCACGAGAGAGCGTTAAAAATTGGCCGGTGGTCGGGAAAAATCTATTCGACGTTTGGTCGAGAGCTCGAGACGATCTCCCGGGATTGATGCTGAGCATGAAACCACAGCTTGCCGATTTGTCTCGGAACGCGCTTTCCATCGTTGCGAGGATCGGCGGTGACATGTTGCTGCTGCTGGCGTCATTCATTGTGGCCAGCATCGTGATGGCATACGGCGACCCGGCAGCGCGCAACGTCCGAGCCATCTTCAGTCGCGTCGCCGGATCCACCAGAGGCGAAGCGCTGACAAAACTGTCAATTGCAACCATCCGAGCCGTCGCCTTAGGTGTCATCGGTGTGGCCGCCATACAGGCACTCCTCATCGGGCTGGCATTATTGCTCGCGGGTATCCCGGTGGCGGGCATATTGGCGTTGATTGCGTTCGTGTTGGGTATTGCCCAGGTGCCGGCGTTAGTCGTCACGCTCCCAGTCATCGTTTACATCTGGGCCAGCGGCGATTACAGCAACGCGGCGGCAATCACTCATACAGTCATCCTGCTGGTGAGCGGCATGG
>Ga0126384_10000761_pt1 | contig 18341 bp, 18 predicted proteins | sample PanSoiMetPlot_36_FD_92543 | JGI IMG/M metagenome (GOLD analysis project Ga0126384, IMG submission 92543) | Tropical forest soil microbial communities from Panama - MetaG Plot_36 | ecosystem: Environmental > Terrestrial > Soil > Tropical forest > Bulk soil | place: Panama | collected 2016-02-17 | reverse complement strand
TGCGGCCGTGCTCGCCGGCGGCTAACCCTTCGTCAAGGCGACCGCGCGCGCTATCCGACTGAGCCCAGCGTGGGATGATCCCGCCAGCACCGTGCTCGAAACATTGACGCGGTTGGACACGACGACCGGAGTAGGGGTGGTGGGCCTGCTCTTCGGAGGCTTCTTCCTCATCGTCGGCGTAGTCTTCAGAACTGGTCTCATCCAGGGCAACCTGGCTTGGCAGTATCGCGACCCCGCTGCGCCGGACCCAAACGCCATCTTCGCTCTCATCCCGTTCAGCGTCGGGTGGTGTGCCGCGGGAGCATTCCCGCTGGTAGCGGACGCTGTGCCCTTCGGCGCAACGCTTGCGCTAATTGGGATCTGGTGGGCTAGTTGGATCTTCGGCCTCGTGGTACTTCTCCGGCCCCCCTGGTGGATGAAGCCGCGATGGCTGCGCGAAGCCGAGGCGGAGCAGTGGAGCCGCTACAAGCAACCGCCCTTCCCCTTAGGCTTGCAGCTCATCGGTGCCACACCCTTGGTCCTGGTCATGGGCGTGGGAGTGGCGTTCATGCTCAGCCACGCGACGCCGATCGAACTGGTGGGCGCAATCCTCACCGGTCTTGGCGCGGCGGGGTTCTTCGGCGGGCGCGCCCACCGGCGAAGGGGCGCGGCGCCAGCCCGAGATAGCACTGCGACGATTGAGTCCGAGCGCGAACGGCGCGAGCTGATCCACCACATACCGCCACGCGAAGTGATCGACGACCCGGCCAACCGGCTCGTCCTGCGCCGGAGCCGTGCAGACATCGCCTGGATGTCGGCGGCCGGGGTCCTCTTCATCCTGTTGTTCGCCGCGGAGCTGGTGTGGCTCCGGCTCCTAGGCCACCCGCCGATCGTCGCGGACCTGCTGTTCGCGTTGCTTTGCTTCCTCGCTGGCGCGGCAGGAGTGGTCGGCATCGTGGCGATTGCAACGAGCCGTCTGACGCTGACACCTGAGGGATTTCGCTTCCACCATCTGGGAGACGAGGTCGTGTGGTGGATAGCCGTCGAGGACATCCGGGCCATCCCATCTGCAGCGCGCATCCGCAACCAGCCCGTGGTGGGCATCCACCTCACGCCCGCCGGTCGGGTTCGGACACGCCCCGGCCTGATCCGCCTCCTCAACGCCTACCCGCTGAGGATCCCGCTATTTGCGATGAGCTGCGATGAGCCGGCCAGCCTGATGGAGCAGTGGCGGCAGCGCTGGACAGACCGCCGCCCCAGCTACCACCGGTAAGCGGGAATTCCAGCTATCGCCTCGCCGATCGCGAGAGTGTGGATCTCGTTTGTCCCTTCGTAGGAGAAGACGGACTCCAGGTTGTTCATGTGCCGGATGACCGGATATTCGAGCGGGTTCTCCTGAGCGAGTCTCAAGACCAGCTCCCGTCGCTCGCGATGCCGAGCAGAACCTGGCCGTGCTGGGCGTCCGGCAAAGGCGGTCCACTTGCGACGGACCAGCTCGCGGTGCCAGCGGAGCAGGTCTCCGGTCTGAGTAGCAGGGCATCCGAGCCTGATCGCCACAAGAGCCGGCGAAAGGCGGCGAGCAGGCGGCGATCGGCGGGCTGCTAGACTGGCTTGCCGACCTTCCGCTCCAGAAACGCGGAGCTGGTGACGCAGTGCCAGCACCTCGGCTCGGAGCTGGGCATCGGATTGGGTGCGGACCAGGGCGAGGTCGGTGAGATAGCGGACAAGCTGGTAGAGGAGGGCGAGGAGCATGGCGGGGGATCATGCCCGATCGATCCCCTCCCTGCGCGGGCGACCGTCTCCCGACCTCCCCAGGTTTACGCCTTGCCGGCGCAGGGAGCAGGCATTCGAGTTGACGCAGCCAGGTGTACGGCACAGGCAATGGCAAGATAGGGGTAGCCGTGGCGTCGGCTGAACACGTCTATCAATACCTCGGGTCTTCAATGGTGGTATCGACCGATGCCGAGACCCATGTTGTCCTGGCTACGTCCGGAGGCAATGTCGAGGAGCGGGCCGAGGAGCATCCACGGTTCTTCGACGGTTTCCTCGAACAGCCTGATCAGACATCAATAGCGCTCCTCGCGTGCGCTCGCGTGGCTCGCACCCGTTACTACAGGCCGCCCGGAATGGTAGCGGCTCTGCTGCGAGCCGCCGATCCGGTCGTCACAAGCGAAGCGGCGGCGCTGCGGTTCGAGTCTTTCTCAGCCTGCTGTGGCGTTTACGCGCGGCTCGATGTGTCGGCCGACGGACTGGATAGAGCCCCGATCGCCTTTGGAACCACGAACGTCGACTTCAACCCGCCGATGCGGGAGGCTCTGACCAGGGTCGCCATAAGCCAACCGGTCCGTCTTCACGTGGGCGCCGACGAGGTCGGCATCAAGACGTTCGGCGGACATGTCGTGGAGCAGAAGGTGCCCCTCTCAGATCGCTGGGTCCGAGGATTTGCCGAGGTCCAAGTCGCGGCCGCCGAGTTGCAGCTACTCGCCGACCTCCCGATCGCCGACGCCCGCCCCTTCCTCCGGACCCTGCCGAGATCCTCGCGGCATCTCGCCTGGGCGCGCCCGGCCGGTCGATCCCTCCGGTTGAGCTCACGTCCGAGCCCTGGTGCAGCCTGCGTTGCGGGCCCAGAGCGGCTCTGGTCGCTTGACCCTCTCATCCGCTTCGCAACCCGGCTTCGCGTGTACGGCGTCGATGCGGGACAGCACGCAGCTCCCGCAGCAAGCGCTTGGGAGTTGACCCTCGATCACGCCCGCTACACGCTGGTGCTCAGCCCGGAGGTGAATCGAGGGTTTTCAGGCGAAGGCGGCCTCCTATTCGACCTGGCCGCGAGCGACGTCGAGTCGGACGCCGAAGGGTTGCTGCCCCTTCTAGGCTGGGCGCATCCACTGGATATCGAGCGCTTGGCGCTGTCAGCTGGTCTGTCCCGTGAGCGAACCAGTTCAGCCCTAATGTTCCTCGCGGCTCAAGGGCGTGTCGGCTACGACCTGGCGCTCGGTGCATACTTCCACCGCGAGCTGCCGCTGAGAGTCGAGGAAGTGCTCAAGATGAATCCGCGACTGCTGCAAGCTCGACAGCTGTTGGATGACGGAAAGGTGCACATTGAGGCCGGTAGTGCTCGCGTGGAGAGCGTCGACCTGGAGCATCGTGTGACCCTCGGACCGGACGGCGACCGGTGCACCTGTCCGTGGTGGGGCAAGTACGCCGGAAACCGTGGCCCCTGCAAACACATACTGGCTGCTCGCCTCGCCGCTGGGCGATGACCCACCGTTTCCAGGATCTCAGCGCCGCCATCGAACGCAATGACGTGGGGGCGGTCGTCAAGCAGCTGCAAGGCGCTTCCGAAGCCGAGCGAAGGGCCCTCAGCAGCAAGGTTCGCGGCCTGGCAAAGGGTAGTTGGGACTTCCGCGGCAATCGGGCTGCGGCGGCGGTCGCTGTGCTGGGTACCGCCGGTGGGGTTCGTCAGATCAGCCAGGCTCTGGAGGTCGCTGCGCTTGGCAAGTGGGTTCCTGAAGCCGTCGCAGTGGTCTCAGATCGCTCACCGAACTGGGTCGCCGATCTTCCAGCTGCCCTTCTAACAGGACGTCGCTTGGTGAATTCGTGGCCGTTGGCTAGGGCGATCGTGCGAGCTGGACTGGCCCCGAAGCCGGACATTCCTGAATACACCACTGCAATGCCATGGGCGCTGGCACGCGACAACGTCGGGGGCCAGCTACCACCAAAGAGCATCGAGGAGCACCTGCTGGCGGATCCCGGTCTCCTCAAGGATGAAGTGTTCCGGCTGTTCCGCGTGGAGGGAGCCGGCAAGGCGCTCTACTGGGCTGATGAGTATCGACCACCCGAAATGACATGGCGGGCGACTCTGGCTCGGTTGGCACGAAAGGGCCTCGTCGACTACGACCGGCTGCTTGACGAATGCAATGGCGCCTTCCTTCGCGATTTTCGCCCCGTGCTGCTTGGCTGGTATGTCGCGATGCATGACGAGCTTGCACCAACTATCGACGAGATGGCAGCTCGCGTGGACCAGTATCAGCGTCTGCTCAGCGCCGACGCGTCCGTCGGGATTGGTCTCGGACAGAAGGCGATCGAGCGTCTGGTGCGCGCACGGCGCATGGACCTAGAAGGCCTGGTGGCCGCTTCCGCACCTGCCTTGCATCGTCCTGAGAAGGGTATCGTCCTCAGACAGCTAAGGCTGCTCGACAGGGTCCGCATTCAGCGGCCCGACCTCGCGCCGCATGTTCGAGGGGTCGTCGTGCCGGTGCTGACACACGAGCGGCCGGAGATCAGGGAGGCGGCTGCGGCGATGATGAATCGGCTGGGGTTGGCCACCACAGCCGAACCATTCGTCGGGGATTCAGAGCCGGCGATCGTGAGGCTCGAAGCGAGCGACGAGAATAGCCTGAAGGCGCACGAGATCAGCCTCCGGGTGCGCGCAACTCGGTTGATAGCGGAATCCATCTGGGCTGACCCGATCAAGCTTGCTATTGAGGCAGTTGAGGCCGGTGCGATCCTTGATCCACCGGAATTGCCGATCGGACCCGGTCGGCGCCTCCCGAGTCCGATCTCTGAGCCCGAAGAGCTGCTCGAGGTCTTCACGAAGCTGATTGAGAACGCTCGAGATCCCATCGCATTAGAGCGGGCACTGGCAGGCGCCGTCCGCACTTCCCGGATTCCTCTTGCTCAGCGGCGGCGCATCGCAGAGCCGCTAGGGAAGAGGGCGCGAGAACAGATGGGTGGCTACCCGTCGGGCCTCAACTGCGGCGATGTGCGCCCGATGATCGCTTCCGTCGCATATACGTGGGCGACCGGCAGGCCGGTGCGCGCTGGCTTCCGGGAGACTGACGGAAACTACGCCATTGAGCACAGCAGTCTCGACGGGCGACTGGCACCCGTAACGCCAACGGGTGCCTTTGCCGTACGAGCGATTGAAGCCATCCATCTGATTGCAAATTGCGACTCCATTGAGCTTCTCTCGGAACCCACTCACGACCGTGGGGGCATCGACCCTGAGGATTTTGTGCGGCGTGCTGAGCAGAACTACGGAGGCCGGCTCGGCCACAAGCCGCCGAGATACGACCTTGAGGTGGCGGCTCTGCGGCTCGGCTGGGGCGAGTGGGTCGATCATCTGGAAGAGCTTCCACGTAGGGTTAGAGGTAGGCTGTGTGCGCTCCTGGCCGAACTGCCCGATGAGATCAGCCCGAGCATCGTTGCCGGCAGCCCCACTGCGGACCGGTGGGAGCGTAAGGATCCAGTTGTCCTGGCAAGCGTCCAATCGGTCGGCGCCGAGGCGAGCATCCTTGGGGCGTTGACCAACCTAGCCGATCCGTTGGCAAGCCATAAACGCCTGGCTGCCGAGTGGGAGTTCGGCACTGATTACGGCGCCTCGATCGCCACATGGCCCCTCGTTGCACCCTGGCACCCGGAGTTGATCGCGGCCCACCTGCTGAGGCCCCTCTCGCGCGGCCTGCGGTCGGGCAAGCCAGATCTGGCAGCGTCAGCGGTTGGTTGCCTGGTGCATCCTGATTGGCCGCTTGGCCCAATCGGACACATGGCTCTAGCATTGGGATGCAACGGGGCTGAGGCCGACATCCGGACAGCCGCGGCCGACGTCTTCGGGGCGGCCGCCAAGGACGGCCGGCTCCAGCCGGTCCTGCTGGCGGCGAGCTGGCTCGAGCTGGGCCGCGCCGGGGTCTTCCAGGCGAAGCGGGTTGAGGCCACGCTTCGTCCTCTTACAGCTCAACCGACCGCTGGGATCAGGCTTGCACAGACCCTTGAGCTGACCCTCAGCCCGCTCATCGAAACAGGGGCAAGGGACATGCATGTTCTCCTCCGCCTCGCTGCGTCCCTCGCCCGAGCTTACGGAGTATTTCCTGATGACCCGCGTCTGGCCCGGCTGGCGGAACGCAGGGGGGCCAGCGAACTTCTGGCAGCAGCCCGCGCCCTGGCCAGGACAACGCCGCAAGCGCTCGTCTCCCCGAAGGCGGCCAGTCTGGACTGGCTTGAGGGTCTGCTCGACAGAGCCGAGCGGACTTGCACGCCGGACTCAGCGATTCCATGACCGGCACGCCTGGCTCGACATCGGGTCCGCCGTCGGACTTATTTCCTCCTGTTCCGTTACATGTGCGGAGTCGGATCGCTATGGCGCCGATTTCGACCACGTTCGGGGGAGGCCAGTCGCCGGTGCCAAGGTTGAAAGACGCAGAATCAATGACCGGGTGGGTGGCTAACGGGCCAGCATGCGGGCCTTCCCATCCCACGAATTCGCCATCGGGCGCACCTGGCCCTTTCTTTTTTTAGAAGACCCGCGCGCCTACGGGCATGTCCCTATTGATGACGCCGGTCCGCAAGCTGGGCCGGCTGATAACCTGGCGAACCTTGCGAGGTTGAGCCACCACTGCCATGGGCTTCAGGACCCCGGGGTGGCAGCAGCGGAGCTTGCCGGGCTCCAAAACCGAACTCGTTCAAGGGGCCGGTGCGGAATAAGGTGCGCATGGCCAGCTCTCTCACGCTCGACCAGGGTCAACAACGGCTGGTCGATGTGCTCGAGGATGGAGCCTGTTCCGGCTTTGAACAGTCCGATGTTCGTCGTCGACTCGTCTGGACGAAGATCGGACGCTTCAAAGCCCAAGCGTTTGTTCGGGTGCTGCATACATGCCAGATGCGAGCAAATGTCACGTCCTAACCGCATGTGACACAGATGCGCGTCGCTTCCATGGGGAACCGAAGACCCACCTTCGACAACCGGAATTCTTGAATGCCACAGCCTATCCCCGCGTTGCCGGCCAGCGGCACGACGCCCGGCCGCATCATGGAAGGGCAGCCGCCTCGTTGTCGCGGCCGGCTGGAAAGAAGATCGGGATGCTGAGCTGCGGGTGCCGAAAGGCTCGGATCTGAGCCTGGGCGGCTGGGGAGAGCAGGTAGTTCTGCAGGGAGCGGGCTGCGTGTGCATCGACCCCGCGGACCTTGTTGGGGTTGACGACGATGCTGACCATGACCCGCTGCAGGATCGGATCGGCGGTGACCAGGGGCACCAGCTGCAGCGGCCTCTGGCTTGCGAGCGTGAGGAACGGCGTCACGCCCCACAGGGTGTAAGCGCCGCGCGCGGACGCCCGCTCCACCGCTTGCGCCTGGCGTAGGCCGTCGTCAACGTACCAGGTACCGGGGACGATGCCACCAGCCTCCAGGATGATCTTGCTCATGTAGACGAGCTCCGGGATGCCGTTGACCTCATAGGTCGAGCCCGAGGCTGCGATCTGCCTGAATGCCTCGGTCATGTCGCCGAGCCCGCGGACACCGGCGGGGTCAGCGGGCGGCCCCAACAAAGCGATGACGTTGAACAGAACCGTCCGTGGCCACTCGCCGAAGCCGCCAAGTACGAACGCGCTCACGTCCCTGTGACCGTAGTGTGAATAGACCAGGTCGGCCTCACCTCGGCGGGCGCGATCGTGGAGATCGCTGTCGGCGATCTGCAGCTTCACCTCGATCCCTGTCTGGCGGCTGAACGCCGGCAGGAGTTGGCTCCACTCGCCGCCGTCGCGAACGGTCGGAACGCTGAGCAGCCGCACCGCTTTGTGCGTCCCCGCGGCTGGGCCGCTCTGGCCTCCAGATCGTTCTGAGCCGCCCGGCGTACAGGCGGACAGAAGCGCCGCCTCCAAGCCGACGATGGCCAGAGCTCCCGCGCCCGCCAGGATGTCGCGCCGGCTGGGGTCGTCATCCGCCACGTCCTTCCTCCTCTCCAGACAATCGCGGGGCTGCGCCGTAGCAAGCCTGTTCCGTTACATGTGCGGAGTCGGCTCTGTCTACCGGTGACCAGCGCGCTCCCCGCCTCTGACAGCGTAGACGAGGACGAAGGACGTGGCGATGGAGCATGGACAGCGCCAGCCGGTCGGCTACGTGCGAGCCGGAGGACTCTACCCAACGCGGGTCACGGAGCCGCTAATCGAGTTGATGCAGCGGGTGTAACGGCACACCTGGCCTTGCTTCGACTGCTCAGGCGCCGCTAGTTCGAACGATCAAGCGCGCTGTGGGTGCACGCTGCCTCGTGGTGGGCTTGCCACACGCCCTCGCTCTCGCTGGCGCGTGGCTCTTCGGCCTGCTCGTGCGCGACGTGGTGCTCACCGAGCGGGAGGTCCACGAGCTCATGGATGGTGTCCTTGTCTCCGGCGGGCCTGCCACATGTCCGACCCCTTCTCGAGCTGGCTCAGCCGGGCGGCCTCGACGCTGGGTCGCGTATGGGCCTCTGAGCTCGACGCCACTTCCGCTGAGTGGTCTGGCCTGGTTCAGGTGTAGATGGTGCTGATCGTGTGGCGTCGCACGACAAGTCAGCAGAACATGGCTATGTGCCAGGTGGATCTTCGTGGCGATGTTGCGGATATGCCTTGTGCAATTGAAGTTCCTGCAGTAGGAATCTCATGACCTTTCTCTCGCCCCCTTGCGACATTACGATCCCAACCGAAATTAGCGCGACTCCGGCCACCATCATGCCTAGGGGCACGAGAAGAACCGCCGGCGTGCCGCACAGAGTTCCCTGGCAGTTGGGGTCATGTGAGAGCAAGGCGGAGCTGACGTCTGACATGAAGAGGAAAAGAAGGGCAAACCAGGTTGCCAAGAACACCGAGACCCACCGAGCCATCTTGAACCTGCCTCTGACCCAAGTCTGGCCATTTCGGTCGTAGACCTCCCCGACAAAGGTCCGCCGGAAAGAGTTGCGGACCAGGAGGCTTCCCCGGCTGCGGATCCCGAATCGATTGTCACGTACCCACCCAATAAGTGGCTTGGAACCGATGGACACGGCGAGCGGAGGAATGGTGCGATCTATGGACGAGCGAATACCGGCCAAAACGTCCTCAGCTGGTGCTTGGCTGACGAGGTACACCTTCCGGGGCCAGTAGAAGTTCCGCACGGCCGTTCGCAGCCCGTCAGAGCTGTCGGAACCATCCCCATCTGCGTTCATGGCCTGGACAATAATCCCGCACGGTGCAGGAGCCGACCAATGGCTGACGCCAGCAGCGGGACGACTTCTCCGGTGATTGGCCAGAGACCTCCAGGACGCCGCGATGCGGTCGGACCCCATCGCCGCCCTCCTGGCCGCTCAGGATGACGAAGACTTCTTTGTCCCAAGTTTCTGGGCCCGAACCCGGAAGCGGGGGCCGATACGCCACCGCTCGGACTCAATCCATGGTTCAGGAAGCAGCCCGCATGTATGGCACAGCGGACCGATCTCTTCGAGGTGGTGCAAGGACAAGCCCTGCTCCATACCGACATCCGGTCTGACAACATCCTCCTCACTTCCAGCGGAGAGGTCTTCTTCATCGACTGGGGCTGGACTTGTTGCGGCGCAGCGTGGCTCGATGCGGTTTGCTTTGCGATGACCGTTAAACGCGGAAGGCGGAGTTGACACCGAACCTTTTCTCCGGGATCACCCGCTGACCCGCACCGTGGAAAGTAGCTCGATCGATGCAGTCCTTATGGCCCTGGCCGCCAACTACTGGTGGATGTCTCGCCAGCCAGGGCCCCAAGGGCTTCCGGGCACAAGGGCTCATCAGCGAGCCTGCGCCGAAGCAACGCTCAGTTGGCTGCAACGCCGGATCACATGAGCCACAAGCAGACGGGCTGATGCGCCTCGATCGCTCGTTCTTCGAGCTTCAAGCGGCCTTCGTGAGGCGCACCGCGGAGATCCTCGACATCTCTGAGACGGACGCATTTCGAAGAAGAGGGGGTATCCCCTTCGCTCCTACAGATACAACATCTGGGCACCAGCCGTTGACAGTGGTAACGCGGCAGGGTGTGGAGATCTACGATTAATCGCCGTGGCAGCCCAAACGGGACGCTATTCGAACCGTCTGGACGAACTCGAAAGGCTGATCGCAACTCAGCAAGGAAACGCCGACGGCGCGCCCTCGGCCGGTCGGCCGCGCTTGATCGCCGACCGCAGTGCCTCCACCAGCCGTGGGACCGCGGCTTCCGCGGAAGACCAGGCCGCGTCATCGAGAGGTACGGGGCGGTCGAGGAGCTCCAGCTCGACATAGCCAGACGGGTGGCCCCAGCACACGTACAGACTTTCGAGCTCCGGCTCCGTCGTTAGATGCCTGATGCCAACAAGCAGATCCACGAGATCGGGTTCCTCGCGCGGCCTGTCGTCAGCAACGATGCAGCTGATGGCGACGTGGTGGCCTTGAAGGGAGGTCTTACTACCGACCGAAGACGACTCCGTCCTGATCCGCACACTGGGAAACTCGCGGCTAAGTTCCTGGGCTGCTGCCTCGAGCAGGGGGAGGATTCGCCGCTCGAGGTTGATGATGGCATTCGTCCGCACGAGTGCCCTTTCGGGCGATGCCGCTGCCTTCCAGGCCTCTTCGAAGGCGTCCTCAGAGATCTCTTCCGCTCGGAACTCCGCCTGGGCATTGATCTCGTCAATTCCAGGGACAGGTTTTTCCCCGAGCGCCGCATAGTCGGTCTGCTCACCTAAGCCAGCTCGCTCGAGGTGACCGTCCGGAAAGACGACGACCTTACGGACTTCGTACCCGGCGCTGTCCAGCTCGTGAAACCACACCTCCGCCTCGCCCGCGGGTGGGTTGATCCAGCTGGCCCTCAGGTAGCGATGGCCCACGTATTTCAGTTGCTGACCTTCACTTCACGAATTGGCGCGCCGCGATTTCCCCAGTCTCGGGATTGAGACGGACGCGCCACCCGCTCCACGACGTAGCCATCAAACGGCCTTCGCCCGCGTCCTCAACCGACACCCAGCTATCACCAGCGCTCGCATCCGGCGTGTCCGCTCGCCAAACAACGGATCCTCGTCGATCGACCCGCACGAGGTTCTGCTGCGTCTTTGGCCCGCCCATGTCAAGGGCGATGCTCGATTCGACCGTCCGCGGCTCGCCAGCCGACATCGGATTGAGGTGTCGGCGCAGTGCCATGTCCACGCGGCGATGGTAGAGGCGGCGTGCGTGGCGGGCGCTGATACCCAACTCGTCGGCGATCTGGTCGAAGCCGCCCTTTCGAAGGCGATGGACGGAGAGCAGCCGGTAGACCGGTGGCTCGTCTCGGGCTGCCGGTCGATCTCCTCGGCCAGCGCCAGCTCCCGCTCCCGCCATCGGCCAGCACGAACGACGATGGCCGAGACTGGGGCCCAAGCCCTCCACCTTCTGGGAGGAACGCGACGGCTCCCCTGGACGACTGAGAGGCTCATTCCTCATCGCCTTCTCGATCCTCGTCCACTGCCCGCGGCTTCCGATGCTTGACGAGGGACCTGTAGCCAGGCGGGGGCTCTAGCCGAAACTGGCGGCAAAGGATGGCGACGTCCTTCCGGTGCTCGTCGGGAATCCGACGAGGAGCGTAGCCGCTGTGCCGGGTGAGCTGGGCTTCGGCCGTGAGGCAGTTGACGGTCTGACCCAAGATATGCCCGATCCCTTCCAGCCAGGACTCCGGGTACTCGTAGCGCTGGCCGTCCGCTAGTGTCTCGACGGCAACCTTGGACCGGATGTCGAGCGGGTGGAGATCCACCCGCCGGCCGAACTTGTCGACGAGCGAGACGACGTGAGTGGGAGGAGCTGGACGCGCGTCCGGACGCACCAGCTCGCCGGTCGCAGGGTCGAGGACCCGCTTGCGCCGCCGAGTTTTCCACTCGGCGACCGACAGCCACTGGTGGCTGCGCAGGAGTCGCTCGACGTCCGCCACCTCACTCTTGGGCACCAGCAGATCGAGATCGCCGTGGATTCGGCTCGGTTTCCCGAGCAACGCGTCCACGCCCCAGCCTCCCATCAGCCAGTGCCTCAGATCGGAGTCGTATAGCAAGTTGCTGATCAGCACCGCGTCCTGCGGCCGCATGCTCACCACGATCTGCTCTCGGGTGACCGCCGGGGTCTGGGCCGCCAGCTCGATGAGCCGGAAGAACAGTAAGCCTCTTGACTTGGCTCCGTGCCGGTTCCAGCGGAAGGTGAACTCGTCCAAGTAGTAGTCGAGCTGCTTCGGGCGAACTCCGCCCCAGTGGGTGCCGGCCAGCACCCGCTTCAGATTCCCGATGACGCGGTGCACGTTCGGCATCTTCGGGTCGTCAGGGTTCTCCCGAGCCTTGGCGCTGAGGTTGTCTACGACGTGCCGGTAGCCGAAGAGGGACGTCTTATCCAGGTTGTGGAACCCAGACCAGCCGTCGGTGTTCACGGTGGCTCCGGGCGCGACGACATCCTCGATGAAGTCGATGAGGTTGGCCTCGTCGGCCGCTGGGATCCTGGCCAGCCTCACGCGCCCCAGCTCCCGGAAACCGCTGATCGGATCGGCAGGCCCGCGCACCTCGACTGCCACAACCACGAGCGACTTCGTCCTGGTCTCCCGGCCGGAGACTCCCTTCTCCTTGCCGCCGACCAGGCACTCGTCGACTTCGACCTCCCACCGATCCTCGGCCGGCCAAGGAGGCTCAGGAGGTCTTGGAATGATCGCCAGCAGGTCGCGGTCGGGATTGACCATCGCTCGCCGGAGCTTGTGGACCATCGACCAGGCCGTTTCATAGCTGCCGATACCGAGCTGGGCTTGGAGGTTCAGCGAGCTGTGGCCGACCTTCGAGCTGGCGACCATCCAGGCCGCCAAGAACCAGGACTGCAGCCCGACCCTCGACCCGTCAAAGATCGTGCCGGCCGTCGCGGTGGTCTCCCGCCGGCAACGCTGGCAGGTCCATCGGCCGCGGCTCTGCCGCCATCCCTTGCCGAGGCCGCACAAGGGGCACTGGAACCCATCCCGCCACCGGATGTGCTCCAGGAACTTCAGGCAGTCAGCGTCGTCGTGGAACCACTGGAGGAACTCCTTGAAGTTCCTCGGGTAGTCGGTCCCGGGCTTCGCATGCTGCAGCATGTCGAAAGTACGGTGTAGGTCCGAAGGGGATACAACCTTTCAGACCCACTTCGCCCCCAGATCTAGTAGTTATAGGAGCGAAGGGGATACCCCCTTATTCGAAGATTCACGACCTTCTATTGGATCGCCGACGACAACGATGCCGGGCGGAGACCGGAGGAGTGGTCATTCGATCCAGCACATCCAGCCTGGAGCGCCTTCAGTAACGCAATCCAAAACGGCACCGATCCGGTCGACTACGTCTACAGGCCGTGGGGTGCATTTAATCGTCCGCCGCGCTGGCCGTGGCACCCGCACCACGGGACCGTGGTCACCTACAGCTCGCCCGATGGGGTAGTACACGCACCTCCCAGCCTGGCGCTGACTCTTCGGCAGGCGACCTGCCAGCGGCTTGACTGGCGCCTTTGTCGGGGCCTACGCTCGCTGCCCCGTGCTGCTGGCCCTGCTCTATGCTGTCCTCCGCCTGCTGATTGACCTGCTCATCATCAGGGGTCGCCCGGCTGCCGATCGCGATCTCGAACTCCTCGTCCTCCGCCAGGAGCTGCTCGTCCTGCGACGCACCGCTCGACGGCCTCGCTGGCGGACAGCCGATCGCATGATCCTGGCCGCACTCGGCCGCCAGCTTCCTGCGAGCGCCCTGCTCCTGGTGCGTCCGGCCACGATCCTGGGCTGGCACCGCGCGCTGGTCCGTCGGCGCTGGGCGGCTTTCGGCCGCCGCAGGGGTCCCGGGCGGCCGTCGCTGCCGGCCGAGTGCCAGGAGTTGGTGCTGAGGCTGGCGAGGGAGAACCCGTTATGGGGCGACATGCGCATTCGCGGCGAACTGCTCAAGCTCGGCCATCGGGTCTCCACGACCAGCATCCGCAAGCTGCTCCGCCGCCACCGCATCCCACCCGCGCGACGAGCAGGAATTACCTGGCGACGCTTCCTGCGCACCCATGGCAAGGCGATCCTGGCCTGCGACTACTTCACGGTGGACACCGTCTTCCTCAAGCGCTTGTACGTCCTCTTCTTCTTGGAGCTGGCCAGCCGGCGCATCGTCCTCACCGCCTGCGGCGATTACCCAGGCGATGGCTGGGCCGTCCAGCAGGCGCGCAACCTGGCCTGGGAGCTGCAGGAGGCGGAGATCAAGCCCCGCTTCCTGATCCACGATCGCGACAGCAACTTCCCGGCCGCCTTCGATGCCGTCTTCGGGGCGGAGGGTCTGGAGGTGATCCGAACACCGGTGCGGGCCCCAAACGCGAACGCTCGGTGCGAGCGCTGGATCTCCAGTGCCCGCCGCGAGTGCCGGGACTGGCTGCTGATCCTGGGCAGACGGCATTTGGAGGCAGTCCTGGCCGAGTACGTGGAGCACTACAACGGGTTCCGGCCCCATCGCAGTCTGGAGCTGCGGCCACCGCGGGCACCCACCGCGGACCCCACGGTGGTCAGCGGTCCAGTGATCCGACGCACACGGGTGAACGGGCTGATCAACGAGTACTCGCGGCTGGCCGCCTGATCGAGCGCCACGGCTTGGGGACCGGATCAGAGCGTGTCAACCTGCTGACACGCCCTGAGGTAGGGCAGTGAGAGACGCTGGCTGAACCTGGACCACCATCATTGAATGCGACGCTGGTAACAACCCGACTGACCGCCCCTCCCCTTAGGGGGCTCGGAGGACCACTGTCGGGGACATCGCACGCGTCGCGACGGGTAAATGCACCCTACGCGCGTACGGCTGTCCTTGCGACCTTCGCGATCGTGCTCAGCCTGACCTCGCCTTTGATCACCTACCCCTGGGCTGTTTACCTGTCGGAGGTGCTCATGCCCAACGTCTTCCTTTCTATTCCCATCTTCTCTATTCCCATCTTCTTGTGGCTACCTCAGCTAGGCGACGGTGACCACAACATAGACGGCGTTGTTGCGTAGCCGAGCCGGTTCCACTGCGCCGCCGCCGGCCGCGTGCACCGCGCCGCATCGACGGCGCGGGCCGCTTCCTCAGGAGCCTTACTGACAGCATGCTCTTAGGACTGAAACAATTGCTGGTCGATGAACGTGTACAGCCTTGTAACGCGGCCATCGCGCTCTTCCAGGAAGTCCGTTCCTGTGTAGTGGAACGGCTGACCCGGCATCCCGCTTCCCCATCGACACGTCGCTACATTGTGCATGGTCTGGATCTCACCGGTAACTGTGTAGCGGTATTCAGGAAAGTGTTTGCGAATCTCAGTAGTCGCTTGATTGACACCGTCGCGGCCCACAATGCGCCCGCCAGGATGGATCCAAAGGCAATCTTCGCTGTAATACTCCGCGAGCAAAGCCGCGCGCTTGACCGGATCCAACTCTATAAAAATCTCGTTAAAGTTGCGCATGAGGAGTTCAGAAGAAGTTGCGTTCATAAGTGGCGTCCCTGAGCATTCTGCGGACTATTCAGCTTTCCTGCCGTACAAGGGCCGATGCGGAACGCCCGCGGCCCGTCTTCAGCGACGGCGCGGGCCGCACGCAGGAAGGGCAGGCGTCGACGACGATCCCGCATGGTCCTGACAATAGGTCAAGGCGGGTGGTTCAGGGTCTGCTGTTCGACACGTGCTGGTGCGACTCCTTTGCTAGTTCAGGCCCTGAGGACGGAACGAAGAGGGATCCACGCTTGCGCCAGGGAGGCGGCCGTCACAACCACGGCGGCGTAGCCCTCCACGCGCCTCCAGGCGTCTGAGGGTCATGAGGCCGTTTGTGACAGCAGCGCTCGTCCCGCCAGGGCGCGGTGCTCGGAGATCCACTCGACCCAGGTCTCCGGCCTCTCATGTATGGCCGCCTGCAACGACCGCAGCGAAGCCGCACCCCCTCGCTGTGCCCGCAGCGGGCGCGCAATAGCGGCAGGCTAGCCGGGATGCGTCGACTGGGTCACCCGGAAGACCTCAGGTGCCGAACCAACGGAATCACTAGGCGAGGCGCGCCACGCACACCGGCTCAGCCTCGATCATTACGATGCGTGCATGCCTGGGTCCATCCTTGGCACGCGTGTCACCAGAGTCGAGGACCCTGAGCTGCTGATGGGCCGGGGCCGCTTCGTTGGCGACATCCGCATCGATGGGCTCGCGTCGGTCGCATTCGTCCGCTCGCCGATCGCTCATGGCTACATCTCCCGGATCGATGTCTCCGCCGCTGAGCAGGCGGGGGGCATGCTGGCCATCTTCACCGCCGCCACTATCGGCGTCGCCCCCTTCCACTACTTCATGACGCTGAACGAGTCTTGTGCGAGGCCGTGGGGTGCATTTAATCGTCCGCCCCGCTGGCCGTGGCAGCCGCACCACGGGACTGTGGTCACCTAAAGCTCGGCCCGATCGCGGTGGGACACGCACCTCCCAGCCTGGCGTGACTCTTCGGCAGGCGACCGGCCAGCGGCTTGACCGGCGCCTCTGGCGGGGCCTACGGTCGCTGCCCCGTGCTGCTGGCCCTGCTCTATGCCCTCCTCCGCCTGCTAATTGACCTGCTCATCATCCGGGTTCGCCGAGCTACCGATCGCGATCTCGAACTCCTCGTCCTCCGCCAGGAGCTGCTCGTCCTGCGACGGACCGCTCGACGGCCTCGCTGGCGTAGGGCCGGGCCGGAATCACGGCCACGCCGAAATGGGCGGCCATGTCGAGGTAGGACTCGTTGACGATGGGTTCGTAGCGGTGCGCTTTGGAGACGCCGGCGGGCAGGTTGTCGACGACCGCGATCTCTGGACATCCGCCATACAAGGCGAAGGCATGCGCGTGGGCATTCACCCAGGGCACCAGTTGCTGGGAGGGCAGCTCCTCCGTGTAGATGTAGTGGCTGGCGCCGAGCACGCTGACGAAGATCTGCGCCTCCATCACCACTGTCTCGGTCTCGCGGTCGTAGATGGACACGGTCTCGCCGGGGAAGTCGACGAACATCTTCTGGGGTTCACAGACTTGTATGTCAAGGAACTCAACCTTATTGTCGAGGCCAAGGGGAGCACCACTCGGGAAAACGTGCGCATGGCCATCGGCCAGCTGGCCGACTACTCACGATTCTTCCAAACACCAAAACGCGCGATCCTTCTACCGTCCCCGCCTCGAAGGGATCTTGCTGCCGTCGCTGCAAGTCAGGGCATCGTCTTCATCTGGCATGCCGAGCAAGGGTTCACCACAACCGCAGAATCCGAGTACCTGACGGGTGGATGAAATGAACTGCATCCCTTGTTGCCCCGCCCGTGGGGTGCATTTATCCGACGGCGAGACGCAGAGGTTTGCGCCTGTGAAACCGACTCAGCTGATACGTGGCATTGCCTCTCGCAGGGGGGCGATGCGATGCGATCGCGTATGCGATGGCGACGAGGTCGCTGGCCGGCGATTTGATTGCGCCCCGCCCCGGCCGACACACTTTGTCCCTAAGGCCGTTGCATCCAGATTGACTTCGGCGCCGTACTAGGTCAGGCAGCCTGCCGCGAATACTCGTTGATCAGCGCGTGCACACGCGTATGACGGACCACCTCTCCGCCGGGTGCCGCAGGTACCCGCCGTCGTGCCTGCCTAGGTCGGCCTGGCGATCGCTCCTGTTCCCTTTCGACCGGCTGACCGCGGTCGCAACTCGACGAGGTAGCCCAGTCACACTCACGTCACCGAATGCTGTCACTGTGGCGGGCGCCGCGAGCCTCGCGGACAAACCAGAGAAAAGGAGCGAAAAATGAAATTCCTTCGCCTCGCGCGCCTCGCCTCGATCCCCGCGACGATCGGTACCCTGCTCGCACTCGCCCATCCTGTTCCCGCCAGCGCCACGGTGGGGGCCAACTCGGGGTTCTACGACCACCAGATCATCGAATACCAGGCCACGGCAGAGGTCACCTCATCGCCGCAGGCGGCTCAGCTGATCAGCAAGGGCAACATCGTCTTCCATGTCGTCGGCGCCGACGGCAGGACGCCCGCGGTGCAATGCGCTCGCCTGCTGGCGGCGCTGCCAAACGACGCGACGAGCTGCAACGTGCTCAACTTCATCCCGACCGAAGTGGGCTACTCCGGGGGCGCCTGGAATCTGCAGATCTTCCACTGGAACCCGGGCGTCACCCCGGTCGAGCTGAGCAAAGACGACGATATCTTGGCGGCGGTCGCCGCCGGGCGGGGGACCCTCGAAGTCACCCCCACCCTCGTTCGCTGCCCGGTGATCAACTTCGCAGGCCTGCGCTAAGGGTCGGGGAACGATGGGGAGGGAGGTCGAACCTCCCTCCTCCACCGGTGCGCCCGCCATGGACAGTCGCTAGGAGGTGAGAGTCGTCTGGAAGAGGAGGTGATGTCGATTCCCAGCCAAAGGCGACCGCCGAACCGCGAGGTAGGTGGGGAGGAAGCCGGAGGCGAAACCCTGCCCATTCCGGTGATTCCGAACACCCAATCCGGCCGAATCCGGACAGGCAATCCGATCGAAAACGGACAGGGTCGGAGCGGAGCGACGCCACGACGTATTCGGTTGTCAGGTGCGGTTAGCGGAGGCGGCCGTCACCTCCTTGCGCAAGCATATTCGTCGTCGGGTTGGGGGAAGTGTGGGCAACC
>Ga0126384_10000760_pt1 | contig 18346 bp, 15 predicted proteins | sample PanSoiMetPlot_36_FD_92543 | JGI IMG/M metagenome (GOLD analysis project Ga0126384, IMG submission 92543) | Tropical forest soil microbial communities from Panama - MetaG Plot_36 | ecosystem: Environmental > Terrestrial > Soil > Tropical forest > Bulk soil | place: Panama | collected 2016-02-17 | reverse complement strand
TCGCGCATTGCGCTTTGAATCTCCGGAATCCGCTTATCGAATTCCTCGAGTGCTCGCGCATAGCCTTCAAGATCGTTTCGATGGCCGTAGAGCATATCGAAGTCTACTAGGTTAGTGAAGATCAGACCCATCCCGCTTGACGAAAGAGCTCGAAGCGTTTGATCGACGCTCGCGTGATTGTTACCCGCCTTCAACTCTTCTGTAGTACCTCGATGACAGAAGATTGATCCGATCTTGCCGATCGCCGCAACCGCAAAGCCCGCCGCTTTCAATCGATCGAGAAGCGTTTCCTCTGGTGGATCGATCGCGTAGTCCTGGCGCGCCTCAGTTCGGCGGAAATCTCCGGGTTCGCCGACAAATGGGCGGGCGATGACTCGGCCAACTTCATCCTGATCGGTGAGCTGTTCCCGAGCAATCTTGCACCATCCATAGAGCTGTTCCAGTGGAACAACCTGTTCGTGAGCGGCTATTTGAAATACGCTGTCCGCCGATGTGTAGACAATTGGACAGCCGGTTTGAACGTGCTCTGCCCCAAGCTCCTTGATTATTTCGGTTCCCGAAGCGGGTTTGTTACCCAGGACCTTTCGCCCAATCGCTCGTTCAAATGGTTCGATGATTCTCCCAGGAAAACCATTTGGGTATGTTGGAAAAGGTCGTTTGGTGATTATCCCGCCCATTTCCCAATGTCCTGTTGTGGTGTCCTTTCCGCGCGATGACGTCGCCGCCTTCCCAAACACGCCCTGTGGGTTCGCTACGGGTTCGACGGGCAAACGCCGGATATTTGCTAGTCCAAGGCGCTGCAAGTTTGGGATCTGGACTCTTCGAGAAGCGAGCGTATGTCCTAAGGTATCAGCGCCGGAATCGCCGTAGTCCGCGGCATCCGGCATCTCGCCAATACCAACGCTATCGAGTACCATCAAAATTATTCGATTGAAGCTTCGGGAACTCATCTGCTCTTCCGGTGTCGGCAAACCAAATGCGTCACGAATAATGTGAATGTAGAACGAGAAACAAATTGCATGTCAAACTTGTGCTGTCCGGAGCGATTCTAAGTCTGACCGGATGAATTATCAACGCGCGGGCTTCGTCAAATCCATTGAGCGTGAAACAGGGGTATCCTGGATAATGTGGCCTCAACGACAATCCGTAGCTTCAGGCGGTGAGTAAGACAAAGTTCGCTTTCGATATGCACAACTATACCGGTCCTCACGACTACTTTAACGACGACTATGTCGACGAATGGGCCTCAGTCGCTAATTCAAAACACCCGTTCCGACACGTGTTGGTGTCCACCGGCACTTTTGGATTTGTGGAGGCTTCGGTCGCAAAGAGGAATTCACTTCGAGAGCCGCGCCCGTATAAGCTCCGAAACCGCGCAGTACAAATCGTCGATTACCGCGGCACATTCAGAGCCTTTGTGGAAGCCGATTGCTTCGAGGGTCAACAGGTCCAACCGGCGACGATCCGCCTGATCTATTTCGTCAAAGAACGATAGCACTGGACGACGCGACAATTGCAAAAGCGCTGTCTCCAGCTCCTGTTTGAGCGAGGCGGAAAGTTTTTGCGGGTCCGGCAGCATTATGTTCTCCGCGACAACGACATCGATATCCGCAATTGCCTGAGCCCCTGTCATCTGACGACAAGTCACCTCGGCGTAATAACGAGACCACGTTGAGTTAAGAAGTGCGGCAAGCATCAGAACAGAAACGCCCGGACGCGGAAAAACTCCGTAAAGCTTCTTGTCTTCGTAGACTCGGGCTCGGTTCAACGCGACCAGCCAACGCTCGCCGACTTTTGAGGGAAAGATCAGCGGCGCGGGTTTCATACCCCTTGCGGCCGAATACCACGGCTCTCGATTCGAACACGTCGGCCGGAGATGAAATCCCGCTTGTTCACCGCTGCGGATGTATTCCAGTGCCTCAGTGCCTTCGAGTTCCTCGGGTGTCAGTGAGCAATCAAACAACAATCGACGCGGTTTAACTCGATCGATCTCAATAGCGGTAATCTCCTTCAAAGAGAAAACGACCGGCCTAAGCAGCTCAGATTCGATTTTCAAAAGGCGTCCGGTGGAATCGCGCACCGTTGTAAGCTTGCCATTAAGACAACCAAAATCTTGCGCACTATGATCCTCCGCTACTTCTATTTCGGCCTGATCGACGTTGTTCAGATAGAAAAACTCGTTTGCTCCGGTGGTGATGCCTCGACGAACTGAAGCAACTGTCCCCAGGGTCAAAAGATCCGGTGTTTTGTCATTCACGCCCGTCTTTTTCCCAGCGGTTGTTTCCGTGTCCTCCCTGAAATAAAAGAACTCGTTAGCGCCTGTCTTAACACCAAAACGGACCTTGGCGACATCAGAAAGGCTCAGCATACTCGATCGACCCTGCTTAAGGATGTTGAAGAAGACTTCATCTGCTCTCAAAAACTTACCCCATCCCTGAGCTGATGATTCGAATAGCTTGCCAATCACAAACTCCGAACGTGACAGGTCGGATTGAGCGATGCACCGGGCTCGATGCGACCTGTCAGAAGAAAAGTTGGCGTCAAGAATGTGCTTCGCCAGGTGCCACTCGGGATAAAGCTCTGCATTCTCTGCATTCTCATTGCGGTATTCGTCCAGGACTTCATCAAGCGCCCGATTGAAGCGAACAAATTTAACTGAGTTGTGTTCCAGTTCGTGACGATTGGACTCGCGTTCGAGCAGCGTGATGCAGGTGTTGATCGAGGCATCCGCAAAAAAACTCTCAGCAGCTGATTCGATCACAGCGATCACTCGAAAGTTTGCCAGCAGAAACTCGCGCAATGCCGCGCCGTATCCCGCATCAAGCCAGCTGCTGGCTGTTAAATATGCAATGCGTCCGCGGTCCGCGAGGAATCTAATCGAATGGGCGAAGAAATATACGTAGATATCGGAGCGGCGGGACCAGCGCGGCCAAAAGATTTCGGGAGAGGCAACTCGATCTCGGGCAAGCTGGGCTTCTATGAGACGCTTGCCCTCTGCCCCGATTAGCTCCTGGCGGATGTACGGCGGGTTGCCAATCAGCGCATTGAACTCCAGCGGGAACCTCGACAGTGCATCGAGGGTCGTGCCGGGAGCAATGGCGAAGAAATCGGCTGCTGCAACACAGGCCCCGGTTTGTTTCGCGATGGATACAGCGTCGGATGAACGTTCAACTCCAAAGACTTGAGCTGAGAGGTCTGACGAATTTGACTCCTTCAAAGCCAACGCGCGTTTGAGCGCCAATGCCGACTCCAGGATTCTTCCGTCTCCACAACTCGGATCGAGGACAAGATCGACAGGTGTCCGAACTGCCAGCGCCGCCAACAGTCGCGCTACGTGAAGAGGAGTGTAGTGCTGGCCATAGCGATGTTTCTCGTTTCTAGCTGTTGCCATTTGAGATTTCGATAGAGCTAAGGGTGACACTGATACTTGTAGCTCGTGCAGCCGCACCTCTACAATTATTTGTGTCTTTGCGGAACTTGGTGACTTTGCGAGAAACCTGAATCTCAATTTGAGAATCTCAAGGTGGGTTTCTCGCAAAGGCGCTAAGATCCGCAAAGACGCAAAAAAGAGCGGGCTCAGTGTACCGCAGAAAAAACGGATGGTGAAAGAGCACATAATCGAACATCTCAAGCAGATGCCGTTTACTCCCCCCCCGCGCCTTCGGAACGGCCATGCGCAGACGCTCGCCGGTACCCTGATTCCCCGACGGTTCAAAGCCGTATCCGAAAACTCCCAGGCGCGTTTCTTCGACACTGCGCCCGGCGTGCGCGTGCTGGCTCAATGCTCGTGGCAGGAGGATCCGGGTTCCAGGCCAACACTAGTGCTGTTGCACGGCATGGAAGGCTCAACCGAATCCCGCTACATGCTAGGGACCGCCGAGAAGGCTCTGGCAGCCGGTTTCAATGCGGTACGCGTTAACACTCGAAACTGCGGCGGGACTGAGCACCTGACCTCCACACTCTACCACGCAGGACTAACGGAGGACCTGCGACATATCGTGGATGAACTCTACGAGCGGGATGGTCTTAATGAGGTTCATATTGCCGGGTTTTCGCTGGGTGGTAACGTGGTGCTCAAGCTCGCCGGCGAATACGGTGAAGCTTCACCTTGGCACCTCAGGAGTGTTAGTGCAGTGTCGCCATCAATAGATCTGAGCGCCTCTGCCGATGCGATTGAGCTGCGATCGAACATCATTTACAACATGCGATTTGTTTGGAGTCTCAGAAACAGAATGCGCCGCAAGGCTCGATTGTTTCCTGATCGATATGATGAGTCCTGCTTGCGTGGGGTCTGGTCGATCAGAAAATTTGACGATGTGTATACTGCTCCACATTCGGGGTTTGGCAACGTTGCGAACTACTATGCGCGAGCCAGTTCTCTTCAGTTTATCAGCCGAATCAGCATCCCGACGTTGATCATTCACGCGCAGGACGATCCGTTCATACCATTCGAGTCGTTCAAGCATCCCGATATCCAAACAAATCCCAACGTGGTACTTCTGGCGCCTGAGCAGGGCGGACACGTCGGATTCATATCAGCTGATAAAGAGGGTGAAGATCGTTTTTGGGCCGAAACAATGATCGTGGAATTCTTAAAGCTGATAAAAGAGGACGAATGTATTTAGGCTTGTGGTTGTTGGCGTCTCCGAGAGATTAGTCCGCTCGGCCGGTCCAAGCTCCTGTCGAGGGTTTGACATGGAACTGGCGAAGGTGGCACTTGGCAGAATTGAAGGAACTGTTTCGCGCAACGACGCAAAGTTTAGTCCGTGTTATTTCGCAAAATCGCAAAGTTTTCGCAAAAGCGTCAAAAATCGCCCCACCGCAGAAGTTCTTCTTGGTTCTCTAACTTGCTTTGTGTTGAAATAGCTCAATGCTCAACTTTGCCATAAGCGTAGCCAAAGACGCGGGACGTCTTCTTCGCGATCGAGTCGGCACAAGGATCGACATTGACCATAAAGGTTCAATTAATCTCGTCACCGACGTTGACCTGGCCAGCGAGAAGCTGATTCGAGAAGCCATATCGACTTACTACCCACGACACGAAATCCTCGCCGAGGAAGGCGGGCTTTCGGAAAGCGGCTCCGAGTATCGGTGGATCGTCGACCCACTGGATGGAACAACCAATTACGCACACGGTTATCCGATCTTCTGTGTCTCAATCGCTCTGGAATGCAGGGGCGAGGTTGTGCTCGGCGTGGTGTATGACCCGATGCGAGACGAGTTGTTCGCTGCGGAGCGTGGAAACGGCGCGACACTCAACAACAGATCAATACGCGTTTCCCAAACAGCCGAGTTGATGCAGGGGCTTCTGTCCACTGGTTTCCCATACAACATCAAGACTTCGCAGCTGACGAATCTGGATCACTGGTCAAATTTTGCAATGAATGCTCAGGCATTGCGCAGGGACGGCGCCGCGGCGCTGGACCTCTGTTATGTTGCATCGGGGCGCTTTGATGGATTTTGGGAATTAAACCTTTCGGCGTGGGACACCGCGGCAGGGGTCTTGATCGTGAGCGAGGCGGGCGGCCAGGTAAGCAATTTCAGGGGTGGTCCCTTTTCCAATTACAAGCCCGAAATCGTGGCGAGCAATGGTTTGATACACGAAAGCATGCTGCGAGTTTTGAATTTGAAATAGGACAGACAGGACGGATAGGACAGACAGAACGTATAGGACCAACAGGTCCTCGATGACCTATTAATAATGACCAAAACTGAAATCAGGATACCGGCTTCCACGTCAAACCTGGGCGCCAGCTTTGACGCCTGCGGTCTGGCGTTGTCGCTGTTCCTGACGGTCACCGTCGAAAAACGCACTAGTGGATTCGACCTGATTCCTTCCGGGGAAGGGGAAGAAACAGTACCTCGAGATGAATCAAATCTGATTCTCCGCGTTGCCCGATCAGTGAGTGATCTGCGTGGCAATAAGATCGAAGGCGCGCGATTGCACGTGAACAATCAAATTCCACTTGCGCGAGGTCTGGGCAGCAGCAGCGCGGCGATCATCGCTGGCCTCTCAGTCTATGAAAGGCTGACGGGAGACGAACTGAGCGAAGAAGAACTATTCTCTTACGCTTTGCGATTCGAAGATCACGGCGATAATCTCGCGCCCAGCTTGCTCGGAGGATTGGTTGTTGCATGCGTAGTGGACCGAATGGGACAGGGACGTTCTCTGACCACCGTCAAACGTGAGTGGCCGGCCGATGTGAAAGTCGTCTTATGTATTCCGGAATACGAAATGGACACGGTTCAAATGCGCAGCGTTCTGCCACGTGAAGTGACTTTGGCCGACGCGGTCTCGAACATCCAAAGAGCCGCGTTGCTACAAGCAGTGATTTCTGAACAACGCTTTGATCTGTTGAGCGAAGCTATGCGCGACCGGTTGCACCAACCTCACCGGGCGGCGCATTGTCCGGGAATGACCGAGGTCCTTCGGATGAATGAGCAGACCGGTGATTATCCGGGTTTGTTAGGGTTGGCAATGAGCGGCGCAGGGTCAACCGTAATCGCGTTCGCCTCGGAGAATTTTGAGTCGATTGGCGTCGAAATGGCTAACCGCTTTCTTGAGCAAAAGGTCACAGCGCGGTGGATGGACGTAGCGATCGACAATCGGGGACGTGTTGTCAGGGAGATTGCCGGTTGATGTGTATTCCTATTCCCAGGCTAGTGTTGGCAATTGCGATCGCAGCATTCGCTTTCGCGCTGGGTCTCCAAAGCATTGCCCTGGGGTTGAGCGGAAGACAGAGCCAGACGGCGCCAAAGGTTAGCCCGGAGTTTCAGCCCGAAATCTCACAACTGGCTTCTAGTGGACTGCGACTGAAAGAGGTGCTGGAAGCAAACCTGGAAGGAAGCGGGCGTCATCTTGCGGCGATCTTTCAACGCGAAAAGCCGAAGGCTCCCAATGAGGCGTTCGAATTTAGGATCATTGAGAGTGATGGGCAGAGTACTAGAACGATCTTTAAACGGGCTGATTTCTTTTTCTCTTTCTTGCTGGCTGGTCAACCGAACCGGTTGAACGCCACTGACATCAATGGGGATGGTCTCAAGGAGATCGTGGTCCAGAGTTCGAGTGGAGGAAACTGCTGGAGCTGCAACCCAACTGAGATCTACCAGGTGCGCAATCACAAAGGGGAATTGCTGGCAGCAGCCCCGGTTCAGAGGCTTGCTGATTTGAATGGAGATGGTGTCCTGGAATTGTTGATTACCGACGCGCGTTGGGAATCCTACGATGACCTTTCACACGCGGCCTCACCTGGGGCAGTGATGGTGTACGCCTGGAGGAACGGCCGGTACGTGTATTCTGCGCGTGATTTCGGCGAGTTTTATAAGGACGAGATCGACAAACTGAGAGCGTCCATCGAAGGCTCAAAATCACAGATAAATGCGGCGGATGAGTATTCTGATGAGGTCTATGTCGGGTTAGCGATTGGGCTGGCGATTACGTACACGCACATGGGTGAGCCTGAGCAGGGTTTGAAGGAAATGGAAGCGCTATTGCTGGCGAATTCGAAATCAGCTGCGCAAACCAAACATCGCACGGTAATTTTGGAAGACTTCAAGAAAGGCGAAAGTGGGAAGAAACTTCGTGAGATGAAATATGGAGACCCGCTTGCACTGTAGTCGCCGCTAAGGTCACACACGCATTTCGACTCCAACATTCCGCTCAAACACTAAAACACACCCACCGTCTCATTGACGGGCTAAGCGTTTGTTTCGATACGAAGAGAATCACCTGCACCTGCTTCAGGGAGGCTCGAAGAATCGAGAGCACTCGCGACCACGTCGTGAGTTTGTCGAGCGAGCGCACGAGCCTTCTCTTTCAACTCCAGCCGGTTGGCTTCCTCGGAGATTTGTTGCACGTCGATGGGCGGATGATACGTTATCGTTAGTTTCCCAGTTCGTGGGAAGATTTTTCCAACCGGCCAGATCGTCTCCCCACCCTTGATCGTTACCGGCACGATTGGAACACCGTGGTTGAGCGCCAATCGAAACGCACCCATCTTAAATGGCATTAACTTCAGCGTTCGAGTTCGCCCGCCTTCCGGGAAAATCACCAGCGCTCGGTTTCTTCGAATCATTTCGATTGCTTCACGTTGTGCCGAAGCATCTGCAGCGACATCGAGGTTGACTGGAAAGGCTCCGAACATGCGCATCAACAAGCCAAGCACAGGAATCCGAAACGGCTTGTGCCATGCCATGTAGTACACCCGCCTGGGCATAGGAATAGTTATCCAGATCGGATCGGCATAAGTGATGTGATTCGGCGTGATGATGCAGGCTCCCTCCCGCGGGATGTTGTCGACACCGTGAAATTCGATCTTGAAGGCCAGACGACAAAACCACCAGACGAATGGCGTGAGCAAGGTGATTAGAAATCGCATCATCTAAGAGCGTTTACCTGCAGCGAATGTAAGTTGAGTCATTAAACAATGCGCTCCGGTAATGCCGCAAGCGTTTATGGAGTCCTCGGAAGATCTGGTGTGAATAAGATTTGCTCTGTTACATTGGAACCACAAAAGTGACTGACCACAAATCACAAATCGAGTACTTGATCGAACGGCTAACGCCGCAACTTGACACCCACCAGATCGGAAACGTGAACTACGCCTACGAGGTTGCTGCGGACGCACACTCCAATCAGACGCGCGACGAGGGCACGCCTTACATCGTTCATCCTGTACGCGTCGCGGTATCGCTGGTGGATGAACTCAGTTTGTTTTCGCCCAATCTGATTTGTTCAGCACTGCTTCACGATGTGATTGAAGATAGCGAGATCACTCGCGCGGACATTGCGCGGATGTTCAATGAAGAGATCGCCAATGTTGTATGGCTCCTTACAAAGCTGAAAGAGGTGCGTCTTTCAGACTATCTTGCGCGGATCGAAGCAGCAGCAGACACGGGAGCGCCAATTGTAAAACTCTGTGACCGTCTCGATAACCTGCGGTCCGTAGTTTACAGCCCGAGGCTTGAAAAGAAGCGACGGTATATTCGAACGACCGAAGAACTCTATCTACCGCTCGCCGCGCGCACCAACAGCTATCTTCATAACGAGCTTAAACGGTGGCTTGAAGAGGCTCGCGACGATCTGTCGCGATTCGAATCCGCGAGTCCGCGCTAAAATTCGGCAGCTGCGGCGAGTGAGTTAAGAGCAAAAAAACCGCTTCGTATAAACTAAGTCATCAAAGCCCTTAAGTTACTGATTTCCCGCCAGCTTACGTGCCTTCTGCAGTTTGAAAAAATGGCCTTTGTTTAGTACAATTTCAGTTGCTAACTAAATCGAAAAAACCTTGTCAAACGCCCGCTGAAAGAAGAAAAGATGGCCCCCAAAACTGCCACGCAAGCAAGCCTGGAATGGACGGCGTGCGCGGCAAAAAGTCGTATGCAAACCTGATTAGTTACTGTCAGTACGCAGGATAAAAGCAATTACGCGAACCAAGATCTAACGGAGAGTTGAAGAATGTCTGAAGCGGCACACAAGTTTCCCGTAAACATAGAAGAAGAAATGAAGCGAAGCTATCTGGATTACGCGATGAGCGTAATCATAGGTCGCGCGCTTCCCGATGCGCGAGACGGCCTCAAGCCCGTCCACCGGCGAATCCTTTACTCAATGCACGAGATAGGGCTAACCCCCGGGAGGCCGTTCAAGAAGTCGGCCACCGTTGTGGGCGACGTGTTGGGAAAATACCATCCGCACGGCGACACAGCGGTATACGACTCGCTCGTGCGAATGGCTCAGGACTTCTCGTTGCGCTATCCGCTGGTGGACGGGCAGGGAAACTTCGGCTCCGTTGATGGCGACCCCCCGGCTGCATATCGATACACGGAAGCTCGTCTCACGCGGATCGCGACTGAGATGCTTGCGGATATCGACAAGGACACCGTCGACTTCATTCCAAACTTTGATGAATCTCGCGAAGAGCCTACCGTCCTTCCTACCAGGTATCCGAATCTGCTGGTCAACGGCTCAGGCGGGATCGCCGTCGGAATGGCCACCAATATCCCTCCTCATAACTTGAGCGAAGTGATCGAAGCCACGATCTATCTCATCCAGAACCCAAATGCTCGACTGAAGACCCTGATGGGAATGCTGCCAGGTCCGGATTTTCCAACCGGCGGATTCATCTATGGGCGCGAGGGGATCAGACACGCTTATGAGACTGGTAGAGGAATGGTGGTCATGCGCGCGCGTGCCTCGATTGACCGAGTGGGTCGCTCCGGCGAACGCATGGCGATCGTGGTAACCGAGATTCCTTATCAGGTCAACAAGGCTAAGCTGCTGGAGCGCATCGCCGAGCTGGTGAACGAAAAGAAGATTGAAGGCATTTCCGATCTTCGCGACGAATCGGATCGCGAGGGTATGCGCATCGTCATGGAGCTCAAACGTGATGCGATCCCTGATATCGTGCTGAATAATCTTTATAAGCTCACCCCGATGCAGCAGACCTTCGGGATGATCAATCTCGCAATAGTCAACGGACAACCGCGAGAGCTTAATCTGATCGATACTCTCAACATTTTCTTCGAGCATCGCCGGGATGTAGTCATTCGACGCACGCGCTTCGATCTGAAGAAAGCTGAAGCCCGCGCGCACATCTTGGAGGGATTGAAGAAGGCGCTCGACAACCTGGATGCTGTAATCACGCTCATCAGAAAATCCAAGAGCGCGCCCGAAGCCCGAGACGGCTTGATGGAGCGGTTCAAATTCAGCGAGCTTCAAGCTAAGGCCATTCTCGAAATGCAGCTCCAAAAGCTAACAGGACTCGAGCGCCAAAAGCTGACCGACGAATACAAAGAAGTCATACAGCTCATAGCTGAACTGGAAGAAATCCTTGCCAACGAATCCGTCCTGCGAAATCTGATAGTGAAAGAGTTGCGAGAAGTGCAAAAGGATTACGGGGACAAGCGAAGGACGGAGATTATAGAGTCCGGCGCCGAGCTTACCCTCGAAGATCTCATTGCCGATGAGGATATGGCGATCACTGTCACACACTCGGGCTATATCAAACGCACTCCGGTGTCGGTGTATCGAGCGCAGAGACGAGGAGGAACCGGGCGCAAAGGAGCTGCCACCAAGACCGATGATGTGGTGGATCATATTTTTGTTGCGTCGGCGCACAGTTACGTAATGATTTTCACCAGTAACGGTCAGGTGTACAGGTTGAAGGTCCACGAGATTCCAGATGCCGGCGCTGCTGGGCGCGGTAAGGCAATCGTGAACCTCGTGAACATCCCACCGGGAGAAAAGTTCGCGGGCATCGTGCCTGTTCGCGAGTTTAGCGAGGGCAAATTCGTTATTATGGCGAGCCGCAAAGGCGTGATAAAGAAGACTGAGCTTTCGGAGTTCGCGAACATTCGCAGCGGCGGTATTATCGCCATGGGCATCGATGAGAGTGATGAGCTCATTGCAGCGGAAATCACCGACGGCGAAAAGAAGATCTTCCTGGCGACTCATGAGGGCATGGCAATCTGCTTCGATGAATCCGACGTGAGGCCGATGGGAAGGCCGGCGTACGGGGTGCGAGGAATAACTCTCTCGAAAAACGACTATGTGATCAGCGTTGCCGCGGTAACCGACGACACCGAGATGCTGTCAATTTCGGAGCACGGCTACGGGAAACGCACCAGGCTTGAGGAATACCGGTTCCAGTCTCGCGGCGGCAAGGGTGTGATCAACATGAGGACCAGCGATCGTAATGGGCTGGTGGTCGCGGTGCTCCCGGTTACCAACGAAAGCCAGGTGTTGATCATTACAAACCAGGGCAAGTTGATCAGGGTCGAGGCAAAGGGCATTCGGGTGTCAGGGCGTTCGACGCAGGGCGTTAAGTTGATCGACGCGTCCGATGATGATCTCGTGACTTCGGCATCGCTAATTGAACGTCAACAGGACGCGACCGACGAACCGGAGAGCTGAGATGGTTAGGCATGGCGCCGGTTCGGAAAAGGGAACGGCGAAGCGGTCCCGACTAATCATGCCTCTGCGCCACCAACGGATAATTTTGTTGGCGGTGTCTTTGATGTTGACAGCCGCGGGCCAGGGTTGCAGCCGGAAAGTCGACGGATCGTTGACGCGAGCGGTTGAAGCGTGGGACGCCGGCGACTACAAGATGGCTGCCGAGGAGTACGAACGATATCTGGCGGAGTTCCCATCCGGAGACAAAGCGCCGGACGCACATTTCCAGCTCGCAAACATCTATTACTTCAAGTTGCAGCGCTATGACCAGGCGCGGGCGCACTACAGCTCTGTCGTTGAGCGTAGCCCTGGCTACTCGAATGTGCAGCTCGCGCGTGAGCGTCTGGCGGAAGTTCTCGGTGAAATGGGGAGGTCGTACGAAGCGATTGCCGAGTACGAGAACCTCAATCCGCAAAGCAGCGACGAACGACGTCGAATACGCCTTCGCATAGCAGATCTTTACTTCGCACAGCGAAACTACAGCCAGGCGCTTACGGAATATGAAAAGGTTATCGAGAAGGTCGCGTATGACGAGCTGAGCGAACAGGCTTATCTGCGCGAAGCATCCATCTATCACATCGAGCGAGGACAATACGCGCAAGCGCTGCCGGTGTATCACCAGTTGGCGGCAGGCACCAGCGACGCGAAGGTCCGGGTGCGCGCAGCATACGGATTGGCGGATTGCTATGCAGGCCTATTACAGTTTGAAGAAGCAATAAAGGCGTTGCGTGAGATAAAGGATGAGCCCGAGCAGGCCGACATCAATCGACGAGTCGCGGATCTGGAAGCGCAACGCCGTGAAGCCGCCCAGGCAAGAAGCGGAGTGGAGAGCATGAAGTAGGACTAATCGGACGTATAGGACACAGAGGACCTATTTTCCTATTTATCGTTCTATTGTTTTCTTGCCTCCTCATTTTCGACCCACACTGCTCCGTCCTCAAAGTATTCCTTCTTCCAAATCGGAACTAGTTTTTTCAGCCGATCGATTGCATAGTGACAGGCTTCAAACGCAATCTTGCGGTGCGCTGAAGTAACGATTATTACTACGCTTGACTCGGAAATCTCGATTCGGCCGAGCCGATGAATGATACCCAGGCGATTGATTGGCCAGCGTTCGTGAACCTCCGCGCCGATCTGTTCCATCGTCCGCAACGACATGGGCTCGTAGCCTTCATATTCCAGGAAAAGAGTCCGTCGCCCTTTTGTGTTGTTGCGTGCAACTCCGTCAAAAACCACCACGGCTCCCGAGTTGCCTTCCAATAGTCTTTTGCGTAAATCCGCGATCTGGATCGGTTCGCGAGTGATCTCAAAGATATCGCGTGTTGAAGCCTCGCCGCCGCTGACAGGCGGGAGAACCGCGATCCTGTCGCCGTCCGCAAGCGGATGAGCAGGACCGGCGTATTCCTCATTGACTGCAAACAGCAAACTACGCTGCATCTCGCCGAGTCTCGGATGCATTGATCTTAATTTTTCGAAAGCGCTTTCCACCGTAGCAGGCGTGGCGAGAACGAGATCGATGCTCGACGATCCAGCCCACTCGCGGGCCTGCCCGAAGAGGAGTGCAGTTACGCTTATCGTGTCAGTGTTTGGCATAACAACAGGCGAAAAAGAAGCGCCTCGAAGATAAGACAAATAGGACCAATTGGACTTATGTCCTATGCCCTACGCAATGGAGACTCGAACATCTTCTATTCTTGAGCCCTCTATTTTGAATGCGCGAAGTTCGACGCTCGGCTCAAGTGAAATGATAAAGTAGAACGCTTCGGGGTAAAAAGCCATTTCTACATCCGATGCTGACGGGTAGGCTGGTGTGCGAGGATGGGAATGATAAACACCCAGGAGCGTTTGACCGGATTCGCGAATGCGGCGCATCGCAGCGAACAGTTGCTCGGGAGTTGCGAAATAGCGCGTCTCCGGTTTGTCAGCATCATTCCGGAGCCGGTGAATGTCAGTGATCAATCCATTGCGGCCGCTGAGCAATCCGCAACACTCTGTAGGATGTTCAAGCCGGGCGTGAGCCTCGATCTCCGCAGCTATCATGTCAGTGATTTTTACCAGCTTGCTCACGCTCCGGATTCTATCACAGTTTGAAGGGGGCGAGGGGCAGGGGTGAATTTGAGATCTGTCCGTTGAAATTTCAAAGTTCACATAATTTCACATTTCAAATTAATTTCAAATAATAAAATCATTTCAAATTTCGAATCAGTTCGAATTTCAAAATTTCGAATTTTAAATAATTTTAAATTTCGAATTTTCGAGTCTCAAATTCTGAGATGTCAATCGTGTCACATCGGGTTCCTTATTTGGGAAAACCGGGCTGCGATTTCATTCTCTCAATCTGTTCAGCGTGGCGATGCTCGTGAGCCCCCGCTATCAGCACCCATTGATACGTATTGAGCGGTCCCGCGAACGGATGCGGATGAGTGAGTTCCCTCAGATCCAGCCCGTCCAGCTGTTCCAGATTTGACAGCATCCTCTCACGCGATTCCTTCAGACGATTTAGCGAAGCTTCGACCGACGAGTGAGCGTGGGGCGCAACGAATTCAGGAGCCTGAAATTTGCTGACGCTCATCACCTTGAATATTTCATCAAGCGAGTGCAACTCTGAGCCGTCCGGGGACGGATCCGGCGGTTGAGTCTCCGCGCGCACCTTTTTGAGCATGATCGATGTGAGCTTTGCATTCGCTTCGTCCACGAGCGAAACGTGATTCAAGACATCGTTCACTGACCAGCTATTGTCATCCTGCTTGTAATTTAGTTGTGCTTCGCTTAATCCGGATACCGACGCGAGCAGCTTTTCTCGTTGTCGTGAAATCCTGTCGACTAACTCCTGGAATTTGTTTGAAAGCGGCATGGATTCCTTTCTATTTTTGTAGGGAGATTGGTGAAGCTAAGAATTAATGACGCTTTGAGTTTGCTCCCGCTTCAGAAAAGCTGATGTTCAGAATCGGATATTCTTTCCAATCCTTATAGTCGTAATGCCACCATTCCGGCTCGTAAACTGCGAAGCCTTCGCTCTCCATCGCCGATCTCAGCAGGTCACGCAAGCGTCGTTGTTCCTCTGAGCCGCCAGTGTAGTTGATATGCGAGCGCTCGCTCATCTCATCGTATTCGGAAGGCATCACGACTTCCTTGCCGGTTTTCAAGTCATGCAGCGACAAGTCCACCGCGCATCCACGGTTGTGTCTCGAACCCTGACTTGGATCAGCAACGAATTGTTTCTTGTCCTCGGGCGTTGCGTCCCAGAAGATCTTGGTCACCGACCAGGGACGGTAGCCATCGTGTATAATCAGACCGTAGCCTTTCTTACGAAGAGACTTGTTCGCGCGAACGAGCGCGTCGGCGGCAGGTTTTTGCAGAAAGGCGCGCGATTCTGTGTAAACCGGCCTACCGAGAAAATTGTTTGACGTGGCGTAACGAATATCGAGCTTGATGGTAGGATCGAGTTTGACGAGCTCCACCAGCTCAGGCCGTCGAAAGTTGCCTGTTTCTTTTGGCGGCTGCTGGGAATAAGCCGCGAACGCGAAGCCAAGTAACGCGACCAGCAACGCGGCACGGTAAAGTGTCCCGAGATTAGTCGATTCTGATCGATTCTTCATACGTTGACTAAACTTTTAGCCTTTGCAGAATCTCCTGCTTCGCAGCTGCGCCGACGATACGATCGATCTCCTTGCCGTCTTTCAAAACCAGCAATGTCGGAATGCTGCGAACATTAAATCTGGAAGCGGTCATCGGATTCTCATCGGTGTTCAACTTAGCGACTTTTACTTTTCCCGCCAGCTCATTCGAAAGTTGCTCGATAACAGGCGCGATCATTCTACAAGGGCCACACCACGGCGCCCACATATCCAGCAGAACGGGAAGCCTTGCCTTCTCAACTTCCTGGATAAAGTTCGCATCGGTAACAATCACTGGGTGAGCTGGTTCTTTAAGCTCGCTCTTGCACTGCCCGCAAATCGGTTTAAGACCCTCTCGCACTCTGTCGATCGGGACTCGGTTTTTCGCTCCGCAAGCTGAGCAGGTTATGATTTTCGCTTCGATTGGTGTGCTCATGCTATTAGTTTAACGGAATCATTCCGGTCCCGGCCACGCCTCCGGCGTGGGATACGCAACCGGAATGGCTATTTCTCCTGTTTCTTATCGTACTCTTCCTTTGTCATCACCTTGATCGCATCCAGTTTCTTCGTCGCCAGCTTGGCATTAACCGCCGCCAGATCTTTTCCAATGATCGATTCAAATGCGGTGTTTGCCGCATCGATCTCTTTCTCCAGAAGCGGAATTCGATCGAGCACCGATTGTGTGGGCCGGCCCCCGAACTGAGTGACCCATCCATAGAGTTCGACTATCCGTTCTCGCAACTGCTCCTCACCGGTGATCGCGCCTTCCTTGGTCGCTACAAGAGTCTTGTGCAATGTATCCAGCCGGTCTGAAAACGATTCCAGCTCCTTGACCATCGTATCGCCGCTGTCGAGCTTTTTCGACCGGTCCTTCGCTTTGTCACGAGCGTCGGTAATTACATCGTCGACAAACGCAAGCCGCTCCTGCATACCGTATAGCTTCCAGACCGTTTGTTGTTGAACCGCGCGGTCGGCTGCCGAGTGTGGAGATCTTGGGTCGGCGACGATTTTTACTTGTCCGGTAAACGTCTCTTTGTCCTTGATCAGTTTAACCGCGTATACGCCCTCGGGAACCGTTGGTCCGGTAAGCGCCGGCCCTGCGAGATTGGGTGAAGGCGGAACCTTGGGCGGCTTCTGACGCATAAACCATTGAACCCGATTTAGACCCTTTCGCTTGCCCGCCGGAAGCGTCGCCATTAATTTTCCTTCGGCGTTATAGATCTCGAGCTTCATGTCGCCAAATACGTGACGGTCCTTCAAATAGTAAGTAATCGTCGCGGCTTCGGGTGCATTTGATCCTACGAAATCCCCATCTCCAGGAAAATCCTGCGAACCGCTCGACATCCTGATCGGCGATGGTCGGGAATCCATTATGAAAGCCGTTGATTCGAGGATCTTGGGACTGAGCTGCCGAAGAGGAGTTATGTCGTCTATGATCAATACCCCTCTCCCATGCGTTGCAAGAATGAGATCGTGCTCACGCGGATGAATCGCGATGTCCCGAACGGCCACCGGGGGCAGATTACCAGTGAACTGCGCCCACCGTGAGCCGCCGTCAATCGAGACAAACAGGCCAAATTCGGTTCCAACAAAGAGCAGATCCCTATTGACCCGGTCCTCGCGAACAACGTGCGCATAGCCTTTGATGGTATCGGAGGCCAGGGCGGTCCAGGTTTTGCCGAAGTCTGTAGTTTTGAACACGTAAGATTTCATATCGCCGGTTTGATGCCCGTCGAACGTGACATAAGCTGTACCACGATCGAACCGGCTGGCCTCTACGCACGTGCACCAGGTGTTCTTCGGCAGCCCCTGAATATTCGCGACTGTGTTGGCCCAGGTTTTTCCTCCATCACGAGTGACCTGAACGTTGCCGTCGTCTGTGCCGACCCAAATCGTCTTTTCATCTACTGGGGATTCGGCAAGCGCGACAATCGTGCAGTGATTCTCGGCGCTCGAATTATCGAGCGATAACCCACCGGACTCTTCCTGTTTCTGTTTGGCGGGGTCGTTGGTGGTCAGATCATTTGATATTCGCTCCCAGGATTCGCCCTTATCGGTAGAGCGAAACAAGAACTGTGCCCCGATGTAGATTACTTTCTTGTTCGTCGGGCTCAAACCCAGGGCTGTGTTCCAGTTGAACCGGTATTTGGGCTCGCCTTGTTTCGGAAGCGGCTTGATCCATTTCACCTCGCCAGTCGATTTGTGATAACGAAGCACGTTGCCGCCTTGAAATTCGCTATAAACGATGTCGTGGTCGAGCGGGTCCGCCCACACATGAAAGCCGTCGCCGAAGCCGACGTTCCGCCAGTCCTTGTTTTCTACTCCGCCAGGGCTGTTGGATGGACCCATCCACGAGCCGTTATCCTGTAACCCACCGTACACGTTGTAAGGCTGCTCCATATCGAAGCTAACGTGATAGAACTGGCCTACCGGAATATTGCTGAGAAACTTGAACGTGTTGGCTTTGTCGTTCGACTGGTACACGCCACCGTCAGTGCCGACATACAGTTGATAGGTGTCCTGAGGATTGACCCAGATCGTGTGATAGTCGCCGTGAGCCCGTCCACCGCGTTGAGTGAATGATTGTCCGCCGTCGGTGCTTACCCCAACGTTGAAGTCAGGTTTGTAGAGACGGTTGTAGTCTTTTGGATCGACCAGAATCCGCGCAAAATAGAAAGGTCGCCCGGTGACGCTTGGAGAAGAGCTCATCTTTGTCCACGTCTCGCCAAGATCCTCCGAGCGATAAAGTGCGCTCTTCTTTGCTTCGACGACCGCGTAGACG
>Ga0126384_10000759_pt1 | contig 18366 bp, 17 predicted proteins | sample PanSoiMetPlot_36_FD_92543 | JGI IMG/M metagenome (GOLD analysis project Ga0126384, IMG submission 92543) | Tropical forest soil microbial communities from Panama - MetaG Plot_36 | ecosystem: Environmental > Terrestrial > Soil > Tropical forest > Bulk soil | place: Panama | collected 2016-02-17 | reverse complement strand
GGGCAGAATGAAGATTCTCATCGACGGCTCCGAATCGAAAAGGCCGCACCATACTGTCCGATGCAAGATGAAGAAAGAGTGCATTGGGCGAGGCTCGGGACAATCGCATTTGGCCGAACGCCCCTCTGCTCCGCTGTGCGCGGGTAAATCACGTCACCCCCCCCGGAGGGAGGGGCAGTCGCCTATGGCGCCGCGGTGCTTTCCCTCTCGCCGCTTGCGGGAGAGGTGAGAGCGCGGCGCGACATCTGATCGCCCTGGCCAGGAGGCAAGGTGGGCCCGCGCCAGGTGGCCGCGAGGGATGACGGGCTCCGCCCCTCATTGCCCTCCCGTTTCCAGGTTTGTGTGGTCGTTCTTAATGGTCCGTACGAACGGCGCTCACGTTCTCGCCCAGCAAGAATTGCCGGACAAACATGATGGTCGTGTAGAATTGGAAATCCTGGTTTTTCTTTTTGACATAGCCGTGGCCCTCGTCATTGGCTGTAGCGAACCAGGTGGTCGTGCCGCTGTTTTTAAGCTTGTCCATCATTTGCCGCGATTCCGTCCACGGCACGCGGGGATCATTCTTGCCGACCACAGCGAATAGAGGCTTGCGGATCTTTTCCGCATTGTTGAGCGGCGCAATCTTCTCCAGGTACTCCCGCATCCTGGGATCGCGCTCATCGCCGTATTCGACCCGGCGCAGGTCGCGGCGGTAGGGTTCCGTATGCTCGAGGAACGTTACGAGGCTCGTAATCCCCACGACCGGAAGCGAGCAGCAAATCTTATCGTTGTAAAAGGCGGCGACGGCGTAAGCCATGTGCCCGCCATAGCTGCCGCCGGTGATCATGATTTTGTCACCGTCAAGGTTCGGGTTTTGCTTGATCCAATCCAAGAGGGCGTCGATGTCTTTATAGGTGTCATCGCGATGCATGCCGTTATCGAGCTTAAGGAAGGTCTTGCCGTAACCCGTGGACCCGCGAACATTTGGAAAAACCAGGGCAACCCCAAGCTCGTTCAGATAGTAGTTGCTCCGCCCCAGGAAGCCCGGACGCGACTGCCCTTCCGGCCCGCCATGAATGTTGACGATCACCGGGCGCTTGCCGGAAAATTTCGTGGCATCGGGACTGTAGAGGAATCCGGACAGCATTTTGCCGTCAAATGTCTGCCACTTGATGAGTTGGGGTTCAGCAAACGTCGAGGTGTTCAGTCCGCCTGCTTCGCTGAAGGTCCAGCGCTCGATCTTGCCGGTCTCGGTGTCGAGCGAATAAACATCCGTGGTGGACCGGGCGGAGTTGAGCGCAAATCCCAGATCACGGCCGTTCTTGTGAAACCCCGCCGCGCCGATCAACCCGGTAGGCAGGCCGCTCACCGGGCGATATTTGCGGCTGCTTGTGTCCATGAGATAGAGTTTGCTGACGCCGTCCTCATTGGTCACAAACGCAATTGTCTTGCCGTCTTCGCTGAGATCGAATTCGTCGACGTCCCACTTGATGTCAGTGGTGAGGTACGTCGGCTGCATCGTGGCCAGATCAAAATAGACGAGCCGTTGAAATTCGGAATCGCGGTCGGTCGTTATGTAAATTCCTTTGCCGTCCTGGCTAAAACGCGATCGTCCATATGCGATTTCGTCGTCGCCGGTCTTCGGCGTGAGCAACTTTTTCTCGCCATTCGCGACGTCAGCCAGCCACAGGTAGCTCTGGTTAGCCGATAGTCCCTGCTCGAGCAGTAGTTTCTTATTATCTGGCGACCAATCCAGGACGCCCCAACCGCCGCCTTCCAGTTGCAGCACCATGTGGTCGGTCACGGAATCTCTGGCGTCCATCATCCAGATGTCGGTGTCCCGGCCGGTGCGGCGCGTGGAACTATAGGCGAAGCGGTTCTCGCCATGGGCAAAATGCAATCTGGTATTGCGGGACTTGCCGTCAGTCAGCAGCGTGATTTTGCCGTCAGCAACCTCATAGCGATAGTACTGAAACCATTCGCCTCCGCCTACATCCTTGCTGAAGACAAAATAGCTGCCGTCAGGACCATAATGTGCTCCGCCAGTGCGATCAGGGAAGAAAGTCAACTGGGTGCGCGCGCCGCCCGGCGTTCTCACCACGTGAATCTGGGGAACATCAGCAAAGCGGGTGGAAATGAGCATTTCCCGGTGGGACGGGTGCCAATCCAGAATTACGGCGCCACGGAATTCGCCGTACTGGTTGGCCTTATCAGCGATAGCGGCAGGAATGGGCGGGATATTCTCCAGGACGAGGTTCTCTCCTGGCCGAATGAAGTTTTGCTGCCCTTGGGCAGCGGTCTGAGCGACCGCTGAGAGAGATGCGACCAGAAGGAAAAGGATCGATAGGTGCCGTCCCATGGTGGTCTCCTAAGAAGGCTGAGGTTTAGCACGACGCACCAGGACCTTCAAAGCTGGTTGGAACGGCCCGCATCTAGCCGTCATATTTCGAGCCATCACGATTGGGCTGTTGGGCCGTTCAAGATTGCCTCAAGCAGCGCGATCTCGTCAGTGCCGTCCGGCATCCTAGCGATGAGCGGCTTCAACCGGGCGTCGAGCATCAGCATGGCGAATCCGTGCACCAGCGACCATGCGGCTGTGATTCGGGCCGCTTGCGGCAGCGTCAACGGCGTCTCCCGAGGCTGGCGGGCGCCGACCGCGCCTGCCAACACGGCGAATGCGGCATCGGCGGCGGTTCGCAATGCCGGCCGGCTGAAGTCAAGGCGCTCACCGCGAAACATCAGAAGGAACAGCCCGGGATTTTGCTTGGCGAACATGACGTAGCCCTGGCCGATGGCCGCGAGCCGCGCCTTGGACGGGGCATGTTCGCGCACATTGGCCACCATGGCAGCGCCGAAACGCAAGAAGCCTACAGCCGCGAGCTCGCTCAACAGGCCCCTGACATCGCCGAAGTGATTTTTCGGTGCGGCGTGCGATACCCCCGCCTCGCGCGCCGCCGCCCGTAAGGTCAGGCCCGCAATGCCGTCGCGCTCCAGGATCCGTTCGGCCGCTCCAAGCATCGCCTCGCGCAGCGAACCGTGGTGGTAAGGCGCTGCGGCGGCAGCCCGTCGCGGCCTTCTACGGGCACGGACGTTCGCCTGGCTGGCGGTTGGGCGGGTCGATTTCATGTTCGTTTCTTGTCCCTATGTTGACAATGTCAATATTTGCTTGACGGCGGCGGACGACAGCGATATTTCATATATTGACGATGTCAATATTGCAACGAAATCGACCGTGGAACCAGACCGAATCAACCAAAGGAGAAGGCCATGACCCTCGCGCCGCTGCTATCCGCCTCCCCGGCCATCCAGTTTCACGCTTTCGCAGCGGTGACAGCGTTTGGATTGGGGGCGGTTCAGCTCGCTGCCCCCAAGGGAACGCTGCCGCACCGGACGATCGGCTGGATCTGGGTCGCCCTCATGGTCGTGGTGAGCGTGAGCGCGTTTTTCATCCATCAAATCAGGCTGTGGGGGCCGTGGAGCCCGATCCACCTGCTGGCCGTCTTTACGCTGACCATGCTCCCGCTCGCGGTCTGGCACGCCCATCGTCACGAGGTCCACAAGCATCGCAACCGAATGGTGGCGCTGTTCGTCGGCGCGCTGGTGATCGCCGGCGCGTTCACCCTGCTGCCCGGGCGCATCATGCATGCCGTGGTGCTGAGCCCGTAGCCAGCGCGTAGGGTGGCAACGCGCCCTGGCTCTCGTTTCCAACCGCGGCACTACCTATCGGCGCGTAGCCACGGCGGCCAGATCTCGCAGCGCGAAGGCGCGTGCAAATTGGGGGAGCGGCTCGCGCAAATTACAGACGCCGCGCCAGGCAATTTGCCTACCGACGCCTCCGCGGAAGTCAACCGCCCAGGCCCAACAGCCGCGCCGCGTTATTGTGACAGATGTCGGCGCGTACGTTCTCGGCGAGCGGCAGGTGGTCGATGAACTCGCTCGCCTCGCCGGGCGGCTCGAACGGGTAGTCGGTCGCGAACATGATGCGCTCATGGCCGACCGCGCCGATGGCGCAATTGAGCGGCTCGACGGAATACATGCCGGAAATCGTCATCGCGATGTTCTCGCGGATGTAGTCCGACGGCCGGCGGGCAAGCTTGACGCCATAGAAGCGGGCGCGGCTGTCGAAGCGCCACAGGAGATACGGCATCATCTCGCCCAAGTGCCCGAGCATCAGCGTGGCGCGCGGGAAGCGGTCGAAATGCCCGGCGAATATCAGGCGCAGTGCATGGGAGCCGGTCTCGACGCCCCACTCCCAGGTAGCACGCCTGAGCCCGTAGGTGCCCTCAAGCGCCGGCATGGTGGACGGCGGATCGGCCGGATGCAGGTAGATCACGGCGCCCAGCGCCTCGGCCCGCTCCCAGAACGGGTAGAGCGAGGGATGGTCCAGGTATTGCCCGTTGGTATGGCCGTTGATCATGGCGCCTACGAAGCCCAGTTGGCGCATGGCGCGCTCAAGCTCACCGGCCGCAGCCTTGGCGTCCTGCATCGGAAGGTGCGCGAAACCCGAGTAGCGGTCGGGACGGCTCTCGATCTCGCGGGCGAGGAAATCATTCGACCCCTGCGCACGGCGCACCGCAATCGCAGTGTCGCGCTCGATCTGTACGCCGGGTCCGGAGATAGAAAGCACCGCCCGTTCAATCCCGCCTTGGTCCATCACGGCAAGCCGCAAGTCGCCAAATTCGGATAGCCGCGTCACCGCCTGGCGATAAATGTCGGGCGTGATCTCGCGTGCCGTGGTCGCCCAATAATCCTCGAAGCCGGGCGACAGGAAATGCTCCTCAAGCGCTATTTTGTTGATCATGTTGGCTTCCATCATGGGCCATCGACTTGCATTAAATCAACAACTTACATCGGAGAGCGACACCCGAGGCCACGCCAGTGTCCCACGAGTGTCCCGAACTTGGTTTTGGCGACCGGCCCTTATATCACGCCCAACCTCGGGACCCTTACTTCGGTCGCGCCCGTCCAGAAGCCGAAGATCGAGGGATCATGACCCCGCCCTGACTGCGGGCTGAGGTGGCTCCCGAAGGCCGGCTCCAAGCGCTACCCATTCTGCAATTTAGAGCGGGCTTCCGCGCGGTCCGCTGCCGCCAGTATGGCCGCACGCGAGAGCATTCGCTCCTGACGGAACACAGTGGCAGGGTCGACATCGAGAATGCGCCCCAACGCCGCTCGGCTTAACCGTAGAGCGCGCCGGCGGGGTTCAAGATCGTTACGGCGGATCGGGTGCAGAATCTCCTTTATTGCCAGTCGCGTTTTTGAACTTGCCATTGGTCGCGATCCTCGCGATTTGCCATTGCGAATTGCATATTTTGATGTGTTGCAAATAGCAACGGCAAAAAGACGAGCAAACCGGCCGTTTCCACAGGTCGCCCCGTCCCGCCGTCTCCGGATAGCCCGCTGAGGAAGGCGATGAGGGAGTTTTTCCACAGGTTTGATTTTGGCCACGTTGCTACGCTGCAACTCAAGCAATTCACAAATCAAAAGATGAGGGCAGCGCGCCAATCAACCATCGAGTGTTGTATCTGATAGTGTTCAATTGATAGTAATACGACTCCAATAGGTGCGAGTATATACCTCTCCCAATGATTCACGCCGACAATTGCCATCAAAACCATCAACAATGAGCAACAACAATATACAGGAGCAGATAGACCGCAATTAAATACAGTAGGTAGTTATTCGTAATCTATTGCCTCGAGCTTTGTTCGTAATCTAATTACGGCTCCTTTTGTCCTTGGGAGTCCACATGCGCGTCATTATTGCCCTTGTATCGATGATCGCGTTCGCCGCGCTGTTCGTCGACCCGTCCACCGTCGACCCGTCCACCATCATCACAGACGCGCCCTCCATTATCGCGGAGCCTTTCGGTCTAAATTCGTCGTTGATGCTGATCGGCACCGTCTCGGTCGTCAGCCCGCTTGAGCCATTAATCGTATCTGTCGTCCAAGCGGCGAAGGCGTTGAGCGTTAGCCGTGCACAAATGTACGTGTTGGTAAAAAAGGGCCATTTCAAATTGATCAAGATCCCCGGGGCTGGCAAGCGCTCGGGGATCTTGGTCAGCGATTTGAAAAGATACGTTTCAGAGTGCGCGGCCGCGTCCGCCCACGATGATAAAGCGCCCCCGGCGCCGAAGTCGGACGAGCCTTCACCCGCAGCGTCGCAACCGGCCGTGGTGCTTGGCGCGTATGACCTGGTGGCCGCCGATCTTCGTGCGGCATCCCGCGACGGCGAACCCGCTACACGCGCCGAGAAACCACCGCCGCATAGGCGAACGCGCCAGCAACTGAAGAAGGAGGACCACGGCACCTACGAAAAGAAAAGTGCCGGGCAAGAACAGATGTGCTCGAGCCCAGCACTTCAATGCGATGGCCCCTGGCAAGGCGAAATCGCAAATGGGAAGAGGCGTTCCCACGACTGCAATAAATCAAGCCCCAGCCGACTGCAACGCCCTTCCGCAACGTCAACGCGGCAATCGCCGCAAAATATGGAAGGCTTTGGATCATGGCTGATTACCCAGCTTTGCCGCTCTTCACAGATGCGTACCTTGCAGACTGTCATCCTGCCCTCACCCTGGAGCAGCATGGCTGTTACCTCGTTCTGTTGATGATGGCGTGGCGCCGGCCCAGCAACGGCATCCCGGACAACGACAGGGAGATCGCAAGGAAGCTCGCGATCGAACCCCGCAAATGGAGCGCTCTCAAAAAGACGGTGCTTGAGCGCTTCTGGAACCTCGGCGACGGCGGCGAGTGGCACCAGAAGCGGCTCGACAAGGAACGGGCTTTTGTCGACAAATCCCGGGAAAATTGCGCAAAAAATGCGCAAAAAAGATGGTCAAAGTCGAGGGGTGCTTCTAACGAAAACAAAGACTTACCCGATGCCACCCCATATGCTCCGACACCCACACCCACAAAGAAAGAAGAGAATTATACTTCGTATAATTCTCTATGCGATACCCATGGAATATCCGGAGATCTTTTTGGAAAGGAAGGGGCAACCAACGGCCTAGGGCAAGGCCTCCGCAAAACAACATCCCGATCGTCAAGCCCACCTGCAGCGGTGCCCCAAAGCAAGGCAGAGCCGGAGGGAGAGACACCCAAGGTCGACGCTGGCTTTGAGGCGTTCTGGAAGGTCTATCCGAAAAAGGTCGCCAAGGGCCAGGCGATGAAGGCCTACGCCGCGGCCATCACCAAGGCCACGCCCGAGCAGATCAAGGCGGGCGCTGAAGGCTACGCCGCCGCGCGTGTTGGCGAGCCGGATAAATACACGAAGCATCCGGCAACGTGGTTGAACTCAGAATGCTGGGCCGACGAAGCAGCCCCACCCCAGCGGCCGCCGCAGGAACCAACAATGCGCGTGGTCAACGGTCCGCGACCAGGCTCGGTCGACGATACGATTATGCGCCAATTGAGAGCCTGCGAGAGGATGGGGTACTAACATGCCAAACATCATTCGACACGAGCCTCGCAATGAACTGACCGTCCTCGAATGCGGAGAGCTCAACCAGGAGCTCGTCCGTCTCACAGAGCCGTTGCCGGTCGAAAGCGAGCTTCTGAAAAGGATTAACTGGGTTAGACGCTTCTGGATCGAGGACTGGCGCGATCGTCAAACATACGGCGATGAGCACGGTTACGGGCCGCCGAAGGTGGTCCCGACTCTGGATACAGAGAGGTTACTTCCCAGGTTTCCCGCGAGGCAACCTTGGGCCTGGGGCCCGGAGGTGGATAAAATTGAGGCGTGCCAACAGGTCCTCAATCTACTCGATGAATACATGACAACGCCCAACTATCACACGTGAAGCTCTTGGCCTCGATCCATTCGGCAGCAACGCCGATCGCCTGCAGTCTCGCGGTCCAGTCATTTGCGTTGCGGCAGTAGAGTCGCACTCTGGGGCCGTCCCCCCGGACGATCATACGATAGCCGTCATGCGTGATTTCGTGAACCCAATCACTACCGGAGGGCGGTCTTGAAGCCATGGCCCGGCCGGACCGGGATGATGAATCCGGCTGGAAGCCACCTGATCCTCATGGCCATTAGATAGGTTTGCGGTGCTGGTAGGGCCGCCCTACGTTCTTCGGCGCATGCCGTCCCATCGAACGGACCGTCCACAGAACACAGTGCACGGCGAGGCGCATGAGGCCATAGATGGCGCACAATATGCCCCCCTGAGACGATCATGGCTTCAAGGAAGGTAACTAAAGAGCCCTTGATTGGTAATCAAAAGGCCTGCTTTGGAATCATTGTATATGCTGATCGACGCGTCGCTTCCGCGGGTGCCGAATGGACTCTGAACTGATCGACAAGATTTACGAGAGCTGCTTCGCGCCGCAAGTCTGGCCCGAGGTGTTGGACCAGGTCGGCCGGATCGGCGACGCGCCGGGGGCGTCTTTGTTTTTCTCTAGGGGTGGCGATCAGCGTTGCGTCACCTCGCCCGAACCGCGCGAGCGCGCCGAAAGAATAGTGCGCGAAGGCTGGCTTGCACGCGGCACGATCATCCCGCGCCTGTTCGCCCAGCGTCACGCCGGATTTCTGGTCGACGTCGATTTCTTCGCGCCGGAGGAATTGGAGCAGGAGCCGATCTATCGTGACCTCTGGCGGCCGCAAGGCGTCGGCTGGGGCATGGCGTCCGCGATCACATTGCCGACCGGAGACAACGCCATGTTCGTCCTGTCGCGGCCAACTGAGCTCGGCCCGTTCGGACGCGCGGCCGCAGGGAGGCTCGACGCCCTGCGCCCGCATCTCGCCCGCAGCGTCCTGATTTCGGCGCGCCTGCACCTCGAGCGCGCCCGCGTCGTTGCCGAAGCGCTCGCCTTGATAGGCATCCCCGCACTGGTTTTTGAGGCCCGGGGCAAGGTCTTGGCGACGAACGCCTTGATCGAGGCGATCGGCAGCGCGGTACGGTGGCGGGCCTTTGACCGTGTCGCGCTGAAGGACAAGGCTGCGGACGCGCTGCTGCGCGAAGCGATCGCAGCCGCCGGCGCCGAGGGACCGACGGGCATCCGGTCGTTCCCCGTCCACGACATTGACGCAGAACATATCATGGTCGCTCACGTGATACCCGTACGCCTGTCTGCGCGGGACGTCTTTGTGCGCGCCTCAGGTGTGCTCGCGCTGACGCCGGTAACAGCGCCCGAAGCACCACCGGTCGAACTCGTGCAGTCGTTGTTCGACCTGACGCCGGCTGAGGCGCGCATCGCGCGTCAACTCGCAAGAGGCCAGACCGTCGAGGCGATCGCCACGGATAGTGGCGTCTCGGTGACGACTGTTCGCACGCATGTCCGCGGCGTGCTGGAGAAGACCGGCTGCCACCGGCAGGGCGAAGTCGTCGCGCTCTTGAGCGGAATTGCGCCGACGCGACGGCCCGATGCGATCTGACCCAACAGCGCCAACTGCAGCGAATTTTCTAGCGGCTCATCAATCTTGCGAGGCGAGGTCGTCGATCGGGAACAGCACGCCCGCATAGTGGAAGAGCAGCTACGGCAGCGCGCAAGGGCCGGCTCGGGTAAGACCGTGGACGCCATCACCACGGACGGCAGGGTGTCGGCGAACACCGTGCGCACTCACGTGCGTCACGTTTTGGCGAAGACCGGTTGCACTCGTCATGCCGAAGTCATCGCTCTGCTGAGCGGGATTTTGCCGTCACGTTGTCGCCGATTCATGGTCTGGCTGTAACGACAGCAAGCTGGCTCCGAGGTTGCAGCGACCGTATCAGGGCGCGGCGAGATCAACAGATAGAATCAAAGCTTGGCCTCATCAATTTTGATGAGGTCGCCACGCTGCGGAAGCCTACAATCGTCGAAGTGCTTTCGACGGGAAGGCCGCACCGGAGGACCCGGGCGTGTTCAAAACCCCCTGGCCAGCCACGATTACTTATCGGCGCCTGCTGGGCAGTTGTCCGGAATTCGTCTGCGCTGAAAGCCCGCGCGACTATGCGGGCAGAACGATCAACCTTCCCCATGGCGACAAGCCAGATTTCTAAGACATCTGTCTACTCGGTCTTACCGTGACTTGGGAGCTTATCGAAGTGCGCACTCCTTCTCTTCTTGACGCTCGGCACCATTGGTTGAGGTCAAATCATTATAAATGCGGGCATATCGGGATGCCTGGCCCCAACGAAACCGTACTCCGCCAACGTGAAGCCGAAAAGCGCGGCGTGCTGCAGAGCCATTACCTTTTTGGCAAGCTCGCCCCGAATCATATCGATCGCCTGGCATCCTGCACCGTCGAAAAATCGGTCCGGCAAGGCGCCATCATTTTTACCAAGGACGATCCTGGGTCGAGTCTTTTCGTGATCCGCGAGGGGACGGCGAAAATGACTGTGCCCTCGGCCGACGGCCATGAGGTCGTGGTCAATCTCGTGACCGAGGGTGACATCTTCGGAGAAATTGCCTTGCTCGATGGCCGCCCACGCACAACGGATGCGGTAGCCATCAGCAATTCTGAAATGTTCGTCATCGAGCGGCGAGACTTTCTGCCTCTGGTGCGAGAAGAACCGGAGATCGCGCTCACGCTTATCGAGATCCTGTGCGAGCGTCTGCGACAGACCACTCAGCAAGTGGAGAGCGTCATGTTCCTGCACCTTCCCGGCCGGCTTGCGAAGGCCTTGTTACGCCTGTCGGGTGGCGGTGGGGTTGCGCGCGAACGAAAGGTCGCCGTCACGCAGAAGGACCTTGGCAACATAATTGGCATGTCGCGGGAGAGCACCAACCGACAATTGCGCCTTTGGGCAGAGAACAAATGGGTCCGTCTTGAACGCCGCGGAATTACCATTTTGTCCGTGGAAGCGCTGGAAAGAATTGCTGAGAGTGATTCCGAAGGCCATTAATTGCTATCGAACAGACCCGTTGTGCGGTGCCGCTTATTGCTATCGCTGAATCCGCACTTGGCCTTGTGTCACGAGCATCGCCGGTCCACACGTCGACGCGCAACTGTACGAGATATGAAGGAAGGCCCTTCGGGTTCGGCGATCAGGTCGCTGATCCCAAGCCACAGCGAGCTGCTGTCGTCAAAAGCGATAGTGGTGACATCCATTGAGGTTAGGCGCCGTCGATGTTAAACCGGCAATCAGCGCAGCGATAACTTAGGAATTTGCTTCCCGACTTGCCTTGGCGGAGGTTGGGTTTGCTAGTTCGGTTCGCACGTGGAAGTCCTGAACGCGGAACTCGTTGGCATACGGCACGCTACTCCAGATATTGAAATCACGAGGGCTGTGAATGTTGCGACCATGCTCCAGAATTGATACCGAAAATCGGTCGCGACACCTACTATGAGGTATGCGCAAGTATAGAGCAGGCTGGACATTACGAGCGCGAGCGCGGCTTCCCGTCCTGCAGGATGTCGGGGCGAGTTCGCCGAAGCGAGCAGCACCAGCAAACACACGCCAATCGCGAGCGAGAACGCCGGCGTTTTTAATACGTCGTACAGCACGAGATACGGCGAGTCTTGCAGTACAAGGAGGGTCGGCCCGGCACGGGCTTCTTCGCTCTTTGGTGCCCCAGCCACAACGTTGCCGGGCTCGAGCTGCCCCAGAAAATAAATCTCGGAGCAAAAATGGGCCAGTCTATGCCTCGCATAGTCGAGCGGATGCGCGACGATCGAGGCGACCCAATGGCTCGTGAGATCGAAATTGGGCGGGGCCACCATTGCGTCCATGGGGGTGAGCTTTTCGACCTCCCGCAAATCCCGGGATATGGCCAGCCGATTCCAAAAAAATCGGCACTTTCCCCATGGCGAAAGGTTGTCCCACTCGATCGGCGTATAGCAACTGCCCACCTCCTGCGTGGTGAATGAATCGCCGGTCCCGAATACCGACAGATCGCCTGAATAGAACGCTATTCCGGTCATATCAAATATTTCCAGCGATCGGACTATTCCCACAGGGGTCGCGCTTAGGACGTTGTGGTTGAATAGATCGGATACCGGAACCATCAACACGGCAACGGGCGCAGAAAACACCAAAACACGCCATGGGCGGCTTAACCATCGCGGATCGATCAAATAGGCCAACAGCGGCACTACGCCAAAGACCGCATTGCTGCGCACCAGCGTGCCGTAGCAAAGCAAAACAGACGAAATTACGATGACTACCGTCGGAGCTCTCTGCTCCTGAACGCGGTACCAGAACAAAGCGGCGAACGCCGCGAGAAACGTGACAGCCAGCCCAACATCCTTGAGAATATTGATATTCATCATCAAGAACGGCGGGAACAGTCCGACGCCGATCATCCCCCACGCGGCTAGCGGCCGGCCGGCTCGGCTGAGCGCGACTGCGATCAGCCCAAAGCCCAGCCAGTAACAAGCAACGTGAAAGCAGAACATCGGACCATTTCCGTCTGCAAGCAGTCGAAAAATGGACCATAGCCAAGCCATTATCGGGGGGTGCCAGTCATTAAAATTCTCAGCGACTGCCTGGACATATTGGGAATCGCTGTCGTCATTCGCGACGCCAGGAAACCAGCCGACTAGATTGGCGACAAGCAGCAGCGAGCCAATTACGGCGATCGAAGTGGGGCTTGTTGTGATTGCACCCACTAGGAATAGCGCGCTGACACCAAGGCCCATGGTGCCGTCCGGAATGTGCTCGGAAATTTGTCCGATAAGACGTCGGCAGTTCGAATCTATCTCATCAAGGGGCGAGGTCAATGCCGATCGACCGGGCATGCGGCGAGCGGCCTGTGCCGTTTTCTCCGCGTCCGCGCCATGTCCGATTCGATCCTGCCTCAACCGAACCAGCCATGCGCTGCGCTTCTCGCTGTTCCGAGACCAAAGCGTGGCAAGGCCGCGGCCGCTGCGATGACCATCATGAAATGTGGATCGGCGCACCAGCGTCTCGTTGGACGGGTGCGGTCAGTTTAGGTAGTGTAGCGCATCGCGGCAGTGTGACCGCTGTCAAAATCGGAGCAACGACCATGGCACGGGTTAATGCCAGGATGCGCGCGAAGAAAATGGCCGTGCGGAAAAGCCCTGAACGCTCGAGTGCTCCATCGAGGAATGCTGTGAAGACGGCCGCAAAACCGCGCCAGTCCCATGAGTTCCTGATCAATCATCTGCGTGAGGAGGATTTCAAGTCCGATGGGTTGCGGCGCTACGCCCGCTATCGCGATCTCGGCGTCAAGGACGCGACCCACGGAATGGCGGTGGCGCATGTGATCCGCTTTCAAGGTCCGTGCGATCCAAAGGTGGTGTCCAAGCTGCACATGCACGCCGCCAATTTTCAACTGATCTACGTACTGAAAGGCTCGATCACCTCGCAATTCGAGGGTCACGGCGCACATACGATGACGGCAGGCGACGTATGGCTCCAGCCCAAGAACATCAAGCACAAGGTGCTTAACTATTCGGACGATTGCGAAGTGCTCGAAATCGTCATGCCGGCCAACTTCAAGACCGTCGAGCTCAAGTCATAGGATTTCCGCTCGCTCGCTTCTCCCGTTCAGAACTTAAAGGCCAGCTTACCAAGGCTCGATCACGTCCGGAAGGCTTGGCGATACTGCAAGCCAGCGTAACAACCCACTCGCATTACCTGCGCGATATCCTGCTGGCCACAGGGCAGTATCTCGCTATTACCCTGGTTTCGATGCTTGGCATCTACCATCGCAACCGCGTGACGGTCGAGCGACTGCTCCTCGGCATCAAGTCAAGTCCCGCGCCGTACCTTGAGTCCGGTGGCCGAACTCTTCGTCGAAAGCATGCGTGCCACGGCAAAGTCGATACGTTCAAGGTCAGGTTACCGCAAAGAAGGCCGAGGCCTATCGGCACTCACTTCCGCCAGCGCCGTTTTCGCGATGTCCGCGACGAGTCCGGTTTAACCCCGACTCCCGACGTATTGCGGCGTCGCAGCGAACCGACGCTCAGGGCCACAAGCAGCCTCATGCACCGCAGCATCGCCTCTATTCGATGACGTCGTCGGCGCGGGCGAGGAGTTTCCGCGGAATCTCGAGGCCGATCGCCTTCGCGGTCTTGAGGTTGATTACAAGGTCGAACTTGGTCGGGAACTGCACTGGCAGATCGCCCGGCTTTTCACCGCGCAGGATACGATCGACATAGGAGGCCGCGCGCCGCCACAGATCATCGAGGTCCGGTCCATAAGACATCAGGCTGCCCTCGGCGAGTTGTAGTCGATCGTAGGAGAACGCGGGCAGTCGGTGCTGTCTCGCCAGGCGGAAGATCACTTCGCGATCGGCGCCGAGCAGGGTTGGCGGTACCAAAATCAGGGCGCCGTCGGGCTCGGCCGCAAATGCATCGAGCGCGCTCTGGATGTCCGCGGCGTCGCGCACGGGGGTCCTGATCGTCTTCACCCCGATGGCGGTCGCTGCCGCCTCGATCGGGGTGAGGTAAATTTCCGGACGGACTTTGGAGTTGAACACGAGGGCAACCCGGTCGATGCGAGGCGCGGCCTCCTTGAGCAGCTCCAGCCACTTTCCGGCGATCGACGGAAATAGATTGGTGAATCCGGTGGTGTTCCCCCCGGGATGCGAAATGCTTGTCACGAAGCCGTTCGCAACCGGGTCCCCGACCGATAAGAAGACGATCGGAATCGTCTTAGTCCGCGCTTGCAACGCTCTTGTTGTCGGCGCGGTTCCCGTGACGATCACGTCGGGAGCGACGCCGACCAGCTCCCGCGCGTTGGCGCGCACACGCGCAAAATCGACGTCGCTGTAGCGAAGTTCAATCCGCAGGTTGCGGCCTTCGATCCAGCCGAACTGTAGCAGCCCTTGTCGCAACGCCGCCAAAAGGGCTTGAGCCCTGAAATCACTTTCAGCCGGAAGCATAAGCACGCCGAGTCGTCGCATGCGCTCGCCCTGTTGCGCATGCGCGGCGAGCGGCCACGCAGCTGCTGCGCCGCACAGTGTGAATATGAATTCTCGCCGTCGGATATAGATTGTCATGTGACCCATCCTGCCGGTGGTCGCGCGCGTGCAATACACCGGACGGTATCACGCATTAGCGAAGGAACGAACGATGCTCTTGCGCTGCAAAAGTCTTGGGCAGCCCATGTCTCAGTTGGGTCATGAGCGCCGTTTTCGCGATGTTCGCGACGAGTCCGCTCTACCTCCGACTCCGGAAAGATCGCGGCAGCGCAGCGAACCTACGTTGAGGGCTAACTGCCGTTGAAGTGCCATTTTTCAGACCGAACGATCGACTCGACGGGGCGCTCCGCAGCGAAAGCAGGCGCGGATGCGAAGGATTGCCGTGGAACCCCTTCGCACGGTGGCGCGCATGTCATTCGATAAACCAACGGACGCCGATCTTGAGGATCCTGACCAGATGTGGCTCGACCAGCTGTCCGGCAGGCGAAACTTCGATCCCAGCACATTCATGGGCTTCATCAATGACCTGGTCCTATCCGAGCGGGAGGATTGGCGAGGCTTGTTTGCGGCTCTCCCGAACGGTGCTGGCTTCGTCGCGAAGCTGAGCGATTTCTTCGAGCGGCATCGAGGCGGCCTGAGAGACCAAAGCTGTTGGTATCCCTATTTCCATCCTCTCCAGCGAAACGCCTTGGAGCGGCACAGACTTATCGAGCTCGCCCGGCGGCACGTGGCGGAACTGGCCGGAATTGCTGATGTCGCGGGTGCCCGTGAACTGCGCGAGCGCTTGTTGTCGCTCACGACAGTGTGGATCGATGAGCATCGACAACGTGGTCCGCAGGATTTCAGCGACCTCGATATCGAGATCTACGAGACCATCGGCGATTTTCTCGGTTCAAACGAAGACGTTCAAACTCCGTGGTTCGACTGTCTCCAAGAGGCATGCTACTCGATGGCCGCCAACTACGACCTACAACGCTACTTCATGTCAGACTACTATCGAATTCGCTTCGACTACGGCGCCTACTACGAGCTTTGGATCGGTGGCGGCAAGTTGCTCTTCGATGACGGGCAGTGCCTCGTGACCTCCGTGCAGCGGCGCTGAGCCTGTGCCGCATCGAGGGATTACTCAGCCGAGCTGCAGGATTACGTGTATCTGATGCATTTCCCGAGCTTTGTTTGAAGGGTCATGAGCGCCCGTTTTCGCGATGTCCGGTTTGTCTCCGACTCCGAAAAGATTGCGGCATCGCAACGAACCGACGTTGAGGGCCAATAAGAGACGCTGCTTTCGCATCTGTTGTTGCTTTTTTCGCTTGGCGGCGAGGGTGGCTCATCTGCCGGCATTTGAGCCAGTTCGATCCGTCCGGTTTGTTGCTGTAGGCGCCTCAATGGCGCTTGTACGCACCCGTCCCCGCATCAAACACGATCGCGCGCCGATTGCCGTAACCGTCAGCAACAAACACCGCGGCTTTGGGACGTGGAAAGCGCCGGCATCGCCATCCGAGCTCGTGGGGCCGGCCCGATATGCTCGCCCCATCCCCACCCGTAACTCCGCCATTGGGGACCAGCATCGGCCGGCGCAGCAGCGCGCCGCGGCGACCGCGATGATCGAGCCGGAGAGCCAACCAGCGGGAAAATGCGCAAGGCCGAGCACCGCCCCGCTGGCGGCGCCGATGATCAGGGTTTCAGCAAAGCGGGTGAGCGCGTCGCGCAGTGACGCGGCCGACGCCATCTCAGAACCGTGCGGTCAGATTCGTCACTAGCCGCTGCATGGCAGTCTTGAGCTGCTCGGCATTGCGGGCAAAGCACAGGCGCAGATAGCCCTGCCAGGTAGCGCCGAACGCCGTGCCGGGCGCAAGCCCGATGCCGGCTTCGTCGATGAGACGCAGCGCGAGGCGGCGCGTGTCGTTCTCCCCCTCGACGGCGAAGAACACGTAGAAGGCGCCCTGCGGCCATGCGAAACGGCAGCGGCCCGTCGAAGCGAGCCTGTCGCACACGATGGCGCGGCCCTGGCGCGCCCGTGCGATTTGATGCTGCACGAAGCCTTCCCCGCGTTCGAGTGCGGTCACGGCGGCACGCTGCATGAACTGCGCGACGCCGGAGGTCGAGTACTGGATCAGATTCTCGACCACCTGCCCCAGCGCGGGATGGGTCATGATCCAGCCGACGCGCCAGCCGGTCATCGCCCAGTTCTTGGAGAACGTGTTGACGAACAAGATGCGGTCCTCGCTCGCCATCACGTCGATGAAGGACGGCGCCCGCTCGCCTTCGCCGTACCAGAACCGGCCGTAGGTTTCGTCGGCGATGATCCACAGGCCGCGGCGGCGCGCGAGTGCCAGCAGCGCGTTCAATTCCTCGCGGGTGGCGGTCCACCCCGTCGGATTCGACGGCGACACCAGGAAGAGGGCGCGCGTGCGCGGGCCGGCCGCGCGTTCGAGCCGATCGAGATCGAGGCTCCAACCGGCATTGCCGAGGCTCATGGACACCTCGACCGGCCGTGCGCCGATCACGCCCGCGGCGGCCGCAGCGTTCGGCCAGGTGGGCGTGGGGATCAGCACCTCGTCGCCGACGCCGGCCGTCATCGCGAGCGCGATCTGGATCGCCTGCATGCCCGAGCCGGTGACGAAGAATTCGTCGGACGAGAACTCGCGGCCGTAGAGCCGAGAGTGATAGCGCGCGAGGGCCTCGCGCAGTTCGGGGATGCCGCGCTGCCAGGTGTAGAAGGTCTCCCCGGCGGCAAGCGCCCGGGTCGCAGCTTCGGCGATGAACGGGGGCGTCGGCAGATCCCCCTCCCCCGCCCACAGCGGCATGACACCGCCGCGCCGGCGGCCGTAGTTCATCACCTCGACGATGCCGCTCTCGGGGGCCGCACGCGCCTCGGCGCGCAGGCCGTCGAGCATCGACGTCTCGCCCGGCTGGACCGCCGGCATGCACATACGCTCCTCCACCGCTCACGAGCCTCTATAGCAGCCCCAGCGCGAGAACGGGCCACCCCTAGGCACATGCCCCGTATTCACGCCCGGTTTTACGCTCCCCCCGTGTGGGAGAGGCACGCGGGCGGCTCACTTGCGGGTGAGCAGATCGCGGATCTCGCCATTTGCATGACAACAGGAAAAATGCAGTGGCAACATGAAAACTGACCTGTCACCCTTGAACGTCGGCTGGCGCGGGTGCACACAATCCTTGAAGCTATCGAAGCCCTTCCATGCCGGCTCCGGCGGCTCGTAGCCGGCGCGCGGCGTATAGATCGACGGCTCGACGAGCTGCATGGTCGGAATGTAGCGCGGGCAATTCTGGCGGCGCTGATCATGCGCGCGGTGGCGCGTCCATATCAAACCGGAAGCGACGAAGCCGCTTAGTTAGTCCTGTTCAGAAATCCGGCTTGGACGCTTGGGGAATAGGGACTTTAAAACCGACAAAATCTTGGGCGTTGTTCTCCGCACAGGCGAATTCCACAAGTGGTTGCTGCACACGCCGCCAGCGCTGCAGGCCTCGCCAGGGCATTGTAAAGGCCCCCGGATCGTCGACGTCGACCGAGACGTCGACAGAGCTTCCGTCGGCTGACAATTTCCAGCGTTCG
>Ga0126384_10000758_pt1 | contig 18367 bp, 20 predicted proteins | sample PanSoiMetPlot_36_FD_92543 | JGI IMG/M metagenome (GOLD analysis project Ga0126384, IMG submission 92543) | Tropical forest soil microbial communities from Panama - MetaG Plot_36 | ecosystem: Environmental > Terrestrial > Soil > Tropical forest > Bulk soil | place: Panama | collected 2016-02-17 | reverse complement strand
CGCGGCAGGCATAGGCGAGAAAGGAGCTCCGGTCGCTCGCCCAGAAGTGACGTTTATCCCTCATGAGTGCGAAGGGGCTGACGGCCGAACGGCCGGCTGCGATGTAGAGCGGCAGCACGGCCGGGTCCCAGCCGCCGGGCATCGGCGGACTGCGATCCAGAAGGATCAGCCCCACCATGCCGGAAGCGAACGCCAGGACGAGCGGCAGGGCGAACAACGGCACCAGGTGTGGCCCCCGCTGCTCGTTCAGCAAGAGCCAGGCTCCGGCGCCGACCGTCGCCACCGCGGCTGCGAGCAGCGACCAGCCCAGCCGGCTCCACAGCCGATGCCCCTCCTCAGACCAGAGCGAGCCCGCCAGGAGCGCCAGAAGCCCATCGATGAGCGCAGCCGCGACCAGAGTCCCCTGCCCCGACTTCATCGCGACGAACGTTGCCGCCAGGGCCAGGACGAGCAGGATGCGCCAGAAGGCCTTCTTCGGCCGTGTGGCGAGGTAGAGCGCCGACCCGGCGAGGGCAAGCGCCACCAGCGGCCGCACCGGCGCAACGGCCTGCAGCACCGTCGTGGCCGCCGACCGCACATGCGGTGAGCGCAGGGTCCACAGCTCCAGAGAGAGCAGTCCGTCAGCCAGCGCGACGAACATGAGAACCGGACGCGCGACGGCGGCCAGCCACGGGGACTGCGTAAGCGGGAGCGAAAGCTTCACTGCCAGTTGATCCTCATCGGACTCGAACCGGTTCCCGATCATACGAACCATCGGTGACCGCACCGACGTCACGCGTCCGCGTCTGGCTGCGCAGCCTTCAGCCAAGAAGTTCGGCGGCGATCCGGAACGCCGTGTTCGCCGCAGGCACCCCACAGTACACCGCGCTCTGAAGGAGTATCTCCTTGAGCTCCTCCACCGTCACCCCGTTGTTGAGCGCCCCGCGGATGTGCAGCTTGAGCTCCTCGTCCCTGCCCAGCGCTACCAGCATGGCGACGGTGATGCAGCTGCGCGTGCGGCGATCGAGTCCTGGTCGGGTCCAGACCTCTCCCCACGCGTAGCGGGTCAGGAAATCCTGCCACTCCTCGGTCAGCGAGGATCGGCCGGCCTGAGCGCGATCAACGTGGGCGTCGCCCAGCACCGCGCGACGCACTTCCATCCCGTGTTCCATTCGCTCGTCTCTCACCGAGGCGCCTCCTCACTGCGATAGATGGCGAGCGCCCGGTCGATCAGCGTCTGGGCCGAGGCAAGACCCTCGGACTGCTCCGAGCCCTCCAGTCTGGCCAGATTGTCGCGCATGCGCCCTGCGTCGACCTGCAGGCCTTCCAGCGCCTCGCGCGTGCGCCCGACCGCGCCGGCGGCGAGGCGGAACGCCTCACTCAGCGCCGGCCACTCCGACTGCCACGCGCCCGCCGATCGTTCGTGCTCTCCGGCCATGGCGGCGTGCAGGATGGCGGCCTGCGCCGTGACGCCGGCGAACGCACTCCGTGCTTCGATCGCGCGCGCCGGGTTCCGCTTGTGGGGCATCGCCGACGACCGGCCCCCGGCTGCCTCGGCCACCTCGCCGATCTCGGTCTGGGCCAGAAGTGACAGGTCGAGAGCGATCTTGGCGCCGGCACCGGCGGCGACGGACAGAGCCGAGCCCAGCTCGGCGATCCGGCCGCGTGCAGAGTGCCAGGGAAGCCTGGGGTCGACCAGCTCCAGCTCGCGAGCCAGACACGTCATCAGCTCGGCGGCTCGTGGACCGAAGCTGTCGAGCGTCCCGACCGGGCCTCCCAGCTGCACGGCCAGACCGCCGCTGCGAATGGCTGCCAGGCGACGGCGGGCCTCCACGACGCCCATCAACCACATCGCTGCCTTGAATCCGAAGCTGATCGGCCGCGCCTGCTGAAGCAGTGTACGGCCGGCCATCTGCGTGTCGCGATGGCGATGGGCGAGCGCGGCACACTCGGATGCCAGCGCAGAAAGGTCCACCAGCATCAAGTCCAGAGCCTCGCGGGCGATCAGCATCATCGCCGTGTCCAGCACGTCCTGGCTCGTCGCTCCGTAGTGAACAAACCCGGCTGCCTCACCGCCAACCTCGCGCCGCAGGGCGTCCACCAGGGGGACTACCGGCGTGGCCGCCATCACCGCCGCCCGCCCGATCTCCTCGACGTCGAAGCGCGCGGGGTCGCAGGCGGCGGTTATCGCGGTCGCAGCGGAGCCTGGTATGAGCTCGAGTCGTGCCTGGACGGTCGCCAGCGCTGCCTCGAAGCGAAGCATGGCCGTCAGCCACGCCATCTCTGAGACGGCGGCTGCCATGGCCGGGGTCGTGAGGCTGGGCCCGAAGAGGCGGTCAGATGGCATGGAACACGGAATGACGGACAGCCGCGTGGGCCACGGCTACGAATGCTAAGAGGGGCCAGACACCGTTGACGAGTTTGGACGGTCGATCCATTCAGCGGTGCTGTGTCGTCGCAGTTGGTGTTGGCGAGGCCTGGACCCCGGGCTGGACGATCTGGTCGAGTTTGAGGAAGCCCTGACTGTACAGCGCCCCGCCGATGAGGAGGACCAAGAGAAGAAACCCGACAATTCTGACCCACAAAGGGTTGGGATTGGTTGGCGGGTCGGTGGTCCATTTTCCTTTCGGCAAACTGCCCATCGGTCCCGCGCGGCAGCTTACCCGGCGGCCCGCGCAGCCAGCAAGTAAAGCGGTCCGTTGCGGGGCGGGCGAGTGTCTCGCCACCTGGCGTCCGCGTGCCGGCTCCAGCGCCGGTCGTAGAGTGACACGCGGTGTCATCATGCGAGCATCTCGCCGGGACATCACCATCGAGATCGAGAACGCAAGTCTGGCCGGGTCGCTGACAGTGCCAGAGCAAGCGCGGGGACTGGTGATCTTCGCCCACGGCAGCGGCAGCGGCCGGCACAGTCCACGCAACCGCGCGGTAGCGGAGCGGCTCAACGCGGCGGCCCTCGCCACGCTCCTCCTCGACCTGCTCACTCCCGCCGAAGAGGCTGTCGACCGCCGGACCGCAGAGCTGCGCTTCGACATCCCACTGCTGACCGGGCGGGTTCGGGCAGCTGTCGACTGGGCTTTCCGCGAGCACGAGATCGCCGAGCTACCGATAGGTCTCTTCGGGGCCAGTACCGGTGGAGCGGCGGCTCTCGCGGCGGCTTCAGAAGCCTCTGTGGTATGTGCCCTCGTGCTCCGCGGCGGCCGTCCCGACCTCGCGTGTCAGGCGCTGGCAGAAGTCAGGGCGCCGACCCTGATGATCGTCGGGGGCGAGGATCGAGTCGTTCTCGAACTGAACCGCCAGGCCTGTGCTCGAATGCGAGCTGACTGTCGTGTTCACGTCGTTCCCGGAGCGACTCACCTCTTCGAGGAGCCCGGCGCACTGGCGGAGGTCAGCCGTCTCGCCGGTGAGTGGTTCACACGTCTGCTGCCGGCTCCCTGACAGGTCGTACTTCCTGCAGCTGTACCAATTCGCGGCGCCCTTGAGCTCGCCTGGCACACCGCCCAGGTTCATTCGAGGCTTAACAGCCTGCGTTGACTTGGCGCTGGAGGGGACCTATGGTCGGGGCGTGGACGCCGCTCCCGACTACCTGAGCATTCCCCTCGCCGAGGCCGCCAACGCCCCGGTCGGCATCCTCCCGGAGCCGTCGCGGCCACCTGGCGGCCCCCTGGTCCTGCGGGGCCTGCCGTTCGAGCTGGGCCCCGAATCACACCGCTGCCTGGTCCGCCTGGGGGGCGAGGGCGGTGCCAGGGAGGCAGAGCTCACAATCGGCCTTCGGGCCCGCCACCTGGTCTTCGCGCACCGCCTGCTCTCGTCTCGCATCCTCCAGGGTGATCCGCCCGGCCGGCCGGTGGCCAGGGTGACGTTCACATATGAGGATGGCGAGCAGGTGGCGCACACGGTAAGGGAGCGGTTCGAGGTGGCTGAGATCCCCACCCGATGGGGCCAGCTGCCGTTCCTCGCTCTGCCGGACACGCCGGACCAGCTCCCGGCCGATCGCTGGCGGGGCGCCTACGGGACAGTAGGCGAGCGGCAGACCGAAGCGTTCCAGGGCTGGGCCCGCTGGTTCTATCTGTGGGCCTGGCGCAACCCGCGACCGGAGGCGCGGATCGAGAGTCTGCTCGCCGAGTCGCTCGGGCCCGACTATGCGATCGGCTCCATCGTGGCCGGCCTTGCCGACGAGTTCCCGTTCCCGCGCGACGGCATGCGGGCGCTCCGGGTCATCATCAGCGACCCGGTGGAAGCGGACTGGCGGCTTGCCGTCGACCGCGGGGTCGCCACCTTTCCGTACCGCCTTCCGGACTCGTCGCCCCACGAGTTCCTGTCGGACCCGCTGGCCGGCTTCGGCGATGCTCACGGGCCCGGGACCAGTCCGGCTGGCGTGGAGGTCTCTGCGGTGGCTTCGGCGACCCTCAGCGTCCGCAGCGGCGATGATGAGCTCGGCTCGGTAAGCTGGCGCGACCTCCTCGCCAAGGGCGCCACCGAGTCCGGTCGAGTCAGGATCGAGGTCGTCGACCCTGGCCGGAACTGGGTCCGCGTCACCGTGCTCGACGATGCAACTGGGCAGCCGATTCCATGCCGGGTCCACTTCCGCTCCCCCGCCGGCGTGCCGTTCCAGCCGCACGGCCATCACTCGCAGGTCAACCAGGGCCTGGGCACCTGGCACTCGGACATCGGCGGCGATCTCCGCCTGGGCTCGATCAGCTACGCCTACATCGACGGCCGCTGCGAAGGCTGGCTGCCACGCGGAGAGGTCCTGGTGGACGTCGCGTGTGGCTTCGAGTACCAGCCGCTGCGATCCCGTGTCAGCGTCGAGCCCGGACAGCGAGAGATGACGCTCCGGCTCAGGCGGATCCGCGACATGAACGCTGAGCACTGGTTCAGCGGCGACACCCACGTCCACTTCCTGTCGACGCAGGGGGCACAGCTCGAGGCCAGAGGCGAGGACCTGAACGTGGTCAACCTCCTGCTGTCGCAGTGGGGTCACCTGTTCACGAACACAGAGGAATTCACGGGCGAGCCGCTGGTGTCACGCGACCGTCGCACGATCGTGTACGCGACCCAGGAGAACCGGCAGCATCTGCTAGGCCACCTGACCCTGCTCGGCCTCAAGAGCGCGGTCGCGCCGTGGTGCTCGGATGGCCCCTCGGAGGCCGAGATGGGCGGCACCCTCGAAGTGACGCTTTCCGACTGGGCCGACCGCTGCCATGCGCAGGGGGGCACGGTCGTCATCCCTCATCTCCCCGCCCCCAACGGAGAGCCCGCGGCGCTCATCGCGACCGGCCGGGCGGATGCCGTCGAGATGCTGAGGCACGACCCCTACTGCCACCTCGAGTATTACCGCTACCTGAACGGCGGCTACCGGCTGCCTCTCGTGGGCGGCACGGACAAGATGACGAGTGACGTTCCGGTCGGGCTCTATCGCACCTACGTGTACATACCGCCCGACGAGGAGTTCACCTACGACAGCTGGTGCCGCAATCTGGCCGCGGGCCGCACTTTCCTGTCGGGCGGACCGCTGCTGTCGTTTATGGTCGAAGGGGCGGCGATCGGCGACACGGTGCGACTGGCGGGGGGCGGGGGTACCGTCGAGGTCGTGGCGGAGGTCACGTCGATCTTCCCGGTCCACTGCCTGCAGGTGGTGGAGCGGGGCCGGGTGATAGCGGAGGTCCAGGCGCCGGCAGGGGCGCGGCGCCTGCACTTGCGTGAGCGGGTCCGGCTGGATGGCGACACCTGGCTGGCTGCCCGGGTGGCCGGCCCCGGCTATGTGGCGGTCCCACACCGCGATGCGTGGGGCCGCGGCATCATGGCCCACACCTCACCGATCTACGCAGCCTGCGGTCAGGACTGGGCACTCGCCGACCCGGCCACGGCGCACTACATGCTCACCTTGATCGAAGGCAACCTTGCCTACATCAGAGATCTGAGCCGCCAGCACGCTCCTGGGACCGTCACGCACCACCACGGCGAGGACGATCACCTCGCGTATCTGGAGCGCCCGTTCCAGGAAGCCATGGAGGCGCTTCACCACAGGCTCCGCAGCATGACATCCGAGTAGTGATCGTCGTCTGCGGTGAGGCGCTGATCGACATGATTCCCGGCAGGGGACGTTCCGGGCGGCCTCGCCGCCGGGCACTGGCCGCTGGTGCCCACCTCCTGACCCGGGCCGGCGCCGTCGACGCATACGTCCCTACGCCGGGCGGATCACCCTTCAACCTGGCGATCGGCCTCGCCCGCCTGGGCACGCCGGTCTCCTTTCTCAGCCGTCTATCGAGCGACCGCTATGGCGAACTGCTGCTCAACCGGCTGCTCGCCGAAGGCGTGGATGCCCGTTTTCTGCGCCGCGGCCCGGAGCCGACCACGGTGGCGTTCGTGCAGGACAAGCCCGGCCGGGAGCCGCAGTTCAGGTTCTCCGAGCAGGGGGCGGACCGGAACCTGACGTTACGCGACGTTCCCCCGGCGTTCCCTCCTGAGGTGCTCGGGATGCACTTCGGATCCATCTCACTCGTCCTGGAGCCTGTCGCGTCCACCCTGGAGGCGTGCATGGCCCGTGAGAAGGGCCGTCGCTTGATATCGCTCGACCCCAATGTGCGTCCTGCGCTGATCCCCGACCGGGCTGAATACCGACGCAGGCTGGAGGGCTGGCTGCGGTTCACGGACCTGGCCAAAGTCAGTCGCGCCGACCTCGGCTGGCTGTATCCGCGCGAGCGGCCCGCGCTGGTGGCACGCCGCTGGCTGGAGCTTGGGCCAGTGCTCGTGGTGGTTACGTGCGGCGCAGACGGCTGCAGCGGCTTCACTCGGTCCCGGGCGCTGAACGTTCCGGCGGTGTCCATGGAAGTCACAGACACGGTGGGAGCGGGGGACTCGTTCACCGCCGGCCTGCTGGCCTGGCTCTACCAGCGAGAGGCTCTCGCGCCCCCGCTGCTGGCCGCGCTGTCGGACAGGGAGTTGGGAGCGGCGCTGGGCTACGCCGCCACCGCGGCTGCGCTTACCTGCGGGCGGGCAGGCGCCGATCCTCCCAACGCGGTCGAAGTCGAGGCGGCGCTGAGCATCCGGGCGGGCGATTCCACACTGGATTCTTGACCCCCAGCCCGAGCGGCCGGTAAAGCAGAGACGTCGAAGCCAGTACGCAGGAGGTCCTTGATGCTCGACTTCATCGGTTTCGTGGTCGTGGGCGGTGGGGCAGGATGGGTTGCGGGCAAGATCCTCACTGGCGACGGCTACGGGCCGCTTCTCGACGTCATGCTGGGCGTCGCCGGGGGCATCGTGGGCGGCTGGTTGATCGGCATCATCCTGGGCACGCTGGGGCAGACCAGGCCAGGGGGCCTCGTAGCCGAATTCTTCGTCTCGCTGATTGGAGCCTGCATCCTGGTGGCGATCGTGCACCTCATCATGCGGCGGCCCATGCGCACCTCTCGAGGCCGAGGGTCCCAGTAAGAAGCGACTGGCCGGAGATAAGCTTGGTCAGTCTACGGGCGTACTCCTGGCGCCTGCGGTGGCCAAGTGCACGAGAAAAGCGTCCTGACCCTCGAGTTTCCCAAGGTGCTCTCCAGGGTGGCTGGCGAAACGGGCTTCTCTGTGGGCAGAGAGCGCGTTCTAGCGCTGCAGCCCTCTCCGCACCTCGCTGTGGCCCAGCAGCAGCTCCGATTCACAAGCGAGGCCGTTCGCCTCCTCGACGAGCAGCCGAGGACCGGCGTCATCGGGGCTCACGACATTCGCTCGCGGCTGGTCCGCGCGAGGCGTGGGGGAGACCTGACCGCGAGCGACCTGGTGGCGGTGGTCTCAACCCTCCGGGGCGCTGCCGCCGCAGCACGACAGCTGCAAGCGCTCGATCCCGAACCTTTTCCCCAGATGCACGAGCTCCGCCAGCGGATGCCCGTGCATCCCCACCTGGTTCGGCGCATCGAGGGGATAGTCAACGACGAGGGCGAGGTGCTGGACACCGCCAGCCCCCGGCTCCGCCGGCTGCGTGGCGAGGTGCGGAGCGCCAACCAGCGCCTGCAGCAGCGCCTGCGTACCCTCGTGGGCGAGTTTGGCGCCGCGCTCCAGGAGCCCATCGTCACCACGCGTGGGGACCGCTACGTGCTGCCCGTCAAGGCAGACTTCCGGGGCCGAGTGCGTGGCATCGTCCACGACCAGTCAGCCAGCGGTGCGACGTTGTTCATCGAGCCGCTCGCCATCGTGGAGCTGAACAACCGTCTCACCGAGCTGCAGAGCCAGGAACAAGACGAGATCGAACGCGTCCTGGGCGAGGTGTCGGGTGAGATCGGAGCCGAAGCGGAGGAGATCCAGCAGGCGGTGGAGGCGCTGGCGGAGCTCGACCTGCAGCTTGCGAAGGCCCGCTACGCTCGCCTGACCCGAGGCGTCGAGCCGCGCCTCAACGAAGACGGGCGAATCGCGCTCCACGGCGCGCGCCATCCCCTCCTGAGCGGCCACGTCGTGCCCATCGATTTCCGCCTGGGTCAGGACTTCTTCATCGTCGTCATCACCGGCCCAAACACGGGCGGCAAGACGGTGGCGCTCAAGACCGTCGGCCTGCTGACGCTGATGGCACAGGCCGGCCTGCACGTGCCGGCCGGAGACGGCTCTGAGCTGGCCGCTGTCGAGGATGTCTTCGCGGACATCGGTGACGAGCAGAGCATCGAGCAAAGCCTGAGTACGTTTTCCTCGCACATGACCCGGATCATCGAGGTCCTGGCCGAGGTGGAGACCGTGAGGCGGCGTGCGCCTGCAGAGGCCCCAAGGGTGCTCGTCCTGTTCGACGAGCTGGGGGCTGGTACCGACCCGGACGAAGGCTCGGCCCTGGCTCGCTCGATCCTGACCTATCTGCTGGACAGACGGGTGCCCACGGTTGCCACCACACACTACTCGGAGCTGAAGGCCTTTGCCCACGAGACGATAGGCGCGGTCAACGCGTCGGTGGCCTTCGACGTCGAAAGCCTCTCGCCGACGTACGAGCTGGAGATCGGGCTGCCGGGACGCAGCAACGCCCTGGCCATCGCGGAGCGGCTGGGGCTCGATCCTCGCATCATCCGCGGCGCCCGGGCGCATCTCGGCACGGCGGGTGTCAGTATGGAGGGTCTGCTGCGCGACCTACAGAACGAGCGTGACGCCGTCGCGGAGGAGCGAGAGCAGCTGGCGCTCGAACGAACGGCGGTGGAGGACCTGAGACTGGAGCTGAAGCGCGAGCGGCAAGGCCTGGAGGACGAGGGGGCCAGGGTCCTGGAGGAGGCGCGTTCGAGAGCCCGGCGCGAGCTCGAGGAGGTGGTGGCCGAGCTCGCTGAAATTCGCGCGCATGCCCGCCGAGAGGACCTGACCAGGTCGGGCGTGGAGGACCTGCGCCGCAGAGCGCGGCGCATTGAAAACGAGATCCCGCCCGCAGCCAGGCCGGCCGTGAAGCGGGAGCCGCCTGCCGAGTCGGTCGAGCCCCTGCAGGGACGGCCCGAGGTCGGTGACGTCGTGCGCGTGGTGAGCTTCGGGCAGGTGGGTGAGCTGCTCAGCCTCTCGGCCGACGGCAGCCAGGCGGAGGTGCAGGCCGGCTCGCTGCGGTTGCGCGTGGGTGTCGACGACCTGCAGCGCGTGAGGCCCAGGGGGCTCGGGCAGGACGCGCTCGACGAGGAGCCGGCACGGTCGGTCGTCGTCATGCGCTCTGACGACCGGGCTCCCATCTCCCCGCAGCTCGATATGCGGGGCTGGCGCGTCGAGGACGCCTTGCCGGAGCTGGAGACGTACCTCAACGATGCGGCGATGTCAGGGCTCAGCTGGGTGCGCATCGTCCACGGGCGGGGTACCGGGGCGCTCAGGGCGGCAGTTCGCGAGCACCTGGCTGGTCACCCACTTGTTCAGTCTTCCGCGCCGGCGCCGGCCAGCGAGGGCGGCGACGGCGTCACGGTAGTGCGGCTTTCGGACTAAAGACGGTCGCCCTGGTTGGGGTCGGAGGTGGACGGGCCTCCTCTTCGCCGCCGACACCGCTGGTCCGATCGATGGCTAGGACGCAAGCATCGCTTGCAGATTGTGCTAGCATCATAAGCAGGAGGTGTCACGGTGGCAGCATTGAGCATCCGTAACCTCGACGAGACCGTGAAGCAGCGCCTTCTGCTGCGTGCGGCTCGTCACGGCCGTTCGATGGAAGCGGAGGTACGCGCGATCCTTACAGAGGCGGTCCGCGAATCAGGCGATTCAGCTGCGTTGTTCACGGCGCTGCTCGACCGGTTCGGCGTGCTCGGCGGCGTGGACCTCGAGCTGCCCGCACGCAGGGAGCCGGCTCGTGCCGCCCACCTCACGGCGTGATCGTCCTCGACACCAACGTGGTCTCCGAGCTGATGCGTGCGGAGCCGGCGCCGCAGGTCGCTTCCTGGGTCCGGAGCCGGGACAGGCGTGAGCTATTCACGTCCTCGATCACGCTCGCCGAGATCCGGTACGGCCTCGCCCGGCTCCCCGACAGTCGGAGGAAGCAGGTTCTCCTCGACGCCGTCGACGACGTCTTCCGGGCCTTTACCGATCAGGTCCTGCCGGTAGATGTGGCTGCCGCAGAGCACTACGCCATCATTGCGAGTGCTCGCGAGCGATCCGGTAAGCCAATCTCCGCGTTCGACGCGCTCATCGCGGCCATCTGCCGATCTCGTGGTGCCACCCTGGCCACGCGCAATCTGCCTGACTTCGACGGCGCCGGTATCGACCTCATCGATCCCTGGGCTCCGAAGGTCCCCGCCGCGGACTGATGCCGACTGAGGGCGGTTCGGCAGTGGATCGGTAGGTCAATCGCGCGCACTGGTTCATGGGGGATGGGAAGGACGGCGCTCCGCGCCCTCCTCCACCGTCTCAGGGATCGTTCGCCTTCGCGAGCAGCCTCGCCGCGATCCCGTGGAGGATCAGCTCGAGCCCAGCCGCGAATCCCTGGTCGCGTCGCTCGCCCGGGGCGCCTCCGCGTGCCTGCTCCTCGACCGTGAACCCGTTGACGTAGCAGATCACCGTGTCAACCCCGACGACGGCCGCGTCGGGCGTCGCGCCTGCCCGCCGCAGCAGATCCACCAGCCGCTGGAACGCCGCCACCGCGGCGTCGCCTGGGACGGTGAGCGTCGCCATCAGCCGGGCCCCGTCCCGGTGGGCCAGCATGCCCCGCCGCATGGAGCCGGCGATCTGGCGCAGCTGCTCGGCCCAGTCGCCCTCGGGCGGCGTGTCTGGCGCCGTCTCCACGACGATGCGCTCGGCGACGGCGTCCAGCAGCGCACGCTTGCTCGGGTAGTGGCGGTAGAGCGCGCCAGGCTGGACGCCCAGCCGTGCGGCCAGCCGCCGGGTCGTCAGCGCGTCCAGGCCGACCTCGTCGAGCAGATCGACCGCCGCCTGCAGTACCTCCGCCCGCCGGGACGAACCGTTCCACCTCATCGCACGCCAAACCATCCTGCCACTTGACGGCACGACCCGTCATGTGAATACTGTTCACGTGAACAGCGTTCACTTCTCATGGAGGGCTTGCACATGACGACGAGAGCACGCGGAGCACTGGGCCGGGTCCTGGTGATTGGAGCAGGGCTGGGCGGCCTGGCGCTGGCGCACGGGCTCGCCCGGGCCGGGATCGACTTCCGGGTCTACGAACAGGAACGGGGGGTCAATTCCCGGTTCCAGGGCTACCGGATCGGGCTGCGGACGGAGGGCAGAGAGGCGCTGCTCGCCTGCCTGCCCGAGCGGCTGCACGCGCTGCTCGACGCCGTCTGCGGCGACCTGACCGGGCCAGGACTGGTCCTGGACTCGCAGCTCAACGAGCTTCAGCGAGGACCCGGCTTCGAGCCGGACGCGATCGTCGTAGACCGGCACGTGCTCCGACACCTCCTCCTGACGGGACTGACCGACCACATCGAGTTCGGCCGCCGGCTGTCGGGCATGGCCGAGCCGCCGAAGGGCGCGGTCCGCGCCTCCTTCACCGACGGCAGCGAGGCGGCCGGCGACGTCCTGGTCGGCGCCGACGGCGGGAACTCGGTTGTCCGGGCCCGGCTCCTGCCGCACATCCGGCTGGTCGAGTCCGATCTGTGCGGCGCGCTGGGCCGCACGACGCTGACCGACCGCTTCGCCCCGCTCGTGCCAGGCGCCGGCACCATGGTGAAGGGCCCCGGCTCGACGCTGATGCTGGGCCCCATGCGCTTCCGCCGGCCGCCGGTCGAGGCGGCCGCCGAGCTGGCGCCGGACGTCCGGCTCCCCGCCACCTCCAGCTACCTCCGCTGGGTCATGCTCGTGCCGCCTGACCACCCGATGAGCCGGCCCGGAGCGGCCGCCCGGGACGCCCGTGAGGTTGTGCTCGACCTGATCGCGGGCTGGCACACCGATCTGGTGGATCTGATCCGGGCGGCCGACCCCGGCAACAGTGCCGTCGGCCGCGCCATGGTTACCGACCGGCCGCTCGAGCCCTGGGCGGCGGGCCGGATGACGCTACTCGGGGACGCCGCGCACCTGACGCTCGCCTCGGGCGGCAACGGGGCAAATACCGCCTTCCGTGACGCCGAGCTGCTCTGTCGCCGCCTGGTCCAGGCGGACCGAGGCGAGCTGGAGGTCGGCGCAGCTCTGGAGGCCTACCAGCGCGAGATGCTGGCCCGAGGCAACGCCGCGGTCGAGCACAGCAAGGAGGCGCTTGGCCGGTTCCTGCCGGAGTCATGACGGTGTTGGGTGCGGTTCGGGCGAGGTGGCCCAGAATGACTCGGCGCTCGGCTGCTGGAACCTCGACCAGCAGCACTGGCCGCACCCTGAGGTCATCGAGCGTCTTCCATCCGCCGAGCCTCCCGCCAGATCGGGCTGTCCAGGAAGTGGTTGTCGAAGCGCTCCTGCGAGTCCAGGATCTCCTGGGGGCTGGCCTGGCCTTTGATGGCCCGTTCCGCCAGGCGAAGATACTCAAACCGCTTCTTCAGCTCAGGAGCCTGGATGATCAGCACGTCGGCGTCCGCCCGCGGGGGTGCTGCGAAGGCGTGCGGCATGTGCCGGGGGATCACCAGGAAGTCGCCCTCGTTCAGCTTGACAATCCGGTCGCCCGCCAGCGCCTGCAGCGAGCCACCGAGGATGAAGAAGATCTCGGTGGAGCCTGCGTGGTAGTGCGCCGGCGGACCGCCTGCTCCCTGCCTCAGGAGTGTCCGGTTGGCGCTGATGGCGCCGTCGGTGCTGTCGGAGTCCGCCAGCAACCTGGTTGTCATGAGCCCACCGCCGAGGACCTCAGCCTCGGCCGCTCTCACCAGCACGATCTTCTGGCCGTCAGCTTCAACGAACGACATCGCTCCACCTCCGAATCAAATTCGCTATCGGATAGTACGGAATAGAACTATCATCCGTCAAATAAAATGCGACGATGGACGAAGACCTCGGCGAGGGGCACAGGGACGCAGTCGATGCGATCCTCGATCAATGGCGACGAGAGCGGCCCGACCTGGACCTGTCGGCCATCGGCGTCCTGGGCCGGCTTGCCCAGGCGTCGCTCCTCCTTGGCCGGGACGTGGAGCAGGTGTTCGCACGGCGCGGCCTGCGCGGGGGCGAGTTCGACGTGCTGGCAGCACTGCGCCGCTCCGGCTCTCCCTACACTCTGATCCCCTCCGAGCTCTCAGAGGCGTTGATGATGTCTCGGGCGGGGATGACCAACCGGCTGGACCGCCTCGAGGCGGCAGGACTGGTCGTGCGGAGCCTCGACCCCGCCGATCGCCGCAGCTTCCGCGTCGCCCTGACCGACAAAGGCCGTGAGGTCATCGACGCCACGCTCACCGAACACGCAGCCAGGGTCGCCCGGCTCGTTTCCTGCCTCACACCCGAGCAGAGCAAATCCCTCGAGCGTGCTCTCCGGACCCTTTTGCGCTCAGCTGCTGGTAGCCCCGATGAGCATCGAGGATAGGGAGGCGATCCACCCGTCCTCGGCCTGCCGGCGGAGCCCGCGGTTCCACTTAAATTAGCTTCCAGGCGTGCCTCACCCTGAGCTGTCCACCGAGCGCCTGCTGCTCAGGCGGTGGCGCGACCGCGATCGTGAGCAGTTCGCCGCTCTGAACGCGGATCCGGTCGTCATGGAGCACTATCCCTCGCTTCTCACGCGCGCCGAGTCGGATGCAGCGGTGGATCGGATCGAGGCCTCCTTCGACAGACGCGGATTCGGGAACTGGGCTGTCGAGGTGCCTGGTGTCGCCGACTTCGTCGGATATATAGGCTTGAGCGTCCCGGCATACGATGCACCGTTCATGCCCGCGGTCGAGATCGGCTGGCGCCTCGATCGCCGGCACTGGGGAAGGGGCTACGCCACTGAAGGCGCACGCGCCGCTCTGGAGTTTGGCTTTTCCAAGATCGGCCTCCACGAGATCGTGTCGTTCACTGTGCCCGCCAACGTGCGGTCCTGGCGGGTGATGGAGCGCCTCGGGATGACCCGCGATCCCGCCGACGATTTCGAGCACCCGCTGCTGCCGCCTGGACATCGGCTGCGTCGCCACGTCCTGTACCGGCTCAGCCGTGCGGCCTACCATGGCGGTTGAGGCGCCTGGCGGCGCCGCCAACCGCCATTCACGAGGTTGATCTCATGACTCCACAGGAGCAACAGCTGATCGAGTCGCTGTTTCAGCGGCTCACACAGGGTGCCGCTCAGTCCGGTCCGCGCGACCCGCAGGCAGAGGCGCTCATCGAGCAGCGCGTCCAGAGCCTGCCTGGGGCGGCTTATTACATGACGCAGACACTGCTCGTCCAGGAGCGTGCGCTCCAGCAGGCCGAGGCGCGCCTGGCAAGCCAGCCCCAGCAGAGCAGCTTCCTACCCCCTGCTTCAGCACCCGGACAGCAATATCCATATGCGGCGGCACCGTCCTACGCCGGCCCGGCCTACCAGGAGCAGCGAGGAGGTGGGGCGGGGAGCTTTCTGGCCGGCGCTGGCAAGATCGCGCTTGGAGTAGTGGGTGGCGTCCTCGTGGCCGACGCGGCCATGGGCCTCGCTCACGACGTGTTCGGCCAGGGTGGCTTCGACCGGGAAGACCGCGGCTCAGGTCAGCAGGGCTTTGACCGGGATGACCGGGGCCAGGGAAGCTTCGACCGGCAGGACCAGCGCGACCAGCAGACTTACGGCGACGAGCAGGCCGGCGGCGGTCAGCAGGATGAGTTCGCCGAGGACGACGACGCTCAGCAAGACGATTTCGTCGAGCAGGACAGCTTCGACCTGTCCGACTCCTCGGGTGACTTCGGCTCGGGCCAGGATTGGTAGCACCGTGACTGGTCCGCACGAAGGCCAGCCACTGCTCAGCGCGGGGCCAGAGCCCGATCAGGCGTGGGCCGCTATGGTCATGCTCCACGGCCGCGGAGCCACCGCCCAGGACATCCTGACCCTCGTGCCGGAGCTCGAGCAGCCGGGCTGGACGTTCCTCGCGCCTCAGGCTGCCGGCGCCACCTGGTACCCGTATCCCTTCACGGCGCCGATCGAGCGCAACGAGCCATGGCTCTCGTCGGCTCTCGCAGTCGTGGGCGAGGCGCTGGTAAGGATCGCAGCTGCCGGCATACCAACTGAGCGCACGGTGCTGCTCGGATTCTCGCAGGGCGCCTGCCTGACTCTGGAGTTCGCTGCGCGCAACGCCCGCCGCTTCGGCGGCGTGGTCGGTCTGAGTGGCGGGCTCATCGGGCCCGACGGGGCAGAACGCCACGACTCTGGGTCGTTCGAGGGAACGCCTGCCTTCCTCGGTTGCAGCGACCGCGATCCGCACATCCCGGCCGGCCGTGTGAGCCACGCCGCAGGGGTGCTGGAAGGAATGGGCGCCGAGGTGACGATGGTGCTGTACCCCAATCTCGACCATACGGTGAATCGGGAGGAGATCGAGCAGGTTCGCGGCATCATGAGCCGCCTGGGCAGCTTCTCGGCTCAGCCGGGCTAGGGTGCGGCCGCGACCCGGCGGGGGGTGACTCATCGCCCACCCGCCAGGTCCGCAATCTCGCTCGTCAGCCCTCCTGGTCCCGCTCGATCAGGGTCTGCCGCCCGCCTCCGTTTTTGTAGACGCCGACCGCCCACAGGCTGTCGCCGGTCGTCGCTATGCCTCCCAGGATGTTGTCGCCCGATCCGGGATTTGGCCCGTCGACGACACGGAATCGGTCTTCGTCGCCGCGGAGGATCAGGGTCTTGTTATCGCCGATGGCAACGTCCTGGAAGGTGCCCACGGCCCAGACGGTGTCGTCGGATGCCGAGACGCCCCAGAGGCTGGTGAAGATCGATCCGGCTTGGGGCAGGTCGACGGTGGTCCAGGCTCCATTCTTGAATCGTTCGACCAGTGGACGCGAGCCCTGTATCGCGTCATCGGTCTCGCCGACGGCCCACACGCCGCGGGCGCTGCCCACCACGCTGAACAGCATGGCCGAGGCCGAGCCGTGGGTTGGCGAGGGCACGACGGACCAGCCGCTCCCGTCCCAGTGCTCGATCAGTGCCTCGTCCGGGCTGCTGGCACCGAGCTGCTGACCAACCGCCCACACGTCGTCCGGTCCGATGGCTTTCACGCCGTAGAGGTGGTTCCCGGTGCTGCCTGGGTTCGGGCTGGGTATGACGGACCATCGGGTGCCGTTCCAGTGCTCCACCAGCGTCTCGAACTTGCAGCTCGATCCCTGCTGGACGCCGACGGCCCAGACATCAGATGTCGAAAGCGCTGACGCCCCGAAGAGGATGTCGCGTGCAGACCGCGGCTGGGGGCTGTCGGAGATGGTCCAGCGATGGCCGTCCCATGCCTCGATGAGGCCACGGTCCTCGAAGTTGTCGTTCAGGCGGACACCGACCGCCCGATGCCTGGCCGCCCGCGGCGGCAACCCCGAAGAGGGTGTTGAAGTTGGGGCCTGCGTTCGGCGTGGGCACGGCGGACCAGGTCTTGCCGTCAAAGTGTGCAGCCAGCGTCAGGGTGGCGTCCTGGTTGCTGCTGGCCGTGTCCGGGAGGAAGTTGCCAACCGCCCAGACGTCGTCCGGCGCGGATGCGGCCACGGCTCCGAGACTGTTGTCACTCGTGCCAAGGAGCGGGCTGCGCACGACCTTCCAGCCGGCCGCGCCCGGCGTGAGGGTGGTGGTCGTCGACGGCTCCGCCGGCGTCGGCGTCGGGACCGGCAGGTTCGGGACCGTGAGTGCCTCGGGCGCGATCGCGGTCGATCCGGTTATGGCAAAAAGGGGAGCCAGCGGCGTCACGTTCGTAACGTCGCAGGTGAACTCCAGGCAGCCGAGCCCGAAGGATCGCTGGATGGTCTGGAGCAACGAGAAGTTGTTGTAAGGGGTCGGATCCTTGATCCCGCGCGCGCCATGGCTCGCTATGACGATCGAGGAGACTTTGCCACCGCCAGATCCGTTGGGATCGGCGTTGCCGGCATCGCAGCAGCCGGCGTTGTCGTCCCCTTCGTCGAAGATCATCGCTATCGCGTTGTTGCCTCGGGCCCGGAAGGATGCGTTCGTTATCTAGATACATGTCGCCGACGGTGACGAGCCGCTGGTCCTGGGGGTCGCCAGGATTTCCCGAATCGATGCAGTAGGGCGGGTCGCCGTGCATGTCGTGACACTCGTCGGGGATCACGTAGTCGAACGCAGGCACGTTGCCTGATGAGAGGTCTTCGGACAGCTGCTCGATGGGTACCTGGCGAGACCAATCAGCCGGATTGCGAGAAGGGATGAAGTTCTGGATGCCGTCGTGTTTAGAGACGTAGAGAGGGTCGATCTCGGGGCTGCCGTTGCGCCTTGCCCGGGTAGCAGATCTCCTGGTAGCCGGGTTAAGGCAGCGCCTGCAGATATGCCTTCCAGCCGATCCCAGCCCGGTCCAACTGGCTGATCAGGCCGGGCTTGTTGACCGAGTTCATGTAGTACGGGTTGTCGTCCACGATGCCGAACGAGTTGCCGCCCAGGACGGCGACGTAGTTCGGCTCGCTCGGGTGCGTGACGCCGAAATAGGACGTCGCCCGGCCAAACCGGCTGGCGAGTTCGTTGAGGTTGGGGGCGGCCGGGTTGCCGATCACGTCGGCGAATCCGTGGTTCTCCTCCACTATCACGAGGATGTGGTCATAGCAGGGTATGGGGGAGAGTGACCCGCCGGCCGCGGCTGCCGGCATGCCGGCAGTCACGATCATTGTCAGAGCCCCTGTCAGATCGCCACAGCAGCTTGCGCGGCTCGATGCATACGGCTCCTCCTCTCAGGACTTGAGCAGCTGACCAAAGGACAGCGACAGGCTTCAGTCAAACCCGAGGCTATGGTGGGCCGGTAAAGCTACCGCTAACTCGGCGGAAGCAGCGGGTTAAGGGCTGGAGGTCGGCGGCGAGCGTCTACTGCGATGTGCAACCGCCGGTTACTCACGCGTGGCGCGGATCAGTGAGCGAATCGCTAACGCGCTGCCGCCGACTGCGACCAGCACCATGACCACGAAAAGGCTCGTCGCGGCCGCCGCCGAGCCGGCG
>Ga0126384_10000757_pt1 | contig 18383 bp, 16 predicted proteins | sample PanSoiMetPlot_36_FD_92543 | JGI IMG/M metagenome (GOLD analysis project Ga0126384, IMG submission 92543) | Tropical forest soil microbial communities from Panama - MetaG Plot_36 | ecosystem: Environmental > Terrestrial > Soil > Tropical forest > Bulk soil | place: Panama | collected 2016-02-17 | reverse complement strand
CGCGGTTCAGCAGCCGTTCAAGAAATCGCTGACGACCGAACGCACGACGAATGCCGCCTGGCGCACGAAGCCGACCTTCTATGCCGTGTCCACCCAAGATCGGACCATCAATCCCGATCTGGAGCGCTTCATGGCCAAGCGGATGGGTGCGAAGACGATCGAGATCGAGGCGAGTCACCTGGCGCTGATCTCACATCCCGATGCGATCACGAACCTGATCCTGGAAGCACTCGCTGCCTGACAGAAGTTGAACGCTCGCCGCATCCGCAGCAGCCGATGATGCCCGTAAACCTGCCGATGGCGTAAGAGTAGTCGCTTCGGCGGAGCGAAACGGACGCCGGTGGATCAGCCCTTCAGCTCCTTGCGCAGCATCATTCTTATGGCCGGCGTTAGGAAACAGATCACCCACACCATGACCATTCCAAAACCGGCAATGTTTCCGTATTTCTCACTGATGGCCTGATCCTGCGCTGGCGTGAGCTGACCGGCGAGAAGCACGTCCGTATGGAAGTATCCAACCGCTGCAACCAAGCCCACCCAGATCATCGAAAAGATCACAGAATAGATAAGCGCCTTGATCCACCATCGCATTGTTCGCCCTCCAGCCTCACCGCCCTTGTGACGCGCGCGAAGGTAGCTCTGGCTATGAGTGGCGATCAAGGTTGTTTTGCGTCGCTTGGGATCGATGAACTTGGCGGGACTGGGCAGCGCAAAACAATGGCGAACTGCACCCAGCGTCCGCGGGATCCTGCCCATCATGACGACGATCCGAAGCGTCCGCCGAAAACCCGTCCCGGTCGCCGGACCGCTTTCCAGCGCGCCTTGATGGCCGCGCCATTGGGGGCGCCGCGGTCCGCGATCACGCAGTCCGCTCTCCGGCCACTCCGGGCATTGACCGCGGACCGGCGTGATCCGGTTTCGATGCGAGTGAGCCGCACCGGACCTGCGTGCTCGGTTACCGCGCAGATTGGACGATGTCGTCCTCCTCTTCCATGTACTGCGGCAAGCGCTGTAGCGTGCTCGTATCGAAATCGAGGGAGAACACGCCATGAGAGTCCCGATCTGCGCGTTCGGAATCGCCGTCGCGACCGCCCTCTCGACCCTGCCTGCGTTTGCCCAGGCGCCGCGGCCGGCTGCGCGGGAGGTGCCCGCGCGTTCACTTCCGGCCCCCGAAACGGTCAGCCCGGAGCTGCAGAAGATCATCGGGGCACCGCTGAGCCCGGTCTGGAACGTCATTCCACCGACGAACGACGATTGGAAGAAGCAGATCACGGGCATTCAGGATGCCATGGTGAAAACGCTGCCGGCGCTGCGCGGCGCGCTCAACGTCAAGGTCGAGCCGACCACATTCGATGGGGTCAAGGCCTACATCGTGGCGCCGGAGACGATCCCGCCGGACAACCGCAACCGGTTGCTCGTTCACGTGCACGGTGGCTGCTATGCAAGCTTCGCCGGCGAGTCCGGCACCGCCGAGGCGATCTACATGGCGGGTTTCGGCAAGTTCAAGGTCATCTCGGTCGACTACCGCACTCCGCCGGACCATCCCTATCCGGCCGCGCTCGATGACGCGATGACGGTCTGGAAGGCGGCGGTGAAGATGGCAGCCCCGAAGAACATTGCGATCTTCGGCTCGTCCGCTGGCGGGGCGCTGACACTCGCGATGGTGTTGCGCGCGAAGCAGGACGGGCTGCCGCTGCCTGGCGCGATCGCGCCCGGCACGCCCATGTCCGACCTCACCGGTTCAGGCGATACGTTTCAAACCAACGCCATGGTCGACAACGTGCTGGTCGCCTACGGCGCGAATTGCGACAAGCGTGCCGCACTCTACGCGAATGGCCACGACCTCGAGGACCCCATGCTCTCACCACTTTTCGGCGACATGCACGGCTTCCCGCCGACCATTCTCACGAGCGGCACGCGCGACCTGCTTCTCAGCAATACCGTGCGCGTCCATCGAAAGCTGCGCCAAGCCGGCGTCGAAGCCGTGCTTCAGGTCTTCGAGGGCCAGGCGCACGCGCAGTATTACCGCGACGTCAGCGCGCCCGAGACGAAGGAGGCGTTCGAGGAGATAGCCCAATTCTTCGACAGGCATCTTGGCAGGTAGTCGTCGGCGCGGCCGACTGCGGGCGCGCTCCCGCCCGCGAGCGCAACCGGCCGCGGCTACCGAATCAAGCCCAGGTCATCGTAGGCGGCTGGATCGTCTACCAGGATATCCGCCTCGCGCGCGGCTAGCGGCTACGCTGGCACGGGAGCGTGCAATACAGACGATGACGCACTTTTACGCCCGCGTTTTGATTCCTTGTCGATACTGGTCTAAATAGTATTCGACGGATTCAGCGGTGCCGGTTACGTATAGCTGCCCGTCATGTCGGTCCACGATCAGAGGTGCGTTCCCCGCGATCGCGTACCTCATATCCTGCGTCTCCAGGTACTCTTTAGCGGCATAGAAGAATACCCATCCAAAATCGTGTTCAACTATTTCCGAAATAGCGAGATGAATATATGGTCTGCTCTTGAACTCAGGCAAAGCTGATCCGAATTCGTTGATGTAACGCTCGCTTTTTGCGAGATATTCAGAAGCGATCTGATGGGCGATCTGAGCAGTGATCACGCCGGTCATTGGAAAGCAGATCCCCGCGCATTAATGAGTACACGGCCTAGATCAGACACGTCGAGGGATGCCCTGTGTTGAATGTGGAAGGCGCGATTTGTCCGTGTGCCGCAGTGACTTTTTCGAATACGTAATCGAGCGCCCGGCTGCTCCGGAATCAATATGGGCCGGAATCGTGCCAAGTTCAACACCACGTTCAACACCGTGCGGTGGATGATGGCGGAAGCCAGCGAACCGTCGTGAGCACCCGCGAATGACGGAAGTGCCAGTTTGATCCATGTTTTTGAGAGGTCAGCGGCTGCTGGCGGACTAAAAAGGCCGGCGGCGGATCAGCCCTTCAGCTCCTTGCGCAGGATCTTGCCGATATTGCTCTTCGGCAGCGCCGCGCGAAACTCGATCAGCTTCGGCACCTTGTAGGCCGTGAGATTGTCCTGGCAGTAGCGCCGCAAGGCTGCGGCATCGAGCGTCGGGTCGCGCGGCACCACGAACAGCTTCACGGCCTGGCCGCTGCGCTCGTCCGGCACGCCGACGACCGCGGCTTCGAGCACGCCCGGATGCTTGGCGATCACGTCCTCGAGCTCGTTGGGAAAGACCTTGAAGCCCGACACGATGATCATGTCCTTCTTGCGGTCCAGCAGCTTGAGGAAGCCTTCGGGATCGATCACGCCGATGTCGCCGGTCCGCAGCCAGCCATCGGCGTCGAGCGTGCGGCGGGTTTCCTCGGGTCGGCCCCAATAACCCTGCATCACCTGCGGGCCGCGAACGCAGACCTCGCCCATCTCGCCGTCGGCGACGGCGCGTCCATTGTCGTCGCGGATCGAGACCTCGGTCGACGGCACCGGCAGGCCGACGGTGCCGAGCTTCGGCCGCAGCACCGGATTGATGGAGACGACCGGCGAGGCCTCGGAGAGGCCATAGCCTTCGACGAGTGTCGTGCCGGTGAGCGCGACCCAGCGCTCGGCGACGCTGCTCTGCAGCGCCGCGCCGCCGCCGATCGCGAACTTGAGGTCGCTGAAGTCGACCGTCGCGAATTCCGGCGCGTTGAGGAGCGCATTGAACAGCGTGTTGACGCCCGACATGGTGGTGACGCGGGTCCGGCGCATGGTGGCGATGAGCCGGCGAATGTCGCGCGGATCGGGCACCAGCACGTTCATGCCGCCGAGCGCCGCGAAGGCGAGCATGTTCGCGGTGAGCGAGAAGATGTGATAGAGCGGCAGCGGCGTGAGCACGCGCTCGGCGCCGTGCACGACGGTCGGTCCGACCCAGGCCACGCATTGCAGCGTGTTGGCGACGAGGTTGCGATGGGACAGCACGGCGCCCTTCGCAACGCCGGTCGTGCCGCCGGTATATTGCAGCAGGGCCGGGGAGGTCTGAACGTCGTCAGGGTCCGGCAATGAGGCTGCCGGCACATGCCCGCAGACGTCCTGCAGCATGCTGAAGCGCTCGAACCGCCACTCCGGCACCGCATGGCGCAAATAGGTGTTGGCGAAATTGAACGCCCAGCGCTTGAGCGCGGGCACGAGATCGCCGAGCCGCGCCACCACGACGTGCTCGACCGGCGTGTCCTTGATGATGCCGGCGAGCTTGTGCGCGAAGTTCTCCATGATGACGATCGTGGTCGCGCCGCAATCGGCGAGCTGATGCTGCAGTTCGCGCGGCGTGTAGAGCGGATTGACGCCGACGACGGTCAGGCCTGCGCGCAGCACGCCGAGGAACGCGACCGGATAGCCGAGCACGTTCGGCAGCATGATGGCAACGCGATCGCCCGGCTTGCGCCGCAGGGTCTCGATCAGGAAGCCCGCGAAGGAGCCGCTCAGGCGCTCCCATTCCGCATAGCTCAGGGTCGCGCCAAGGAAGTCGAAGGCGGGCCGGTCGGCATGACGCCGGCAGGAGGCGAGCAGCAACGCGTGCAGCGACGCGAAGGCGTCCGGATCGATGTGCTCCGGCACGCCGGCCGGATAGGACGCGAGCCAGGGCGCGCGCGTCAGGGCGATCCCGACTTGGTCAAGCGTGGACATGGGCGAGCGACCAGCGCGCAGGGCCGGATGCGAGGTGGCGCGATTGCGCGCGGACTGCCTGTGGATTGAGCAGCGCGGCACCACGGCCGACGACGATCAGCGCGCGGTCGAACGGGCCTGGCAGGCTTGCGGCGCGCTTGCGCAGCTGCCCGGCGTGGGTTTCACAGGCCGCAAATGTGGACGGATCGATGTCGCAGGCCGATGGATTGGATGCGCTCATGTGGCCCCCGGGGGACTTGGCGGTGCGCGGCGGGTACGCGCCGCGAGCAACGCATTTATGCGATTCCTGCAGCCAGTTGAACGACCGCGGCGAAAGCAGCGGCCGGTCCTGTACCCCGTACTGGTGCAGCACCCGCGCCGCGGGCGCTGCACCGAAGAGACAAATAACCCCGGTGGGGACGCACCGGGGTTATTCTTCCACCGGACGCTGGGGGGAGGGGGGCATGGGGACACGTCCGGCTTCAGACGTGATGTAGGAGAGCCTCCCCGGGTTTGCCAGGGGGCGCAATGTCCCGGCCGTGGAGGCGACAACCGGTCGCGGTTAACTCTATTTGGCGGAACCCATCTCGCGGATCTCGTAGACCGCGAGCACGACGACAAGCGTGCCGACGACCAGAAAGTTCCAGGTGGCGGCCACATTTGCGACCTTGAGGATCCAGGGCGAGATCACCAGCCAGGCGCCGAGCAGAACGTTGATCCATTCCTCCCAGTCGCGGAAGATCGACAGCTCGAGCACCTCCGCCACGATGATCAGCGCCCCCACCGCGACCGCGTTCTCCATCGCGGGGTGCTCCTGATCGAAGAACAGCGCCCAGGGCGAGAGCAGCAGCCAGATGCCGAGGCCCCAGCTGCACCAATCCTCCCATTGGCGGGGAAGCGAAAATGCGGTTTGGGCCATGAAGCTTCTCTTTCGACGACGTGCGCCAGCATAAGGCAAGCGGCGTGGACTGTCTGCCGTCGTCACTGCCTCGACCATGGTCCGGGGTAACGCCCTCGGGAAAAGTCACGTTCGCTCCATAGCGAGGTCCGCACCCGCGTGCCCCAGACATGGCGGCGCACCGGCAGCGCGGCGAGCGCGCCGAATGCAAAGCCGCCGATATGGGCCCACCAGGCGACACCCCCGGCGAGCGAAGGCGCGAACAGCGCCTGGGTGCCCTGCAGGACCTGGATGCCGAACCAGATCAGCGCGAACAGCACCGCGGGCGCCCACAGCGGAATGAAGATGAAGCCGAGCGGGACGATCACCAGCACGCGCTCGCGCGGGTAGATCACCGCATAGGCCGCGATCACCGCCGCGATGGCGCCGGAGGCGCCGAGCACCGGGGTCACCGAATCCGCGTTGGCGAGCAGGTGGGTGAAGCTCGCGATCGCGCCGCCGACCAGGTAGAGCACCGCGAAACCGAAGCGGCCGAACCGCGCCTCCATGGCAGGGCCAAAGATCCACAGCGTCCACATGTTGAGGATCAGATGCAGCCAGCCGCCGTGCATGAAGGTGTTGGTGACGAGCGGCCACCAATCGTCGGGATTGAGCCCGGCGGCGCGCGCGTCGATCGGGTCGGTGTAGCGCAGCGGGACAAGGGCGTATTCGATGGTGACGAGTTCGAGGGCGCGCGGCGGCAGGCTCCACAGCCACACGAAGACGAACGTGTTGATCATGATGAGCGCGTAGACGAGGAGCGGTTCGGCCGCGCGCGGCGCGCTGTCGGTGATCGGGAACATGCGCGCATGTTAGCACGGCGCGCGCATTTGCCTGGGCGGGCGCGCCGTCGCTCGCGCGCGCCCCCCGAGCTCGCCCGTATCCGCCGGTTTTCGTTGCGCTTTTTTCCCTAGCTTCGTTCTGCCATTTTGCCCGATCGCGGCCATGCGGGTCGGCGGGTGGGCCGCGAACGGGCGCGCCGTCATGCCGCCGGCGAGGCGGCGGCGCCCTCCACGAAGGCCTTGAGCCAGCCCAGCATCCGCGGCCATCCTTGGTGATGGGCGCGGGCGCTTTCGCCCAGCCCCGAATGGGTGAGGCGCACCGTGGTGACGCCGTTGTTCTCGTCGAGATCGAAGCGCACGAGCGTGACGATTGCATTCGGCTCCCAGTCGGGCAGCCACGTGAAGGCGAGGGCGCGCGGCCGCTCGATGACACGGTATTCGCCTTTGACGCTGAAGGCGCGGCCGCCGCCCGCGGTGCCGCGGGTGATCCACTTGCCTCCGGGCCGCAGGTCGGATTCCGCGTGGGTGCTGCGATAGAGCCCCTCGGCGCCCCACCATTTCAGGCGCTGATCCGGATCGGTCAGCGCCTCGAAGATGCGCTCGGCCGAAGCCTTGATGGTGATCTCCTTGACGATGGCATCGGTTTCGGCGGTGGAGTTCATCGCTCTTCCTCGACATAACGCTTGAGATTGCTGAGGCTCGTCACCCAGAACGCCGCGTAGTCGCGCAGCCAGTCGTCGACCGCGCGCAACGGATCGGCGTTGAGTTCGCAGATGCGCGCCGTGCCGTTGCGGCGCGCGACGACGAGGCCGGCCGAGCGCAGCACGCGCAGGTGTTTCGAGATCGCCGGCCGGCTGGTGCGGAAATGGCTGGCGATCTCGCCCACGCTGCGGCGGCTGCCGCGCAGCAGGCTCAGGATGTCACGCCGGGTCGGATCGGCGATCGCGCGAAAGACAGCGGCGCGCTGCTTTGGTCTCATCGTAACCATAGGGTTACGTTCAGCGTAACCACTCGGTTACAGATGTCAAGCGGCGTGGCGGCGATCGCGGCGGCGCGGGTGCGCGGCTCGCGCACCATCATACCGGCGACGGGATCGTTCCTCGGCCGCACGCGTTGTGTCTTGTGCGCGGTGCGGCGGCGTTGGCCGCGCCGACGCACAAGATCAGGAGAGCGGCCATGAGCAAGGACGGCAAGATCGATCTCAACAGTGCCAGCGCACTGCAGCTCAAGGAGATCAAGGGCCTCGGCCGGTCGCGCGCCGAGGAGATCGTGCGCTACCGCAGCAAGAAGGGAGCGTTCGCGAGCGTCGACGACCTCGATCGCGTCCCGCATGTCGGCGACATGCCGGCGGACGAGCTCAAGGCCCTCAAGGCGCGTTGCACCGTCCGGCTGGCAGCCGACGAGGCACCGCCGACCGCGCCGGCGCACGACAAGGTCGACGTCAACCGCGCCAATGTCGAGGAACTGCGCGGCGTCGAGGGCATCGGCGCCGAGCGCGCCGAGGAGATCGTGCGCTATCGCGAGCAGATCGGCGGCATTCGCAACCTCAACGAGCTCGATGCACTGCCGCATTTCCGCGACGAGCCCGAGGGCCAGCGGGGCCCGATCAAGGCACGGCTCAAGGTGTAGCGACGCGGGTCTCTTCCGTCACGTTCCGGACGTCACGTTCCGGACTCGTCCTTCCCACGGCCGCCAATGGGTCGGCCGGACGTCGATGCGCTCTCTGGTCTCGGCATTGACCCACCCGTCAAGCGAACGACGGCACGGGAATATGAGCGCATGCGGTCCCTCGGCGTCGATGACGGCCACCTCAAGATCGCTGTCGAACGGCGCACTGGTGATATGCTGCCACACCGCAGTTTGATGGCGGCTCGGCAGAGTGGCCGCCTTGATCCGGATCAAATTCGCCCGGCGAATGCACCGGTCGGGGCGGCGGCAGACTTGCGGCGGGAGGGACACATGACGCTGGCGTCGCGTTACCGGCACACGCAGCCCGGAATCCTCATCGTGGCTGTCTTCCTGGTTGCGACCAGCCTGTCGATCTGGATCGGCTACGCCAGATTGCCGGAGCCCCAGCGTTGGTCGGCGTGGGTGGCGGCGGTCGCATTTGCGGTCCTGGCATGGCTGTTCTCCTCGCTCACCGTCGAGGTGGACGAGGACGACGTGCGCTGGCACTTCGGTCCCGGGCTTTGGGGTCATCGGCTCGCGCGCGCCGACATCGTCGGCGTCGCGATCGTGCGCAACGCGTGGTGGAACGGTTTCGGCATCCGCATGCGCCGCGGCTTTCGTCTCTACAACGTCTCCGGCCTCGACGCCGTCGAGCTTCGCCTCAAGAGCGGCGACATCCGCCGCATCGGGACAGACGACGCCCAGGGCCTGGCGGCTGCCCTGAAAGCTTGACCCCGGGGATCTCTGAAAAAGGGCTCGCAAGGGGGGCTGGCATGCCGCTCGCCGGTAAGGGGCGGAAGCCATGGCCGGCCCGGACGCCTGTGACGAAATTGCAACAGAAAGCTTTTATTTCAACCGGTTAGGCGGGCGGATTCGCACAATGTTCTGTTTGGATCACGTTCTGTTGTCTAGCATGTTAGTACGTTTTGTCCTGTTCTGCGTCTGGTCCCTGTTGCGGAGCGGCCCCGTCTGCTGCGGCCGACCCGCAACCCATCCTACGTGAGGCTCCCACGTGAGGCTCCCAGGAGCGAAGGGCAGAGGAAATACGACGATCTGCCCGGCGCGATACCTTCGTTTTGCGGAAGGTGCATGAAGTAAACGAGCGCCGGTGGATGTCCTTCGTGGTCACGCCATCCGGCGCGCTGCAGCGCGGTGATCGCAAGTACCGTTTACATTTTATTTGATCCTTGAGAATAACCTGCCCCTTGTGGGGGAGATGGCGTCATGAACATACCGCGATGCCGCAAATGCAACATGCCCCTCACGGGGCAAGCGCGAGGACTCAAGTACTGCCTTTTTTGCGGGCCGAGCAGATCGCTCCGTGACAGTTGGATTGTCGTCGGAGCCGGATGGGCCTTGTGTTTCCTGATCGGAATCATGGTCGGGTGGACCATTCTGTGATCGCAGCGCCGCACCGCGCGGCATGCGCTGCGGCAGTCGGCCACCCTTGCTTCCCGTAATATGCGCTGGGGTGGTGAGCGGGGCGGGGATCGAACCCGCGACCTACTGATTAAAAGTCAGTTGCTCTACCCCTGAGCTACCCGCCCGACCGCGCTTCCCCGCTCACTCCCCGAGCGACTCCTGCGGGGCGAAGAATCCGGGAAGTGGCCGGTTTTATTTGACTTCTGTAAACACCCACTCCGATCAGGGCACAACATAAGAGTCAGGTGCTCCAGCACCTGAGCGACGCACCTAGCGCCGCGTGTGTAGGGGCGGCGCCGGTCCGGGTCAATAGCCGGCCCTGGGCGGCTCGCGGCGCGCCGTGTGAGGCAAGCGACGCCGCTCGCCTGCTGCGCGCAACGGCGTTGAGCCGTTGGTGCACGCCGGGGGCCGCGCATGACGGCGCACGCGAACGGCGCTATTCTGTCCGCCGGCCGGGGGGCCGAAGTCGCAGGAGAAGCGTGAAATGCCGATCGTCAACCGCCTGTCAGATCTGCACGCCGAGATCACGGCGTGGCGGCACGATCTGCATGCGCATCCCGAGCTGCAATACGACGTGCACCGCACGGCCGCGACGGTTGCGGAGAAGCTCAAGGCGTTCGGCTGCGACGACGTCGTCACCGGCATCGGCCGCACCGGCGTGGTCGGCGTCATTCGCGGCAGCAGGACGGGAGCCGACGGCGGCCGCAAGGTGATCGGCCTGCGCGCCGACATGGACGCGCTGCCGATCGAGGAAGCGACGAACGTCGCCTACAAGTCGACGGTTCCGGGCAGGATGCACGCCTGCGGCCACGACGGCCACACCGCGATGCTGCTCGGCGCCGCAAAATATCTCGCCGAGACGCGCAACTTCGCCGGCACGGCGGTGGTGATCTTCCAGCCCGCCGAGGAGGGCGGCGCCGGCGGCCGCGCCATGGTCAAGGACGGGCTGATGGACCGCTTCGGCATCGAGGAGGTCTACGGCATGCACAATTTTCCCGGCATGCCGCTCGGCCAGTTCGCGATCCGGCCGGGCGCGATCATGGCATCGGCCGATGCGCTCACGATCGAGATCGAGGGGAAGGGCGGGCATGCGGCGCGCCCGCATCTCTCCGTCGATACGGTGCTGGTCGGGGCGCAGATCATCAATCAGATCCAGTCGATCGTCGCCCGCAATGTCGATCCGCTCAAGGCGGCGGTGGTTTCGATCTGCATGTTCCACGCCGGAAACACCGACAACGTCATTCCGCAGACCGCGCAGCTGCGCGGCACCGCGCGTGCACTGGCGTCCGACGTGCGTGACCTGCTGGAGCAGCGTCTGCACGAGGTGGTGGAGGGCACGGCCCGGCTCCATGGCGCCGCCGCGAAGCTCACCTATCGGCGCGGCTATCCGGTGCTGGAGAACCATGAGCGCCAGACCGATTTCGCGGCCTCGGTCGCGGGCGAGGTAGTCGGCCGGGAGCGGGTGGAGACCCAGATGGCGCCCGTGATGGGCGCGGAGGATTTCTCCTTCATGCTGCAGGCGCGGCCGGGCGCATTCATCTTCGTCGGCAATGGCGACACCGCGGCCCTGCATCATCCGGCCTACAACTTCAACGACGAGGTCATCCCGCTCGGCACGTCCTATTGGGCGCGCCTGGTCGAGACCGCGATGCCGGGGTGAGGCGGAACGGCTGGTCTCGTAGCCCGCATTGAGCGTAGCGAAATGCGGGGACGGCGAACCCGGATTTCGCTGCGCTTAATCCGGCTACGAAGCTGCGCCGTGCCCGGAATAGACGGAGCACGCGTTAAGGCGCGGCCTCGACGCGGTTCTGGGCCGGCCGGGCAGACGGGATGATGATGGCGGCGATGCGGCGCGGCAGCACCCCGGCGAGACGCGCGGTGAGGCGCGCTTCCGTCTGCTGCCAGAACACAAAGTCATTGAGCCGCGTGTCCTCGATCGCGGCGAGCGCCGCGGCGGCGATGAACGGCAGGCTCTGCACCATCAGCACGACGCCGAACAGGTTGATCTCGCGCACCTTCTCGGCGTTGGTCGCAAATACCACAATGGCGCCGAGCACCAGCAGGCCGCCCAGCACGGCTTCGTAGAAGGCGGGGAAGTTGACGCGCTTCCGGCGCGTGGTGCCGCCCTTGGCGGTGCGCACGAACGGAAGGTGCTCGGTGACGAGCCCCATCGCGACCGCCCGGGCGACGGTCCACTGCATCGACATGGCGGCGACCATGGCGGCCGCCATCTGGCCGGGCGAGATCGCAACCCGGCGGCGGTAGAGCGTGACGAAGTGCGCGACCGACACCGCGAAGGCCGCCACGATCGGCAGGGTCAGAACCTTGTCGGGGATCGCGATGCCGACGAAGGCGACGACCGGCACCCAGATCAGGTTGAGGATCGCGACCGCAACGCCGATGCTCTCGGCGCCGAGCCAGTTGAGCCAGCCGATGGTGAATTCACGCTTCTGGTCCCGCGTGAGCCGGGTCGCGCCGGGCAGGAAACGGCGCCAGTGCTTGCGGATGATCTGCAGGCCGCCATAGGCCCAGCGGTGGCGCTGCTTCTTGTAGGCCTCGAACGTGTCGGGCAGCAGGCCATGGCCGTAGCGGCACCGCGTGTAATGGGTGAGCCAGCCCTGCTCGACGATGGCGAGGCCGAGATCGGTGTCCTCGCAGATCGTGTCGCTCGACCAGCCGCCGACGGCCTCGAGCGCGGCGCGACGGATCAGGCACATGGTGCCGTGCACGATGATGGCGTTTTCCTCGTTGCGCTGGACCATGCCGATGTCGAAGAAGCCGGCATATTCGCCGTTCATGGCCCAGTGCAGCGGGCTCCTCTCGTCGCGATGATCCTGCGGCGCCTGCACGAGGCCGACCTTGGGATCCGCAAAGGCCGGGACCACGTCCTTGAGCCAGTCGGGCTGGACCGCGTAGTCGGCATCGATCACGCCGATGATCTCTGCGTCGGGCGCGGTGTGCGCAAGCGCAACCCGCAGCGCGCCGGCCTTGTAGCCCGCCAGCCGGTCGACATTGATGAACTTGAAGCGAGGCCCGAGCGCGGCGCAATGCTCCTCGACCGGACGCCAGAGGGCCGGATCGGGCGTGTTGTTGATGACGATGAGGCATTCGAAGTTCGGATAGTCGAGCCGGCCGAGCGCATCGAGCGTCTGCTTGAGCATCTCGGGCGGTTCCATGTGGGCCGGGACATGGATCGACACTTTCGGCGCGTATCCGTTGGCCACCGCCGACGACGAGAGCAGGCGCAACGGCGAGCGGCCGAACAGGACGGTCGCGATCTCCTCGATGCGTGCGAGCGCGATGAGCACCAGCGGCGCCAGCAGCAGCAGGCCGAACGCCAGGGCCACGCCGGCGCCGAACACGAAATAGTTGCCGTTCCAGAAATCGAACACGGTCGCGGCCCAGGCGCCGACCGCATGCGCGGCCGCCGCCATCAGCACCGCCTGTGGCCATGTCGCGCCGGCGATCGCGAGCACCGGCAGCGACACCAGGAATCCGATCGCAACCGCGATGACGGCGATCTTCCAGTAGTCGGCGTTGCCGATCGGGCCGGTCCACGAGAACTTCGCCTGGCGGGAGGCATCGAAGATGCCCCAGTAGCGGCCGACGCTGCCTTCGGAGATCTTCCAGGGCTGATCGAACGCCTCGATGATGTTGTAGTCGATGCCGAGGTCATTGGCGCGCGCCACGAACTGGCGCAGCACGGTCGCCTGCTCGAGCCGTCCGGGCTCGGCGGCGGCGCGGTTGTAGCCGCCGCTTGGCCAGCCGAACTCGGCGATCACGATGCGCTTGCCGGGATGCTGCTGCCGCAGGTCGAAGAAGACTCCGAGCGTGTCATCGACCGCCTTGGTGTAGGGAGACTTGTCCCAATAGGGCAGGATGTGGGCGGCGATGAAATTGACGGACGTCGCGAGCTTCGGAAAATCGCGCCAGATATCCCAGGTCTCACCGGTCGTGACCTGTACGGGGCTCTGCTGCCTGACGGCCTGGATGACCTTCATCAGTTCGTCGACGTTCCATTCCGCCTTGACGTCCTCGACGCTTCTGCCCGCCTTTTGCGCGTCGCTCTGCAAGCGCTCGTTCCAGGTGTCCTCGACCGCAGCGAAAGCCGCCTTGAAATTCGGGTACTTCCGTTGGCCATCTGGCCGGGTTTCGGTTTCGTACGCCTTCTGCGCTTCTGCGGCCTCGGCGGCCGTGACCATCGAGCGCTTCAGCGTGGTCTCGTTGCCGACCACGATGGCGTTGATGTTGCTGTTGCTGCGCGCGAGCTTGATGGCGGTCTTGATCTCCGCCTCGTTGCGCGTGATCAGCTTGGCGGGATTCTCGGGTTGGGTAGGATCGGGCACCAGATCGTAATTACCGTCACGGTCGAGATTGGTCTCGAGCCCGATGCCGAGCGTCACCTTCAGGCCGAACTCGGCCGCGATCGCCGGCACGACTTCCATGCCGCGGGTCGAGCGGTAGGTGCGGATCGCGTCGGTATAGGGCGCGATTGCCTTGAGGTCGGCGCGGACCTGCGCCGGTGTCGGCGCATCTTCGGCTTTGCGAATGCCTTCGAAGGCCGAGTACGACACGCTGGCCAGCGTCTTTCCGACGTTGGGGGCGGTGCCGGTGGAGTGCAAAGTTGCCCATAGGCCGGCATGCAGACACGCTGCAAGCGCGACCGCGACTGCGACGGAGCGCATCGGACTCAGTACCGTATGGGGCGGAAGAGCGCGGACCCGGGCCTGTCCCCTAGGCCCGACCGGGATTTGTTCTGGCGCAACATCTCCCGGAAGAGGCGATGCGTCATGTATTGCGTGCACATGGCAAATCAATGGCAGCTATGCCGCGCATCGAACATTCCAAGCTGAGAAAGGTCGCCGCGACGTAAACGCCGTTACCGCGCTCCGGTTCCAGATGTCGGTGCGGGCGCGGATGCGGCGTTCGCAGCGGCGGGCGGCGGCGGCACCACGCTGGGATCGGTCCAGCAGCCTCGCACGCGGTCCTCAAGGGTCTGGGTCTCCTTGGGATCGGTCGGCTGGCGCGCCATGCAGCGGAAGCTCACCCGGATATGGTCGCCCGGGCAGCCGAACCGATCGTAGAGATCGAGGTGGCGGAAGGCGGTGTCCAGGTCGTCGCGCGACAGCAGATTGACCACCCGCTCGCCGAGCCACACGCATTCGGGATTTCCGGCCGGGCCGGACAACTTGCGGGCGGCCTCGGCGAGATGGTCGGCCCAGCGGGCGGCGTCACTCTTCTTGGGCTCGGCCGGCTTCTGCTGATCGTTGGGCTTGGCGTCGCCACTGGACTGAGCAGCAGCCGGCGATATGGCCAGGAGGGCGGCACAGAGCGCGATGGCGAGACTACGCAAACCCGGAAATGACATGACTCTGCTACAGCGTTGGTCGGTCTAGCGGTCTCACCACCCGATTGGGTCGGCATTGCGGCGTGCCACCGGCCAGCGACATGTAATGAAGCCGCGGGGCTTGTCCAGCGCGGCGCGCGGGCGTGCTTAAAATGCCGCAACTCCCACGGCGCCGGCCGCTTGGCAGATCGACGGGCGCGCGATAAGCCGGCCCGCCGTTTACCGATTTACCAGGCTGCCGATGAGATTGCCCCTTGGTCTGTTGGTTGTGTCCGTGGCGGCGATCCTCGCCGCCTGGTGGTGGCTCGGGCGCCCGGTTGCGATGCCCGTCGCCGCGCAGGGCGAGGGCGGCCGGATGCAATGCGTCTCCTATGCGCCCTTCCGCCCCGGCCAGAATCCGCTCGAGCCCGGGGTGCGCTTCGCCCCCGGGCAGATCGAGCAGGATCTGACCCGGCTGGCGTCGGTCACCAATTGCGTGCGCACCTATTCGATCCAGGACGGTGGCGAGGAGGTGCTCGCGGTCGCCCGTCGGCTCGGCATGAAGGTGATGTTCGGCCTCTGGCTCGGCCCCGAGCGCGACAAGAACCGCATCCAGATCGACAGCGGGATCGACCTCGCCAAGCGCTATCCCGACGTCATCACGGCGATGATCGTCGGCAACGAGGTGCTGCTGCGCGGCGACTTGTCGCCGGTCGATCTCGCGGCGGCCATTCGCGAGGTCAAGGCGGCGGTCGCCTGCCCGGTCACCTATGCGGACGTGTGGGAATTCTGGAATCGCAATCCCGAGATCGGAAGCGTCGTCGACTTCGTGACCATTCATCTGCTGCCGTACTGGGAGGATTTCCCGATCCCGATCGACCGGGCGGCCGCGCATGTCGAATCCATCCGCCACCAGCTCATGGCGCGGTTTCCCGGCAAGGAGGTCATGATCGGGGAGGTGGGGTGGCCGAGCGCGGGGCGGATGCGCGAGGGCGCCCTGCCGTCGCGGGTGAACCAGGCGCGCTTCGTGCAGGAGGTGGTGGCAAACGCCCGGCGCGAAGGCTACCGCGCCAATGTGATCGAAGCCTTCGACCAACCGTGGAAGCGCGCGCTCGAGGGGACGGTCGGGGGCCAGTGGGGCCTGTTCGATGCCTATGCGCGCGCGCCGAAATTCACCTGGGGCGCGCCGGTCTCCAACCATCCGGCCTGGCGCTGGCAGGCGGCGGGCGGCGCCGCGCTGGCGGTGCTCATCTTCGCGGCCGCGATTGCGGCGCGGCGCCGCGAATATCCGCCGGCCCCCCGATGCTGGATCGGCGTTGGGTTGATCGCCATCGTCTCCGGCACCCTGATCGGCTGGGCGATCGAGAATGTGCCGGTGGAAAGCCTGGGCGTCGGCGGCTGGGCGGTCTCGCTCGCCTGGGCGGCGGTCGCGCTGACGGCGCCGCTCGCGGCGGCGGCGGGCCTCGCGCGGGGCGTCGCGCCGCCGAGCTTCGGCCGCATCCTCGGTCGCTCCGACGAGCACCCGCGCGATCCGCTCGCGCTCGCGGTCGGCGCGCTGCTCGTCGCGCTCAGCGTCCTGGCGCTGCGGATCGCGCTGATGCTGGTGTTCGATCCGCGCTACGTCGACTTTCCGTTCGCGCCGCTGCTGGCGGCGTCCGTTCCGTTCGTCACGCTGGCGGTCCTGGTCGCGCCTGAGAAAGGCGCACGGCCTGCGGCCGAACGCCTGGCCGCGAGCGTGCTCGCCGGCGCGGCGCTCTACATCGCGATCAACGAGTCGGTGATCAACTGGCAGGCAATGGCGCTCTGCGCCGGGCTCGCGATGCTCGCGCTCACTCTGGCTCGGCTGCGGGCCGCGCCAGGCTGACGATCAGCAGCGCGCCGGCGAACGCCGAGAGACCGAGATTGTGCATGACGATGCCGAAGCCGGCGGCGGCGAGCGCGATCGCGAACATCGCGACCGAGGGCCGCAGCAGGTGGATCAGCGCGGCGCCGACCGCGACCGCCCCGAACACCGAATGATTGTAGAGCACGATGGTGGTGCGGAACGTCGTGCACAGCCACGTGTCGAGGCCGGCGTGGCAGTCGAGCGCGACCGGTCCGAACTCGATCGCGCGGTAGCGCAAGTACATTGCGTAGCCGACCGACAGGAAGCCGACGCACAGCAGCCAGTTGGTCTGGCGCGCGGTCGGAACGAAGCGCGGCTTCATCGGTACTCTCGCGGCCGGATCAAGGCTTGATCGACGTCACCTCAGTTCGAGGCGTTGGCCGTCGAACAGGGCGGGCCGGCACGGCACCCGCGACGCCACCAGTAACCCGCACAGCCTGATGACCGTATCGGAGGTGGCGATCGGACCGGCGACGAGATGGTATTCGGTGAATCCCGGCCGCGCGCTCTCGCGCACGATGACCACCGGCCGCAGGCCTTCGAGCAGGGCGGGATGCTCCTTGCTGATGATGCTCCAGCGCGCGCGCAGGGCATTGACGTTGGTGGCGCTCGCGAGCTCGAGCCCGAGGTCCTTGGGCGGCGGCGCGGTGCCGGCGGTGGCGTTGGTGCCAGCCGGCGCCTCGGTGAGGCGGGGCGTGCCGGCGGTCGGGGCGCTCGGAGCGGTCGGGTTGGCGGCCGGCGCAGCCGCCGCGCTCACATAGGATTGGATCGTCGCAAGCGGTCCGGGCCGCGGCAGCGGAACGTTGGCCGGCGTGCCGACGCCGGTCTGCGGCTCGGCGACGGGCGGCCGCGGCTCCACGGCGGCGGCGGTGTCGACCGGCGGCGGCGCGAAGGCCGGTACGGCGGCGCCGGACGGTGCCGCGTCCGACCTTTGGTCGGATCGCGCATCCGGATTGGCGGGACGCTCGCGCGCAACCGTACCGGTGAGGTCGCTGATGTTGCGCTCGAGCGTGGCGACCCGCGCGGCCAGTTCGTCGCGGTCGGCGGTCAGCGTGCGCACCATCTCGGCAAGCCGCTGCGCCTCGGCTTCCGCCTCGGTCGGACGCGCGGGGAGCGCGCTCGACGGATGGGACAGGACGTCCATGGGCGTTTCGAGCAGCACCGCCAGAGCCGCCTCGGCGCGCTCGGAACCAGCGTCGCTCCGGCCCGCGATCACCGCGGCGGCGAGCGCCGCAATCGTGCAGATTCCCCAGATCCCCAAGCGCAGCAGCGGACGCATGTTGATGTAATCCTCGTCGTCATTTTCGTAAATGCGGGTCATGGCGCGCGCCATCGCTAGCAGAACGGGGTCGAATCGATCAACCGCTGGTGGCGCGAGCTAGCACAAACCGACGCCCCTTGCCGTCGTGCGCCCCGCATTCTACAGCCCGCCTTTTCGATTTCCCCATCGCAGGTTATGACGACCGACCAATTTGGTCGAGAGCGAAATTCGCAACCCGCGCGTGGGGCGCGCCGGACTGGTAAATGGACACGTGAATGGGCGCGAGGCGCTCCCTTACCATCGTACTTGCAGCCGGCGAAGGCACGCGCATGCGCTCGTCGCGCCCGAAAGCCCTGCATGCCATCGGGGCGCGCCCGCTGATCGCCCATGTGCTCGATGCCGTAACGGAGACCGAGGGCGCCGTGGCGGTCGTGATCGGGCCCGGCCAGGACCGGGTGGCGGCCGCAGTCACGGCGGCACTGCCGACGGCTGCG
>Ga0126384_10000756_pt1 | contig 18386 bp, 16 predicted proteins | sample PanSoiMetPlot_36_FD_92543 | JGI IMG/M metagenome (GOLD analysis project Ga0126384, IMG submission 92543) | Tropical forest soil microbial communities from Panama - MetaG Plot_36 | ecosystem: Environmental > Terrestrial > Soil > Tropical forest > Bulk soil | place: Panama | collected 2016-02-17 | reverse complement strand
TGGGGGGCGGCCGCCGGATCGCTCTTTGTCTACTATCACAAGTAAATCCATCCGACGACCTTGTCGCTGACCGCGTCTGCGGAGGCGCTGCTCGGCGTGATCGCCGGTGGTGCCGGCACGCTCGCGGGGCCCATTGTCGGCGCCGCCATCGTGATGATCCTGAAGAACTACGTTTCGGCGTACCTCGAGCGCTGGAACATGCTGCTCGGTCTGGTGTTCGTTTTGATCGTCATCTTCATGCCGGACGGCGTCGTGCCTGGCGTTCGCCGCTGGTGGGCGCGCTGGCGTCGGCCATGACGGCAGCGCTGCAGCTCATCGGCTTGAAGAAGGCGTTCGGCGGCCTGCCGGCAACCAACGACGTCTCGCTCGAGGTGATGCAGGGCGAACGCCGCCTGCTCATCGGTCCCAACGGCGCGGGCAAGACGACGCTCTTCAACTTGGTCACCGGCGACTTGCGGGCGGATGCTGGAGCGATCCATCTGTTCGGCAATGATGTTTCGCGTTTGTCGCCACACCGGCGTGCGCATCTCGGTCTGGCGCGCACCTACCAGATCATCAAGTTATTTCCCAAAGATTCTCTCGAGCACAATGTGGTGCTGTCGCTCCTCGGGCTGTCGAAGGCGCGCTGGAATTCGTTCCGTTCTCTCTTGAGCGAGGCCGAGCTGCATCGTGAAGCGCGCAGGGTGCTCGGGCTGGTGGGCCTGGAGCAGCGCGCCGCGCGCCCGATCAGCGAGGTGTCTTACGGCGAGAAGCGCAGAGTCGAGATTGCGATGGCGCTCGCGCAGCAACCGCGGCTGTTGCTGCTCGACGAGCCGCTGGCGGGGCTGTCGCGGGAGGAACGCTCTGCAGTGAAGAACCTGATCAGCGGGATCTCGCGCGAGGTCACGGTGATCATGATCGAGCACGACATGGATACCGCGCTCGACCTCGCCGACCGCGTCACCGTGCTTCACTACGGCAAGATCATCGTCGAAGGCACGCGCGGAGAGGTGGTTGCCAATCCAAAGACGCGAGAGGTTTATCTTGGCAACTGAATCCGCGACTCAGCCGACACCGAGGCTTGGGACCGGGCAGTCCGCGGAAGCGCTCGCGCTTTCCGGTGTCGACGCGTTGTACGGGGACAGTCACGTCTTACATGGCGTTTCGTTTGCGCTCCATTCGGGTCGAGTGCTCGCGCTGCTCGGGCGCAATGGCGCCGGCAAGACCACGTGCATGAACGTCATCGTGGGCTTTCTCGCTCCTCGCAACGGAGACATACGCCTGTCTGGCGAATCGATCGCGCATCTGCCCACGGAAGCGATCTCACACAAGGGCGTCGGCCTCGTTCCGCAGGGGAGGCGCGTTTTCCCGACCCTTACGGTCCGGGAGCACTTGCTTGTCGCTCGGAAAACCCGCGCCGACACCACGCAAGAGTGGACGGTGGAGCGCGTCTTCGCTCTCTTCCCGGCCCTGGCGACGCGGCAGCGGCAGATGGCGGGATCGCTCTCCGGCGGAGAGCAGCAGATGCTCGCCATCGGACGCGCGTTGATGGGCAACCCGCGCGTTCTGCTGATGGACGAGCCGTCGGAGGGCCTGGCGCCGGTCATCGTCGCCGAGCTCGGGCGCACGATCGCCAAGCTGAAGCAGGAAGGGCAATCGATCCTGCTCGTCGAGCAGAACGTGAATCTGGCGTTCGATCTCGCCGACGACGTCGTGCTGCTCAACACCGGGCGCGTCGTGTACACGGGGCCGACGGCCCAGGTCCGGTATGACGATGGCCTGATCAGCCAGCATCTCGGCATCGCTTAGCCCAAAGATATCGGCGTAAGAAAGGAATGACCTCATGATGTTCTCGTGTCCGGCAATGAGCACAAGCGAGGCGCACAGTGATTTGGCTGCAGCGCACGGTCAGCCCACGCGCGCAGCGACGGCGCGGAAAGCGACGACCAGGACTGTGCGCGATCGCAAGGGCAGGAGCCTGCGGGTCGATATCCACTGCCACTACTTCAATCCGGCCGTTGCGGCGAAAGTCGCGCATCTGAACCCTGGGCAATACGAGCCGTCGGTTCAATTCGCCAACGCGATGACGCGAGACGTGAACGTCAAGCAGATGCAGGATCGCGGCGCAAAGCTCTCGACGATCGAGGTACGCCTGAAGGACATGGACCGCATGGGCATCGACGTGCAGGCGGTGTCGCCCGCGCCAAATCAAACCTATTACTGGACCGATCCAGGGCATGGTGCAGAGCTCGCGCAGGCGGTGAACGACCGCCTCGCGGAGATCGTCGCCACCTGGCCAGACCGCTTCGTCGCTCTGGGCACGATCCCGCTGCAAAATGTCGAGCTCGCGGTCGCAGAACTTACGCGGTGCGTCAAGGACCTTGGCCTGCGCGGCGTGGAGATCAATCCGAGCGTCAACGGGATGGACCTCACGGATCCGCGTCTGGGACTCGAGGCGTTCTTCGCCAAGGTGCAGGAGCTGGACGTCGTCATCTTCGTTCACCCGATCGGCTTTACGCAGGGCGACCGGCTCGTCGACCATTACTTCAACAACGTCATCGGTAATCCGATGGAGACGACGATCGCGGCGAGTCACCTGATCTTCGACGGCGTGATGGAACGCCATCCGAAGCTCAAGATCGTGCTCCCCCACGCCGGAGGTTATCTCGCGCACTACTGGGCACGCATGGATCACGCCCATCGTGCGCGGGCCGATTGCCGCACCATGATTCGCAAGGCGCCTTCGAGCTATCTGAAGAAAATGTATTTCGATACGATCGCATTCGACCCGGCGATGCTGCGGCACATGGTCGATCAATACGGGGCAAAGCATGTGCTCCTCGGCTCCGACTATCCCTACGACATGGGTGTCGACGATCCAGTTGGGTTCATCGCCAAGGTACCGCGTCTCAAGCGCGACGAGCGAGCGATGATCGAGGGCGGGAACGCCGCTCGCCTGCTCAAGATCAGGCGTTGACGTCCGGCGAGAAACCGAATCCTGCGAACCATAGGAGGAACCATGAAACGCGCCATGCGCCTGCTTCTTGTCGGGCTCCTCGGGCTGTGCGTGATCGCAGCGGCCCATGCGCAGGGCAAATGGGTCAAGCTCGCGGTCTTTCCCGAACCGGCCGAAGAGCTGCTCGGTGTCGCCGCCGGAGGCAAGATGTACGTCTTCTGTGGCCTCGCGCCCGGCTGGAAGCCGATGGGACTAGTCTATGAGTACGATCCGGCCACCGATAAGTGGACCAAGAAGAAGACGATGCCGCTCTTCTCGCATCACGTTGCGTTTACCGAGTACCACGGAAAGATCTACGCCTTTGGAGGGTTCGTGTATCCGACCTCCGGTCCGGCCGCGTGGGTGCCGGTCGACAACGCATGGGAATACGACCCCACAGCCGACAGCTGGAAGGCGCTGGCGCCGATGCCGACTCGACGCGGTTCACCCGTGGCGGCCGTCGTCGGCGATAAGATCTATGTGATCGGTGGCGCGACCTTGCCACCTGGCTCCAAAGAACCTGCCGTCCATCCGCAGCGTCCGCACCTGTCGGTGGGTACAGTCGAGGAATACGACCCCGCCACCAACACCTGGCGGCCGCGCACCTCGATGCCGACTGCGCGCAATCACGCGACCGCAGGCGTGGTCAACGGCAAGATCTACGTCATCGGCGGGCGCGTCGGTACTGCGTTCATCACCTCCGGCAGCAGCAACGTCGACGTCGTCGAGGAGTACGATCCCGCAACCGATACCTGGGGAGCGCCACGCGCGCGCATGCCGTCGGCGCGAAGTGCCATGGCATCGGGTGTTTACAACGGACGCATCTATGTGACGGGCGGCGAGGGCCAGGACACGCAGAGGATGTACACGTTTCGGGCGCTCGAGGCCTACGATCCGGCGAGCAATGCCTGGGCGATATTGCCCTCGATGCCCGTGTCACGTCATGGATTGGCGGGTGCGGTCGTCGGCAACCGCCTGCACATGGTGAGTGGCAGCGTGCAGTCGGCGGGCACCGGGGTCGAGGTGAACACGAACTCCCACGATGCGTTCGAGTTCGACAAATAAATCGTCGACAGCCGGTCTGCTCGTCGGCGTCGACATCGGTGGCACGTTTACCGACTGCGTGGTGCTCGACGCACGAGGCCACATCACGGCGACGAAGTGCCCTTCCACGCCGGGAAATTTCGCGGAAGGGATGCTGGCCGCAATGCGCCTCGCGGCCGAGCGGCTCGGACTGTCCTTCCAGGAGTTCTGTCGCAGTGTCACGGTGCTGACCCACGGAACCACCGTGGGCACCAATGCGTTGTTGCAGAGGAAGGGCGCGAAAGTCGGCCTCATTACCACACGCGGTCACGAAGACGCCATCCTCATCATGCGCGGCTCGCGCGGCGTCACCGCGCGCGATATCCGCAAGGTCGTCCACTTTCCGGAGAGTCAGAAGCCGAAGCCGATCGTGCCGAAGCGCCTCATCGAAGGCGTCTCCGAGCGCGTCGACTGTTTCGGCGATGTCGTCGTGCCGCTGAACGAGTCCGAAGCCGAGCAGGCGACCCGGCGTCTCGTCGACCAGGGTGTGGAGGCGATCGGCGTGTGTTTCCTCTGGTCCTTCAGGTATCCGCGCCACGAGCTGCGGCTGAAGGAAATGATTCGCGACCTCGCGCCTCGGGTGTTCGTATCCTGCTCCGTCGATCTGGCGCCGAAATGGGGTGAATACGAGCGCATTACCGCGACTGCGCTCAACGCGTACATCGGTCCGGTGATGGCCGCCTATCTCGGGAACCTCGATCGGCGGCTCAAGAGCTCCGGATATGCGCAGCCACTGCAGATCACCCAGTGTGCCGGCGGCTCCATCTCTGTAGACAAGGCAATCCAGTCGCCGTTGCTGACGCTCGACTCGGGACCTGTGTCGGGTGTCACAGGCACTCAGTATCTCGGACGTCTCATGAGCTGCCCGAACATCATTACCACCGACATGGGCGGAACGTCCTTCGACGTCGGCATCGTCTTCGCCGGCGAGCCCGCGTATTCGTTCGTCTCGAACGTCGCTCAATATGAATATTTCCTGCCCAAGGTCGACATCCAGGCGATCGGCTCCGGCGGCGGCTCGCTCGCACGCGTCGATCACGCTTCGAAAACCCTGCAGGTCGGGCCGGAGTCCGCGGGAGCCGATCCGGGACCTGCGTGCTACGGTAAGGGCGGCGCCACGGCAACGGTCACCGATGCCGACGTGGTCCTCGGGACGATCAACCCGGACAACTTTCTCGGCGGACGCATGAAGCTCGATCGGAAGAAGGCGATCGCCGCTGTGCAGGAGGTGGCCGACTCGCTCAAACTCTCGCTGATGGAGGCCGCCAGCGGCATCGTGCGGATCGCCGAGTTCAAGATGTCGGACATCATCCGCAAAACGACCATCGAGAAGGGATTCGATCCACGCGATTTCGTGCTCTTCGCGTTCGGCGGGGCGGGACCGACCCATGCGGGGGTATTCGCCTACGAGCTCGGCGTGCAGAAGGTGATCGTTCCGCAAAAGGAGATTGCTTCCTCCTGGTGCGCCTTCGGAGCTGCGTCGGCCGACATCCTGCACGTCTACGAACAGGTCGACATTCAAACGAGCCCTTTCGATGGCGAGCGCGTAAATCGCGCGCTCGACGCGCTCGAGAAGAAGGCAAACGCACAGATGAAGCGCGACGGCATCGCCACGCAACGCAGGCGTTTCGCCTTTTCGCTCGATATGCGTCACCGCGGGCAGATCAACGAGGTCGAGGTGCCGCTGCCGGAGAAGCGTCTGAGAAACGCGTCCCAGGACACGCTGCGACGCCGCTTCTCGGCCAGGTACGAACAGCTCTATGGGCGCGGCTCCTCGTACGGAGAGGCGCGTCAGGAAATCGTCACTCTGCGGTTACGCGCTTCGGCCGCGACGCCCCGACCGAAGCTCGTGCAGGCAGCAAAGCCGAACGCCAGGATCAACATCAAGGCGGGGCTGGGCAAGCGAAGCATCTACTGGGCGGATCTCAAGCGCGCGGTGTCCACGCCAATCTACGACGGTGCGCTGTTGATCCCGGGGAATCGGATCGCCGGGCCCGCCGTCGTCGAGACGACCGATACCACGGCGGTCGTGCACCCCGGCCGCACGCTCAAGGTGGATGCGTTCGGCAACTTCGAGATCGCGTTTGGAAAGTGAGTCTGCCGTGCCAAAAGTGAGCACCATGCGCTCCGTCGCCTTCGACGGCAGAAAGACTGGCTACGTGCCGCCGAAGAAGCTGTCGATCTCGCCGAAGCTCAAGCTCCATCGGAACCAGGCGAAGCGCATCGATCCGATCACCTACGAGGTCATCCGCCACGCACTCTGGCATGTCAACGAAGAGCATGGCGCCACGATCCAGAGGCTTTCCGGTTCGCCCGTCGCCATGTACGCGCTGGACCTGAACCCGTCGATCCTCACCGAGGACGGCGAGTTCGTCTATTTCGGGCCGTACATGCAATACATGTCGGGTGTCACCGACACCCAGGTGAAATGGGTGCTCGAATACCGCAGCGACAACCCGGGAATCCGAGACGGCGACATGTTCCTGGCCAACGATCCGTGGGTCGGCGCAGCGCATCAGCAGGATGTGATGCTGATCTGCCCGGTGTTCTGGAAGGGCGAGCTTTTCTGCTGGGTGACGAATTGCCTGCACCAGTACGATCTGGGCGGCATCACGCCGTCCTCGTTCTGCGGTTCGGCCGAAAACGCGTTCGAGGAAGGGATCTGCATTCCTCCGGTGAAGATCATCGAGGACAACACCATCCGGCGCGACATCGAGGAGCTGTATCTGCGCTCCTCGCGCAAGCCCGAAGCCGTGGCGCTCGATTTTCGCGCTCAGCTCGCCGGCAACATTACCGCGCGCGACCGCATTCACGCACTGATCCGCCACTATGGGCCGGAGGTCGTCAAGGGCGTGATGAAGCGCATCATCGACAACGCGGAGGCGGCGTTCCTGAGGAAGCTCAAGCGCCTGCCCGACGGCATCTGGCGCGAGCGCTCGTACGTCGAAGGCTGCCGTCCCGGCGACAGACGCACGCATCGCGTCGTGCTGACCTTGCGCAAGAGGGGAACCAAGCTGGTGTTCGAAAACGAGGGTACTGCGCCGCAGGACGGCGCCATGAACGCCACGTATTCCGGCTGGCGCGGCGCGATCATGGTGGCGCTGAACGAGCTGCTTTGCTGGGATCAGTACTTCTGCATCGCGGGTGCATTGCGCCATGTCGAATTCGACCCGACTCCGGGAACGTTCAACTGTGCGAATTTTCCAGCGTCCGTTTCCACAGCGCCGATCCAGGCGATGGAGATATCGGTCTATCCCGCGTACAACGTGCTCTCGAAGATGATTCACTGCGACCCGGAGATGCGCAAGGACATCATGTGCATCGGCGGGACCAGCCAGTGGCCGGCGACGATCTTCCGGGGCATCGACCAGTGGGGCGAGCGCTACGGCTACATCCTGGTCGACCCGATCGGTGGCGCGATCGGCGCGTTCGCCACGGGCGACGGCATCTCGACCGGTGGCCAGTCGCGCACGCCGATCTGCAAGCTGCCCAACGTCGAGCACACGGAGCAGACGTTCCCGCTGCTGTTCCTCTACCGCAAGGAGGTGGTCGACTCCGGAGGCGCTGGACGTTATCGCGGAGGACTCTCCGCCGAGTCGTGCTTCATTCCCCATCGTACCGAGGTGATCACCCAGGACACGCTGTCCTCGGGCAACGCCATCCCGACGTCCCCTGGAATGATGGGCGGCTACCCGGCGACCACCAATGTGTACAAGTTCAAGCGCAGCACGGACATACTCGACAGATTCGGCGCGCGCCAGGTGCCTGGCGATATCGCAGACGTCAAGGGAGAGGATGTGACCCTGCAGCTCCGCCAGGAAGGGTTCACGCAGGAGCCGCGCGATGTCTACGCGGTCATCTGGTCGGCGGCGGGCGGCTTCGGCGATCCGCTCGAGCGTGATCCAGAGAAGGTTCGCGTCGATGTCGTCGACGATCGCTGCGTGTCGATCGAAGCCGCACGCGAGATTTACGGCGTCGTGATCAAGGCGGATGGCCGCGTTGACGAGGCGGCGACGCGCAAGCTCCGCAGCAGCCGGCGCGACGCAAACCGCAAGAAGGATGGCAACGTCTCGCGGCATGGGGGCAGCGTCGTTTCGCACCTGACCGACAGCCTCGACCTGCGCCGCGAAAAGGAAGACGTGCACATTGCCTGCTCGCGCTGTGCCGCCGACCTGGGACCTGCGCGCGACAACTACAAGGATCAGTGCGTGCGGCGCGATGCCGACATCAGTGCGGCGAACCCGAACATCGGCGATTATCGCCGCTACATCGACGATCGACCGGTCTTCCGCCAGTTCTTCTGCCCGGGCTGCGGCGCGTTGGTCGAGAACGAAGTGGCGCGCGAGAGCGACCCTGTGCTGCACGATATCGAGTTGCACGTTCGATGAACTCACCACGCACGCCGCGCGAGCGCGTTCCCTATTCGGCGATCGTCGATCGGCCGGCCCTCAAGCTCCCCGGCGACACCCGCGTGGTCGTATGGACCATCGTCAATGTCGAGGACTGGGGCATCGAGAGACCAATGCCGCGGACCGTGCTTTCGCCGCCGATGGGCCAGCCGTTGTTGCCTGATCTCCCGAACTGGGCGTGGCACGAATATGGGATGCGCGTGGGATTCTGGCGCCTGTTCGATTGCATGCAGAGGGCCAAGGTCACGCCGACGCTCGCGATCAACGGCATCGTCTGCCGCAACTACCCGCGCATCGCTCAGGCTGCCAAGGACGCAGGCTGGGAGTTCATCGGTCACGGCTGGTTGCAGCAGCCGATGCACAAGGTCGAGGACCAGCGCGCTGCGATCCGCGACACGGTCGAGGCGATCCGCGGGTTTACCGGCAAGCCTCCGCGAGGCTGGGAGAGCCCCGGGCTGACCGAAACCTACGAGACGATCGATCATCTCGCGGAGGCGGGCATCGAGTACGTCGCCGACTGGGTGCTCGATGACCAGCCTGTCTACATCGCGACCGAGCACGGACCGGTGGTCTCCGTTCCCTACACGGTCGAGATCAACGACATCGCGATGATGGTGGTCCAGCACCATTCGGCCGACGAGATGCTGCGCCGGGGCACTGCGCAGTTCGATCGCCTTTACGAGGAGGGCGAGCGCTCGGCGAGAGTCATGGCGATCAGCGTGCACCCCTACATCTCCGGGGTGCCGCATCGCATCGCGTACCTCGAGCAGCTGTACCGCTACGTGTTGGGCAAGCCCGGCGTGGTGCATTGGACGGGTGGGCAGATCCTGGAGTGGTTCCGAGCCCAAGTACCCGCGCCGGCGCGTTGATTGACAGCGTGGAAAGCGCTATGTAAGCATCGATGACTTGGAGGAGAAGGAGGAGAAAACAATGAAGAGACTGATGATGTGGTTGTCGGCGGGGCTCGTCGCGCTCGCGTTCGCGCTGCCCGTACAAGCCCAGCAGCCGCTCAAGATCGGCTTCGGCATGAGTCTGACCGGCCCGCTCGCGGGCAACGGCAAGGCGGCGCTCATCGCGATGCAGATCTGGGCCGAGGATGTGAACGCCAAGGGCGGGATTCTTGGTCGCAAGGTGGAGTTGGTCTACTACGACGATCAGACGAACCCATCGACCGTGCCCGGCATTTATAACAAGCTGCTCGACGTCGACAAGGTAGACCTCGTCGTCTCAGGCTACGGCACGAACGTCATCGCTCCTGCGATGCCCATCATGATGCAACGCAATATGTGCTTCATGTCGCTGTTCGGCCTGAACGTCAATTCGAAGTTCAACTACGACCGGTACTTCCAGATCATGCCGGCCGGACCGGAGCCTGCGGTCGGTTGGTCGCAGGGCTACTTCGATATCGCGATGGGGCTCAATCCCAAGCCGCAGACGGTCGCGCTGGTCGGGGCCGATGCCGAGTACCCAGCGCTCGCGCTTGAGGGCGCGCGCGCGCACGTGAAGAAGCTCGGACTCAAGGTCGTGTACGACAAGAGTTATCCCCCCAACACGGTCGACTTTTCGCCCATCGTGCGTGCGATCCAGGCGACGAACCCCGACATCGTCTTTCTCGCCTCGTATCCGCCCGACTCCGCTGGCATGGTTCGGGCGGTGAACGAGGTCGGGCTCAAGACGCGCATGTTCGGCGGGGGGCTGGTGGGTCCGCAATTTGCGTCGCTCAGAACCCAGCTCGGGCCACTGCTGAACGGCATTGTCAACTACGAGTCCTACACACCCGAGGTCGCGGCGAAGTATCCATTCCTGGATCAATTCCTTGCCAAGTACCAGGGGCGCGCAGTCAAGGAAGGCGTGGATCCGCTCGGCTTCTATCTGCCGCCGTACGCGTACGCGATGATGCAAGTGCTGGAACAGGCCATCAAAGCGACCGGCAGCCTCGATCAGACGCAATTGGCCGAATACATGCACAAGTACGAGTTCGACACCTATGTCGGCAAGGTCCGCTTCGCCAAGAACGGCGAATGGGCCCAGCCGCGCATGCTGACCGTGCAATATCACGGGGTCGTGGGCAACGATCTCGAGCAATGGATGAAGCCGGGTAAGGTTACTGTCCTCGCCCCTGCCGGCTATGCGACAGGGACGGTGCAGGCCCCGTATCAGGACAACAAGAAATAGCGTGAGCTGACAGCCACCGGGAATTTCACGGGCGCGACAGATCATGGAATTCCCGACGGCGTTGGTGCTCAACGCCATCGTCGCCGGCCTGCTGCTCGGCGGCTTCTATGCGGCGGTGAGCGTCGGCATCTCGATTTCTTTCGGGATGCTCGACGTGGTCAACATCGCCCACCCCGCATTCATCATCGTAGGCTCGTACATCGCCTACATCGTGAACGCGAAGCTGGGCTTCGATCCGATCCTCGTTTCGGTCGTGCTTTCGCCGCTGTTCTTCGCGCTGGGGATGCTCATCTACCGCATCTACTACGTCTGTTTCGAGCGGCGAGGGCAGGAAGCGCTGCGCGGATTGGCCTTTTTCTTCGGCATCCTGTTCATCACCGAAGTAACGCTGGTGCTCATCTTCGGTGTCGATTACCGGCTGGTCGAAACGTCGTATTCGTCGGTCACGCTGCGGCTCGGAGAGATCGACTTCCCATTGCGGCTGGTCGTGCCATTCGCGGTGTCGATCGCCATGGTGGTAGGTATCCAGATTTTTCTCGCGCGCACGTTCTTCGGCCGTGCGGTGCTCGGGGTCGCGCAGGATCAGCTCGCCCTGCGCCTGATGGCGATCGACCCCGTGCGCGTGAAGGAGTTCGCGTTCGCGCTCTCGATCGCGACTGCAGGTGTTGCCGGGGCGTTCCTGATCGTCATCCAGCCCGTGCAGCCCTCTGTGGGGCGCGAATACATCGGATTGGTCTTCGCCGTATGCGTGCTCGGCGGACTTGGCTCGATCTGGGGGACGCTGCTCGGCGCGTTCATACTCGGTCTCGCTGAATCGTTCACCTCGACGTTCTTCGGGCCGTCGTGGGCGCCGGCGGTCTCGTTCGGCATACTGCTTGCCGCGCTCGCCTTCCGGCCTTCGGGCCTGCTCGGAAGATGAGAAACCGGATGTTCGCGGTGGTCGTCTTCGCGATAGCGATCGCGCTCATCGCCGCAACCCGGGTCATCAGCAACGACTATTTCTTTTCTGCGGCCTACACGGTCCTGCAGTTCATCGTGCTGGCCACGGCGTGGAATATCCTCGGCGGGTACACGGGCTATGTGAATTTCGGCTCCGCGGCGTTCTTCGCGGTCGGCGCATACACGACGATCTTTCTCAACAAGGCGCTCCATCTGCCGCTTCCAGCCCTGATCGTGGCGGGAACCGTCGTTGCCGGCCTTCTCGGGCTCGGAGTCGGCTATCTCACGCTACGCATGCGTGGGGTGTTCTTCGCCATCGCCACGCTCGCGCTGGCCGTGGTGCTGTTTACCTTCGTCGTCAATTGGGACTACGTCGGCGGGGCGCGCGGCGCGTACATCATCCAGCCGCGCGAAGTACCGTTCGGCTTCGCGCGTTACGTGCATCTATTCTACGCGACGATGGTTCTGATGGCGGCGTTCGCGCTCGTCGTGGCGCGCGCCATCGAGCGCTCCTTCATCGGGCGTGGTCTCGCCGCGATCCGCGACGACGAGGTGGCGGCCGAATGCTCCGGCGTGCCTACCTTGCGCCTCAAGCTTTTCTCCGCGACGGTCAGCGGAGCGCTGATGGGGATGGCAGGGACGACGCTCCCGCTCTACCTGTCGTATGTCGAGCCGACCGCGGCGTTCAACCTTTCGTACGCGGTGAACAGCATCGCCATGCCGCTGATCGGTGGCATGATGACCTGGTTGGGACCGCTGATCGGCGCAGTGCTACTCGGCACGGTGCAGCAGGTGGTGCAGGTCACCGTGTCTTCGGAGTGGAATCTCTTCATCGTCGGCGTTCTGCTGGTCGCGTTCGTGACCCTGGCACCGAATGGCATCATGGGCTGGGTCGAGGGATGGCGACGCAGCCGCCCTCACAAGTCATGAGCGAGCCGCTGCTGAAGATCAAAGGGGTGACGAAGCGCTTCGGCGGATTCACGGCGCTCGAGCAAGTCGACCTCACGGTCGCTCCAGGAGAGCGGCTCGGGCTGATCGGACCGAACGGCTCCGGCAAGAGCACGCTGGTCAATTGCATCTCCGGTACGCTGCGCAACGACGAGGGCAGCATCCAATTCGCGGGGCATGATCTCGGCGGGCAACCGCCTCATCGGCGCGTGGCGCTCGGGCTGGCGCGTAGCTTCCAGATACCCAAGCCGTTCTCCAGCATGTCGGTGCTCGACAATCTGCGCATCCCGCTGCTCTACGCGGCGCGCAAGCACGAAAAGCTTGCGCCCAGCCAGATCGCGGACGAAGCAATGAACGTCCTGCGGCAGGTGGGCTTGCACCAGAAGGCGCACGCCAAGTCGGGCGGCCTCACGCAGGTCGATATGCGCAAGCTCGAGCTCGCGCGAGCCGTCGCGGCGAAGCCCACGCTCCTAATCTCCGACGAGGCGATGGCGGGTTTGTCGGCCTCGGAGGTCGACGACAAGCTGGCCCTGCTGTTCGGGCTCAAGGAGCGGGGAGTGGCGGTCATCATGATCGAGCACGTCATGCGCGCGGTGATGAAATTCTCCGACCGCATCGCAGTGCTCGTCGCCGGCCGCAAGATCGCCGACGGTGATCCGCAGACAATCGTCAACAACGCAGAAGTCGTGACGGCTTACCTTGGCGAATAGCATCAACGTCCGGGAAATCAGCGCGGGCTACGGTTCGGTGCAGGTGCTCGACCGCATCTCACTTTCGGTGAACGACGCGGAAACCGTGACGCTGCTCGGCACCAACGGCAACGGAAAGAGCACGCTCATGAAGTGCATCATGGGCATCGTGGTCCCGAGCTCGGGCCACATCACGGCCGTGATCGACGGCGCAGAGCACGAACTCGTGGGCCGCGCTCCGCAGGAGATCGTCGATCTCGGCATCTCACTGGTTCCCGAAGGGCGCCGGCTGTTCCCGCGCCTGAACGTGGAGGAGAACCTGCTCCTCGGCGGCTACCGCCGCGCAGCCCGCGAAGTGCTCGCGCGCAACCTCGCGTTCTGCTTCGAAACGTTCCCGGTGCTCGCCAATCGGCGCAAGCAGCTGGCGGGGAGCCTGAGCGGGGGCGAGCAGCAGATGCTCACGCTGGCGCGCGCGCTAATGACTGCGCCGAAGATCCTCTTGATCGACGAGCCTTCGGTGGGCCTCTCGCCGCTGCTCGTGATCCACACGATCGACAAGATCCGCGAGCTTAAGGAGCGGCGCCAGCTCACGGTGCTGATGGCGGAACAGAACTTCCAGCAGGCGATCCGGATCGCCGACCGCGGCTACGTCATCGTGCACGGACGGATGGCTTACGAAGGCCGCTCGCGGGGAGAGCTCTCCGACAACGAGCTCGTGCGCAAGCTCTACCTCGGGCTGTAGCGCAAATTAAAGCGTCGGATTGTCGCTCGGCAGGCCCAGCGCGACCCGCCCGAACGTCGTCGCCTGGGGCTCCCAGATCATCGAGATGTGCGCCGTAGCCGCGTGCACGTCGCGAAAGGCGCGTTGGAGCGGATGGTCGTCGAACAGCGCGCCCCCTCCGCCGCACTTGAACAGAACGTCGACGGCGCGCTCGCATAGATCCGCGGTGAAGGCACCGTCTCGCCGCCACTTCACCTTGGTAGCGAGTTCGGGGATCTCGTTGCGGTCGGCGAAACTTTGCGCTTCGTCGCAGTGCGTGCGCATGATCGTGCGCGCGATGTCGATGCACGAGGCCGCTTCCGCGATCTTCACCTGAATCGCAGTCATGTCGGCGAGCTGCTTGCCCGAGTACCGGGCCACGCGGTTGCGCATCCCCGCGAGGAAATCGTCGTACGCCCCCTGCGCGACACCGAGCGCGACGCCGGTGAGCATATAAGGAAACGTGGCGAAGATCGGGATGCGGAAGATCGGGCTGGGGTTCACCTCCGCACCCGGGTGGCTCGCCCCGCCACGCGTGGCATCGACCGACAACGTGCGCGCCTCGGGCACGAAGACGTCCTTCGCCTCGACGTCATTGCTGCCCGTGGCGCACAAGCCCATGACGTGCCAGTTGTCGATGATGCTGTAATCCTCTCTGGGAAGCAGGAAGATGCGATATTCACCGGGCTGCTCGCCGTCGTGGACGATGCCACCCAGCATGTTCCAGAGACTCTGATTGACGCCACTCGAGAACGGCCAGCGGCCTGAGAGCCGGTAGCCCCCCGGCGCGCGCGTCGCCTTGCCCGCCGGGAAGACCACCGACGAGGCGATGAGCATGTCGCGATCCGCGTTCCAGATCTCGTCCTGCGTCGCGACCGGCCAGAACGCGAGCATCCAGTGATGCACCGCGTAGTTGACCCAGTTCCACGCGGTCGAGGCGCATGCGGCTGCGAGACCCGAGCCGATGTCGATCAGCGATACCCACGGCAGTTCCGAGCCGCCGACGCGACGCGGTTGCAGCACGCGCATCAGGCCGGATGCGTGCAGCTCCTGCAGGGTCTCGTCAGGGATTCGCCTCGACCTTTCGGCAAGCGCGGCGCGCTCCCGGAGCTTCGGCGCAAGCTCGCGGACACTCGCGAGCGCCTGCTCGTAGGTGATGACCCGCGAAGCGGGAGCAGCTTTGGGCAGCGCAGCCAAGCTTAGCGAAACGCTTCGGTCGTCGCCGCGTCCTTTTCCTTCGGCGCCTCCGAGGCCGGGAAGTTGAGCTCGATCATCACGCCGTTGGGATCCTTGAGGAACATCTGGTGCAGCCCAAGCGTCGGGACGGTGCGCTCGAAATACTTCAAGCCAGCTTTCTTGCAGCGAGCGACCATGCTCTCGCGCCCCGTAACCGAGAGCGCGATGTGGTCGAGCGATCCGGTGCTGGCTACTTGTAGCGTCTCGGGATCGACGTAGCCCACCGTGTCGATGAGACCCTGCGGATCCTTCGGATCCACGCCCATGATGTGCACGATGCCGTAGTTGCCTCCCGATTGCTCGAGGCTCGCCGGTGGCTTGCCGTTGTAGAGCCAGAGCCCGGGAAACGGGAAAGCCGGGCGCGGGCCGACGGTGAGTCCGATCACCTCGGTGTAGAACTTCCGCGACGCCTCGACGTCGAGCGTCCGAATCGAATAGTGGTCGATGCGCTTGATTTCCATCGCGTCCTCCTGTGGAACCGGATTCTCCGGAGTCAGCTCTGCTCGGTTCGCCCCTAAGCTATCGGCGGGTCATCGGCGTGTCAACAATGGGGCTCAGTGTCGCGGGATCACGGGCAGCAGCAGGTAGGAGGACCGGCTTCCGCCCGTGTAGACCGTATTCGTTGCTCCGGCATTGTAGTCGGCGTGGTAGTGCGTGTAGGGCGCGCTGCCGATACCGTCGCGAGGGCCGATGTCGAGGCGTATCCGATGGCCCCGCCGGAATACCATCGAGGTCGGCCAGATCTCGACCTCGAGGCGCACCGGTTCGCCAGGCTTGAGCCACTCGCGCGTGGCATGCGCATGAAACGGGCGGTAGGGCAGGGACTGGACCGGATCGAGTCTGCGATGCGAGGCGCGCAGCCATCCCTTCGCGACCGGGATCGGCTGGCCCTGCTGGCCCAGCTCGAACACATCGCTGCCGTCGGGGGCGAGGTTGCGCAGCGTTGCGAAAACGTCCATGTCCTCGCTGCTGCTCGACACCCAGAGCACGAGCACGACCGGGCCGGTGACCTCGGTGTCCTCAGCCAGCGGCTCGGTTTCGAACGAGACGCCCGAAGGAGAGACGCTCCCGGCAAGCGCCGTCGACGTCCACGAGGCGCTCGCTACGCCCGCTTTGGTCACTCCGCTCGCGAGGTAGGAGATCGAAGTCACCCGACGTGGCGCTTCGCTCGCCAGCGTTCCGCGCACCTCCTTGTCGTCGCGAGCATTCGCTCGCAAGTGAAACTTCGTCCAACGCGTGCGCTTGATCGGCCACTCGTTCTCGAAGCGCCATTCGGCATTACCGTGTCCGCCTTTGCGGATGAGGAGCTTCACCGGTGGCTCGCGAGTGATCCCGGTGTCGATCCCCTTGAGCCAATGGTCGAAGAAGCGCAGCTGATCCTGCCGCGCTTCCGCCGAGTAGAAGGGATGGTAGTGCGTGCCCGCGTGGATGCGCAGCCTCTTGTGCTTTGACTCCGCGCGCACATAGCCCTCGGTGTTGCCGCGCAGATGCAGACCCATGCCGCTCCAGTTGCCGGCGCTCAAGAGCGGCACATCAATGTTCTTCCAGTCCGCACGACGGCCGTGGTACCACTCGCTGTCCAGGTTGTAGCGCATGTATTCCCAGACCCACGGCGTCGAGAACCCGTCGGGAGCGCTCGCCTGTGGTTTCCCCAGCAGGTGATGCGCCATGTGGTTGTTGTACCAGTTGACGACGAAGCCGAACGAAAAGATGCCGCCGTGATAACCGAAGTCGCGATACATGTCGGCGGCGCCTTCCCACGGGATCATCGCCTTGAGCGACGGCGGCTTCAGTCCGGCCACCAGCCATTGGGTCATGGCGAAGTACGACACGCCGCTGGTGCCCACGTTGCCGCTGCTCCAGGATTGGCGCCCGGCCCACTCGATCGCGTCGTAGAAGTCGCACGCTTCGCTCGGCGACCAGGGGTCGGTGCGCCCCGGCGACTTGCCGCTGCCGCGGCCATCGACGCGAACTGCGACGTAACCGCGCGGCACCCACCACAACGGATTCACCGTCTCCCAGTTCATGTAGGGATTCGGCGCTTCCTCGAGGTCGGCAGGCGGCACCCAGAGCTTGTCCTTCTGATAGGCGCCCAGGTTGATGATGACCGGGAAGCGCCCGCCGCCTTTGGGGCGGAAGACATCCGCCTTGAGCCGCGCGCCGTCGCGCAGCGGGATCTCGAGATCCTTCTCGACGAGGAAATCGTGACGCGGCTGTGAACCGCGGTAGCGCGGTTTGGGCAACGCTTGGCTTCGAGGTCAGTCGATCTTGACCTGGTTCACGCGCACGACTTCCGCCCACGACGCCGTCTCGGCGCGGACCTCTTCGGTGAACGCCTGCGGAGAAGGCGAAACGGCGACCGTCATCAACTGCTTGGCGAGCATATCCTTCATCTCGGGTTTAGAGAGGATCGTCACCACCGCGGTGTAGAGCTTGTCGACGACCGGCTTCGGCGTCGCGGCCGGAGCGAACAGCCCTTGCCAAGCGTTGGTGCCGATTCCCGGAAAGCCCTGCTCGGCCATGGTCGGAACGGAAGGCAGTTCGGGAAGCCGAGTTGGCATCGTCGTTGCCAGCGCCTTCAGTTTGCCCGCTTTGATCTGTTCATTCGTCGACGCAAGGTTGATGAATGCGAGCTGGACTTCGCCAGAGATCAACGCCGGCAGCATCTGCGCCGCGCCGCCCTTGTAGGGAATGTGAACTACGTTGATGTCAGCAGCCTTCGCGAAGCGCAGCATGTCGAGATGCGGATAGGTTCCGATGCCCGCGGAAGCATAGTTGAGCTTGCCCGGGTTCTTCTTCGCCCACTCGATCGCCTCCGCCACCGTGTTGGGCGGAAACGACATAGAAGCCACCAGCACGTGCGGAATCTCGACCAACTTCGTGATGCCCACCAGGTCGCGCGAGGGACGGATCGTGAGCACGCTAGCAAAAGTGCTCTCGTTGATCGCGTTGGTCGAGACGTTGCCGACGAGGAGCGTGTATCCGTCAGGCGGCGCTTTCGCCGCCGCTTCGAGCGCGATATTCCCCGATGCGCCGGCGCGGTTGTCGACAACGAAAGGCTGACCGAGCAGCTCCTGCAGTTTGGGCGAAAGGTGGCGGGCGATGATGTCCGTTGCGCCGCCCGGCGCATACGGGATCAGGAGCTTGACCGGATGGCTGGGGTAAGGCTCGTT
>Ga0126384_10000755_pt1 | contig 18395 bp, 19 predicted proteins | sample PanSoiMetPlot_36_FD_92543 | JGI IMG/M metagenome (GOLD analysis project Ga0126384, IMG submission 92543) | Tropical forest soil microbial communities from Panama - MetaG Plot_36 | ecosystem: Environmental > Terrestrial > Soil > Tropical forest > Bulk soil | place: Panama | collected 2016-02-17 | reverse complement strand
CTAAGTCAAGCTGCCTAAGCTTCGCCTATCATCAATTACCGTCAAGCGCGAAAACCGCTGCTGGACTAGCCGTGCTATTCATTTTTTTGATTTCCTCTAGCGTTGCGGACGCTACACAACAGAGGAAGCAGCCAATTCCGCAGGACACAACTCGTAAGGACGATGGAAAGGTTCCAAACGAGAAAGACATGGCGAAGGCCAAGAAGCAGGAAGACGCAAAAGCACCTCAGGTAAAGTTGACCCAGGCCGAAACTGCAATCGAGCTCTCCATCATTGCGTACGGCGGACGCAAGCAGCTCGAAACGGTCCGATCGGCAATTCAGGAAACGGGCACGATCAGATTGGCAACGGATCAAGGTGACCTCAGCGGTAATTATCTTCTCCGATCGATGAGGAAGGAAAAGTCTTCGAAGGATCTCCTCCGCGTTGATCTGGAGCTATCGGCTGGGGAAAATGCACAGGGTCCAATCAAATATATAATCGGTTTCAACGGCGCGAGTGTTTGGTCCGCACAAAACGGACAATATGTAAATCCGCGGGCGGGGGCGGATATTGCCTTTCGCGCTCAGCTTACGCACGAGTACATGGCTTTGCTTCGTTACAAAGAGGACGGATCAAAGCTCGAGTACGTAGGACTTGAAAACGTGGTCGGGGTCGACACCTTTATGATAGATATGACTTCAACCGAAGGAGAGAAGACCCGCTACTGGCTTAGCGCCAAAACGTATCGCGTGCTGCATTCTGAATACGAGTTAACCCTTGTTGAGGGACAGCCACCTACAAAATATCGAATAGACTATTACTACACGCCTTCAAGCCTGGCGGTCATCCAGAACACTCTGGTACCGGTACGGAGGGAGATGAAACAGGGCGGCAAATTTGTTCAGGAAATCAAACTTACAAGCCTGACTTATTCGACTAAGATCGATCCAGAAGTATTTCAGCACCTTCAAGAGCAGTAACGCAGCAATCGGAACCACTGCGTCCGGTCTGCCTGAGCTTAATCAGCATCGAGATATTCGTTGACCGTCAGCCCAACTCGAGAATAAAACTGAGCCGCCAGCGACGGAATCTCGTCAACCGTCTCATCGAGGGCTACTCTCTCAACTCGCCACATCGGAAGGAATACGTGGGTTAATCCCATATTACGCTCGCCCCGGACTATCATCTGAACCCAGTCATCGAAGGTATTCAGGTCTATCCCGCGTACAAAGACGCCTGCGACATTTAGCTCGCGCAACACGCCCCATACTTTTTCACGGGGACTGTGCAGGTTAACCACGACCGGTACCCCGGGTTGAATGCCTGTGTTTGAATTTTCCATTTCGTTCATCAGAAAGATCGGACCGATATGACCTCCAGGAGCTATTCATCGCTCCACAATCATTGCGATTCCCTGACCGCCGCCGATACACAATGACGCAAGCCCGCGTCTTACATCCCGTCTTTTCATTTCATATAGCAGCGTGACCAAAACACGAGCGCCACTCGCTCCAATCGGATGCCCAAGGGCGATCGCACCGCCGTTTACGTTAACCCGCGAATCATCGAGTGAAAGTTTACGCAACACAGCGAGGCTTTGGGCCGCGAATGCTTCGTTGAGCTCAAATAAATCAATATCTTTAATCTCAAGGCCGGCCTTTTCGAGAGCTCGCTCGATTGCCGGCACCGGGCCCATTCCCATGAACCGCGGATCGACACCGGCTGATGCGTATGACAGGATCTTTGCCATCGGCGTCAGTTCCATAAGCCGTGCACGCTCTCCACTGGCGACCACCAGAGCAGCCGCTCCATCATTGATCCCTGAAGCGTTACCGGCGGTCACCGTACCGTCGTTCCGAAACGCCGGCCTTAACCGTCCGAGTATACTGCCAGTCGTTCCTGCGCGGGGATACTCATCAACTCTGAATTCGATACTCTCACCTCTCTTTTTGGCGATGAGCACCGGGGCAATTTCTTCTTCAAAACGGCCACCAGCGATTGCAGTCTCGGCTCGTCGCTGGCTCTCGGCAGCAAACTCGTCCTGCATTTCGCGGGTTATTTCGCAAGCCGCCGCGATATTTTCAGCGGTGACTCCCATATGACAACCTGCCATCGCACAGGTGAGACCCTCGCTCAACATTGAGTCCACGATCTCGTCGTTTCCAAGCCGGTATCCCGTTCTAGCCTTCCTAAGCAGGTATGGAGCTCGGCTCATCGATTCCATACCTCCGGCGACAATCAAATCTGCATCGCCAGCGATAATTGCCTGGGCCGCGAGCGACACTGCTTTCAATCCCGAACCGCAAACTTTGTTAACCGTAAACGAGGGTACGCTTTCTGGAACATGCGAGGCCAGAGCCGATTGACGCGCGGGATTCATTCCCACTCCTGCCTGAAGCACATTACCCATTATCACTTCTTCGACATCATTAGGATCTATGCCAGCGCGTTTCAGAGCACTCTCAATAACCACACGGCCCAGCTCGGTTGCTGGTACCTCACTCAGCGCTCCGCCAAATGAACCTATTGCGGTACGCGCGCCACTCACAATGACTGCACTATTCATATTTGTCCTTGCTCGGAGGCGACCCAAAGGAACTACAGTTAACCGGTGACTTCACTTACTGACAACCCTTACATCATCGAACGCGATGCCTGACTGAGCATAACAAAAGAGTCCAATACGTCCCTGGCCGTAGGAGGTATCCCTGACTTCGAACAGAGATTTTCCGTCGACTGAAGCTTTGATCAAATCCCCAACAACACTGACCTCAATCGACATCTCAGTTCCCGGCCGATAGCCTTTGGTTAATAGCCAAATTTCAGTGTAATCTGGGCCTTCACGCCTGTCCAATCTGGTAATCGGTCCGCCGCTCAAGCCATCCTGGAGAAAAAGGAGACGGTAAAAATGCTCGGCGTCCTGATATCGAAAAACTACGCCAAAGCCGTCATCATCAACTGGCATGGCGCTAAGAGAAATCTCATAATCGGTCCAATTTGAATCGCCGCTAATCAGAAGAGTACCGTACCATCGGCCGAGGAAGTCGCCGCGCCTGCCCCAGATATTACTTCGCTGATGGAGCCGTCCATCGCCCTCAACACGCCAGTCAGATGGGCCCTCGATTGTGTCTGGATCATCTACGACTGTCCACCTAAGTAAACGCGTGTCATGAAACCGTTCGTCCAGCAACACAGCGTTCACGCAACCTGAGAGTGCAAGTGTAGCCGCAATAATTGCAACAGCGACGTACCGTAGACTGTCCAGTCTGCGGATCTGACGTACCTTAGAGTGTTTAGTCCGCGGGATTCGTCGGCACGCATCGAACACTAACGCCAATGCGCTTTTTAAAACTATCACTGAGAGACTCGTGCGTCGGAAACGGCAGGCTTGCGCTTTTTCAAGCGTTCAACTTCGGTTATTCCCGAAGGGTAGGACTGGTACAGAGTAAAAGTTTCAACCTGAACGCAGGATAGTGGACTGCCTTCCTCACCGCTCGTATCAATTCCCACACAACTATTGTGGATGTAGATCCCCCAGCGCCTGTTGCGACCTTCGCGTGGCAGAAAAGCTGTAGGGGTGTGGCCAAAGAAACACAATTTTCCCTCATAGCCCTTAAAGAAATCCAGGTCTCGCGTCCAAACAAGCACTTCCGTGTCCGTTTCCGAAGGGTGAACTTCGGGAACCAAACCAGCGTGAACGTATATCGCCTGTTCGTCCTCATGAAAGTAAGGCAGGCTCCTGATGAACTCGATGTGCTCTTCCGGGATGCGGATGTCGGATATGTCTTTTAGCTGCTCAAGCTCAATTCCATACGAAGAGAGCGTTGCCAGTCCTCCGTTTTCTGGAATGAGCCATTGCAGGTCTCCATAGTCCAGGCAGTCGAGCAACATCTGCTCGTGGTTTCCGCGCAGTACGACGATGTTTGGGTTGTCTTCTACAAGCTCCATCACACGGCTGACAACGCCGGGCGCGTCATCGCCGCGGTCTATGAGATCGCCAAGAAATACGATCTTATCCTGCTTAATATCCCACGGCACATTGCTGATTAACTGCTCCAGCAATTTCGATCGCCCGTGAATATCTCCTATGACGTATGTTCCCATTTATGTTCTGCGACGTACCGTAGACTGTCCGGTCTGCGTGGTGGTTCGCTCCGATTTTAACGATAGCCGTGCGCAGACTGGACAGTCTACGCTACCTCGTTTTCACCAGATTATTAGCTAATTCAAAGGCACCACCCAGTTCTTCAAAGTCGCCACTCGATATGCTTGACCTTGCAGCTTCGATTTCGCCAATCACATCATCGAGAGCTAAAGAAATCTCGTCGGCGTTGGTTCTGCAGATGTCTTCCCAAACTGACCAGCGGCTTCCAGCTAATCGTACCATCTCTGAAAAACCGGTTCCCGCTAATCGAAGATCGGCCTCGTTTGGTCGCCGAGCCACCGCGCATGCCAGAGCGGTGGCAACAAGTTGGGGCGTGTGGCTCATACGGGCCACCGCTCGATCGTGTTCCTCCGTCGTAACGTGAACCGGAACCGCCCCGATGGCATTCACCACTTCTTCGACCTTTCGCACGGCGTCAGAGGATCCTGGATTTGCGTCATCAACCACCAGAGCGTACGCCGCATTTCGAAATAAATCAGCATCGGCATACTGAATTCCCGCATGGTGACTCCCAGCCATCGGATGGCCTCCGACGAAAACGACTCCACCTGGTAATGTTTCTCGCGCCGCTCGGCAAATTTCTCGCTTCGTGCTGCCGGAGTCGGTTATTATTGCGTCTTGCCTTACGAGTTTTCCCCGAGTACGCAAGAAGCTTAGAATCCCTCCGACGGGTGCGGCTAAATAAACAAAATCGGCCTCACATACTCGACCCGAATCAAACGAGGTTTCTGCTTCATCGATTATGCCTCGCGCGCAAGCCTCCTTCAGCACCGCCGCCGAGTCCACACCGGTAATCCGCTCCGCAATTCCATAACGCCTCGCTGCTAAGGCAAAAGACCCGCCTATCAACCCTGTTCCGACAATTGAGATATGCCTGAAGAGCATATTACGAATCACCATTCGCCGGGGGAAGTCAAAAGTCCTGATCTAATCCTTTAGCGCCGGCTCCTCAACCCCCGGAGCGATCTCTCGATCCACTGCCATCGCGATTAGCCTGAGACGATGCATCAAAGTTTCGAACTGTTCCGGCAAAAGCGATTGCGCGCCGTCACACAGCGCGTTTTCGGGATCGTTATGAACTTCGATCAGCAATGCGTCGGCTCCGGCAGCCACCGCTGCCTGCGCGACCGGTGGAACCTTGTCGCGGCGTCCAGTAGCGTGGCTCGGATCGGCGACCACCGGTAGATGAGACAGTTTTTTGAACACCGGAATTGCTGCGATATCAAATGTATTTCTTAGGTAGGGCTCGAAGGTGCGAATGCCGCGTTCGCATAGGATTACCTGATGATTGCCGCCCGACATTATGTATTCCGCGGCGAGCAACGTCTCTTCAATCGTAGCTGCCGGACCGCGTTTTAAAAGCACTGGCTTATTGATTCGTCCAACTTCTCGCAGCAGATTGAAGTTCTGCATATTGCGCGCGCCAATCTGGAGTATGTCAACGTATCGAATAAACAGTGGGATCTGGGACGGCTCCATTACCTCGGATACGACAAGCATATTGTAGCGATCGGCTGCCTGCCTGATGTATTTCAGACCTTCTTCACCGAGACCCTGAAAAGAATAGGGTGAGGTGCGAGGCTTAAAAGCCCCTCCTCGTAGAACTTTTGCCCCGTGCTTCGATACGATCTCGGCAATTGCCATCACCTGATCGCGGCTTTCAATGGTGCAGGGTCCGGCCATCATCACAACTTCGCGACCGCCGAACGTGACGTCCTTGATAGTGATCTGCGTGCCTTCAGGTTTGAATCCCCGATTGGCAAGCTTATAGGGCGCGGTGATGCGAAGAACTTCTTTAACGCCTTCGAGCAGTTCGATATCGCGCCAGTCGATCTCGCGTTCACCGACCGCTCCCAGAACGGTGTGGCGCACTCCAGTTGACCGATGTATATCAAAGCCTAACCGAACCAGTTTATCTATGACTCCCGAGATCTGCTCCTCACTAGCAGTCTCGTCCATTACTATGACCATTGGTGATCCTCTCCTTGTTCGGATCCTCCCTGTATCTCTGCGACTCTGCGTCTTTGCGTCTCTGCGTTTCGCGAGCCCATTGAAAACGGTTACTCTTTAGGTCGTCTCTTCCGTTTGACTGAGTTCCCGTCCTTTGTTTCTTTCTCTACCGTCACTCGTTCAATACGCCGCGATTCGTCAATGATCCTTTCGAACAGGCGTCGGATTGCCGTCTTATCCAGAGGACCGGGATTTATTCCGGTGACGTGAGCGATCACTTCCCTTTCCCGATCCGGTGAATAAATTGCTAGGCCCAGTTCGCGTTTGATTCTGCCGAGCTCGATCGCACAATGGGAGCGACAGTTGAGCAGCTTAACCAGTTGCTCATCCAAACGGTCGATTTCGTCTCGCCAGTCCTCGATAGTCAAATCGGCCCCAAACACTTCCAGATTATGCGACGCAAGCTACAGTCGTCCACGCTATTCTTGAATCCACTCTATGAGTCCCTGGACGATACCAACTGCCGTACAACACCGCCAATTATAGCAGGTAAATTACTTGCACTCGCCGCATTCTCAATCTCAACAACAATTCGACTGCCGACTACCGCTGCGTCAGCGTGCTCCCATACTTCGGCAACGTGTTCAGGAGTTGACACTCCAAACCCGACTGCCACTGGAAGATCGGTGAAGCGCCTTACTCGATGAACCAAAGTCGCCGCTGCCTCCGACAAGCTCTGTCTTACCCCGGTTACGCCTGTGCGAGAAACCGCATACACGAACCCGCTGCTCACGTCGCTTATGAGCTTGAGGCGATCATCGGTGCTTGTTGGCGCGACCAGGAAGATTAAGTCAATTTCCGCAGCCTTCAATGCAGATCGAATGATTTCAGATTCCTCAGGCACCAAATCAGTTCCAAGCACTGCATCCACACCAGCGTCGCGAAGCTCGTAACCTAACCTGTCAATTCCAATTGAAAGAAGTGGATTCAAATAGCTGAATAACACTATTGGTATGTTGCTTTTCTTACGAACGCGCCGCACTAACTCAAGACAATCTCGTACATTTACTCCGTTTGCGAGCGCGCGCTCCGAAGCTCTCTGAATCACCGGACCATCGGCCATCGGATCGGAGAACGGAACCCCCAACTCGATGATGTCGGCTCCGCTGCGAGCGATTTCGAGAATCATCTCTTCAGTCGCTTCAATCGTCGGATCCCCGGCCGTGATGTAAGGAACAAACCCTTTACGACCAGCGCGGAGTAGGTCTCTAAAAACAGTATCTATTCTCGTCATTCGGAGAGTTGATCACCTGCAGAACAACGCGCCTCTAGCCGATGTTTGGCTGTTTTAATTTAACTGAACGCCGTCACCACTTGTTAGAAGAGACGTCTTTTCGCAAATCCTCAGCTACGGTATTCACGTCCTTATCACCACGACCCGACAGGTTCACGACGATAACCTGTTCACTGGTCATCGCCGGCGCGACTTTGATCACTTCGGCTATGGCGTGTGCGCTCTCGAGCGCCGGAATAATCCCTTCCAGCCGCGCCAGAAGCTCAAATGCGTCAAGAGCTTCACGGTCGCTAGCCTTCGAATAACTGATCCTTCCCATATCGTGCAGATATGCGTGCTCGGGTCCGATAGCCGAGTAATCCAGACCCGCGGACACCGAGTGCGTCGTCGAGATCTGACCGTTCTCATCTTGCAGCACGTAGCTGCGAGTGCCCTGCAACACGCCAGGTCTGCCGCCACTAAAGCGTGCCGCATGTTCACCAAGGGTTTCGCCGCGACCGCCTGCTTCAACTCCAATCATTCTCACGCCCCGGTCCGAAATAAATTCGTAGAACAATCCAATCGAATTGCTTCCACCACCGACACAAGCGATCAACAACTCCGGAAGCTTGCCTTCAGCCTCCATTATTTGTCCCCGCGTCTCACGACCAATTACCGATTGAAAATCGCGAACCATCCGCGGGTACGGATGAGGGCCCATAACTGAGCCAAGCAGGTAATACGTATCTGCGACATTGGTGACCCAATCGCGCAGGGCTTCGTTTATTGCATCCTTGAGCGTTCGGCTACCGGAGTCAACACCGATCACCTCAGCGCCGAGCAGCCGCATTCGAAAGACATTCAGCTCTTGCCTGCGCATGTCTTCGGTGCCCATGTACACGACGCATTTCACATTCATCAACGCGCACACCGTTGCGGTCGCAACTCCGTGCTGTCCAGCGCCTGTCTCGGCGATGATCCGATTCTTACCCATCCTGCGCGCCAGCAGCGCCTGGCCGACTGCATTATTTATTTTGTGCGCACCGGTGTGACAGAGGTCTTCCCTCTTGAGATAGATCCGAGCGCCGCCGAGGTGTTCGGTCAGCCTGTGGGCAAGCATCAACGGAGTGGGTCGGCCGACGTAATCTGCCAGAAGCTGCTCAAGTTCGCGACCAAAGCTCGGATCGCGTCGCGCCGCCTCGTAGGCCGCTGTCAATTCCTCAATCGGATGCATGAGCGTCTCTGGAACAAATCGACCGCCATAGTCACCGAAGTGTCCGGCTGCATCTGGAAGCTGATATTCGTTTTTGGTTCTGATATTGCTCATCAGATGAAATTTGTTTTAGAACGAGTATCGTGGTCCCCTGCAATCAAAGCATTTGCTTGAGTCACGATGTTCATAAACTTTTGGATCTTGTCAAAATCTTTTCGACCCGGTTCGGCCTCGACTCCGCTGCACACATCGATCGCGTCTGGTTGCACCTGTTTGATTGCCTCTCCTACGTTCTCGAGTGTTAGGCCGCCCGCAAGGATGATCGGCGACAATTGTTTCGCTTCTATTGCAATGCGCCAATCAAATCGTTGACCCGTTCCACCGTAGCTGCCATCAACATTCGAGTCTAACAAAATCATATTAACGCGATATCTGTTGATCACACTAAGATCAAAGTCCTGGCCGACGCGAAGCGCCTTTATTGTCTTGATGTTCGCCAAACCTTCACAAAAGCCGGGAGTTTCATCGCCGTGTAACTGAACCGCTTGAAGCCCCAGATGAGAAGCGATATCAACTATGCGATTGGCATCTTCGTTCACAAAGACTCCAACTACACTTACAAGCGGAGATAACTTCTTAATGAATTCCTGAACCGCCGAAGGCTCGACGTAACGAGCGCTACGAGGCCAAAAGTTGAAACCCAATGCGTCCGCGCCGGCGGCGATTGCAGCTTCCGCTTCCTCTAAGGTCCGAATACCGCAGATTTTCACCTTCACACGGTTCATAAATCGGTGTTCTGCACTAAGCTTTTCAGGGCTTCACCGGGATCCTTCGCGCGCATTAGATGTTCTCCAACCAAAAATGCGTTGAATCCGGCGGCCTGCAGCCGCTTAATATCCTTAATGGAATGGATACCGCTTTCGCTCACTAATAGCGTATCCGATGGGGCTAATCGAGCCAATCGATAGGAAACTTCCAGATCGACCACAAAAGTCGTTAAGTCTCGATTATTGACGCCAATCGTCGATGCAAGAGCAGCAATTGCACGCTCCATCTCAGTTTCGTCGTGAACTTCAACCAACGAATCCAGCCCGAGCCCATTAGCCAAACCAATCAATCTACTGAGGAGTTCGTTGTCCAGGATTGCGACTATAAGCAGGATCGCGTCCGCGCCGGCGAGCAATGATTCAAAGACCTGGTACTCATCAAAGATAAAGTCCTTCCGAAGTAACGGTAAATCGACACGCTCTCTGATTCCTGTTAGATAGGACAGAGATCCTCCGAAGAAATCCTCTTCGCACAAAACTGATAAAGCCGCTGCTCCGCCTTTTTCATAACTCTCCGCAATCCACCCAGGGTCAAAGTCCTCCCGAATGATTCCTTTGGACGGAGACTTCTTCTTTATCTCGGCAATGATCCTGGCGCGATCAGAGCGTCTGAGCGCTTTACTAAAAGACTGTCGTCGAGGCTTCGATGCAAGGGCTCGTTCGGTAATCGAGCGAAGAGACACCTGATTCTTAGCCGCTTCAAGACGAATAAACTTCGCCTCAACAAGACGATCAAGGATCCCGCCTGCCCTAAGTACTCCCGATATATCAGCTCGTGTTTGCATAGTGATCGATGGACGAGGCATCTCCCGATCTTACAACTCCAAAAAATTCTCCAGGAGTTTCTTACCATGTTCGGTCATCACCGATTCGGGGTGAAACTGGACTCCCTCGACTTGAAGACTGCGATGTCGCAATCCCATTATCAATCCATCCGGCGTAGTAGCCGAGACCTCCAGGTCGTTCGGCAGACTATCCTTTTCGACTATCAGAGAGTGGTACCGCGTTGCTTTGAATCTGTACGGAATGCCTCGAAAAATCGTGGCAGAGTCGTGACATATCTCACTGATCTTTCCGTGCATCAGGTAGGGCGCTCGAATAACTCGGCCCCCAAATGCTTCACCGATCGCCTGGTGCCCAAGGCAAACACCCAGAATTGGAATCTCATTAGAAAAAGATCGAATGAGATCTATCGTTATTCCGGCATCGCGGGGAACGCCCGGGCCGGGGGAGATCAGAATCCTCTCCGGTTGAAGCTTTCGTATCTCTTTGATTGTCACTGCGTCGTTTCGGTAGACCCGCGATTTAACCCCAAGCTCGCCGAGATATTGAACAAGGTTATAAGTAAACGAGTCGTAGTTATCTATAACGAGAATCATGCAAGTTACTGTACGGTTATTTTCTTTATCTCGAGGCGCTGTTTTGGTTTGTCCCCATCAACCTCGGCATCGGCTATCTTGTCGATGACCTCAAGCCCTTCGACTACCTTTGCAACTGGAACATGTTTTCCGTCCAGCGCCGGATTGTCCTTGGAGATGACGAAGAAGTACCAGCTGGTAGTTCCGTCCGCAGCCTGCCGCATCGAGAGCGTTCCCCGTTCCTGCTTTACATTGTTCTTCTCAGCCGGTATTGGCCAGAGGCTGAACTGTCGTTTTCGATTTGCGCTATCTTGCGGCCAGTCTCCGAGGTATCCCACCTCAAGATAATAGCTTTGAGATATTCGAAAGAAAGTTGTCCCATCGTATAACCCGGATCGCGCCAGGCGCACGAATGCACGTGTGGTGTTAGGAGCTGCTTCAGGCACCAGCTGGAGCTTTACGTTTCCAAGCGACGTCTCCATTGAAATGCGCATGCCCTTCATTTGCTCCACAGTCGGTGCTTTGGGTCTAATCATCACCTTTTTGATTTCAATTCTTTCGGAAGCCACGCCAGCGGGGGTTGCGGGAGAAGTCGATATCCTGGCCGCGGTGTCCATCCCTTCTACCACACGTCCGAAGACAGTGAATATAGTATCGAGAACGGCTTGGGCGGGACCAGCATTCAGCACGATAAAGAACTGAGCCCCAGAGCTGCCCGGCTTAACATCATTCGACCCAGCGCGCACCGGTACGAGAACAGATGAGACGGCCCCAGGCAGGTGTTTGTTCTTATTGACTTCGTCAGGCAGGCCGGCGTTCAACCCGCCGGTTCCATATCGAGCGCGGTTGGCAGGATTCTTTGACAGCGGATCACCACCCTGAATCAGCCCGAACTTGACGACCCGGTGAAAGGTCGTTCCGTCATAGGCTCCCTCTCGCGCATTTTTGACAAAGTATTCCACGTGCTTTGGAGCTTCTTTTGGGAAAAACTCAATAACGATTTGACCATTCGTTGTGTCGAGAACCGCTTCGATATTCTCGTAATCGGCGGCGCCGGAGGCTTGATTGGATGACTCATTTAAGTCAACAAACGCCCTGGAGGCTTGTAAACCAAGGCTGCCAAAGGCCAGATATGCAACCGCCACGCAGAAGATTCCGGGTCTTCGCATCGCAGCTTCTCCTTTGAATCTAGACTGGTTTCGAACTCGACAGTGCGTGGTGATTGTCGCGCAATTTTTTGCAGGGCACAACCGACGCCACCCAGGAAGACGCGCAGAAAAAAAGGCCCGCTGAAGCGGGCCAGAAATAAAGGGTTGCCATGATGCCAAATCTTTAGGGGCTAGGGAGTGAACCTCGGCTAATACATAGAGCTTGCTAACTTCTCAACCATCTAACTGCAAACACGAAACAGAGCAGCGCGGCAGCACCTTGCACTAACCATGCAATACCCAACAGCGCTTCGGGCGACATATGATAGTCTTCAGCAAGTCCAGCGCTTCCTTTCGCAACAGCTACGGTAATCCCACTAAACAGAAGCAATGCTGCAAGCACGCTGAGTCCGCCCATACGACTTCCGCTTTGACTCTCTTCCCGAACATTCGGGCGATAAGGTGCCCATTCTGGGGTACGCTGGTGTCCCCGAGCTGAGTACTTTCCGATCTCGATTTGCCGCGCAAACTCCGACATAACCTGCTCCGCAATTTTGAAGTTCAGTCTTAGGGGCTGAGCTTCGTCCGACATAAGGGCAAAGCTGGTGCCATTGATTCTCGTGCATGCCCCAGGGGCCGATAAACATCAATCACACAGAACTTATAGGTTGGTAACAGCGCCCTTGAAGAGATTCTCGCGGCGAGTCCCTCGGTCACATTGCTTGAAGATATTCAATAGGGCAGGTCAATCAGAAGCAGCGGCTTGCTTTTCCGCAAAGGAATCGATGAAATGATCCACTAGCAATAATCCTGAATGTTACTCAAAAGCTGAATGTCTAAATCAGGCTGGGACAGAAAGAGCTGGGTGAGTCTGATGCCGAACGGTATCGGGCAAGTGAAACCCAATCACTATGCCGAGATCTTAAAGTCGATATGGCGCAACAAGGATCAATTGCCGTTTGCATTTCGAATCCTGACAAAAGGCGTATGCGACGGCTGCGCTTTGGGAACTACCGGTGTTCACGACTTTACCATGGACGGCGTGCATCTTTGCCTTATAAGGCTCGATTTGATGAGGCTCAACACAATGCCGGCGCTGGATGAAACACGCCTGCAGGATGCGCGTAATCTTGAACATCTTTCGGCTGGACAACTGCGCGAGCTCGGGCGATTGCCTTACCCAATGATTAGACGCAACGGCGAGCGCGGTTTCAATCGAATCACCTGGGAAGAAGCCGCGGCGACAATTGCTGAGGGCGTTGGGGACCTGGACCCGCACAGGATGGCCTTCTATCTGACCTCACGCGGATTGACGAACGAGGCCTACTACGTTGCTCAAAAAGTTGCTCGATTTCTCGGCACAAACAATATCGACAATTCCTCACGCATTTGCCATGCGCCCTCCACGGTAGCGCTGAAACAAGCGCTCGGCGTTGCAGCTTCGACGTGTTCTTACAAAGACTGGATGGGAACCGATCTTCTGGTCTTCTTTGGCAGCAACACTCCGAATAATCAGCCCGTCACCACCAAGTACATCTACTACGCCAAAAAACAAGGAACCCGTGTCGCCGTGATAAATCCCTATCGTGAGCCGGGCTTCGACAGATACTGGATTCCTTCAACGGTCGAGAGCGCGCTGTTCGGAACCAAAATCACCAACGCGTTCTTTCAAGTCAATGTCGGGGGAGATCGAGCATTCATTGCCGGCGTTATAAGACATTTGATTGATCACGGTTGGGTTGATGACAACTTTATTGCCAGCAAGACGACCGGCTTCGCCGAATTGAAATCGGCACTCGAGCATTATTCCTGGGAACTGATCGAGTCGGCATCAGGCTCTTCGCGGGAAGAAATGCTGCACTTTGCCAAAATGATTGCAGAGGCAAGGTCCGCGGTATTTGTATGGTCGATGGGGATCACCCAGCATCGCGATGGGGTAGCCAATGTTCGGGCCATTGTTGATCTCGCATTGACTCGTGGTTTTGTCGGCAGAGAAAAGTGCGGATTGATGGCGATCCGAGGCCACTCGGGAGTTCAAGGCGGTGCTGAGGTTGGAGCTGTTCCAAACCAGTTTGCCGGCGGTGTGGCGGTGGATACCAATGGTGCAAAGGCATTCTCAGAGCTTTGGGGGTTTGTTGTGCCGGATTGGCGAGGCATGAATGCTGTGGAAATGATCGATGCTGCTCATGAAGGACACATCGATCTTCTCTATCAGGTCGGCGGTAATTTCCTGGAGACCATGCCCGAGCCGGATTATGTAAGAGAAGCGGTTGAGCGCGTCCCACTGCGGGTGCATCAGGACATCGTGTTGAATCCGCAAATGCTCGTAGCGCCCCTAAACACAGTCGTGTTACTCCCCGCACAAACGCGCTACGAACAGCGCGGCGGAGGGACTGAAACGTCGACCGAACGTCGGATCCTGTTCAGTCCTGAGATTCCAGGCAGGCGCATCGGCGAAGCTCTGCCGGAGTGGGAAATACCAATGCGCATCGCTGAGGCTTCAAAACCCACACTTGCGCAGTTGATTCACTTCGACGATGCAGCGGCAATACGTTCTGAAATCGCTCGGGCGATTCCTTCGTACGAGGGTATCCAACATCTTCGTAAAGCAGGTGATCAGATTCAATGGGGTGGCGAACGTCTTTGTGAGTCCAGGGAAAATGGACATTCGGTGACGGCGTTTCCGACGAACAACGGGCGTGCGCAGTTTTCAGCAATCATTATTGAACCGGCTAGTCTTAACGGGAAGCTTCGGCTTTCAACTCGTCGCGGTAAGCAATTCAATAGCATGGTGCATAAGGATCGCGACCCGCTTACCGGTGCGCGCCGGGACGATGTACTTATCAACCGGCAGGATGCGGAGCGGATTGGCATTACTAACGGCGAGGAGATCTTACTCAAAAGCGCCGCGGGACAGATGCGCGGCCGCTGCTTGATCTCAGAAATCGCACCCGGAAACGTACAAGTACACTGGCCCGAGGGGAACTGCTTGATCGAACGTGGCATTTGCGATCCCGAATGCGGAATCCCCGACTTCAATACTGAAGTTGAAATCGTGCGTCTCCCTTAGCGTCTTAGCGACTTTGCGCCTCTGCGTTTATAGAGGCCTTCGGGAAGGAACCAATGACAAAACTATCGTCAGTCCTCGCTCTCTTATTAATAATCCCCACCTTCGGCCAGAATGGACCCTCAACACCGACCTACGACGTCTACGCCATAAGTTATGGCGTTATTCCAGACTTCCTCGTCTCCGGTCTGGTGGCCGGCGCAGACCGCTCGCGAAAGCTGGACATTCAGATGATGGTATGGCTTCTCAAAGGCCCGAACGGCGCCAACATACTCGTGGACTCGGGTTTCTATCGCGAGAAGTTCGTCAAGCAATGGAAGGTCAAAGACTTCATCAAACCGTCCGATGCGCTTGCTAAAGTGGGACTCAAGCCCGAGGACATCACAGATCTGATAATCACTCACATGCACTGGGACCATGCGGGTGGCATGGACCTTTTTCCTAAAGCACGTGTCTGGATTCAACAGGATGAGTACAGCTACTACACCGGCGAGGCATGGCAACCCAACGGGAATCACGGAGGCGTCGATCAGGATGACGTAATGGCGCTGGTGAAACTCAATACTGAAGGGCGAGTCCGCCTGGTCAAAGGAGACGACCAGGAAGTAACTGCTGGGATAAAGATCTACACGGGTGGACGGCACACCTATGCTTCGCAATACGTCGGGGTTAACACGAAGGCCGGTACTGTAGTGGTTGCATCCGACAATTGCTATCTTTACGAGAATATCGATAAGCACGCACCGATAGCACAGACTTGGGACGCAGCATCGAACCTAAAGGCGCAGGATAGAATGAAGCAATTAGCATCCAATTCGCGGTTGATTGTCCCCGGGCACGATCCTTCCGTTTTCACACGGTTCGCTGCTCCAGGTAATGGAGTGGCAAAGATCGAATAACTGTAGTCGTTCGGTTAAAAAATCGAATTGATAAACTGTCTAGCGGCTTTAATGCAATCATTCGAGGTTGAATCCGAGCTATGAGGGCTGTGACCTCCACCTTCAATGATCTCAAACCTGGCGTCGGGGAGTTGAGATCTCACCGCATCCAACTCTCCAGGCTCTGTGCGCGGGTCACGCGAACCGTGAATGAATAAAGTCGGTACCGATATCGACGAAAGCGCGCCGTCATAGAGATCGTGGTCATCGCTCTTCGCTTCATCCGCAAGGCCAAGCCACGCATTTCCATTCAGGACGATTATGCTTTTCCAGTAATCGTCGCCGTGGTCCCTGGCCAGAGTGCTGCTCACGCGTTCTCCGAATCCGTTCGGATCCGTGGACATTGTCTCAAAAAATCCTCGCGAAGCTGGCTTCCGTCGAAGAAAGTGAAATGCCTCGAGAATTAAACCTGAGACTCTTTCCGGCGCAGCCATTCCAATCTTAGCAGCGATTACCGCACCATCGCTGTGCCCCCATAGCACCGCTCGATCAATGTGTAGCGCATCAAGTAAGCTGATCGTCTCCGCGGCCGCTCGCAAATGAAAATCCGTGGGGAGCTTAGCAATGTGCAAACTTCGACCATAACCAGTTCGGTCAGGTATAAAGATCCTCGAGTCACGGCCGAACACTTTTATTTGTCGATCGCATGGATAAATCTCATAACCCCACCCGCCGTGAAGAAAAACTAGTGGGAATCCGGAGCCAGCTTCTCGATAGTAAAGCTGGACGGGCCGTTCGTCTGGAGCTAAGGGCGATTCTTCAATCTGTATAAAAGGCACTATACCTCTCTTATCTTGCTACGATTTCCAATCCTACGTTATACATTGCTCATTAAGAAAGCGCGGCTGTATCGTCTAATCTTCTAATGGCTCGTGACGCGAAAAAGCCAGGGTCGCTGGAGGCTTTGCAGGACTTAATCACCACGTGTCGTCTGTGCCCGCGATTGGTCGAATGGCGTGAAACGGTTGCCCGCGAGAAGGTGAGACGCTTTGCGGACCAGGAGTACTGGGGTAAGCCTGTTCCGAGTTTTGGTGATCCTCGAGCCCGCTTGTTGGTTTTGGGTCTTGCGCCGGCAGCTCACGGGGGAAATAGGACCGGGCGCATATTCACTGGGGACCGCAGCGGTGATTGGTTGTTTAGGGCGTTGCACAAGGCAGGTTTCGCGAATCAGCCCCTTTCGGTTGACAGGCGTGATGGTCTTCGCCTTCGCGATTGCTACGTGACCGCCGCAGTTCGTTGCGCGCCTCCGAACAACAAACCGCTGCCGCAAGAGAACGCCAATTGTCGTCCATATCTGTTGCGTGAGCTTGAACTGCTAAAGCGTTTGCGTGTGATCATTGCTCTTGGGCGATTTGCATTCGATGCTGCTATCGATTCGGTGGGCTTGCAGGAACCGGCGTCCAAACGTCCCGAGTTCAAACACGCAGCCGAGTTGGATCTAAGCGGTGGCGTCACTCTTATCGCCTCGTTTCATCCAAGCCAACAAAATACATTCACGGGAAAACTGACCGAGCCGATGTTTGACAGGGTATTCGCCCTAGCCAAAAAGATCCTCCATGAATCGTTGTAGGCATCGGCCGCTTCTGATATAGTCTGTCCCTATGAATCCGCGCCGGCTCACAATTTGTGGGTTCTCACTACTGGTCGCGACTGCAATCTGTACAATTAACACCTCCGCACAAAGTTTCTCCGCTTCGACGAAGACTGCGAACCATGTTCGAGTCGGCCAGTTTACGGCGATCTCGGATTTCGACTCGGACGGCTTGTTGGACGAAGCCACAATCGAAGGTACTAGTTTACACAAGAGCGTTGGCATCTTACTTAGCAGAACCGGAAAGCGATCATTTCTTCACTTTCGTCCTGAACATCCGATTGATGGATCTTTGTTCGCAAGGGATCTGGATAACGATGGCGCGACTGATCTGATCTGGACAGACCCCCTTCACCGCGGTGAAGTAGCTGTCTGGCTTGGCGATGGATGCGGCAAATTCGAACGCGTAGACTCATCTAAGTACTTCAGCGATTTCGTATTGGGTGATCCTGAGATAGCTACGCCGGACGGATCAAATGAAGAAAGCATTTTTATTTCTGAAACGAACCGGCCACTCGACCAGAACGTAAATCAAAAATCGTTCGATCGAATCGCTAGTAACGTGTCGAATAGTTATACGGATCAGCCGGCAACGCCCTCCCCTGCGTTGGGCCAGTTGACCGGACGAGACCCGCCCGCGTTTCCTTCCTAAAACAAGCTCACTAGCAACTATAGCAACGAGCATAACGCGATTACGTGAGAGCTTTCACGTACGCGTTATCCGCTAATGCGTGAGTGAAAGATGAGAGCCTATGCGGATCAGTCAACTGACAGTTATCCGGTAAGAGGCTTCTTAGCGCTTAGGAACGCGATAACGAATAAACTCTACAAAAACAACATTGTGAGTTTGCGGAAGGGGTTCGGCTCGCCCGGATCGGCGTGG
>Ga0126384_10000754_pt1 | contig 18408 bp, 11 predicted proteins | sample PanSoiMetPlot_36_FD_92543 | JGI IMG/M metagenome (GOLD analysis project Ga0126384, IMG submission 92543) | Tropical forest soil microbial communities from Panama - MetaG Plot_36 | ecosystem: Environmental > Terrestrial > Soil > Tropical forest > Bulk soil | place: Panama | collected 2016-02-17 | reverse complement strand
GCACTTCTTCGTCAGCTTGTTGTAGTTGCCGCATTTGAGCGTGACCCAGTCGGCCTCCAGGTCCTTCGAGTCGGGCAGATAGTTCGACCACGCATCGCCGGGAACGAGGCCCGGGGTCTTCCACACCACGTTGAACTGCCCATCGCCCTTCACCTCGCCGATGAAGACCGGCTTGGTGATGTGGTGGTTGGGCAGCATTTTCGAGGTTCCGCCAGTGAGGTTCGGCACCTCGGTCCCGGGCAACGCATCGATCACCTTGTCGGGGTCGGTCGACTTCACCTTTTCGACCGCCTTCACCCACATGGCGAAGCCGATGACATGCGCTTCCATCGGATCGTTGGTGGTGCGCTTGGGGTTTTTCGTGAATTCGTGCCACTTCTTGATGAAGTCGTCGTTGCTTTTATTCTTGATCGACTCGAAATAATTCCACGCCGCCAAGTGTCCGACCAGCGGCTTGGTGTCGATGCCGGCGAGTTCTTCTTCGCCGACGGAAAATGCCACGACCGGGATGTCCTTGGCCTTGACGCCCTGGTTGCCGAGCTCCTTGTAGAACGGCACGTTGGCGTCCCCATTGATGGTCGAGACAACGGCGGTCTTCTTGCCGGCGGAGCCGAATTTCTTGATTTCGGCGACCCGGGTCTGCCAGTCGGCGTGACCAAACGGCGTGTAGTTGATCGAGATGTCCTCGTCCTTGACGCCCTTCTGTTTGAGATAGGCCTCGAGGATCTTGTTGGTCGTGCGCGGATAGACATAATCGGTGCCTTCCAGCACCCAGCGCCTCACCTTCTCTTCCTTCATGAGGTAATCGACAGCCGGGATCGCCTGCTGATTCGGCGCGGCGCCCGTATAGAACACGTTGCGCTCGCTCTCCTCGCCCTCGTACTGCACCGGATAGAACAGGATGCTGTCGAGCTCCTTGAACACCGGCAGGACCGACTTTCGCGACACCGAGGTCCAGCAGCCGAACACCGCGGCCACCTTGTCCTTGCTGATCAACTCGCGCGCCTTCTCGGCGAATAGCGGCCAGTTCGAGGCTGGATCGACCACCACCGGCTCAAGTTTCTTGCCGAGCAGGCCACCCTTCTTGTTCTGCTCGTCGATCAGCATCAGCATCACGTCCTTCAAGGTCGTTTCGCTAATCGCCATCGTCCCCGAAAGCGAATGCAGGATGCCAACCTTGATGGTATCCTCTGCCTTGGCAGGCAGCGCCGTTGCCAGGCCCACGGCAAACCCGGCCGCGACAGCGGGCCAGCCGCCGGATTGCAGTCGCCCCGCGACCGCTGAGAATAAATTGAGCATCTCGGAATCCTCCGATTGAACCCAGAAAACGTGCGCGAGCGACTTTGGCACCGTTCGCGAATCAGCGGAGGGGCAAGGAGCGTGCCACCGCCTTGGAATTTGCTAACCTTTGGGATTGCGGCAGCGCCGGAATTTTTTTTGGTCAAGACGCTCGCAGTGGCGCAGAGCTAACGCCAAATTAATGGGCCAACGATGAAAAATTGCGCAGATGTCGCTGCCTAATTTTGTGGCATGCCAAGCGATGACATTTTTTGGCCAATTTCCTTCGGGAGCGGCGGAAAAAATCAGTTAGGGATGGACCCGCAGCTCGACGCCGCCTGCAAAGATTTTCCAGGACTAACGGTCGTGATCGATCCCGCCGCGCTTGTGCAGGCCGGTGGACGGGGGCGTCGTCACCAACGGCACCCGGGCGCCTCCACTTTCATTTTCCGGGGGGCTGGACTGCGGGGGTCGTCACCAAAGCGCCACGCTCGATTCCTCCCGAGACTTCGATCTCGCAGATGATCTTTGCCGAACGCCGCGACGGAACCGCACGGCGCAACAAAAATTGCCCACGAACGATTGTAGGCGTCGGCTGGCGGGTGTAACTGTCCGCACGGGGGACTCACGGGTGGGATACGCTGTGTTCAGGGGCCTGTTTGCATTCGCATGGGTTGCAGCAGCATGTTGCTCGGCGTCGGCCGCTGATCTGACAACCACTCTCTCTCGGGAAAAAAAAACGATTGTCCTTCTGAATGGCGAGCTTGCGGACGGCGATGCGAGCCGGCTCAGGGACATCATCAAAGGTTCGCTCAGTTCCGGCCGGCCGGTGTCAGGGATACGACTTAACTCGTCGGGTGGCAGCATGCTCGAAGGCGCCAGGCTGGCCGCAGTCATTCAGAATGCCAAAATTGCAACGGTGGTGGCCAGCGGAGCCACCTGCGCTTCCGCGTGCTTTATTGCGTTCGTCGCCGGCAGCCAGAAATTCGTGAGCGCCACGGCGAGTGTCGGGGCTCCGGGCGCAGCGGACAGATTTGGTCAGGACGCGGCAGGTGAAACCCCTGCGGTTGTGCGGCTCGTCAAGGAGCTGGGATTGCTGGACGCGATTGTCGAGAAAATGCTCACCACCCGCGACGACGACGTCTCCTGGCTGACGCACGACGACCTGCGTGCCATGGGCGCGACGACGACCGGCAGACCCGCACAGGCGAGATAGGAAGAAGCGCCGTAAGCCGGCGCCTTGTGCGTCGCTTCCCGGTATAATACGTCGTGAATTCAATCGCTTAATCGTCAGGGCGCCGAACAGTGTCCCTAAAGTGTCCCGGTTCGCACATTAGCCGGGCTGTGGAAAACCTCACGCCGAACGCCGCCTTTTGATCCCCCCAATCAGCCTCCTGACCGCAACGTCGTGCGCGTGGTCCCGCGAGGAGAACGGACCAGCGAACTGATCGCCGACCTGGCGCCGCGCACTCCGCAAAGCGCGCTCATACGGAATCCGCTCGTCCTCGTACGCATCGATCGCGTAGGCGACACTGCGCCGGACGTTCCAAATCGTAAACCATAGCGGCGGATCATCGTCACGCCGTGGCTGCACCGGCTTGGTGGTGGTCGGCGTCGCCAGGCGCAGGTCGCGGCGATGCCGGTCAGGCGCTGGCGTGCCGTCGATCGCGGCCTGCATCTGTGCTGCGCGGGAGCAGCGTCGCCTGTCCACACTCCGCTTCATCGGCTCGCCTCCCCGCCCACGCAAACCCGGATGGTCACTGATCTCAGGACCCGCCGGGACCCGCGGCGCGATTTTCGCGCCCGCCCCTTTGCGAAATTTTTCCAAAACCGGTGAGTTGCATGCCCAGGCTGAAGACCAGGCCAAGTTCGTTGTTACCGGCACCGCGTCGGCCTATCTTTCTCTGTACGATGAAAATCAAGCCATGCGTCAGCTGGAAGCCTGGTCCTACGTGGGCAACACGGAAGGACCAGAACCCGGGTGAGATGAAGGTGCTCGCGCTGGGGCCGAAGGGGAGAGAATGAGGGTAGTGCGAGCGCGGATGCCAAGATGAGTACTCTAGACATCATCAGCGAAGCTAGCGACGCCATCGGCGAAGCTATCACTCTCAACTATGTGTTTCTTCTGGCAATATCGGCAGTGATCTATGTTGTATGGACGAGCTTAATGCATAAAGCTCTTAAATCAGTTTGGTATATATCATTAGGTATTCCTGGGACGATTGCTTTAATATTATTCCTTGCCGACTTTCTATTTTTTCATGCCGGCCCAGGTATTATAGAGCGCATCAAAGTAGTACTATTGGCGTTAGTTTATTTGCCAGGATTTATTGTACCAGTCGCCGTGTTAATATACCACGCACTAAAATTCTCGTCGACGGAACCTATGACGAGATCAGCTTATTTGTTCGCGATTCCAATTGGGTTGACGTACGTCGTAAACTGGATCGTCTTTTGGTATCTGGTGAATGCGTGAGACAGGTAGGGGAAAAATAGGGACGCTGATGTGTGGCCATGGACGCCAATCGCCCTGTTCGGACACGCCGCGTCTCAATGCGGGGGTGTTTCCCGGACGCAGATGAAGGTGCTCGCGCTGGGGCTGAAGGGGAGAGAATGAGGGTGGTGCGAGCGCGGATGCCAAGATGAGTACTCTAGATACCATCAGCGAAGCTATCGACGCCATCGGCGAAGCTATCGTTCTCAACTATGTGTTTCTTCCGGCAATATCGGCAGTGATCTATGTTGTATGGACAAGGTTAATGCGTAAAGCTCTTAAATCAGTTTGGTATATATCATTAGGTATTCCTGGACGATCGGTTTAATACTATTGCTTGCCCACTACCTTGTGTTTTCTCATACCGGCACAGATATTACAAAACGAATCACAATAGTACTATTGGCATTAGTTTACTCACCAGGATTTATTGTGCCTACCGTCGTTTTAATATACCACACACTAAAATTCTCGACGGAACCTATGACGAGATCAGCTTATTTGTTCGCGATTCCAATTGTGTTGACATACGTCGTAAACTGGATCGTGGCTTGGTATCTGGTGAATGCGTGAGATAGATAGGGGAAAAATAGGGAGGCTGATGTGTGGCCATGGACAAGGGGGGAAACCCCGCAAACGGCGCGAGTGTTCGGGTCGAATGCGACAACTGCCATCTGTGCGGCCGAAACACGGGTATGGTCTTCCGACTGCGAGCCGATGCCGTCATGCTGCTTGCGACGCGCGCTCGGTCAAAAGACCAGCCTCAACAAGCGCCAGACGGATGCGCTCGACTTCGGCGGCGCCGAGCTTGACGAGAGGCGGGCGCACCACGGCGCGCGGGAGCCGGCCGAGCAAAACCAGCGCTTCTTTCATCCGGTTATGCATGTCGACGAATGGGTCGGCGTAGAGGGCGCGGGCAAGCGGGTAGATACGGTCGTTCATCGCCTTGGCGGCGGCGAGGTCGTTCGCCGCTACGGCGCGGAACAATTGCGCCTGCAGGTCGGCGATGACGCTGCCGGCGCCCGACAACAGGCCCTTGCAGCCAAGCACCAGCGAGGAGAACAGCCACGACGAATGAGTGGTGAGCACGTTCACGGGCCGCGGCAGCGCTTGCAGCGTACGCACCTGCCATTCGTGAAGCTGCACGTTGTTGGTCCAGTCTTTGATGGCGCGGATCGAGGGCACTGCCTCAGTGAGCCGCAACAGGGTCTCTGGCGGATAGCCCTGGCCGGTCGCAAGCGGATACTGGAACGCGATGATGGGCAGATCGGAGGCCTCCGCAATGCAGGAGAAATGCGCGATCGCCATTTCGGCGTTCTGCCCGAGGGTGAACGGCGCCGGCGGAAACACTAGCAGCGCCGAGGCGCCGCCCGCAGCCGCAGCACGCGCGATCCGGGCAGCCTCCTGGCTGCCGTCCGCCCATACGCCGTGCACGATCGGCAGTTGGTCGCCGACCTCACCGGCGGCTATTTCCATGACGCGACGTTGCTCCTCGAACGTGCAGGAAGCAACCTCGGTCGAGTGGGCATTGACCGTAATCGCGGAAAGCCCGTCCGTCGACGCGACCTGGCGCAAATGAGCGCGAAAGCCTCTTTCGTCGATCGCAAGGTCGTCCGTGAAGGGCAACAATACGGCCGGAATGACGCCCTCGGGAACGAAGGTCGGGTGGTGGGTCATGAGAGGCTCCTCACTGCGTGGCCGGAGCAACTGGCGGCGCGTACGCCGGCCGGCGAATTTAGCCGATCGGTGAGCCGACCGCACGGGCAAAATCCGCTGTGGAACGCCCGGCCCCTACTCCGCAACCAAGGGAGGTAGGGGGCAGAGAGCGGCGCCGTTGCCCTGCCCCGTGAGCGGCGCATTTTGGGCTATAAAGGTGGCTCGGCTAGCCTCTCCCGCTCGCGGGGGAGCGGCGCTTAAGCGTAGGGATCACATAAGGATCGCGTAAGATGAAAGATGTTCAATTGGGATGCGTTCGACTCGCAACAATCGCAGTGCTCGGATTGCTGGCCAATGCCATGCCCGGGTATTTGCGCCCGGCGGCAGCCGAGACAGTCCGCGATGCCTGCACTCATGATGCCTTCAGGCTCTGCAGTAACGCGATACCGGATGTCGGGCGAACCAAGGCGTGCCTTGCAAGACACCGGAACAGCCTCAGTCCGCGATGCCAGACAGCTTTCTCGGGCCGCAGTACGCATGAGCGTTCCCCGCAGCGCAGTGCACAGGAGCGTCCTCCAGAGCGCAGTGCACAGGAGCGTGCTCCGCAACGCAGTGCACAGGAGCGTTCTCCAGAGCGCAGTGCACAGGAGCGTTCTCCGGAGCGCAGTGCACAGGAGCGTTCTCCAGAGCGCAGTGCACCGGAGCGCCACCACAGTACCCACGCGCGCCGCTACGGCTACGTTCGTCATTATCATCGTCATCGCCGCTTCCACTTCTTCCCCTTCTTCTGACGCGCTCCAACATGACGCTGTCCCCATCTCTGCCCTCCCCACGAGCCGGAGGGCAGCGAAGGGAGTGATGCTGGCGATGACGACCGACGACCGTCCCGCGATCCTGCCGGCTGAACTCGCGGACGCGCTCTTCGCCGGCGCCCGCACTGGGACGATCGAGGCTGGGCAGACGCTGTTTCTCGCCGGCGATCCGTGTACCGGCTGCTATCGGTTGGTCGAAGGGCTTCTGAAGGTGACCCTCGATCTTGGTCAAGGCCGCGAGCGCATTCTCGCGATCCTCGGGCCCGGTGCGCTGGTCGGCGAGCTGTCGGTCATCGACTGCACGCCACGCTCCGCTTGCGTCACGGCGATCCGGGCCTCGAAGCTGGAGTTCGTCAGCCGCGCCGTTTTCGACGAGTTCGGGCGCGTTCATCCCGAGATCTTCCGCACGATCGCGGGCGTGCTGGCGCGCCGCCTGCGCGACATCAACGGCGCGCTAGTGGCGACAAGCTTCCTGTCCGTCAAGGGCCGCGCCGCACGCACCCTGCTGATCCTCGCCGATGCGTTCGGCAAGGATGTCGGCCGAGGCCGCATCCTGATCCGCCAAAAGATGAACCAGGGCGATCTCGCCGCGCTGGCCGGCATTGCGCGGGAGAACTTGAGCCGCGTCCTGCGGGACTGGATGGAAGGCAAACTTGTGAGCCGGTTTGCCGGCTACTACTGCGTGGAAGACAAGGCGGCGCTCGAGCGCGAAGCGCGGTAGCGGACGGTCAACGCCGGCCATCGTGCCAGACACGTCATCACGTTCCCTCACACCACATTTGCATTATATTTCGCGAGACCCGGCCCTACCGGGATGCGCTGGAGGAAGCTCATGTCCGCTCGTCTGCCGACCGTTGTGTTCCTGCTTATCGCCGCGCCAACCTGGGCCGCAGCGCAATCGAACCGGACCGACGGCAGGTCCCCCGTCTATTATCCGGATGCGGTGTGGCAGCACAAAACGCCCTCGGAATCCGGGCTCGATCCGGCGCGGCTCAAGGAGGCCACCGACTTTGCCGTCGCGAACGAGACCGGAAGCCCGCGCGATCTCGTCTTGAACCATTACCAGACATTCGGCCGCGAGCCATTCGGTTACGCCATCGGTCCGATCAAGGACCGCGGCGATCCGACCGGCCTCATCATTCACCACGGCTACATCGTGGCCGAATGGGGGGAGCCGCTGCGCGTCGACATGACCCACAGCGTCACCAAGAGCATGCTCTCAAGCGTAATCGGCGTCGCCTACGACCGCGGAACGATCCGTGACATCAACGACACCGTGCGCGACTACATGGCCCCGATCCAGGTCTTCAGCCCGCTCGCGCCGGGCAACAAGTCCGATCGTCTTGGCGCCGCTGATCTCCTGTTCCCGTTCGATACCCCCCACAACCGCACCATCACCTGGGATCATATGCTGCGCCAGACCAGCGATTGGGAAGGCACGCTGTGGGGTAAGCCCGACTGGGCGGATCGGCCCGAGTCGAACACTGCCCAATGGACAACGCGGCCTCGCCACCAGCCCGGCACCGTCTACAAATACAACGACGTCCGCGTCAACGCGCTCGCCCTTGCAGCGCTCAATGTGTGGCGACGCCCGCTGCCGCAGGTGCTCAAGGAAACCATCATGGACCCGATCGGCGCCTCCGACACCTGGCGCTGGTTCGGCTACGAGAACTCGTGGGTCGTGCTCGACGGCAGCGTGATGCAATCGGTGCCCGGCGGCGGCCACTGGGGCGGCGGCATGTTCATCAACGCCTACGACATGGGCCGGTTCGGCTATCTCACCCTGCGCCGCGGCAAGTGGAAGGACCGCCAGCTCCTCTCCGATAAATGGGTCGACTGGGCGCTGACTCCGACGCCGGCGCAGCCGACCTACGGCTTCATGAACTGGTTTCTCAACACCAACCGGCAGCTGCTGCCGAGCGCCCCGGCCAGCGCCTTCGTGCATATCGGCAACGGCACCAACATGATATTCGTGGATCCCGAGCACGATCTCGTCGCCGTCGCGCGCTGGATCGACGGCGGCGCCATGGACGGCTTCGTCAAGCGGCTGCTGGCTTCGGCGAAGGTGATTTGAGCAGGTGGTGGCGCGGACGGGTCGCCGCTGTCCGATCCCGTCATCTGGAGGCTCGTTTGGCTTTGGAAGCCCGCACTCTATATCGTCGAGTGACCTACCGGGAAGTTTTTCATGCGCGGGGCTCGCTCGGTTCACATCGGAATCTGTACTTGTGCGATCACGCCTTGGGCGTCCTGCCGGTTGACGATGGTCAGGCGAAAGCCGTTGCGGTCGGCGATTGCCTTGGCGATCGCCAAGCCGAGCCCGGTTCCCTCGATATCGGCTGGCGCGGCGCGGAAGAACCGGTCGAATATGCGCGGCAGTGCCAGAGGGGGAATGCCGCAACCGGAATCGACGACCTCCACCAGGGCGTTCGTGCCTTCGCGTTTGAGAATGACATCGATAGTGCCGCCGCTCGGCGTATATCGAATGGCGTTGTCGACCAGATTGGAAAGCAGCACACCGACGTCCGGGGCCGACACACGGACACTACATGTTTCATTGTCGGAGAGGCCGAGATCGACGTCCTTTTTCATCGCAATCGCGACGTGATCGGCCACCGCCGCCGCGACCAGGTCCTTAAGATCGATGTCGGTGCGGCGGCGCGATGATGAGGCGTCGTCCAAGCGGGCCATCCTGAGCAACTGTTCGACGAGTGCGCTGGCGCGGCGCACGCCGCCATTTAGTTCGCCAATGGCTTCTCTCTGCGTGCCGTTTGCGTGCGTCTTCAAGTTATCGACCTGGATCTGCAAGGCCGCGAGCGGCGTTCGCAATTCGTGGGCAGCGTCGGAGACGAAGCGCCGCTGCCGGTCGACAGCGCGCTGGTGCCGTCCGATCAGCTCATTGAGCGCGACATTCAACGGTGCGATTTCGGGCGGGACATTATCGACCGCGATCGGATCTTTGGCGTCGACGCTGCGCTGGGCCAACGCTCTGGCGAAGCCGCTGAGCCGGCGCAGCAGGCGATTGATCGCCCAGATGATGACGACCCACGCAATCGGGACCGCTCCGAGAATTGGCAATGCAGCGCCGAGGGCAGCCTTCCTGGCGAGCTCCTCGCGGACGCTCCAACGTTGCGCGACCTGGGCCGTGCGCACGCCGTCGCTTGACGTATAGACCCGCCAGCTCTTGCCAGCGAACTCGACGTCCGTGAAACCCAGTTTCGGCTGCCGAGGTACGTTGACTGGAGACGCTCGAACGATTGCCTCTCCGGACGCATCCCAGATTTGGACGACCACTTCATCCTCGATCTCATGGGCCATGCGGGGAACGGCATCTTCGGACAGCCCTTCGCCGGCGTTGAGAGCAATCTCGCGCAGCTGGGTATCGAGCAGGCTATCGGCTTCAACCTTCACGAAATGATACGACGCGGCGACGGCCCCGGCACCGACGACGCCAAGCAGCACCGTAATCCAGATGAGAACGGCTTTGCGCAACGACATCATGCCTCGCTCTTGACTACCATCCAGCCGGCGCCACGCACATTTCTGATGATGTCCTTGTCGAATTTCTTGCGGATCTCGTGGATCAGGAAATCGACGGCGTTGCTTTCCACCTCCTCCCCCCAGCCGTAGATCCTCTGCTCGATCTGGGCGCGCGAAAGGATGGCTCCCGGCCGCTGCATGAACGCGTGCATGAGGGCGAATTCCCGCGCTGAAAGGATATGTTCCGCGCCGCGATACCGCGCCTCGTGGGTGACGAGATCGAGGGTGATCTCGCCGCTCGCGATCAGCGACTGGGCTTGACCATTGTGGCGCCGCAACACCGCCCGCATGCGGGCAAGGAGCTCACGCAGCTCGAACGGCTTGACGATATAGTCGTCCGCGCCGAGATCGAGCCCGGCGATTCGATCGTCGAGGCTGTCGCAGGCGGTGATGACCAGAATCGGCACCAGCGCGCCAGCGGCCCGTGCGGCTCTGAGGACGTCGATCCCCGACATCTCCGGCAGACCGATGTCAAGGAGAGCAAGAGCATGTTCCGCGCATGCGAGCGCAGCACTCCCCTCGGCGCCGTTGCGCACCCAATCCACGTTCATCCCCTGATCGCTGAGGCCGCGCAGAAGGGCCTTGCCAATCATCGGGTCGTCTTCAATCAGCAGAATACGCATCGCTCTTCGTTGCGGGCTCCGCGGCGACGGCGCCGAGAACGCGCGCCGGCCCCGATAAAGTTGCTCTTTTGTAAGTCACTTCGCGAGCTAATTCTCGGCTAAATCTGCCGCGCTAAAGATGGGCGCAAGGTGGCCACAGGAGTTGTATTTGGGAGATGTCAGCGCGGGCCTTGCTGAGCTTCATTCAGGCTGCGGTGCGACCTGGCAGGCGATTGTCGCGGCCGTCTTTCGCTGCGATAATTGTCGTGTGCGCGCATTGACAACCGACATGCAAAATTGCCGGATGCAGAAATCTCCGCAGGATTGTAGGCGGCCGCCCCCCCTGGAGGTGAGAACCTCCTCTATCACGATTGCATGAGACCTGATGCGCAACTGGACAGTCATTGCTATTTCGCTCTTGGCCGTCGGCCTCGCGCTCTATCTGAGCACCGCGCGAGGATCAATTCCGTTCCTGACGCCCGCTGCAACGCAGAGGCCGCCGCCGATCCCGGTACCGGTGTCCGCCGCGGTTGCGCAGCGTCAAGACGTACCGATCTACCTGACCGGCCTCGGCACGGTGCAGGCCTACAACAGCGTGATTGTGAAGTCGCGCGTCGACGGCCAGATCGTCAAGATCAACTTTTCTGAAGGCAAGGATGTCCGCACCGGCGACGTGCTGGTGGAAATCGATCCCCGACCGTACGAGGCGGCGCTGAGCCAGGCGCAGGCGAACAAGCTCAAGGATGAGGCTCAGCTCGAAAATGCGCGCCTCGATTTTGAGCGATTGAGCAATCTCATCAAAACCAACGCCGTCAGCAAACAGCAATTGGACGCCGCCCGCGCACTTCTCGGTCAACTCGAAGCGACGGTCAAAGCCGACCAGGCCGCAATCGACATGGCGCAGACGCAGCTCGACTACACCAAGATCCGTTCGCCCATCGACGGCCGCGCCGGTACCAGGCTGATCGACATCGGGAATGTCGTCCGCACCACCGACACCGGCGGCATCGTCACCATCAATCAGTTGAATCCGATCTTCGTGAACTTTGCATTGCCGGCCGATTCGCTGCCGCCGGTGCGTGCGAGGTTGAAGCAAGGCGACGTGCCGGTGACCGCCCAGGACAGCAACCTGGTGGACCTCTCGACCGGCACCCTTTCGGTCATCGACAACCAGGTCAACGCCGCCACCGGCACCGTCACTTATAAGGCCACTTTCGCCAACGGCGACGAGGTGCTGTGGCCCGGCCAATTCGTCAACGTCCGGGTCGAACTCGAGGTCCGTCGTGACGTGCTCGCGCTGCCAGTCAGGGCGGTGCAGCAAGGTCCGGACGGACCGTTCGTGTTCGTGGTCGGGCCGACGCGAGTGGTGGACAAACGCACCATCAAGGTCGGGCTGTTGAATAAGACCACGGCCATCGTGGATGCCGGACTGCAACCGGGCGAAATCGTGGTAACCGACGGCCAATACCGCATCCAGAAAGGGGCCCAGGTTGACATCCTCGCCAATGCGGCGGACGCGCCCGGCCGATCAGCGGCATCACAGGCGACGCAATGAACGTTTCCGCGCCATTCATCATTCGGCCGATCGCCACGACCCTGCTGACGATCGGTCTCACCCTGCTGGGTATCGTCTCCTATTTCGTGCTGCCGATCGCCGGCGTGCCGCAGGTGGATGTGCCGACGATACGCATCGAGGCAAAGCTGCCGGGCGCCAATGCGGAGACGATGGCGACATCCGTGGCGACGCCGCTCGAAGGTCAATTGTCCCTGATCGCGGGCGTCACCTCGATCAGTTCCGCGAGTTCGCTCGGCGTGACGCAGATCCAGGTGGAATTCGACCTTTCTCGCAGCATCGAAGGCGCGGCCCAGGACGTTCAGACCGCGATCAGCGCCGCGGGCGGACTGTTGCCGAAGAACCTGCCAAACCCGCCGACCTACGAGAAGGTCAATCCGGCCGACGCTCTCCTGATGTCGATCGCCGTCACCTCCGACGACCTGCCGATTGCCAAGGTCGACGAATACGTCGAGAATTTTCTGGCGCCGCAGATCTCCCGCATCACCGGCGTCGGCCTCGTCGATTTCCACGGCCAGCAAAAACCCGCGATCCGCGTCCAGATCAACCCGGCCGCGGCGGCGGCGATCGGCATCACGCTGGAAGACGTGCGCGCGGCGCTCGGCACCGCAACCGTCAATTCACCGAAGGGAACGCTGGACGGGCCGAAGCAATCGCTCACGCTCGACACCACCGATCAAATCTTCGACGCGACCACATTCGACGACGCGATCGTGACCTATCGCAATGGTGCGCCGGTGCGTGTTCGCGATCTCGGCAGGGCCATCAACGGCGTCGAGAGCACCCGCGAGGCGGCCTGGCTCGGCGGCCGCCGCGCCGTCATCATCGATGTCCACAAGCAGCCAGGCTACAACATCAATCAGACGGTTCAGCGCGTCAAAGATGCGCTGCCGGACCTGCAGCGTCCGCTGCCGCCATCGATCACGCTGCAGATCATGGGCGACCGCACCCAGACCATCCGTGCCTCGGTAATCGACGTGCAGATCACCATGGCGATCAGCATCGGTCTCGTGGTGCTGGTGACGTTCCTGTTCCTGCGGCATCTCTGGGCGACACTCATTCCGAGCGTCACCATCCCGGTGTCGCTGCTCACCACCTGCGCCGTGATGTATCTTGCCGGCTACACGCTGGATAATGTGTCGTTGATGGCGCTCACGATCGCCGTCGGGTTCATCATCGACGATGCGGTCGTGATGATCGAGAACATCATGCGCCACATCGAGGCGGGCGAACGGCCGCTGCAAGCGGCGCTGGCAGGGTCGCGCGAAATCGGCTTCACCATCGTGTCGATGACGCTGTCCTTGACCGCGGTCTTCATCCCTCTGCTGCTGATGGGTGGCCTGATCGGGCGCCTGTTTCGCGAATTTGCCGTCACGGTGAGCATGGCCATCATCGTTTCGGGCGTGGTCTCGCTGACCCTAAGCCCGATGATGTGCGGGTGGCTGCTGCGTTCCCATCAGAGCAGCCACAAGGAGAACCGCATCCTAGCCGCGCTCGAACGCGGATTTCAGGTCACGCTCGGCTGGTACGCGGCCAGCCTGCGCTGGTCGCTGCGTCATCGCCTGTTCATCATGAGCCTGATGGCCGCCACCATGGCGGCCACCGTCTACCTCTACGCCGCCATTCCGAAGGGCTTCTTTCCGCAGCAGGACAACGGCTTGATCCAGGGCACCACCGAGGCCGCCCAGGACATTTCCTACGCCGCCATGGTCGAACGCGTGCACGAGCTTGCCAAGGTCGTGACGGCTGACCCCGACGTCGGGACTGTCTACTACTGGGTCGGCGCCAATCCGACCGTCAACACCGGCCGCCTGCAGATCGACCTCAAGCCGATCGCCGAGCGCAAGGCAACAGCGACCGACGTGATCAACCGTCTGCGCCGCGCGACACTGGTAGTCCCCGGCATCGCGCTGTTCGGGCAGGCGCGCCAGGACGTGCAGATCGGTGCCCGGGTGAGCAAGACCCAATTCCAGTATACGCTGCAGGATCCCAATGTGGCGGAGCTGTTCCAATGGGCGCCAGTCATGCTGGCAAAGCTCGCCGCGTTGCCGCAGTTGCAGGACGTGACTGGCGACCTGCAGGCGACCGCGCCGCGGATGATGCTCAAGATCGACCGCGACGCCATCGGCCGCTTCGGCATTACCCCGCAGGCGATCGACGACACGCTGTACGATGCTTTCGGGCAACGCCAGGTCGCCACCATTTTCGGTCAGCTCAACCAGCAACGCGTCGTGCTCGAAGTTACTCCGAGCTATCAGGAGGATGCCTCATCGCTGCAGAAGCTGTATGTCCGGTCGACCACGACCGGGCAGCTGGTGCCGCTGTCGGCGCTGACAAAGAACGAGATGTCCGTCTCGCCGCTCACCATCAATCACACCGATCAATTTCCCTCGGTCACGCTGTCGTTCAATCTAGCGCCGGGATTTTCGCTGGGCGATGCCCTCGGCGCGATCGGGAGCGTCGAGCGATCGATGGCAAAGCCGGCCACCCTTACGGCCCGGTTTCAGGGCTCCGCCAGGGTGTTTGAGACGTCGCTCGCGACCCAGCCTTACCTCATCGCTGCCGCCATTATCGCGGTCTACCTCGTGCTCGGCGTTCTCTACGAGAGCTTCATCCACCCGATCACCATACTCTCGACCTTGCCGTCGGCTGGCGTCGGGGCGTTTCTGGCGCTGATGGTGCTGCACTATGATTTCTCGCTGATCGCGCTGATCGGCGTGATCCTGCTGGTCGGAATCGTCAAGAAGAATGCCATCATGATGATTGACTTTGCCCTGGTCGGAGAACGCACACGGAATCTGACGTCGGAGCAGTCGATCTTTGAGGCGAGCCTGATGCGTTATCGACCGATCATGATGACCACCATGGCGGCGCTGCTCGGCGGCCTCCCACTCGCGCTCGGCACTGGGCCCGGATCCGAACTGCGCCGTCCGCTCGGCATCGCGATCGTCGGCGGGTTGCTGCTGTCGCAGTTTCTCACCCTCTACACGACGCCGGTGATCTACATCTATCTGAGCAGGTTCGTCGAATTTTTCCGCTCGGTGAAAAAGGGCGGGCAACAGGCAGTGTCGGACGACGACAGCGAAGCGCCACGGCTTCACGCGGCGGAATGATGCGGGCCGCAGGCGCCGTGCGACCGCCCGGCCCGATTGTACCGGCCCTCGTTCGGGTCGACTGGGCTCACTGAGATGCGGATTCGCCTTTATGGCGCCCATTTTCAATCATCCGCCACACCGCGGGCGGCGACAGCGGCAGTTCGCGGGGCTCGACGGCGAATGCGGCGAGCGCCGCCGCCACCGCATTGGCGATGGCGCCACCCACCGGGATGATGCCGCCTTCGCCGGCGCCCTTGACTCCGAGCGGATTGTTCGGCGAGGGATATTCTTCCAGCGTTACGGCACGCAAGTTCGGATAGTCGGTGGCGAGCGGCACAAGGTAGTCCGCGAGCGATGCGACCAGCAGCTGGCCCTCCGCGTCATAGGCGAGGCATTCGCCAAAGACGGTACCGCAGCCCTGCACGGCGGCGCCGATCACCTGGCCGTGGAGGGTGAGCGGATTGGCGATGCGGCCAACATCGTCGACCACGAGATAGTCGAGAACCTCCACGTGACCGGTGCGCGGATCGACCGCCACGTGAGCCGCCGCCGTACCATATGTGTAGGTCGCCCTTGAGCTCTCAAAGATGCCTTCGACGGAAAGCTTGCCGCCTGCAAGCTCCGCCCAGCTGACGCTGCGCCCATCGCCGGCCTCCACGATACCGTCCCCGAGCTGGAGATCCTGCGGCGCAATGGCGAACTGCGTCGCCGCCGCCGCACGCAGCGCCGCGAGCAGATTGTTGGCCGCGTCCACGATGGCGGAGCCGCCCATCACGGTGGCGCGCGAGCCAAAAGAACCGACGCCGTCACGCAGATAGGTTGTGGAGGCGTGCAGCACCTTGACCCGCGACATCGGCACGTGCAGCGCGTCGGCTGCAATCTGCCCCATCACGGTTTCGATGCCTTGGCCCACGGCCGACGAGCCGACGTAGACCGTCACGGTACCATCGGTCTCGATGGTCATGCGGGCGTGCTCGCGCGGCCCAGAGCCGCCGCCTTCGATGAAGCAGGCGGCGCCGACGCCATGATAGCGGCCATCGATCAACCGTCCGTTGAGGCGCACCTTCTCGGCCCAGCCGAACTCCGCGATGCAGCGGTCGAAGGTGCGCGTGTAGTCACCGCTGTCACGCTGGGTCTTGCCGAGACCGTCGTCGGGCACGATCGGGGGAAGCCGAGAAGGCATCTCCGCGGCTGTGAGGAGGTTGCGGCGGCGGATGTCGAGGCGGTCGAGGCCAAGGTCTCGGGCCGCGAGATCGAGGAGCCGCTCGCAGAAAAATGCGCCTTCGAAGCGGCCCGGCCCGCGGAAGGTCCCGGTCGGCGTCTTGTTGCTCACCATGGCGTGCGCTTCCACCCGCAGGTGCGGCACGCGATAGGGCCCGGCCACGAACTGCGCCACATTGCGTACCGGCGTCGTGCCGTTCGGCCGCACGTAGGCGCCGATGTCGACGAAGACTTCCCCGCGAAGCGCCAAAATCACGCCGTCGCGTTCGAGCGCGATCTCGATGACAGCTTCCGCCTCCCGCGCGTGGGCGATGGTCATGAAATGCTCGCGACGGTCCTCGACCCATTTGATCGGCCGTCCATACCTCCGCGCCGCGAAGGCGCAGAGGAAATCCTCAGGATAAAATTCGCCCCGCGCCCCGAACCCTCCGCCGACGTCGTATTCGACATAGTCGACGGCAATCTCGGGCAGGCCCATCATGCCGGCGAGGACGCGGCGGTTGAAGAACGGCAGTTTGGCGGCGCCCGACATGGTGAGGCGGTCGCCATCCCACTCGGCAAGCAGCCCGCGCGTCTCCATCGGAAACGCGGTCTGGCGCTGCACCCGGAAAACCTCCTTTCGCGTATACGGCGCGTCGCGGAAGGCGGCTTCGATGTCGCCGATCGCGGCCGTGAAGGTGGTAGCGCAATTGGTCGTGGTGCCCGGAAACAGCAATGTGCTGCCCGCCACGGAGGCGCCGCGATCCGCAACCACCGGCAGGGGCTCGATATCGAGCTCGATCGCCAGCGCCGCATCCTCGGCAAGCTCCGGCGCGTCGGCCAGCACCATGGCGACAGGTTCGCCCACATAACGGACGACCTTGGTTGCGATGACCGGCTGCGCATAGGGGGCGATGGTCGGATTCGGCCGCCGGAACGGGATGGTGGGGATAGCGGGACCGATGTCATCGCCCGTGATCGCCGCCCGCACACCGCGCATCGAGCGTGCGGCGCGCCTATCAATGCCGCGGATGGTGCCATGCGCGAACGGGCTGCGGACGAACGCCGCGTGCCATTGGCCGGCGCGGGAGAGATCATCGAGATAGCAGCCGCGCCCGCGCAGGAAGCGCAGATCCTCAATGCGCTCGATCGTCGCCCCGACATAGGTGTTGGGGCGCTGCAATTCACTGATGCCGGGCGCAGAATTATGTTTTGACATTCTGTCCGTGACCGGCGGGCCTGGAGGGTATCCTCAGCACGGAAGGCTCACTTTCCATGCCGGCCCGGACAGGCAGATGGAAGCACTATTTTTCGACCGACGTGCGCAACATGTCCCAATCGACCGGATGTGATGAATGCCCCGGCGGCGCTGTGGAAATGTCAAGCCGCGGGTTGCGGCGGGTGAAATCGCAATACGCAAAGCCGAGCCCCGAAATCGCGCCGCGGAAACTTCGGGCGTCGGTCTGCGTGACGGTGAAGCATGGCTGGATCAGCATCCCGCGCAGCGACGCACAGATCGAATCCGGCTGTACCCGGATGGTGCCGGTCGGCAGTGCAATGAGGCGCGTGGGTCCCGAGCCGCGCACCTGGATGGTGCCCGCCACCGACCCATCGGCATTGATCCGGCCTGCCCCAGCGGTGCCCTCGAAGCAAGTATAGCTGAAATACTTGCCGGCAATGAAATGCTTGGCTTCTTCGGGCTTAAGCTCGCCCGCCCATGCAGGCATTGCTGCGACAATGCCCGAGATCAGGATGATGTTGCGCCCCAAATTGCCCAACCACACTTCCCCTACTCCTCCTAACCGGTTTTGTCAGGTCGACCGTTAACCCAGCTGGAATCCAAGCATGATCGGATTCAACAGATATATGTTAAACGCATTACTTAGATTTTGACCACGAGTCGACCGCGTACGCCACCTTCAACGATCTTTGTCCCCATCGGGATGCATCCCCCAAGGTTAATTTCTTCAATCATTTTGGCCAATTTGTGCCGATCGAGATCGCTGGCGAGCCGCTTCCACGCCTCCTTGCGCACAGCCAGCGGCGCCACGGTGGATTCTATTCCCAACAAGGACACTCCGCGCAAGATGAAGGGTGCCACCGATGTCGGCAGCTCCATACCGCCCGCAAGCCCGCAGGCCGCGACCGCGCCACCATAACG
>Ga0126384_10000753_pt1 | contig 18419 bp, 16 predicted proteins | sample PanSoiMetPlot_36_FD_92543 | JGI IMG/M metagenome (GOLD analysis project Ga0126384, IMG submission 92543) | Tropical forest soil microbial communities from Panama - MetaG Plot_36 | ecosystem: Environmental > Terrestrial > Soil > Tropical forest > Bulk soil | place: Panama | collected 2016-02-17 | reverse complement strand
GTCGGCAATGCTCTCGTTGCCTGAGCTCATGCATGCGCCGAGCGCGCAGCATAGAAAGATTGAACAGATCACGCTGCAGCGCATCGGCATTCGTCCCCTTTCGAAGCCCGCCCCGTCGCAAATCACCGTGGCGTGGTCTCATCCATCCACGGCATCCGCACCAGGCGCGCATGTCCTGGGTTCGGGCAGGCACCAACACGATGCCGCCGCCACAGCCCGGCACGGGCCGCGAACCGACCGTCGCAGAGAGTTTCAGTCTGCGCGGTGTCGCTTCCTGCGTGGGCCCCCGCACCGGACAGACGGAATCCTCACGACTATAGAATGGCTGCGTGACAGCTGTCAGGAACCTCGGGGGATCGGCGGCAGCGGTGCGCGACCGGCGGGTTGGCCTGTAGCGCTGGCAAACCTGGCAACACAATCAATGAGCTATCTGAGCCCGCTGGCGAAGCCGGGTGGCCCGCCCTGCTGTGGTACTGCGGACACGTCCACACAAGAAACCGCCGATCGGCCAGTGCCTCGGCCGGTGCGTGGATGTCGGCGGATTGAGCGCCCACACGAGCGTTTCACGCCGCGCCAGCAGCCAGGTGGGCGAGGCGGCTGTTCTGTAACACGCCGGCCGCGCAGGTGTGCCAGGTCCTGTCGGGGTCGGGGCTCGGGCCGCGAGCAAATTATGGTGGCCCTTTCCACGCCTCCCGAAACTTTGACCATCCGTCGGAAGATTTTCTCACCATGGACCGATAATTGCCCATCCAGCGGCGCATTTTCTGCAAGATTTTCTGCAGATTAGCCTGGCCGCGCAAGATCATAAGCCGCCTCGTTTCCGGCGCATCTGGCCGATACGACCATTGGCATCAGTAGTGTTGTGTGGGGATTAAGCTTATGCTCCAGCTACTGCTAACGATCATCGCATTGCTCTGGGCCGCCTCCTCCGTGCTCGCCAGTGACGAGCAGGACTGCTTTCAGGGCTCCGAACCTCAACAGCGGATCAAGGGCTGCACCGAAATCATCCAGCGCGATCCCGACGACGCCATCGCCTACCACAATCGCGCGTTCGCCTATGGATTGGCGGGCGACGTCGACAGTGCGATCGACGACTATTCCAAGGTCATTGCGCTGGCGCCCAGCAATGCCAGTGCCTATTCCAATCGCGGGCGCGCTTACGCCAGCAAGGGCGACTACGTTCATGCCGTTGCCGACGAAACCAAGGCGCACGAGCTGCTGTCCAAGGCCTTAGCGCAACCGTCTGTCACGACGCCACCGTCGCCGCCCAAGGTTGCGAAGAAAACCGCGGTGGCGGCAAAACCTCCGCCGGTGGTCCCCCCCAAGGCGAAGGCGGCGGCACCACCACCGGAGCCGAGCAACAACGGTGGGCAGGAGCCATCGGGTGGCGGCTTGTGGTCGTGGCTTTTTGGCGGCGCCCAAGCCGGCAAGGACGCCAAACCTTGAGGCGGCGCTCGGCAACATTTGGCGCCAATGAGTTGGCGTGCCGGCCGCGGCGCGCTTATCCAGGCGCGAAAGTTGGTATTGCCGGCAGCGTCATCGGCTCACCTGGGGGGCATTGGCCAACGCCGGCCGTCAGCGGCCGTGATGGCCCTGCGGCAACAAAAATGTCAGCAAGCCCAGCGCTGGCAGTCCGGCGCAAAGTTTGAACACCATAACGATACCGATGTGGTCGGCCAACAGGCCGAGGGCGGCCGCCGCCAGGCCGCCTAGTCCAAACGACAGGCCATAGAACAGCCCGCCGACCAGCCCCACCCGGTGCGGTACTAGGTCGATGGCGTAGATCAGGATCGACGCGAAGGCGCTCGACATGATCAGGCTGATCAGAACACTGAGCACCCCGGTCCAGAACAGGTTCGCAAACGGCAAGGCAAGCGCGAATGGCAATGTTCCGAGGATCGACATCCAAATCACGGGTTGCCGGCCGAAGCGATCGCCGATCATGCCCCCGACGATCACGCCCAGGGCGCCAACGACGAGGTAGAGGAACAGCATGATCTGCGAGACCTGTAGCGTTACTCCAAAGCGCTCGATTAGGTAGAACGTGTAATAAGAGGTGAAGGCCGCGGTATAGGCATTCTTGGAGAATAGGAGCACGATCAGGATGGTCATGGCCGCCAACACGTGTCCGCTGCGCAGCATCGGCTCGGCTGTTGCCGCGGCCCGCAACTTTGTCGCGGCGACTTGCGATCTGCGCATTTCGGCGTAGCGCGCGCCCGTCCAAGCCATCAGCACCATTGCCGCGAGTGCCACCACCGACACCCAGCCGATGCTGGTCTGTCCGCGCGGGACCACGATCATTGCGGCCAGGAGCGGCCCAAGCGCGTAGCCAGCATGCCCGCCAATCTGGAAAACACCCTGCGCAAAGCCCTGCTGCCCTGCCGCAGCATGGCGCGCCATCCGCGTGGCTTCGGGATGGAACACCGCCGAGCCCAGCCCCACCATCGCCACCGACATCAGCACCATGGCGTAGTTACCCGCAGTTGCAAGGCCGACCACGCCGGATAGCGTTGCCCCCATGCCCGCGACCATGGCGTAGGGCCACGGCTTTTGGTCTGTAACGAAGCCGAGGAGCGGCTGCAGCAACGATGAGGTCACCTGGAACGCGAGCGTGATCAGCCCCACCTGGGCAAAACCCAACTGGTAGGTCTGCTTGAGCAGGGGGTACATCGCCGGGATCATCGACGAAATCAGATCGTTGAGGAGATGCGCCCCACTGAGCGCCAGCAGAATCGGTAGCAGTGGGCGGTGCGAGACAGTGGTGAACGTGGTCATGCCGGAGCCTTGGACCGTACCGCGCATGGCGTCAAGGACGCGGGACGCATAACTCGCCTTGCCCGGCCGCATCGCGCCCGCAACACGGGGGGTTGCCAAGCCCGTAGACGGGAGCCGCAACCGAGCCCCCCGCTCCCAGCCCCAATTGGCGTTAGCCTTGATGGCGCCGTGGCAGACGTGGTTTTTAGTCGGCAATCAGCCCAGCATTGGCGGCCACCTATGACACCGAGGTCTCCGGTCCATGCCGCCCCGTTGTGGTTTGTCGCGACCCGGCTTGTCGCCTATAAGCCAGCCGCGGGGCCGACGGCGCCCGCCAGGTTGCAAGCGGCGCCATCAGGGCGGCGCCGACGGCGAGGCCTGCCCCGTGCCGCCGGCAAAGGGCCGGCGGTGACCAGAAGGGCTGGAGGGCTCTCCATGCACGACCTCCACATCCGCACGATGCGGCCACCCGACATCAGGATCGCCGTCGATTGGGCGGCGGCCGAAGGTTGGAACCCTGGCCTCACCGATGCTGCCTGCTTCGCCACCGTCGATGCGGACGGCTTTCTCATCGGTGAACTCAACGGTACCCCGGTCGCCATCGTTTCCTGCGTCAATTACAGCGACCGTTTCGCCTTCCTGGGCTTTTATATCGTGCGCCAAGCCATGCGCGGCCGTGGCTACGGCATGCGCCTGTGGAACGCCGCCATTGCCCACGCCGGGGCACGTGTGATCGGGCTCGACGGCGTGGTGGCCCAGCAGCCAAACTACCGCAAGTCGGGGTTTGCCCTGGCCTATGCCAATGTCCGCTACGGTGGCACCGTCACCTCGCCGCATGCGCTGGAGGCCAATACCATTCCGCTGGGCGGACTGCCGCTGGCGATGGTGGAGAGCTATGACCGCACGGTGTTCCCGGCCCCACGACCTGCGTTCCTGCGCGCCTGGATCGGTGCACCTGGGCACGCCGGTCGCGCCCTCCTGCGCGATGGCCGGCTTGCCGGTTGGGGGGTAATCCGCCCATGCCGCATGGGTTACAAGATCGGTCCTCTGTTCGCCGATGACCGCGCCGCCGCCGCTGCGGTGGCCGCGGCCCTGCTCGTGAACGTGGGCAGCGGCGAGGTATTCCTCGATGTCCCCAGCGTCAACCGCGAGGCCGTGGCGTTGGCTGAAGGCTTGGGGCTCGCCCCGGTGTTCGAGACGGCGCGCATGTATACCGGTGCCATCCCAGCGTTGCGACTGGAGCGAATCTTTGGCGTCACCAGTTTCGAGCTCGGATAGAGATTGCGACGGATTGCCGGCGCGCACCGCAGCGCGTTGCCACTTGGTCTGTGCATTGAATTGAGTGCACGCCCTAATATCGCGTGCGCCCATTCGATCTCAGGTGCGCGCGCCCCAGTTCCGTCGCCCGCACCAGCACGCCCTCTCCGGCGACGCTGATCTGCTCTACGAAGCCGCGCTCCGTCGCATCCTCCCAAACCGTCAGTCGTGGGCACGACGTCCGCCAGGCATCGATCACGTCAGCGTAGCGGCGCGGTTCCTTCGCAACCCACTCGATTAAGTCGAGCACCAGCCAATCGGTCGTTGCTGCCATGTCATCAGCTCCAGACCAGCAGCGTGCTGCCGTGTACCAGGTAACCGACGGCGATCGTGGTGATGATCCGCCTCGCCCAGATCCTGTACTGGGTGTCGGTCAGTCTTTCCAGCATTGGTCTCGCAAGCGAAGTGCCGAGCATCGAAGCCAGCACCGCCAAGCTTGCCAGCAACGGATCGAGCCCGGCGGTCTCCTCTACCAGGCCGCCAAAATACACGAACTTGGCAGCGTGACCACAGATCTGGCAGACGGCCTTGGTGGCGACGATCTGGCGGCGTTGCAGCGACCCGCCCAGGAAATAGGTGTCGATCAGGGGACCCGACACGCCGGCCAGCAGCATCAAGGTCATGGCGGTTGCGCCGTACACGGCGCCGTGCGTGAAACGTTCAGGGTTGGGCTTGAGGCGCACCGGCGCCGCCTGCACCACAAACGGCGCTACCCCCAGCAAAACCAGGGCTACGCCCTTTGCGGGCACATACCGCCAAAAGCTAAAGGCAACAACCGCGAGCCCGCAGCCGGCGAGGAACGTCAACGCCGGCCGCCAGCGTACATGCCGCCACCACAACAGCCCGCGCCAGCCGTTCGAGGCGATCTGGGTGACGGCATGCAACGCCATCGCCTCGGGGAGCGGCAACAAAGCGAGCAGGACGCCCATCAGGATCAATCCGCCGGCCATCCCGAAAATTCCGGACAGGAACGATGTGGCAACCATCCCCACCACCAACAGCGCCATAAGACTTGCGGACATGGGCTCCATCCCCCGGTACGTTCTATGCCGCGGCTGGCGGCAAACGCAAAGCTCAGTTATGTTCGCCTCAGCATGAGATTTCCTGATGGTGGATTGTGCGCCGGCTGCCGCATTTGAACGGGATTAGGGCGTTCGAGGTCGCCGCCAGACGCGGCAGCTTCGCTGCGGCCGCCGCCGAAATGCATGTCTCGCCGGCTGCGGTCAGCCGCATGGTGCGGGTATTGGAGGATCGGCTTGGGGTCAGGTTGTTCGAGCGCAGCGCCAATCGATTGGTGCTGACGACGTCGGGCCAAGCCTACCTCATTGGCCTATCGCCGATCCTGGACGCGCTGGCGCAGCTGACGGCGCAAGTGCAAACCCAGGCGAACAGTCGCATCCTTACCGTCGGTGTCGGCCCGACGTTTGCGGTGCGTTGGCTGATTCCGAGACTTGCGTCGTTTCGAAGGTTTGCGCCCGATGTTGAGGTGCGGATTACGACCGGCGGCGTGGCTGCACCATTCTCCGAGGATTGGACTTGCGGTATCAAGCTCGGCGCCGGCGAGTGGCCTGGGCTGGTGGCCGAGCATTTGTTCAACGCCGATCTAACCCCGGTGTGTGCGCCGCGCCTCGCCAACCGCCTGCGCGCGCCGCGCAACCTGGCACCGCGCTCGCTGTTGCGGGTAGCGCACGCACGCGGCGATTGGCCGGCTTGGTTTGCCGCGGCCGGGGTAAGGGGGGTAACGGCCGCGGGTCCGCTGCTTGAGTTCTATGGTCAGGCGCTGCAGGCCGCTTGCGATGGCGTGGGCGTTGCGCTCGGCATTCGGCCTTACATCGACGATGATTTAAAGGCCGGCCGCCTGGTGGCGCCCTTCAAGCTGGCGGTGCCCAAGCAGGAGCAATGGTACCTGGCGTTCACGCCAGCACGCAGTCGGGAGCCAGCCTTCCTCAAGTTCCAGCACTGGCTCAGGCGCACCGTGCGCCAGGCCTAGTCGCGCCGACCACGGCAGCCTCTCCTCGCGGCTCAGGTTTGTTCGCGACCCCATCCCCCGCCACCGGGCGTTTCGACCCCGATGGTCTCACCCGCGCCCAGCGTCAGGGAGAGTTTGCCCGGCAGCAGTTCGACGCGGCCGCCGCGATCGCGACGCCAATTACGGCCGGGCATGGCGTCGGCACCGCCATGCAAACCATAGGGCGCAAAGCGACGGCGGTCCGACTGCAGCGAGACGCGCGCGTCGTGATCGATGACCGTCAGGGCGCGAATCACACCGTGCCCGCCACGGTGGCGTCCGGCGCCTCCCGAGCCGGCGCGGATCTCGTAGCGCTCGACGCGAAGCGGATAGGCGATCTCCAGAGCCTCGACCGGTGTGTTCATGGTGTTGGTCATATTGCACTGGACGCCATCCATGCCGTCGCCAGTGGGGCGACCACCTTGGCCGCCGGCAATGGTCTCGATGTAGGTATAGGGCCGGCCGTTGCGCGGATCGATGCCGCCGACGCCGATCAAGTTCATCGTGCCCTGGCTCGCCGCCGGAATGCGCTCCGGCGCCAGCTGCGCGAACGCCTTCAGCACCGTGTCGGAGACGCGCTGCGTCGTCTCGGTATTGCCGGCGCAGACCGCTGCCGGCAGCTGTGCATCGAGAAACGAACCGTTGGGTATCCGGATATCTACCGGTCGCAGGATCCCGGCGTTGGCTGGAATGCTGGCGTCGGTCAGGATCTTGACCGCAAAAAACACCGCCGAGTGGGTCATGGGCGCGACCGCGTTGATGTTGCCGCGGCGCTGCGCTGCCGACCCCGCGAAATCGAGGACAAGCTTGCCGGGCGTGACGTCCACCCTGAGATTGACCACCACCGCTTCGTCGGAGCTGCCGTCATCATCGAGCCGGTCCTGCGCATAGTAGCTGCCCGCTGGCAGCTCGGCGATACGATTGCGCATGCGTCGCTCGCTATAATCGAGAATAGCCGCAAAACCCTGCGCAAGCCCGCCAACCCCGTAGCGCTCGACCAGCTCGCTGAGCCGCCGTTCCCCGATGCGGATGGCGGCAAGTTGCGCGTTAAGATCACCGCGGCGCTCGGCGGCCGTGCGCACGTTTGCCAGAATCAGGCGCAGCACGTCCGTTTGCAGTTCGCCCCGCAGATAGAGGCGGATTGGCGGGATGACGATGCCCTCCTGATAGACCTCGGTCGACCGCCCCGGCATCGAGCCCGGCTCCATGCCGCCGACATCGGAGTGGTGGGCGCGAGTAGCAACGTAGCCGATCAGGTTGGCCTCGGAATGGACCGCGGCAATGAGGGTGATGTCGGGTAAATGTGCGCCGCCGACGAAGGGATCGTTGACAATGACGACGTCGCCGGGCTCCAGCCGCCCGATGGCGGCGATGGTCGGGGCCACCGCCTTGAGCATCGAACCAAGATGGATCGGGACATGCTCGGCCTGTGCCACCAATTCCCCGGAGGCATCGAAGATCGCGCACGAGGCATCCATGCGTTCCTTGATGTTGGGTGAGAAGGAGGTCAGCTTCAGCACCGCCCCCATCTCTTGCGCCGTGGCCTCGAGCGCATTGCGCAGCACCTCGAGGGTGATGGCGTCGATCGCTGGGCGATGCTCGCTCAAGGTGCGCACTCCACGATCAGCGCGCCGCTGACGTCGACGCGGGCGAGGTCGCCGGGATAGAGAACGGTCGTCGCCGAGAGCTCTTCGATCACCGCCGGTCCCGCGATCTCATTGCCGGCGAGCAGGGCGCTGCGTTCAAACACCTGTGCCGATGTCCATTGGCCGCTGCGGCCGGGGGTATTGGCTTCGATGAAGATCTGGCGCGGGTCGCGGCGCGCTTGCGCGTCGGGTGTCGAGGTGCCGCTAGCGAGCATCGGCAACGCGGGCCTTTCAACTCTGCCGATGGCGGTGGCCGCAAGGCCAACGATTTCGATCGGCGCCTCGGCGTCGGCGTGACCAAACCGTTGCAGGTGGGCGGCGTGGAACTGCCGACCCAATCGTGACCACGCCGCGGCATCGCCGCCGTCGAAGGCGATTTGAAGCTCGTAACTCTGGCCCAGGTAGCGAGCCTCGACATTGATGCCAATTGTGCGCTGGTCGGGTGGCACCTGGTCGCGCGCCAAGAGCTCGGTGGCGGCGTCGCTGAGCCGCCGTGCGATCGCCTGCGCCCGTGTCGCGTTGCTTGGTGTGTAGGAGAAAATGTGCGTCTCGATCAGGTCATGACGCAGGTCGGCGACCAGTTGCCCGAACGCGCACAGAATGCCGGGCGAGGGTGGAATGATGACCCTGCCAATATGCAATTCGCGCGCCACGGCTGTGCCGTGCATCGGCCCGGCGCCCCCGAATGCCACCAGCGCATACTCACGCGGATCATGGCCGTGCTCGATCGACACGACGCGGATGCCGCGCACCATGTTGGCATGCGCAACCCGAAGAATGCCGGCGGCGGCGGCGATGACATCAAGTCCGAGCGGAGCGGCGATCTCTCGTTCGATCGCCTGCTGCGCCGCGCCGAGGTCGAGCCTGAGGCTACCGCCAAGCCGGGTCGCGCTGCTCAGTCTGCCGAGCACCAGGTTGGCGTCGCAGATGGTGGCGCGTGTACCGCCCCGCGCATAGCAGGCCGGCCCGGGCAAGGCTTCGGCACTTTCCGGCCCGACCCGCAGCGCACCGCCATCGTCGATCGAGGCGATCGACCCACCGCCGGCACCGATGGCGTGAATGTCGAGCGTCGGCAAGCGGATCGGCATCTGTCCGATCTTGGCGAGCCTGGTCGTCTCGGGCTCACCGTTGCGCACCAGGCTGATGTCGGTGCTGGTGCCGCCGATGTCCATGGTAATTACATTGCCGGCGCCCACCAGGCGTGCGAAATGCGCCCCGGCAATCACGCCCCCCGCCGGACCCGACAGAATGGTATGCACCGGCTTGGCGAGCGCCGTGGCAATGGTCATTAGGCCGCCGGTGGCCTCCATCACCATCATCGCCTTGTCACGGCCAATGCCCAGTCCGTGGTCGGCATCGTGCAGGCGCCGCGCCAATGAGCCGAGGTAGGTTGCCATCAACGGCGTGAGATAGGCGTTGAGAACGACGGTGCTGGTGCGCTCGAACTCCCGAAACTCACTGAGGACTTCGCTGGAGATGCAAATCGTGACATCCGGCAGCAGCCGCCTCAGCACGGCTTTGGCAGCGCGTTCGTGCACCGGGTTGGCATAAGCGTGTAGAAAAACCACGGCCACCGCCTCGACCCCGTGCCGGCGCATGTCGGCCGCGGCGCGCTCCAGGTCGGCGTGTGACAGCGGCTCTACTTCACGCCCGCCGGCATCGAGGCGTCCGAGGATGCCGTAGCAAAGCTCCCGCGGCACCAACGGCGGAGCGCGCACCACCTCGACATCATAAAGGCTTGGGCGGTCCTGGCGACCGATCAAGAGCAAATCGGTGAAGCCATGATTGGTGACAAACGCGGTCTTGGCGCCGCGGCGCTGGATCACGGCGTTGGTGGCCGTGGTCATGCCATGGCCGATGTAGGCCACGGCGCTGCCGGTTGCTCCCAGCTGCTGCAAGGTCCGTCGCAGGCTGTCGATGGTGCCAATTTCGCGGGCCTGCGGGGTGGTCGAGACTTTGGCGACGCTGAGGCGACGGCTGACCGGGTCATAGGCGATGCTGTCGGTGAAGGTTCCACCGACATCGGAGGCAATGCGGAGCATGTGATCCTTCCACCGCCGCAGTCGATCGCGCGGCCAAGCTGCTTGGGCAGCCGCCCGGGGAAGACCTTCCCCGATCCGCCTCGGCCAAGTCAATCCATGGCCATGGCCGGCGGGGCTGAGACGGGCCGGTACCCCCCGGCATCCCATTGCGCGCGGGCGAGCACCCGGCAAGCCGACAAGGCTATGGCGGCGCGCGCTCGCTTTCGACCTTGCGCCGCTAAAGTGCCAACTTGGGTCGACCCTGCCGGGGACATGGGCTCTCGCTCCGCTGGCGCAAGCCGTTGCAGCGCGCCCGGCTCGCCAGCGCGAGTCAACCGGCGTTGGTGCGCTGGCATCAAGGCCGGGCGGCGTAGAAGAGGTTGGTCGCACTCTTAATGTCGAGCCGCTCGAAACGCGTGAACCCTGCTTGGCGCACCAGGCTTTCGGTGCGTTGCGGCCCGAGGCAGGTGCCGAGGCCAGCACCGCCCTGCGCCAACGATTGCGTCATGCAGTGAAAGATGCTGAACCCATAGTAGAGCGTGCCCAGCGAACCTTGGTTGTCCTCGAGCCGGTCCGCCGCCCGTGGCTCCATCACAAACAAGACGCCGTCGGGCTTGAGCAGCGCGCGAATTTCGCCGAGGGTCGCCTGCGGGGTGGCAAAATCGTGCACGCAGTCGCAGGCGGTAATGAGATCAAAACCGCCGTTGGCAGCGAGGCTGCGGGTCGTTTGGGCGATGAACGAAAGGTTGGTGTTGGCCCCTGCCGCGGCAGCGGCACGAGCGCGTGCCAGCGAAGTCTCGTCCGGATCGAGGCCGATCACCTCCGATCTTGGAAAGGCCTTGGCGAGCGCCATGCTTACCCGCCCGACCCCGCATCCCACGTCGAGGACGCGCCCGCCGCGCTGCAGGCGCTCGAGGACGTCGGGAACTGCGTTCAGCCACAGGCTGGTGAAGCGCTGCGCATACTGGCCGCAGTTCAGCCAATCGAGCGCCTCGACCCCCTCGGCCCCAAGTTCGCTCAACGGCACGCCGCCGCCGTCTCGGAAGGCCTGTGCAACTTTAGGCGCGACCGTCAGCAGCACCGGGGTGAAGAGAAAGAGGCCGCCCATAAAGTGGTCGGTCCCGTCCGAGGCCAGCAAATACGCGTGCTCATCGGGCAGTTCAAAGGTCTGAGTGGCGGGTAGATAGGAGAGATACCCCGCCGAGGCCATGCCGTTCAGCCATTCTTCGACATAGCGTATCTTGAGCCCGGACGACTGGGCGACCTCGTCGACACGCATCGGGCCTTTGCCGGCCATGGCACGAAAGAGACCCATCCTCGTGCCGACGTAGGCCATACCCGCGGCCATCGCCCCTGCGGTATCGGCGTAGACCTTGTCAGCAAACGCCCGCACGCGATCCCGGTCCATCGTCTCCTCCTAGCGTCGCTTGCAATAATGCATCAATGCGTTGCGCCGCGACAGGGAGCGTGCGCGAGCAAACGTGGAGGCGGATGCCGATAGCTTGAGGGTCCTGGCGCCTGCCCGAGGGACGCAAAAGAGCAGACACCGCCGCACGGCCCCGCGGGCGGCCTTGCGCCGAGCCACTCGCGCTCAATTGCCAGCCATATGGTGAGGGTCGTCTTCCAGCTCGGACATCAGTTGCGATGTCAGGCCAGCACCGTAGCCGGCCGAAACGATCGGGCGACACCTCAATCGGCCAATCAGTGAGGTGTGAGCCTGCTTGGTGCCGAGGGCCGGCGCCACCTCACGCCGGAGACTAGGCCAAAGACTGAGATTGCCCAACACCTATGCCGTTGGCGCAGACCACACGTAAGGGCACCCCGCTGATTCCCGTATGCGGGCGCAGCGGCCACCTTTGGGTCGGCGGATGGGGCGAAACAGGGCTCGCAGCAAGCCTGCCGCCGATCCTCCCCCGCGCCTTTGCGGCAACGCCCGGACGAGATTGTCGTGTTGTTGGGAACCCAAATGCCAGCTCTCAGTTTGCTACACGCTCACCAAACGTGAGCGCCACCGTAACAACGACACTACGTCATCGGACGGTCAGCTTCGCTCAGGGGAAAGGACGATGTCATGTCACTGACAATGAAGGCCTTTGTGCTCGTTCTCGCGAGTTGCGCCGGGTTCATGCAGGCTCATGCCGCCGAGCGCGAACAGGTCCGCATGGTCATCAATCTGGTTGCCGGCACGAAAATGCCATTCCCGCCCAATCTGCGCAACAATATCGCCCGCACCGAGCGCGTGCAGCTCGACACCAATGGCGCCACAACCGCCTGCCTGCGGCTCGACGACAAGCAAAGGTGGTGTTACGAGCACATTGCACCTATTGGCGCGCGGGCCGAGATGCTCCGTATCAGGAGCGAGCCTGCCGACGGGCTGCAGGTCGGGCAAATCTATCATTACGTTGATGATTATGATCTCGACGGTGCCGTTGACGTCGGCAGCACCACCAAACTCGAGGGCCAGCCGCATGCCCCGATCGGGGTCGTCAGTCAGTTTTTTCATCGTGGGACCAATCGCGGCGACCAATTCCGCGGCGACTATCAGAAGCTCTACGATGACGGTATCCAGATTGCCCTGAAGTATCTCGGCGAGTAATTCGTTAGCCGTCGGGCAGTTGCGCGCATGACATGTAACGTCGTGTGCGCCATGTTTTCTATCTGGCTCCGGCGGCAGCATAATTCCGTCCCTGCCTCAGCGCGGTGTGCGACAGCGCCGCCGCGCCCGACCTTTTGCTGCGGCCGCGGGGAGACACCGCAGGTTTCTTTGCGCGCCTACCGAACCGCAATGGCGATTGCGAGTTGAACCTTGGGCTCTGCCTCGGGGCTTTGCCTCGCGAACCGTATCAGAACGGACGAAACTAAGCCGCGTCGCCCTGCCGGCGACTCAGTGGGAAGGGAAGGAATTGCCAATGCTTCAGTTTGCCAAGCAGCTTGCGCTCGCCAATCTGTTGCTCGCCATCGGATTGACAACGGCCAATGCCGCAGAACGTGAAGACGTGCGCAAGGTGATCAACCTGGTGAGCGCGGTCAAGATGCCCTTTCCAGAATCGCTATCGCGCAATCGCGCCAAAACGGAGCGAGTCTGGCTCGAGCGCGACACCACGACCACCGGATGTATCCGCCTTGACGAGCGCCGCTGGTGCTTCGAGCATATTCCGCCGCAGGGCAATCGGGCCGAAATGCTGAGGATCCGCAACGAGCCGTCGCGCGGCGTCTACATCGGTGCCATGTACTATTACATCGTCGACCTCGACCTCGACGGGTTGGTTGACGTCGGATCGACGACCCACATCGAGGAGCTTGATCAAAGACGGCCCGCCACACCCATCGCCCACGTCGTGCAGTTCTTTCATCGCAGCACCAAGCGCGCGGAACAGTCGGTTGGCGACTACCAGAAAATGTACGACGAAGGCATTCAGGTCGCCTTGAGATATTTCGGCGAGTAGCTGGCCGACCGCGCCGATCGGTGCGCTGCGGGTCGAACCCCGTGCCGGTCCGGGGAGACGGGCCCGGAAACCCCGGGCCCTTCAACGGTCACGGCGCACGTCGTCGCCGGCCGACTAAACCGCCGCGCGCACCCGCAGTCCTTGGCGGCCATGGCGTGGAACTGCGCGTGAGGCTGGCAGCGCCTGTGGGGACGGCTGAGCCCTGCACGTCGCTGCGGCACGCTGCCAGCCGCTCAACTCGCGTTGTTCCGCGCCCGCTGGGCCGGAGGGCAGGGGACCGTGCCATAGCAGCAATAGACGCAGCACCGCCCCTTGATGGCTTTCATGCGGTAGCCGCAGTGCTTGCAGTCATAGGCGATCTGACAGGTGTCAGTCGGCATGATCTCGACCGCGCGATGCCCGCACATCGGACAGCAAATGACCGATTGCAACTCCATCTGCGGCTCGTCCAGCTGCCCCTCGCTCAGAGTAGGGCCTGCAATGGCCTCAGATGCAAGGGGCGAGTGGCGGATCCATGGTCCTCGCCGATGCGCGGGGTCAAGCATCCCCTTGCTGCGTACGCGGGGCCCCTGATGGCAAAGCCCCTGCGCGCCCCGGGTTTTCCCGGCTGTGGAAAGGCCTCGATGAACAATCGGCCTTGGCGGGCCCTGGGCGGCGGCCCGCGCTCACAAAGGGTCGCCCGCCCACCGGACATTGGAACAGTTTTAGCTAGGGCACCGAGCGGAGCGGTCGCCTCTCGCGACCAGCGCGACAACCGCGACAGAAATTTTTTGTGGTCTCGGCGGTGGCCGGTTGTGCCGGGCGGCTTTAGCGGAGGCCCCCCAGAAAATTGAAACGCTGCCAGCGCGCACATAGTTAATGAAGGTTGCGGCAAGCGCGCGACAGGAACTCGGCCACCGGGAGGGGCGTTGCGCGTGCTCGGACAGGGAACTTCGCATGCGCCGACACCTGCACGTGGCCCTCGCCGTCTGGCTGTCCTGCCAGGTTTTGGCGATTGCCGCGCTGGGTGCCGAGACCACGCTGCTCAACGCCTCCTATGAACCCACGCACCGCTTCTATGCCGCCGTGAACCAGGCGTTTGCCGCCCGCTGGCGACAACAGCAGGGGGAACCGGTTGTCATCTATCAGTCGCACGCCGGCTCGGGCGCACAAGCCCGCGCTGTGAGCTTCGGGCTCGAGGCCGATGTCGTCACCCTCGCCCTTGCCTACGACATCGATGCCATCGTCGAGCGCGCCGGCCTGCTCTCCCCCAATTGGCAGACGCGGTTGCCCGAGAATAGTGCGCCATACACCTCAACGATCGTGTTTCTGGTACGCACCGGCAACCCCAAACGGATTCGCGATTGGCCGGACCTCGCCCAGGACGGCGTTGCCGTCGTGACGCCCAATCCCAAGACCTCGGGGGGAGCGCGCTGGAACTTCATGGCGGCGTGGGGATACGCCATGCGCCAATACGGCAATGATGAGAAGAGAGCCCGCGACCTCCTGCGCCGCATCTACCACAATGCGCCGATCCTCGACACCGGCGCGCGCGGGGCAACCATCACCTTCACCCGCCGCGGTATCGGTGACGTTTTGATCGCGTGGGAAAACGAGGCGCTGCTTGCAGCGCGCGAGATAGCTCCCGACGAGTTTGAGATTGTGGTACCCTCGCTCAGTATCTTGGCCGAACCACCGGTCGCCGTTATCGACAAAGTCGTGGACCGACGTGGCACCCGCAAGGTCGCCGAAGCCTATCTCGATTTTCTCTACTCGTCGGAAGGACAGGTGCTGGCGGCCGAGCACTACTACCGGCCGCGCGCGCCGCCGATCTTGCAGAGCTACGCCGACCGCTTTGCCAACATCGAGCTCGTCGACATCGCGGCGTTCGGCGGGTGGAAGCAGGTGCAAAGACGCCACTTCAGCGACGGCGGCACCTTTGACCAGATCTATGCCGCTGCAGGGTCCAAGCCATGACCACCGGCGTGGCAGCTCGCGCTCGGACCATCATTCCCGGCTTCGGGCTGGCGCTGGGCGTGACCCTCACCTATCTGGGGCTCATCATCCTCATCCCGCTGGCCGTGCTGTTGGTGAAGGGGGCAGATGCCGGTGCGGCCAAGATCTGGGCTGAACTCTCCTCGACGCGCACCCTGGCCGCTTTCCGACTGAGCTTTGGCATGGCGTTTGTGGCCGCGCTCTGCAACGCCATCTTCGGTTTCCTGCTGGCCTGGGTGCTGGTCCGGTACCAGTTCGCCGGGCGGAGGCTGATCGATGCCATGATCGACTTGCCGTTCGCCTTGCCGACGGCTGTGGCCGGGATATCGCTCGCCCAGCTCTATACCGTACACGGCTGGCTGGGCGCGCCGCTGGCGCAGGCGGGGATAACGGTTGCCTTTACGCCGCTCGGCGTGCTTGTCGCTCTGGTGTTCGTCGGTCTGCCGTTCGTGGTGCGCACCGTGCAGCCGGTGCTGGAAGAGCTCGATCGGGAAGTAGAAGAGGCCGCCGCGCTGCTCGGTGCCCCGCGCTGGCACATCCTGCGTCGCGTCGTGATCCCGCCCCTTCTTCCCGCGGTGATGACGGGTGGCACGCTGGCTTTTGCCCGGGCGATCGGCGAATATGGATCGGTCATTTTCATTGCCGGTAATTTGCCGGGCTATTCCGAAATTGTCCCCCTTCTGATCGTCATCAAGCTCGAACAATTCGACTACCAGGGCGCAACCGTGATCGCCAGCACCATGCTGATTGCGTCATTCATCCTGCTATTGGCGATCAACCTGCTGCAGGCGCAGATGCGGAGATGGCAAGGTGGTTGACACAGCGCAACACGCACGCCGGGCGGGCCAGTTGCTGCCGCTTTCGGAGCGGCCGAGCGTGCGCGCTGCCTTGATCGCCATCGCCGTCGCCTTCTTCCTGTCGTTTCTGCTGTTGCCGCTGATGGTGGTGTTCGCCGAGGCGTTGCGCTACGGCCTGGCCGCCTACTGGGCCGCGCTCAGCGAACCCGAAGCGCATGCGGCAATGCGGCTGACCTTGCTCACGGCGCTTATCGTGGTGCCGATCAACACCGTGTTCGGGGTGGCAGCCGCATGGGCGATTACCAAATTCAGCTTCACCGGCAAAAATCTGCTGATCACGCTCATCGATGTGCCGTTTTCGGTGTCGCCGGTCATCGGCGGCATGGTGTTCGTTCTGCTGTTCGGATTGCAGGGGGTATTCGGCCCCTGGCTGGCGCAGCATGACATCAAGATCATTTTTGCCGTGCCCGGGGTGATCATCGCCACCTTGTTTGTCACCTTGCCGTTTGTCGCCCGCGAGCTGATCCCACTGATGCAAAAGCAGGGCGCCGAGCACGAGGAGGCCGCGCTGATGCTGGGGGCCAGCGGCTGGCAGACGTTTGTCCGCGTCACCTTGCCCAACATCAAATGGGGCCTGTTGTACGGCGTGTTGCTCTGCAATGGCCGTGCCATCGGCGAATTCGGAGCGGTGGCTGTGGTGTCCGGACACATTATCGGCCTCACCAACACCATGCCGCTGCACGTCGAGACGCTTTACAATGACTTTAATTTTGTGGCGGCGTTCGCGGTCGCCTCGCTGCTGGTGATGATGGCGTTCGCGACGCTGGTGCTGAAGACGGTTCTCGAAGCGCGTGCCGCATGGAAGTCGCCGCGCCGTCAGTAGGAGCCGCGCATTGGAAATCGCAGTGAAGGATCTGAGCAAGCGCTTCGAGCAGCTGATGGTGCTCGATCGCGTCAACCTTCAGATTCGGGACAAGGAGTTCATCGGTCTGCTGGGCCCGTCAGGCTCGGGCAAGACCACGCTGTTGCGCATCCTGGCCGGGCTGGATTTTGCCGACAGCGGAACGGTGTCAATCGACGGCCGTGATAGCACCCGCTTGACTCTTGATGAGCGCGGCGTTGGCTTCGTTTTTCAACACTACGCCTTGTTCAACCACATGACCGTCTTCCAGAACGTGGCCTTCGGGCTGGAGGTTAAGCCCAGGCGCATCCGAAAGCCCGCCGCGCAAATTGCCAAACGCGTGCGCGAACTGCTGACCTTGGTGCAACTTGAGACCTTTGCCGACCGCTTTCCGTTGCAGCTGTCGGGAGGGCAACGGCAGCGCGTGGCGTTGGCGCGCACGCTCGCCATTGATCCAAAGGTACTGCTGCTAGATGAGCCGTTCGGTGCGCTTGATGCGAAAGTGCGAGTGGAGCTCAGGCGTTCGCTTCGCCACATCCATGATAGCGCGGGCCTCACCACCGTATTCGTCACCCACGATCAGGAGGAGGCCCTGGACCTGGCCGATCGGGTCGCCATCATGAACCGCGGCATCATCGAGCAGGTTGGCACGCCCGTCGAAGTCTACGAAACGCCAAGGTCGCCGTTCGTGTTCGATTTTCTCGGTCACACCAACGCGTTCGATTGCGTCGTTCGCGGCGGCAAGGCGTACCTGGGTGCCTATCAGCTCGCGCTGGACAGCGCCGCTCGCGATGGACCTGCGGTGGCATTCGTGCGGCCACACGACGTCGTGCTGTCGCGGGTCGACCGGGCCACGATTGAGACCGGTGCCCGCCTGCCAGGGACCGCACTGGTGCGCTTCATGTCGGCGTTGGGCGAGCGGGCTATCGCCGAGCTGCTCTACGACAAGCGCTTGATCGAGGCCGAAATGACGCGGCAGAGCTTGCAGGACCTCGGACTGAAAGTGGGCAGCAAATGCACCATCAGCCTCAGGCATCCACGCATCTACCCGCGGCAGGAGGCCGAGGAGCAAACGCGGGTTGCCGAGCGTGCGGCGGCGCGGCCCCGCAAGCGGCGGCGCCTGCGTGATCATTTAAGTACGCTGCGCTGATCCAACCAGCGATCACCGAGAAAAGGCGGTCATGGGCGGCAATCCCCGCACGGCGCGCAGGCGCTGTCCCGAGCGCCGGCGGGCAGACCTGCCAGCCCCCTCCAAGGTGCATGGCCGACGGACCGACGGCAATCGACTTGCATGCGTGCCGTGGCGCCGTGATAGGCTGCGGTCGCTGGCCGAAGTTAGGTGCGGACACCGGCGGCGACATATCTTGCGGATGTCCGCTGCGGCCAGCTTCCGCCCGCGCCCGCCCTTCCGGGCGAACCCGCAAGCGGCGGCGCCTGCGTGATCATTTAAGTACTCTGCGCTGAATCATCCGGCGATCACCGAGAAAAGGCGGTCATGGGCGGCAATCCCCGCACGGCGCGCAGGCGCTGTCCCGAGCGCCGGCGGGCAGACCTG
>Ga0126384_10000751_pt1 | contig 18460 bp, 15 predicted proteins | sample PanSoiMetPlot_36_FD_92543 | JGI IMG/M metagenome (GOLD analysis project Ga0126384, IMG submission 92543) | Tropical forest soil microbial communities from Panama - MetaG Plot_36 | ecosystem: Environmental > Terrestrial > Soil > Tropical forest > Bulk soil | place: Panama | collected 2016-02-17 | reverse complement strand
TACTTTCATATCGGCTTCGCCGCTTGATGTGAGGCGAGGGCTCTGCCCCGCCGCAGGAACCACTCTGGTTTGGGGCTGCGCCCCCTTTCCCGTTGAATCAACTTTCATATCGGCTTCGCCGCTTGATGTGAGGCGAGGGCTCCGCCCCGCCGCAGGCACCACTCTGGTTGGGGCTGCGCCCCCCTTTCTCCACAACTTCCTATTCTTCAATCTCGGCTTTCGAAGCTCGGATGCTCTGTGGATACAGCAACACTTGCTAGAACCGTCTTGATTTCAATCAATTTCGCAGCAAACTGGGGATGATACATGGACACTTTGACGATCACAGAACAAAGTCTTGATGAACGCTTTGAAGTCAATATTCGCTTGAATCAAGCGTGCGTTTCGCGAGTGCGTTGAAAAAGTCGGAAATCTTTGTGTTCGGCTCGAAGTCCATTAACGGATGGAAGGCTGGTTGCATGATTGTCAGATCAGCATGCTCGACGTAGCGCAGTTTCATATTCAGGTAAAGGAAGGATCTCTCGATGAAGAAGCAAGCATTATTGGTTGGCGGAATCGGCTTAGGGGCAGGATTGATGTATTTATTCGACCCGGATCGTGGCGCGCGCAGACGAGCGCTCATTCGCGACCAGTTCACCCACGTGGCTAACAAGGTTCCAAGCACATTCAGCGGAGTGTTTCGTGATCTTACAAACCGTGCAAAAGGGCTGGCGGCTGAGGCCACTTCAGGATTTAGATCCGCCCAGGCTTCTGATAGCGCGATTCAGCAGCGGATCCGGTCGAAGATGGGAAGGATTGTGTCCCATCCACGCGCGATCGTCGTTCAAGTTGAAAACGGACGGGTTACGCTGAGGGGACCAATCCTGGCCAGTGAAGTACCAGCCCTCCTCAAGTGTGGATCCTCCGCTCCTGGAGTTACCGAGCTGATTAACGAAATGGATGTATATCAACTACCCGGAAACATCTCCTCGTTACAAGGCTCGAAGGCGACAGCTCCGTAAGTAGCGCGATTGTTGATTGTGGTTTGTGGATTGAAATTCTAATCCGCAATCCGCGATTGACCGACAGTTACCGATGAATCGAGCGGCGTTTGAGGCAACAGCCGCTTTCCCACCAGTGTGGTCTATCGGACCAGATCTCGCGAATTCGCCCGCTCCTGATGTTGCCGATTGCCGGTTGAGAGGTGCAAACGGTCACATCGCCGTTTGCTTGAATTTGAAGATTTGTCAGGGCGCTACAGAGTTGCTGTTTCTCGTGAGCATTGTGTGACTGTACTGCGATCCGCGAGGCTTGCGGATTAAGGAAGTAAGGAATCATCACGTCGAGCTGTGCCGAGCTATTAACAATGGGCAGGCCTTGCCGCTTTAATTCCTGCAATTCTTTCACCACCTCAACCGCCTTTTTCGCGTCGGTGGGCCATGTCTCGCTGTGTCTGAACCAAAGCGGATCTTCGGGCGTGTTGTAGTTCTGCTCGATGGGTTGGTAGAAGACTTCAAGATCCTGCTCTTGCGCAAACCAGGCAACGTTACAGACGTCATCGAGGTTCTGGCGCATGATCACGGTTTTTAGCCGGATGATCATATCGATCTGTTGTTCTTTTCGTATGCGTTTGAGTGTTTGAATTGTGTTTTCAGTCTTCTCGACAAAGCCTGCCCGTCCGCGAACAAGGTCATGAGTCTCTCCCAATCCATCGAATGAGATGGTTACTCTCGACGGCCGTGCCAACGCCAGGCTTTCGATCCTGGTCTGATTCTCCCAGAAACCGTGAGTGAGTAGCTCCGTGAAAAGCCCGAGTGAGCTACTGAAAGATACCAGCTCGATAGTGTCGCGATTCAGCAGCGCCTCACCGCCGGTAAAGGTCAACTGTACCGGGCCGAGCCATCGCCTGATGTCGCTAATCATTGTCCGCCACTGCTCGAGGGAGGGCCTGTCTTCCTTACCGCGATTTTTCCATATGTCGCAATGAATGCACCGAGCGTTACAGCGATCCGTCAGCATCACCACAACGGAGACCGGGCGACAGTAGGAGGACCAACGCCCTCCCGCGAGAGTTCTGAGCCGGTAGCTCAAGCCTTCATGCCACTGTCGGCGAGCGAAATTTAAACTGTTCATGGCCGCAATAGTTTGCCGCGCCCGAAATGGGTCCAGACCGATCAGGCGCGGAGAGGAGCCAAAGTCTTCAAATGGACGTTAAGGATGGGGTTGAAGAGCATATCAACCCTGGTTCTAAAGTCTGCAACTACCAGGCCATAAGAAACAGTCTTGAATTGAGTTGACTTTCTTAGAGGAGTGCTGTGAAAAGATTCCCAGCCACTGAGGAAAACTTCGCATCGCGAGTGCTTGTTCCAGCTAAGGAGGTCCAAGATAGCGCCCAGACTGCTGATTCAATGTGGAATGCTGGGCATAGTGCTTGCAATGTTGGGTTGCGGAGCAAACAGAATCAGCGGATTGGTTGAAAAAGGTGACTCATGAAAACCACGCAGCTGAAAAAAGTCGGAATCATAACCATTACCATCGCAGCATTCATAATGGTGTTCCTTGTGTCTGGCGCGGCTCAAACAGATGTCAAATTTGTCGACGCGGCTTCATACTACAAGGACGCCAAATGCGTCATTTGTCATGGTCCAAAGGCTGAAAAGAAGTTCGATACAGCATTGAAGGACGAGGAAATGGTGGGGATCGTTCTGAACGGGAAGAAGGCTGAAAAACCACCAAACATGCCGTCTTATCAGGCTAAGGGCATCGCCGCGGAACAAGCAAAGGCGCTGGTTGACTACATGAAACAGCTGAAGAGCACGCCGTAGGATTCCAAGCGCTGCACTGCGTTGCGGGGCTTGGCCTCAAAGTCCTTTTATTCACGCCGGGCTTCAGCTCGGTGATGAGGGCGGATTGAGGAGATGAACCGTTTCAATGGTTTCCGCCTTTTGCGAAGGCCGGGACCTTATCGACAACGATGGATTTTGCGCCCACGGAGAAACCGTTAAAACGGTTACGTGAAGCGTCGTCGGTAGTGTCACCGGGCTAAAGCCCGGTGTGAATGAAAGGTGAGCTCTACGTAGACACCTTGCATCTTTTTGACGATGTTTGGCCAAAGCCAATTCCGGCGGACCTCCTTCGCAGCGTCTGTCCCGATGCGCTTACGTAGCGTTGGATTAGTAACAAGCTGCAGGATTGCATTTGTAAGGGCTTCGACATCTCGCGGCGCAAAAAGCAGCGCAGTCCTGTTGTGCTCCAAAATATCAACTGGGCCGCCTACTGATGTGGCTGCTATTGGTAAGCCGTGCAGCATGCCTTCGAGAATTACCATTCCAAATGGCTCGTACCAGCTTGGCATCACCAGAATGTCCGCTCGCCGATACCACTCGGACACCTTGTCAGGGGTTAACCAACCTGTAAAGTGAATTTGATCGCGATACTGAAGCAGAGAGTCGTCCAACCAGGCATTTTCAATCTGCTCCGCTGTACCATAACCTCCCGCAAGTACAAACTGCACGCTAGGCTGACGGTCCAGTACTCGCGGTATGGCTTGAAAGAGTTCCCGGATTCCCTTGCGATCGACAAACCTTCCCGAGTAAAGAACGATGGGCGATTCGTTCTCCTTCGTGCGCCGAGCAGCACCAAGAGCAATGGCTGAGTCCTCTATTCCGTTCCCAATTATCCTGACCCGCTCGCTGGCGTCAGGACAATACTTTGTGATTAGGTCTCGTTCGTCGCGACATAACGCAATAACACGATCCGACTCACCAATTACTGTTTCCTGAGTATCCCAATGCGTGACGAAATCCCCAATCTCGTACTCTGCGCGATCGAGCGAATGAACGGTGTAAACGAGCGGCGTACCAGTCTGCTCTCGAATCGCGCGAGCGATGGGCCAGAACCATGCTGTGTGCAAATGCACGACGTCAGGTTTCCATTTTTGCACCAGGCGAATGCCAGCTTCTTCCGCCACGTTGGGTGACACTTGAAAAAAAGACAGACCGTCTGAATTCACCACCAGCAGTTCGTCGTTAACAAGAGTTTGCTGTTCCGAGGAGATGGGTTTCCACGCGCCATACGAGCCATCCCCTAATACCAGTGCGCCTCCCACGAGCATCACGCCGACTGAAATCCCGGAATGGGCCGAGGCAGTCGCCAATCCACCGACAGCTGTTCCAAGGCCACCCCAGATCACTGGGGGAAATTCCGGCGTGAGGTGAAGAACGCGCATGACTCTCACTCATGAGATGAGGCTTCGTGGCTGGTCTCAAACGGAGTGGAGGTTGAACGGAAGGATTCGAGCCGACCAATCCTTTCAAAAACCTAGAGCGCTTTTATCTGAATCTTTCGGAACGCTACTCTTCCTGTGTGTGTCTGTAAGCCTACGAAACAGGGCGCGACGTTACTGCCACGCACTAAATCAGGATTTTGGTACTCGGTGATCTTCGAGCCGTTGAGAAAGACTTGATAGTTCTGCCCCTGCGCGCGAATCTCAAACTGATTCCACTGACCGGGAGGCAGGACATTTGGATTATTAGGCGCAGCGAAACCGTATATCGCACCTGTCTTATGGATCGGCAATCCCGGTGGATTTCCCTGTCCAATCTCGTCAATCTGGACCTCGAAGCCGAAATCAATTGCGACATAGGCTGTGTTGTTGTAGCCCTTGCTGTTGGGATCGGGAAACCTTAGAAAGACTCCTGAGTTGTCATCGTCGCGCCAGCGGAGAAACTCCAGCTTCAAGATGAAGTCGGGCGGCGTAGGATCAATATTCCAAAAGAGACCCAGATCATTACCCGGCAATGATTCGAGCGAGCGATCAACAACTAGGAAGGTCCCAGGGTTGTCACGTCCGGGTTGATTGGTGATCTTTGACATCCGCCATCTGCTGGTATCCGCACCATCGAAGAGCATAGTAAACCCTGGATCAGGCGTGAACGTCGGCACGACCATGCTGCCCGCTAAGCGACGAGCGAGCGCGACGCCAGTCAACATCGGATTTGGTGAGCCAACCGTTGGGAAAAGCGCGGGACCTGCGACGTAAGCGTTGGTGACCACGTGAAAACGACAATCAGAATTTGTCACCGAAGAATTAGGATCGGTGCCCATGCACAGCGGTCCCGCCTCATGGTGTGTGGTCCCCATTCCATCCCGACGTCCCCCATCGGCTTTCGGTTTGTAGGGTAGGGCGTTCTTGGGGTCACCGTTTGCCGCTACCGGAATCCAGGTTCGATCATCTGAAGCAAGCACTTCAAAGGGCGCGCCGCCAGCGAAAACCCGAGCTACGTCGTCCGAAGCCTTATCCATCGCGTCCCACAGCTCGAAGTCAGTATCATTCAACGCATATGCTACAAGCGCGCGAGTCATCCCGACTTCATCTACGGGTTCAGTGACCGCCAGCGAGATGTTATTGCCGGGATTGCGTGACTGCGTCTCGCCGATCCCGCGCATTGTGATCACAATGGTGTTGTCATTTGCTTTTCGTAACACGTCGAAACCATCTACATCGGGAACCTTCTTGAACAGTTCGGCCTCAGAATCTGTGCTGGGACGATCCAAACCCGCCGCGGTGATTTGCAGATGAAAATACGATGGGACGCCATTGCGAATATGCTTACCTTTGACGAACAGGGCCGCGGCTTGCAGGTCTTTGACCAGCGGATCCAAACTGCTGATAGACGTTCTGGGGATCCGTATTGTCAGATTGGACCGCAAGTGCGCCATCAGGTTCTTGCCGATCTGATCGTAGTTGCTAATCCCCTGAAATGAGAGCAGGGCCAGCCGTGCACTCTCAATCGTTCCGAGCGCGATCACGACTTTAGTATTCTCGCCAACCGGAATGTTTCCCAGAGTCGTTAGCACTTCTGTCACGCGACCATTGCCTCCCTGGACGTCAGTGTTAAGACGGATAACTCGGCAGTGAGGAATCAGCATAAGTCGTTTTTTTACATCGTCAGGGAAGGGGAGGCCGACTTGCGAATCAAAAGACGCTGTCCGTGAGGCCTTTATCATGAGAGGCACCGCACTGAACTTATTGATCGGAAACAAACCAGAAACTGTCTGACTCTGCACGGCGAGCGGGGCTTCCAATCGCAACTGTTGTTTAATCGCATTGCTCGTGCCTGGTGGCACTTTTAGATGAAGTGGCAAGGCAGCCGGCTGAATCGCATCCGCGACTTTACCCGCCTTAATTCCATCAAACAGCTGTTGGCGAAGCGCGCGATGCATCTCGCCGTTGATGAAATCGTTGGTCTCATCAGTGCCAATCTGCGAAGCCGCCTCGTCAAAGTAGCGATTATTCAGATCAGTGACGACGTTTGTTGGCCAAGGTGGCTGCGCCATTTCAGTATCGTTCGCAGTATCGAGTAATCGTGGCGACCAGCCCCCAAAAAATACTGACCGACCGCCAAGACAATAGGCGAGGCCCGGAAAGCCGCCGCGCACCTTTGATCTCCATGGCAGTCCCCAAATCTCGGCTCGGGGAACGCCCGGATCAACTTCAGTCGGACCGGGAGGATTAAGTCCCAGAACAGGCAGGTTCTGAACGTGCTCCGTAAGGACAAGCGGTCCGGCGTCCAAAACGAGAATGCGATGGCTGTGGGTCTTGTCTGCGAAGAATAGATGTTGAGCGAAGACCGGGCCAAAGCTCCCGCCTCCAATCACAATGACGTCAAAAGGGCGTGCATCATTCTGCGGACTGCCATCGGGACGGCGACCGTTGGGGTCTGTGCTGCTAAGAGCCTCATCCATTCCGTTGCAGATGTAGCGGCCAAGAACGTCTCGCGTAAAATCAGTCTCTTGCGATTGTTTGGTTGTCATCTCTGTTTCCTCATGAAGGCACAGGGGTTTTCAGCATCGCACAGATCTCGACTGGGATTTGAGTAGTGGTGGCCTTCGGATCTGTGATGAGGTTCCCTAATGGGTATGTTGTGAGGCTTGAAAACATTTCAATGATTTAAAGTCTTCTGACTGTCTAGAATGTTAACCCGCTGGCTTCTGCGTCACCGGACCAGCGCGGTCTTCCGGAGTCTCAGGCTGCCTCATTGCTTCGATTACAGCCACCAAAGATCTCGCCATTATCAGCAGCTTGGCAATCGCCGTGCCTGCATTTGAACGAAAGTAAGCGTGTGGAGATTCGCGATTTCGAACACCGGTTGACGGACGATGTCTACGGCTGAAGATTCCAGTCTACAGATGTAGACAGTCAGACTCCGTCGGTTTATAGAGATTGCTATCGTGTCTTAAAGCGTTTTCCTTCCGCCGTCATGGCTGCTTACCAAACGGACCGGCTCTTGTGCAATTCACAAAAAACGCGTCCACGTACATTCCATCAAGTACTTGCCGATTTGCCCAATCTCCGTTGTTCACTTTCGCGAATCAGTTCGCCGAGGTCTGCTGCTGGGCGAATTTCCCACGGGCCAACCTTAACGCCGGGATGTTTCGACATTAACTCAATGGCGTGGTTTAGATCTCGCGCTTCCAGCACCAGAATTCCGCCTATCACCTCTTTTGTCTCAGCATAAGGACCGTCGATCACAGCCACTTTCCCATTCTTCCAGCGCAAGGTCCTGGCGGTCTGACTGCTTTGCAGCGCTTCGCCGCCAACAAAGTGTCCATTTCTCCGCAGCACGTCATCGTACGTGAAGCACTCGTCCAACAAGGCGTTCCGATCGCTTTCACTCAACGATTCAAACTTGTTCGGTTCAATGTATCCCATACAGATGAATTTCATTTTCCTTGTCTCCTCATGAATATTTAAGGCTTTTGTGGTTAATGCCTGTCTTTGCACATACGCAAAAGATTCGAGCCCCAGTTTATCGCTCATTAGCTAATCGAAGGAACCGAGCTGAAATCGACATTCCCGGAAGAGTTTTTTTCGCACCATGCAGTCAGTACCACCATGCGGTAGCGGGTGGGTCTCACGATTGAGGATTGTTGATCGCGGATTGCGGAATCGGATCCTGAGTGCGCATTGTTCTTGGATTTCGCAATCAACAATCCGCAATCCGCAATCGTGAGACCCACCCGCTACCGCGCGGTGGTACTGACGACATGGCGCGCGGGTTTATGATTGCGGTAGTTGGGACCCATCCTATCCCGACGTGTGGGGATACTAACCTCATGCCACTGAGACTGAGTCTGACAGAAAGCGGGCCAGGCGTTTGTTGCCTGGCCCCGCGAAGTGACTCAGATTTGCAACTCCTTCTAATCTCGATCCTCATTGTTAACGCTTACCTGGCCGCGAATTTCGCCGCCTGGGAAAAGCGTCGTATGGATGTTTGCGTAACCGAGCTTCGCATTCAGAATCCTGAGGAAGCCGGCAAAATCTCCTGCGGATATGTTCTGTGATGGAACTGCCAGGATGTCGGCCGCAGTCCAGGTGCCGGAGACGCTTCCGCTGTGATTAGGGCCGTCGGGACACGCGGGCCGTCCTCCGCCGCCACAAAAGAATACAACCACATTACCGTTGACCTGCGTTTGTCCAAAGTGGATGTGAGCGGCCTGGGCCGGCCCAGTCAACCCGGTCCAGCTTATCGTCCAGGTGATGCTCGTTTTATCTGCACTTAAAGTGCCGTTGAATCTCCCCGAACCATCAACCAATTTCGGTAGCACCTCACCGAAACCACTTAATCGAGCGCGATACGTCGTATTGTCGTCATGATCGGCTCGCGCTTTGAAAATGTTTGGCGTTGCGACCGCTATCAAAGAAATCGCGGCCAGAATTAATACTGCACTTAGCTTCCTCTTCATGTTTGCCTTCCTCCCTAGCTGAATGTTCCAGTTAACGAAATGAGCTTTTCGCTCTTTTGACGCAAAAGCAATGTTCAAGCGAAAGAAGTGCGTGAACCTTTGGCTTACTTCTTTTTGCTCAAACTTCTGACGTGGCTGATGACTTGCTGAGCCTGGTCAGGGCTAAACTTTTTTCCTATTGCGGGCATGTCTCCTTTTCCGTTCATCACTACTTCGATCAATTCATCGTCGTGCAAGTTTTGCACCTGGTCTGAACGGAGGTCGGGGACTTTCAGCTTCTTCCCGTTTGCGGTATGACCAGCGCCATCGAGCCCATGACAATCCGCGCATTTGGCTCTAAAGATGTTTTCGCCGGCTTGTGGAGGAGTGCCGATCATATGCCAGTTCCTCGGAAAAGAGAATGCCAGAAACGGAGCTGCGATTATGAATGTGATGAGCAGTTGTTCCTTGATACCGATAAAGCGAAACACGTCCAGCGTCTCCTCATTTGATGTAAATTACCCGAAGCTGAAAAGCATCATCCGTCTGTGATGGCGCTGGACCATGCTTAGTGCTCTTGTGCTGGTACTCGGCCACAATGCGCAGCTGCTTGAAAAACCAGGCATTCAAGTACGCGGTAATTCCTGAGATCTCGTTTCCGGTTTTCTGACGCGCAGGATCGAACCAATCGTAACGAACGCCGGCGCTTGTCATTACTTTGATTGGTACGTTGGCCTCTGCGAATGTTCCATCGCTTGAAAACGTTGTGTGGTCGGAGGCGTGATCGCGCCCGTGCTGGTAACCAGCGAATAGATGCAGACGCTTCGCAACTGGATAACTGCCGTAGACAGCAGCGCGATCAAAGTCGTTGCGGAAAAAGCCCGACGTTCCCGCAATCGGAAGCGCCAGGTTGCCGTGGTAGTAATGAAACGACACACCGCCACCCTCTGCGTTCAGCACATGATTCGCAAAGATTTGAAAGTCAGGCGCACCGTAAGTTGGTCCTGCTGATGGCTTCGCAAGCGCCCCGGCTGTCGCGCTGAACCTGTCGCCCTCCTTATTAATTACCAGTCCGCTCAAAACAGCCGCGCGAATGGAGGTGTGTCCGGAGTCGAAACCGATTTCAGCTCCTCCCTCATCGAAACCCCACGTTTGGAAGAATGTCGATTGATTGAAATTTGCCGGGGTTGTTTGAAAGAGGGGTCGTGAGATCGTGGCCGGACTGTCCGCGGCGCCGTAACCATCGTAAGGATGAAAGAAACCAATCCGGCCGCTGAAGAATCGCCGCTCGTTTCCCCAATTAACTTTCCCGTATAGATTCTCGATAGCAACGGCCGGATCGTCTGAGAACGTTATCTTGATATCCGATGAGAAATACTTTCCCCAGGCCCCTGTAAACGGATACAGCTCCAAGGCCTGAAGCACAGTCTGATGATTCGTAGTTTTCAGTGGCCCAACCTTCGACTGGCTCACGCTGCTACGAAACTGAACTCTAGTTGAAATGTAGTTGTAGATATCAAATTTCTCTTCGGACTTTCTGCCGATCTCTGCCGGCATGCGAAAGCCCGCCGCGCGAAATCGATAGCCGGTTTCATTGAGGCGAGGAGCGGTTGTGTGGCAGTTTGAGCATGGCACCCCGTACTTTCGCGCAAACATCGGCATGGCCCTTGTCGATGTTGTGATAAACACACACACAAATAGGATCCACAGGATCAAAATCACACAAGTCTCGGCTTCACGACGCACTGAGTTTCCTGGTTGCCGTGCTAGCGTGTCGGGACCTGCAGGGCGCAGAGATAGCGCACCTGAACAGTCAGATAGACAGTCAACGTCTTTCAGACGTTAACGACATACTCCAGCTGTGACTTTGAAGGGGGTACTCGATGTTCAGCAATCAGGGTGCCATGTTCGAGTTAGTAAATTCTGCGGAATTCGTCGTGCGGATCTAATACTAATCCAAGATTCTGCAAGACTCGATCCGAACTTTCGGATTTGCACGAGAAGTAAGATGACGATCAGCTTGTCTTGAACTTGCACACGTCTGTCTACAGTTTAGGTAGAGTCGAGGAACGATTCAGACTACAGTATCGATCTTCTCAGAATGGCCCACGCGATGATCAGGAATTGCATACCTACCGCTGCATAACCAAAGGAGGCGAAATGCGCTTGTTCAGTTTGACGGTAAAACGGTTAACTCTGGTTATTGCGTTCGCAGCGCTATTAAATTCAGTTCCAATCGCAGGAAAGCCACGCACGAACAAATCTGCCACAAAGAGGGTCGCCGACAACGAGATTGTTGAGCGCTTGAAAAAAGCGACTCAAGAATTGCTCGACGCCATCGCGCCGGGTAACAAAGCAGTGTGGCAGCAATACCTGGCCGAGGGCAGTATCTATGCTGACGAAGAAGGAAGAGTGTTGACGAAGAGCGAGTTGATCAAGGAACTGAATCCGCTCCCGACAGGATATGTCGGATCGATCAAAATCGGTGACACCAAGACTCTAGTGCAGGATGGCGTGGTTGTACTCTCGCACCGCGACCGCGAAGAGTTGGAGTTATATGGTCAGCAAATCGTCACCTACTACCAGATGACCAATACCTGGGCAAAGCAGCCAGATGGGCAATGGCGGCTTGTCTCGACACAAGTAATGGCCGTGCCGAATGAGCGAAAACCTGTTGTCATCAATCCGAAGATCTTTGACGACTACACCGGCCAGTATGAGTTAACGCCTGAGGTCAAGTACGTCATTAGTCGTGAAGGAGACAAGTTATTCGGCCAGCGCACAGGTCGGGCCAGGGAAGAGCTGTTGCCATTGTGTTCGGATATCCTTTATCGCAAGGGTGTCTGGCGAGGAGAAAAAGTTTTCGAACGAGATGGTCAAGGCAAGGTTATCCGAATGCTTGACCGACGAGAGAACAATGACCTCGTATGGCGGAAAACGAAGTAAGCTGCAGTTCTATTGTCTTTAGCCCGTTGTATCGCTCGAGATCTATGCCTTCTTTGATTCGCGACTGCGGGCGACTTCGACCGAGCAACAGGGATTGATGGAGGGTCGTTGCCTTTTAGTATAACCTTGAGTAGCTACTGTCGTACAAAGACGAAAACAGTTATCCCTGCGAACCTGTTAACCGAAACATTCGGATGGAAAAACGGATGGAGAAGCAACGATGAACCTGACAGATATCAAACATCTATTCGATTACACTGAGTGGGCGAACGATCTGGCAATGGAGGCAGCGGGCAAGTTACCGGACGAAAAGCTGTGCCATGACTTTGGCATCAGTCATAAATCGATCTTCGGGACGCTCTTGCACATGGCGGGCGCAGAATGGATTTGGTTAGAGAGATGGCATGGCCGCTCACCGGCTAAAGATCAAGCCTGGTCAATGTGGACTCCTGAGTCATGTGCTGATTTGGCGACGCTGAAAGAACGTTGGCAGGGAGTGATTGACAGGCGCTCACAATTCATTTCCGATATTGATGAAGAGCGGCTCGCATCCGAATTGGCCTTCAAACTTCTCAGCGGCGATCCCAGTTCAATGCGGCTGGTCGATCAAATGCGGCACGTTGCCAATCACGCAACCATGCACCGCGGCCAAATCGTAGGAATGATTCGCCAGCTCGGAATTGAACCGCCATCGACCGATTTGTTGTTTTACTTGCGCTCAGACATCTCGCCGAAATAACGAAGAGGTATCACTCATTGTGAATTGCAAAGCTGCACCGCCACTACTCATACTTAAGTGCGACCCACGGATCCACTCGTGATGCCGTCCTCGCGGGCAGATAGCCTGCCAGAATTGCACTGACAACCATGGCAATAATTGCCAGGGAAACGGTGATCGGATCTGTTGGGGTCAGACCATAAAGCAGGCTTGAAATAAACCGAGCCGTAGCCACCGCTGTAGGTACTCCAATGAGCACGCCGACAATCACCAACCCTAGAGTCTCGCGCAAAACCATCCAGCGCACGCGACCGGGTTGAGCACCGAGTGCCATTCGAATGCCTATCTCCTTGGTTCTGCGAACGACCGCGTAAGCCATTACGCCATAGAGCCCCATCGAGGCTAACAGCAGGGCCAGCACACCAAAAAAACTGGAGAGCTTTGCCAGGAGTGTTTCCATAATCAATGACTGATCGATTAGTTGAGGCATTGTCCGGATTCCGGAAACGATTAAATTCTTATCGACGGCTCGCATCTCGGTTTTGATTGATGTGATAATCGAGTCGGGCGCTCCAGCGGCACGCACCACGAGCAGCTGTCCTCGATCACCAGGGAAGTAGATCAAAGATGACCTCTCCTCACGCAGGTTGTCGTAGATGGCGTTAAATTCGCGTATGCCGAGGCCAAAAGTCAGAGATGTTCCCGACGCCGCGAAGAAAGCAAGGGACCAACAACGAATCGATGGCCTTCACGCCGCTTTCGGCAACAACATTCCGGGATTCAAGAGGGCGTTACCTCCAGGTAGGCTACCTTGAAGATTGAAGACAGAGCTGCGCACGAGGCAAACGTTACCAGCCGTGCGCAGCCCTCCTTTTCGGCTGAGGGGGTTTCGGTTAATGGCTGAAGACATATCGTCGAAATAGTTCCGTTTCGGGCTACAACTTGAACAACCCAACTTTTAGAACTTGACCGTGGCCCATAGCGGCAAATGATCGGAGAGCCTAATTCGTCCAACTACGTTGTGGTCTATGCCGTAAAGACCACGGAGCCAGATCCAGTCCAGTCTGAACTTGATGATGGAGAGCTTCCATGTCGACTGGTTGGGTGGAATTGGCGTTGTAAAACCTCGTGCCGTGAAGAGCGCAATGCTCGAGTTAAGGTCCTTACTCTTTAGCGTATTGAAATCCCCCATTACCACCACAGGCTCACTGGTGGGACGTCGTGCCAAAGCATCGAGGACGGTCTGTAACTGCTCCATCTTCCTTTCCCTGGGGATGCGAGAGTCCGCGTGCACGGAGTAGGCGCGCACAAGATGCTCACCTATACGAATAGTCGCACCTATCGCGATCGCCCTACGACCACCGGGGCCCGTATAGGGGAGTGGAATCCTTTCCACTTCCGACATCGGGTAGGGGCTGTAGATTGCCACACCGGTCTCTTCCTCGCGCTGTTTTTTCTTCTTGTCTTTAATTGCCACTGGCGGACGTGCTGCCCAGGCATAATTTAGCGACAATTCTTCAGCGATTAATCTGGCGGTATTGACGTTTCTGGTTCGTTTTTTGTTACGGTCAACCTCTTGCAACGCGACAATATCAGCGGCTCCAATTTCCTTATCATTCCGCAGAAACGCGATTAACCGTTGCAGATCTTCGCCGCTTCGGTAACGAATGTTATAGGAAATGAGCTTGATCGTGTCCGGTGTCGGGATGTTTGTGGACAAACGAGAGTAGTTGCCCGTCTCCAGCAGAGTCGAGTCATCATTGGGCTTTGAACTTTCTTTCTGAACAGTCGCTGAAAATAAGGACTGAGACTTATTTGCCGGTGGCAGCTGACCCAAAAGGCAGATTGAGCAGATTAACAGAGCGGCGAGGTGCCTCTTGAATTGTTTGCATACCGCTTTCACTTTCTGTGGCTCCGAATCCATGTTGCTTATTGGGTTCGAGCAGTCACAGATCAGGACGTGACTCCCACTCGCTCCTTGTCCGTTTGTCCACTGCCCGTCTCACCCTGTAACCACTCTTGAAAGCGTTCAAAGTAGAGATACACCACCGGCGTGATGTAAAGCGTCAATGTCTGCGAGACGATGAGGCCGCCTACAACTGCCAATCCAAGGCCGCGTCGCGCTGACGCTCCAGATCCGAATCCTAACGCAATCGGTAATGTTCCCATCAACGCTGCGAGGGTCGTCATCATGATTGGCCGGAAACGAACAATGCACGCTTGATAGATCGATTCGCGCGCGGAGCTGCCTTCTCGTTGAGCTGAAATAGCGAAGTCAACCATCATGATCGCATTCTTCTTCACCAGACCAACTAACATGATCAAGCCGACAAATGCATAGATATCCAGCTCCCTGCCGAAGATTAACAACGTCAACAAAGCGCCGAGGCCGGCGGCCGGTAAGCCGGAAAGAATAGTGAACGGGTGAATAAAACTTTCGTAGAGAATGCCCAGCACCAGATAGATCACAAGTATCGCCACTCCGAGTAGCAAAGTTAGGTTCTGAAGCGAGGATTGAAAAACTTGAGCGGCACCCTGAAACGAAGTCGTGATGGAAGCCGGCAACGTTTGTTTCGCCAGGTTCTGAACCTCCGCAGTCGCCTGACTCAATGAAACACCCGGCTTCAAATTAAAGGACACCGTTGCCGAAGGCAGTTGGCCCAGGTGATTGACCTGCGCTGGACCAACACCAGTGGATAGCTTCGCGACCTCTGCGAGTGGAACCAGGTTTCCGGTTGAAGAACGAACGTAGAGCCGGCCGAGCGCCGCCGGATCCCGTTGATACTCCGGTTTTACTTCGAGGATCACCTGGTATTCATTCGTCGCCGTATAGATTGTTGAGATCTGGCGCACCCCAAATGCATCGCCCAATGCTGTTTGAATTTGCGCAACGCTGATACCTAATGCGGATGCCTCTTTGCGATCTATATCAACATTGATTTGAGGTGTATTGATTTGTAGGTCCGTGTTGACGTCCTGAAGGATGGGCATTTGCCGCATTTTGCTCTCCAGGAGTTTCACACCGTCGTAGAGCTCTGACGTGCTTGTTCCTTGAAGCGTTACTTGATAAAGGCTTCGCGAAACACGGCCGCCGATATTTATTGAAGGCGGATTCTGAATGATGACTCGCATTCCCGGCTCACGCGACACCTTTGGCCTCAAGTCTTCAACAACCTGATCCGCACTTACTCGTTGGCTCAATGGTTTAAGAACGATAAAGATTGTCCCCGTGTTACTGCCACTGTTTCTTCCTCCGGCGCCCACAGTCGAACTCATTGAGGCCACATTGGGATCGCGCCTGATGATCTCGGCAATCGTGTTCTGATGTTTGATCATGTCTTCGAACGACACGCCCTGAGCTGCCTCAGTGCTGGCTAATAACAGCCCGCTATCACCGCTGGGGATGAATCCCTTTGGCACAACACGAAAAAGGTAGACTGTCGCCGCTGCCAGCAAAACCATCACAACGATCGTTACCAGGCTGTGATCCAGAACGTGTTGCAGTGACCATTGATAGCTCTTCAAAATGAAGTCATAAGTATTCTCGCTGATCTGCCACCAACTCCTTCGCTTATTCCCGAGTGCAGTGTCAGAGTGAGCGCTCTCTCGAACTCCCCCTGCTTTCAACAAGCGACTGCACAGCATCGGCGTCAGAGACAGAGCCACAAAGCCGGAGACCAAGATCGCGGCGCTGATCGTTACGGCGAACTCGCGGAACAAACGGCCAAGTATTCCACCCATAAACAGAACCGGTATAAAGACAGCCACCAGCGAAACCGTCATCGAGACGATCGTGAATCCTATTTCGCTCGAACCATTCAAGGCTGCCTCTTTGACGCTCTCTCCGTGCTCTACCCGCCGTACGATGTTCTCCAACATCACCACCGCATCGTCAACCACGAACCCTACGGACAACGTCAGTGCCATCAACGACAGGTTGTCCAGGCTGAACCCCAACAGATACATCACGGCAAACGTCCCGGCGATCGAGGTAGGCAAGGCGAGCGTGGGGATAATCGTCGCGCGCACGTTTCTGAGAAATAGAAAAATGACGAGCACCACCAGACAAACTGCCAACAGCAGCGAGAACTGCACATCGTTAACTGAGTCACGTATCGAGTTTGATCGATCGTAAAGAATGTCCAGACTAACTGACGCCGGTAGTTGTTGTTTGAATTGCGGCATCAATGCCTTGATGGCATCGACAACAGCGACGGTGTTTGTACCCGGTTGACGTTGTACGGCGAGGGTTACCGATCGACGACCATTGAACCAACTGGCAACGCGATTGTTCTCCACGCTGTCGACCACGTGGGCGACATCCTGCAAACGAATTGGAGCACCATTGCGATAAGTAACAATCAACTGGCTGAAAGCAGCTGCATTTGGAAGTTGATCGTTAGTTTTAAGAGTGAGATTTCTAAAACTTCCATAGAGCGTTCCGACGGGTGTGTTTGGATTCCCGGTTCTGATTGCGTTGGTCACATCGTCAACTGCAACGGCACGAGCGGCCATCGACTCGGGATCCATTTGCGCGCGCACCGCAAACTTCTGCGCGCCGTAGACCTGGACCTGGGCCACTCCCTCGACAATTGAAATGCGTTGTGCGACGAGCGTTTCAGCGTATTCGTCAACCGTGGCCAGAGGCAGCACCGGTGAATTTAGCGACATGAACAGTATTGGACTGTCGGCCGGATTAACTTTTCTAAGACTGGGAGGCGACGGCATGCCAGGCGGAAGTTGCGGCAATGACGCTGAGATAGCCGTTTGTACGTCCTGGGCAGCGGCATCGATGTTTCGACTTAAATTAAACTGCAGCGTGATAGACGTGGAGCCTTGCGAGTTTGTGGAGTTAATAGAATCTATGCCGGCGATTCCGGAGAACTGTCGCTCGAGTGGAGTCGCAATCGACGAGGCCATCGTTTCGGGATTAGCTCCCGGAAGACTCGCGTTGACATTGATGGTGGGATAGTCGACCGCCGGCAGATCGCTTACCGGCAAGGAGTGATAACCGATCAAGCCAAATAGCACGATGCCAATCATCACAAGCGTTGTTGTGATCGGCCGTTTGATAAATAGCGGCGAAACACCCGTTGTGTGAATAGGCGCCTTCAGATCATGCTTTGACTGGTCGTATGTCGTCACCTGTGCGCTTCCTCTTTTGCAACCAAGTCGTAAGCCGGGCCTGCCCCAGCTCAAAATAGATGTATACAACCGGCGTCAGGTAAAGCGTCAGCACTTGTGAAACTGCCAGACCGCCAACTACAGCCAGACCCAACCCCCGCCTCGAGGCCGCACCAGCACCCCAACCGAGCGCGATTGGCAGCGTACCCATCAACGCAGCCATCGTTGTCATCATGATGGGACGAAACCGAATAAGGCACGCTTGAAAGATCGCTTCTTCCGCCGGCTTCCCTTCGCTTCGCTGCGCATCCAGCGCAAAGTCGATCATCATGATCGCGTTCTTTTCAACGATGCCGACCAGCATGATCAGGCCAACGAATGCGTAAACATCAAGCTCGCGACCAAATAACAACAGAATCAACAACGCACCAAGACCCGCGGAAGGCAGACCTGAAAGAATCGTCAGCGGGTGAATAAAACTTTCGTAAAGGATGCCGAGTACCAGGTAGATAACCAGGACGGCAACCACCAACAGCAAGGTGAGATTCTGCAATGAGGTTTGAAAAACTTGCGCTGTGCCTTGAAAGCCAAAGGTGATCGATTGCGGCAGCGTTTGCCTGGCCAGTTCCTCGATTCGTTCTGTGGCGCGACTAAGTGACGCGCCAGGCCGAAGGTTGAAGGAGATCGTCGCCGAAGGAAGCTGGCCGACGTGATTTACAAGCAAGGGACCAACACTGTTTGAGAGACTTGCAACTGCGCTCAAAGGAACCAGCCGGGAAGGCGACGTGGGTGACGGAGTCGGTTGGCCCGCAGGTGGAGAAAACGAGTCCGTCGCTGCGTTAGCGGAAACGGAAGAAGCAGTGGGAGTTTGTGCCGTTTGCGATGCTGCTGTCGGGACGTTTGTCGGAACTGAAGCTGCCGGTCGTATGTAGAGTTGGCCCAAAGCCGACGCATCGCGCTGATATT